>Ga0182030_10024390_pt1 | contig 11115 bp, 12 predicted proteins | sample 812S3MmetaG_FD_121299 | JGI IMG/M metagenome (GOLD analysis project Ga0182030, IMG submission 121299) | Permafrost microbial communities from Stordalen Mire, Sweden - 812S3M metaG (Illumina Assembly) | ecosystem: Environmental > Terrestrial > Soil > Wetlands > Permafrost | place: Sweden...
CCGTCTGCCACCGCGACGACCTCCCGGGCTTGGGCGGCGCTTGAGATCCCGACACCCACGAGGACCGGAATGTCGGTCTCGTGCTTGCACCGAGCCGCCACGCTCAGAGCCGCTTGACTGAGCGAGGCCCGCTCGCCCGTGACGCCCATGGTCCCCACGCCGTAGACAAAGCCCCGCGAGCGCGCACAGATCGCCTTTAGACGAGCCTGTGGGGTCGTCGGCGCCACGAGCAGCACCGTCTCGACTCCGGCGCCGTCCGCTTCGTGCTTCCAGGCGTCGAGCTCTTCGAGAGGGAGGTCGGGCACGATGGCGGCCGACAATCCTGCTTCGGCAAGCGTGCTCGCCATACGCCGGTGCCCCGCCCTCAAGACGATGTTGTAGTACGTCATCACGACAAGCGGCACCCCGGCGTCGGCATGGGCGAGAGCGGCGATAATGCCTGACGGTGTCGCTCCCGAAACAAGCGCCTCGGCGGAGGCCTGCTGGATGACTGGCCCGTCCATGACCGGGTCGGAAAAAGGGATCCCGATCTCGACCGCGTCCGCCCCGGCGGCCGCAACCGCCCGGACGACCTCGACCCAGTCGCGCCCATAGCCCCCTGTCACGTAGGGGACGAGGAGCTTGCCACCCGCCGCCCGCCGCCGCCTGAGAGCGGTTTCAAGCTCGCCGTAGGCAAGGATCCCCTCGGGCGTCACGAGACGAGCTCTCGTACGAGGGCGACGTCTTTGTCGCCCCGACCGGACAGGGTCACAAGGACCGTGGAGCCTCGCTTCAGCGAGCTGCCCGCCTCCCTCATCACCCACGCAAGGGCATGTGCCGGCTCGAGAGCAGGGATTATCCCCTCGGTCTCGGCGAGCAGGCGGAACGCGGCCAGCACCTCCTCGTCGTCAGCACAGTGGTATTCCGCCCTCTTGATCGAAGCAAGAAAGGCGTGCTCTGGGCCGACGCCCGGATAGTCAAGGCCGGCGGAGATCGAGGTCGCCTCGAGTATCTGGCCGGCCTCATCTTGGAGGAAGCGGGAGCGCATCCCGTGCACGACTCCGGGGATACCGTTGCTCACCGCGGCACCGTCGGCCGCCTCTACCCCGACGAGACGGGCGGAAGTGCCTACGAAACCTGCAAAGGTACCGGCTGCATTGGACCCTCCGCCGACGCAGGCCACAACCACGTCCGGGTCCGCGCCGAGCAGCTCACGGCACTGGGCACGGGCCTCGTCGCCCACGACACGCTGCAGCTCACGGACTATGTGGGGATAGGGATGGGGGCCGACCACCGAGCCGATGCAATAGTGCGTCGTCTCCACCGTCGCCACCCAATCCCTGAGCGCCTCGTTTATGGCGTCTTTCAAGGTGCGGCTCCCCGACTCGACGGCGCGCACCTGAGCGCCGAGGAGCTCCATGCGGAACACATTGAGGCCCTGGCGCTCGACGTCGACGGCCCCCATGTAGACCAGGCACTCGAGGCCCAGCAAGGCCGCCGCCGTCGCAGCTGCCACTCCGTGCTGGCCGGCACCGGTCTCGGCGATTAAGCGTCGCTTGCCCATCCGCACGGCCAGCAAAGCCTGACCGAGGACGTTGTTGATCTTGTGCGAGCCCGTGTGGGCGAGGTCCTCCCTCTTGAGCAGCAGGCGGATGCCCAGTCGATCGCTGAGACGCCCGCACTCTGTCACCGGCGTGGGCCGGCCGACGTAGTCGCGAAGAAGACCGTCGAGGCGGCTGCGGAACTCCGGGTCAGCCCAGGCGGACTCGAATTCTGCCTCGAGCTCTTGGCAGGCGGGCACCAGCGACTCGGGCACGAAACGGCCGCCGAACTCGCCGTAGCGCCCCTCGCTCCCCGGGTCGCGCATTAGCTCGTGGGCGGCGCTCAATCTTCCTCCTGCCAGTCGTAGGGGCCCTCGTCATCGCTGTCATACGGCTTCGGCTCGGCGGCTCGGGCCGCTTGTACGAAGGCACGTAACTTGCTCGGGTCTTTCTTGCCGACGGCGGCCTCCACTCCAGTCGAGACGTCGACGCCCCAGGGATGGACCCTAGAGATGGCGTCAGCCACGTTGTTGGGGTCGAGCCCGCCGGCGAGCACAAGGCGGCGCCCCTTCGGTGCCCCTTCTGCTAGACGCCAGTCGAAGACCTTTCCCGAACCGGGAGATGGTGCGTCGAGGAGCACGATGTCCGCCCCGTACTCCCCCGCCCGCGCGAGCCTCACGTCGCCGGCGGAGAAGGCCTTAATGACAAGGGGCACACGGACCGAAACGTACCCACAGTCCTCGAGGGTCTCGTTCCCGTGCAGCTGGGCCGCATCAAGGCCAGCACGGTTGACTATCTCGACGACCCGGCGGGGCTCCTCGTCCCGAAAAACTCCGACCGTGCAGATCTCCGGCGGTAAGCGTCGGGTGATGGCGGCCACTGCGGTCGGGCTCATCTGTCGCGGCGAGGGCGCGAAGACGAACCCGACGGCGTCGGCACCCATGGCGACGGCCAGCAGGGCGTCCTCTTCCGAGGTGATCCCGCAGATCTTCACCCACATGGCACGGACCCGTTCAACAAAGCGGCGACGGCAGCGCGCCTGTCGGGCGAGCGCACCAAGGCCTCACCGACGAGAACTCCGTCGAATCCCGCCTCCACGAGGGCGGCCACATCTGAGGCGGACTCCACACCAGACTCGGCGATCTTCAAGACACCTGCCGGGATTCGGCGGGCGACACGGGCAGCCCGAGCCCGGTCGACCTCAAAGCTGTGCAGGTCGCGCTGGTTCACGCCGACGAGACGGGCACCGATCTCAAGTGCCTGCTCGAGCTCGCTCTCGTCGTGGACCTCGACAAGGGCGGCCATCTCGAGCTCGGTCGTGAGACGGTACAACTCGGCGAGCTCTGCTTGGTCCAAGAGGGCCGCGATGAGCAGAACGGCGTCAGCCCCCATGAGACGGGCGTCATAGACGTCGCCTGGCGCGATGGTGAAGTCCTTGCGTAGCACGGGAATCTCGACGGCGGCCCGGGCCGCTTGCAGGTCCGAAGCACTGCCTGCGAAGTCGGGCTCGTCGGTCAGCACCGAAAGACACGCTGCGCCACCGGCGGCGTACTCGCGGGCGACCTCAGCCGGATCGAGATCGAGGGCAATGTCGCCTTTGGAGGGCGAGCGGCGCTTGATCTCGGCAATGAGGGCGATCGGCGGACTGGCACTGCAGTGCGAGCGGGACCGCTCGAGCGCCTCGATGAACTTGCGCGGCGCGGGCGTCTCCCGGGCCGCAACGGCGAGCTCTCGCATATCGCGGTGGTCGCGCGAGGCAGCCTCGCGGTGCCACGCACCGATGCGATCCAGATACGTGGCCACTTAAGGAGCCTACCGGCCGCTGCCGGACGGCTCTTGGACCTTTCGGGCGCTGTGGGCCGAACGCGACCGGCCGAGGTGCTCTTGAGCGACGGCGCCCGCGATGAGGGGTGACTGGGTGAGCAGGAACAATCCGACGCACATGACCAAAAGAGCCGTTGCATCGAGTGCGAGGGCGCCTATGCCACCTCGCAGCTCGTCGTCGAACAGCCCGAGACCGATGATGATGCTCGCGATCGGGTCGACGATGGTGAGCGTGGCCTGGGACGCGGTGATGGGCCCGGCCCGGAAGGCATCCTGGGTGAAGATGAGCCCAGCGACGCCGGACACGACTATCCCATAAGGCTGCCAGTGCCCGAAGATCTGCCAGAACCCGCTTGAGAACAAGATGGTCGTGGCCTTGGTGAAAGCCGCGCTGAGCGAGAAGGAGATGGCTGCCGCGGCGCCGAACCAGGCCGAGCGCCATGGACGCGAGCAGCTGAGACTGGTGCAGACCAGGCACACGACGACTGCCCCGGAACAAGCGGCGATGACGATGATCCAGCCGCTCGTGGTGGGAAAGGTCGTCCCCCCGCCGGCATTGGTCATGGCAAGGAACCCAGCCAGGCCGGCCACGGTAAGCACCGTTCCGCTCGCCTCGCGCCAGCCCAGCGGCGAGCCGAACCAGATGCGCAGAATGAGCACGAGGAAGACCAGCTCGGAAACCATGAGAGGCTGCACGACCGTCAGGCCGCCGAAGCCGAGGGCCGTGGCCTGGAACAAGAAGGACCCCAGCATGGCGGCGAAGCCCACGTACCAGATCGGGCGACGTAGCACGTAGCGGATCAGCTTGAGACCACGCTCGGCGGTCTCGGGGGCGGTCTCGACGCCGAGGCGTTGGAAGATCGTAGTGAGGGCGTTGCACAACGCCGCGCAAACCGCGAGCGGGATCGCCAGCACAGGCTCTGTATACCCGATTTAAAGAGGAAGTTCCCGGATCTCTGCGCGAACAGCACCTGGGGCGGCCGTGGCAACAAAGGGCGGCACGACGTCACGACGGACATAGGCGAGAGCCACCGGAGCCAGATATCCGGGCGACCATGCAATGCTCGTGATGTGACCGACCTCCCGGTCACCTCTGAGCAACGGCGCCCCCGCTCGGCTCTGCGCGGACGGGTCGAGGACAACGCCGCGTAGTCGCCAGGCGACGTTGCCGCCCCGGGCCTCGAGGCGAGCAACCAGCTCCTGGCCGGTGTAGCAGCCCTTCGTAAAGCTCACCGCGTGCGCGACGAGCTCACCCGCCTCCTGGGGGATTGTCTTCTCGGTCAGCTCGCGGCCGAGGACCGGAACGCCGGCCTCGATGCGCGCTGCCTCGAAGGCCGCCGGGTCCCCGAGAGCGATGCCCACTGGGCGGCGCTTGGCGGTCTCCGGAGACGCCAGCACGTCGAAGCCCGAATAGCCGGGCCAGCTGACTGGCACGGCGAGGGCCCAGTCCTCGCCGAGCGCGCCGGCGCTTTCCTCCGGGACGATGTCGAGCCCGATGCCATAATCTCGCAGGGCCGAGGCCGCTCCGGGCCCGCGCACGACCAGACACGAGACGCTCCTGGTCTCCATCTCCGCCTTGACGCGCAGACGGAAACGCCGCAGGCGCTCGGCGAGGACATCGCCGAAACCAGCCTCGGTGTCGAGCAGAACGACCCCTTCGGCGAGGATCGTGACGCGGCAGTACACCTCTACCTTGCCCTGAGGCGAAAGAACGAGCGACTCGGCCGATTCTTTGACCTTGAGCGCACTGATGTCCTGGCTCACCTGCCCCTGCAGCCAGCTGCGGGCGTCAAGGCCGCGCACGACGACGGCGTCGCGTGAGGTCTCGAGGGCACAAGCAGCCTCCTTCATAAGGGAATAGGAGCGCTCTAGATCGAGTGGAGCCGTCATGGCTTGGCCCGCCCTTTCTCCGCGGCGATCTGGCGCGCGCCGGCGACCGCAGCGAGCACGGCGGCGGCCTTGGCGGCGCACTCCTCGTCCTCGGCCACCGGGTCGCTGTCGGCGACGATGCCCGCGCCGGCCTGCACGCTCGCCTTGCCGTCGGCGGTGGCGACGAGGGTCCGGATGGCGATGGCTGTATCGAGGTTGCCCGAGAAGTCGATGTAGCCGACGATGCCCGCGTACGGCCCCCGTTTGGTGGGCTCGAGCTCGTCGATTATCTCCATCGCCCTCACCTTGGGTGCCCCTGAGACCGTGCCGGCGGGAAGGGTCGCCCGCAGCACGTCGACGGGGCCGAGTCCCTCGCGCAGCTCTCCCGAGACCTCCGAGGTGAGGTGCATGACGTGGCTGTAGCGCTCGACGGTCATGAGCTCGTTGACTCGCTCGGAACCAAAGCGCGCCACCCTGCCGACGTCGTTTCGGGCCAAGTCGACGAGCATGACATGCTCGGCGCGCTCTTTCGGGTTTTCGACGAGCTCGGCCTCGAGCCTACGGTCCTCCCGGTCGCTCGAACCGCGCCGACGCGTGCCGGCTATCGGGCGCGAGACGACGCGCCCGGAGAGGAGCTGGACCATGGGCTCAGGAGATGCTCCGACGACGGCCACACCACCTTGGCGCAGGAAGAACATGTAAGGGCTCGGATTGACTTGGCGAAGGACGCGGTAGACGTCAAAAGGGTCACAACCGAGCTCGAAATCGAATCGCTGGGACAACACGACCTGGAAGGCGTCACCGGCGCGGATGTACTCCTTGGCGACCTCGACGGCTCGGCGGTAGCTGACAGCGCTCGTGCCTCTCCGCACCTCTTCTTCGGGCAGGGTCGCCCCTGGCGAAGGCGGCGACGCGAGTGGTTCGCCACGAGGCCGCTCGAGATCAGCACGCATCGCCTCCAAGTGTTCTTGGGCGCTGAGGTAAGCCCTCTCGAGGCGAGCATCGCTCGGGCCAGCGTCGCTTTCAGGCTCGACGAGCACGTTGTCGACGAGGGTTACCCGCTGGCGCCAGTGGTCAAAGGCGGCGAGCTCACCAATCACCGAGATGACGGCGTCAGGATGCCCAAGGTCATCGGCCGGGGGCGAGGGGAGGGATTCGATCTCACGGACCACGTCGTAGCCGAGGTAGCCGACGAGGCCACCGTGCAAGGGAGGGAGCTGTTCGAGCTGAGGCGAGCAGAAGCGCTGAAGGAGCGCGTCGAGGCAGGCCAGTACGCCTTCATCGCGCGGGATCGAGCCGGGCAGTGAGCCCTGGGTCACCTCGAGGTGACGGCCGCGGGCGACGACGGTGGCGGCAGGTGACCGGCCCACGAAAGAAAACCGGCTCCAACGCTCCGCGTGGTCGACGGACTCGAGCAAAAAGCCGGGACCGTCGCCTACAAGGGTCCTAAAGGCGCCGACAGGGGTCAAGTTGTCGGCGATGAGCTCGCGCCACACTGGCACGACGGTGTGAGAATGGCCAAGTTCCAAGAAGCTCGCGAGCTCGTCAGAGTGCTCCGAGCAGCCCTTGATGATGGGGGCGCCTGCCCCGGAGCGAGGTCCTGTGTTGCTCACGAGGCGTCGCCGAAGCTGCGATGGAAACAGCTCCAGTCACCTGTGTGGCAAGCTCCGCGGCCCTCCTGTTCGACGGTGATCAACAAGGCGTCGCCGTCGCAGTCATAGGAGGCCGCGCGAACCCACTGGCGGTCGCCCGAGGTCTCCCCCTTGCACCAGTACTCCTGGCGGCTCCTGCTCCAGAACCAGGTACGGCCGGTCTTAAGGGTCCGCCGGAGCGCCTCGAGGTCCATCCACCCGAGCATGAGGACGTCGTGGGTGCCACGGTCCTGCACGATGGCGGCAACGAGGCCCTTGTCGTCGAAACGTAAGCTCGCGAGCTGCTCTTCGGTGTAACCGACGGGCGATGGATTCACAAGTAGAGCCCAGTCCCGTCCTCGAGACGCTCGGAGGCGACTGCGGGGATGTCACGCTCGCGCAAGATCACGTAGTCGTCGCCTTGCACCTCTACCTCGAAACACTCCTCCGGGTTGAAAAGGACGCGGTCGCCGGCCCGGATGGCGCGTACGTTCGGCCCGACGGCAGCAACCTCGGCCCAAGACAGGCGGTGCGCCACCGACGCCGTGGCCGGTATGAGGATGCCGGCGCGCGACCGTCGCTCGCCCTCGTTATCGGGGACGTGCACCAGCACGCGGTCGTTGAGCATGGTGATCGGCTGCTTGACGTCGTCGGAAACCGGTGTAGACCGGCTCAGCTCGGGCGGTTCCATCACCCGAACCGTAGTGCCGACGACCGGGTGACGTGACCTGATGGCCGGCGACGGTCGTGCGGCCCGGCATCATTAGGGCGTGCATCGCGTCCTGCTGCTGGTCCCTTCGGCCTCCTACCGGGCGCCGGATTTCCTCGATGCCGCCCGGGCGCTCGGCCTCGAGATAATCGTGGGCTGCGACGAGGCACCGGTGCTCGGAGACAACAGGACCGCAGTACACGTGCGCCTCGACGACCCGCTGGCGGCAACAGAGGCGATCATGGCCCTTGACGCTGCCACTCCCCTCGACGCCGTGGTGGCCGTCGACGACCAGGGGACACTCGCCGCGGCCCACGCCGCCTTCCGACTTGGGCTCGCCGCCAACCCCCCGGGGGCAGTGGCGGCCGCACGAGACAAGCTCTTGATGCGGACCCGCCTCGACGCGGCCGAGGTACCACAACCGGCTTTCGCTCCTGTCGCCGCCGGTGCGAACGAAAGCGATCTCGCACAGCTGGCCTTGCTTGTGGGCTTTCCCGTAGTCGTAAAGCCCACGTCGCTCTCGGGCAGCCAGGGTGTGATCCGGGCGGACACGATCGCCGAGCTGCTCGCTGCAGTTGAGCTCAGCCGCTTGATCGCGGCACAGGCAGGCGCACCAAGCAGAGCGCCTCTGCTGCTCGAGAAGTTCGTCTCGGGTCCGGAGGTGGCGGTCGAAGGCATGCTCAAAGGCGGTGAGCTGAGCGTCCTGGCCGTGTTTGACAAGCCCGACGCCCTCGACGGCCCCTATTTCGAAGAGACGATCTACGTGACGCCTTCCCGGCTCTCCGCCGGCGACCTAGATGCGGTCAAAGCTGCGACTCAGGCGGCCACGAGGGCTCTCGGGCTTGAAGAGGGGCCGGTCCACGCCGAACTTAGGGTGCAAGCCGGTCGCGCATTTGTCATCGAGGTCGCCGCCCGCTCCATCGGCGGCCTGTGCTCGCGCACGCTCAGATTCGGCACGGGAATGAGCCTCGAGTACCTCATCTTGGCCAACGCCCTCGGCAAGACCACAACGGCCGAGAAGATGGCTGGTGCAGCCGGCGTCTTGATGCTGCCTATCCGAGCAGGTGGCGTCCTCGTCGAGGTCAGCGGGCAGGAGGAGACCCTTCGCATCCCTGGCATAGTCGCCCTCGAGCTGACGATCGTGCCGGGCCGGACACTCGTCCCTTTGCCGGAAGGAAATCGTTACCTCGGATTCGTTTTTGCCCGCGCCGATACCCCCGAGCAGGTCGAGACCTCGCTGCGCCAAGCGCTCACGACTCTTTGCGTCCGCGTCACGCCTGCGCGACCTATTAGGACGCGGGCGGCCGGACCCTGACCCCACCGGCCGAGAGGGCCTGTTTCGCCTCGGTGATCGTGTGGCGTCCATAGTGGAAGATCGAGGCGGCGAGCAGCCCGTCTGCGTGCCCGATCAGAGCGCCCTCAACGAGGTGCTCGAGGCGGCCCACGCCCCCGCTAGCGATGACGGGCACCCGCACGGCTGCGGACATCAGCGCCGTCAGCTCCAGGTCATAACCAGCTTCGGTGCCGTCACGGTCCATCGAGGTGACGAGGAACTCGCCGGCGCCGAGACCGACGCAGGTGGTGGCCCAGGTGACAGCGTCGAGACCAGTGGCTCGCCGCCCGCCGTGGGTGAACACCTCCCAACGGCCCTCGTCTCGACGGCGGGCGTCGATGGCCACGACCACGCACTGGGCACCGAACTCGCTTGCCAGGTCGCCGATGAGCTCCGGCGTCGAAACGGCTGCCGAGTTCACGCCCACTTTGTCTGCCCCGGCCCGTAGCAATGCCCGGCCGTCTGAGACAGTCCTCACGCCACCGCCGACGGTGAGGGGGATGAAAACCTTCTCCGCGGCCCGCTCCACGACTGCCAACATCGTGGCCCGGTCGTCCGACGACGCCGTTATGTCCAGCAGCACGAGCTCGTCAGCGCCCTCGGCGTCGTAGCGCTCGGCCAGGTCGACTGGGTCGCCGGCATCACGCAACCCCTTGAACTCGACGCCCTTTACGACCCGACCGTCATCGACGTCAAGGCAGGGTATGACCCTTACTGTCTGCATGCGGCCTCGGCATCTGTTATCGAGAGCGTCCCGGACAAAAGAGCCCTGCCCACGATGACACCGGCCAGGCTGTGCCCACCATCTCCAAGCCCCGCGAGGGCGGAGATGTCGGCGCTAGTGGCGACCCCGCCCGAGGCGACTACGGGAAGGGCCGTCGCGCCGAGAACCTCATTCAGGCCTGCCAAATCTGGGCCTTTGCCGGTCCCGTCCCGGTCGATGTCGGTCACGACCACTCCCCCAAGGCTCATGGCGTCAAGGCGCGCCAGGGCGACACTGAGCTCAAGGTCCGCCTGGGCGACCCAGCCGCGCACAGCCACCTCGCGCCGAGCGCGACCATCGGGGCCAGCCACCATGCGGTGGTCGAGGCCGACCATGACCTGCCCGGGCCAGCGCCCGGCGATACGGGCAAGCAGCTCGGGGCGCTCCACCGCCAGCGTGCCGACGACGACCCGGGCGACTCCGCCGTCGAGAAGGACAGCCGCGCCCTGTTCGTCGCGGACCCCGCCGCCCGCCTGGACGGGCACGCCGGCCCTAGAGGCTATGGCGAGGACCACGTCCCGGTTCTGAGCGCCCGCTTCGCGGGCCGCGTCGAGATCTACGACGTGAAGGCGCCTCGCACCGGCGGCGACGAAGGCTTCGGCTTGCTCGATCGGGTCGCCGTAGATGGTCTCGGCCGAGAACATACCCTGAACAAGGCGCACGCACCGTCCCGCCCGTATGTCGATGGCCGGCCAAAGCTCCAAAGTCACTGCCCCTGTCCCGTCTCGGCGCAGATCCGGGCGAATCGCGCTAGGAGGGCGAGGCCCGACGACGCAGACTTCTCGGGGTGGAACTGGGTCCCGAACAAGTTGTCGCGTTCGAAAGCGACTGCGAGCTCGCCCCCGTAATCGCACGTTCCCACGACGGCCCCCACGTCGTCGCCTCTCGGGGCCGGAGTGAAGGAGTGGACGAAATAGAACCACTGGCTCTCCTCCTCGCCCAAAAGACGCGAGACCCGGCCGGCCGGCTTGTCCACGAGGTTCCACTGCATCTGCGGGCGGCGTTCGCTCTCGGCGATGGCTTTTACCGAACCCTGCAAGATGCCGAGACCGGGAACCTCCGGGTCCTCTTCGGAGTCCTCGAAGAGCAGCTGCAGCCCGACACAGATACCGAGGAAGGGTCGTCCCTCGCCCGTGTAGGCGCGAACGACCTCGTCGAGGCCGGAGCGGCGCAAGGCCCTCGCACAGGCCCCGAAAGCACCGACACCGGGAAGCACGACCCCGCTCGCCCCGGCTGCATCCTCGGGGCGCTCGACGAGGCGCGCCGTCGCGCCAACGTGCTCGAGGGCCTTCTCGGCCGAGCGGAGATTACCGATGCCGTAGTCGAGGACTGCGATCACCTGGCTACAGCTGACCTTTGGTCGATGGTATGGCGCTGCCCTCGATGCGCACGGCATCGCGAAGCACCCGCCCCACCGCCTTGAAGGAGGCCTCGAGGACATGGTGCGGATTGCGGCCGTGACGAAG
>Ga0182030_10024394_pt1 | contig 11113 bp, 10 predicted proteins | sample 812S3MmetaG_FD_121299 | JGI IMG/M metagenome (GOLD analysis project Ga0182030, IMG submission 121299) | Permafrost microbial communities from Stordalen Mire, Sweden - 812S3M metaG (Illumina Assembly) | ecosystem: Environmental > Terrestrial > Soil > Wetlands > Permafrost | place: Sweden...
ACGTGATGACGTCCAGCAAATGTTCCGGGCAAGGCACCATGAACGCCAGCATCGCGACGGGAAACGCCATTGTCTTCATCGCCGCCCAGCCCATGACGGCGAAGGCCGCCGCCACCAAAAATAGCAACAGCCCCGAGGTCATCACCGCCAGATAATCTTCCTCGGTGGGGTGCCAGCCGCGGCGGGTGGCCAGGGCGGAGGCCGCCAGAATCACCCCGCCCGCCGCCGCGGCCGCCGCCGCCGCCGCCCACGCTGGCCGCACCCCGGGTTCCACCTGGTCCCGTTTTAACCAGATCAAATAACCGGCGATCGCAGGCATCAATGGAATATAAGAGAAAAACTCGCTGTCCCAGGCGAAGCCGAACAACTCCAGCAATGGGCTGACAAAGCAAACCGCCAGCGCAGCCGCTAGGATCGTCAAAATGATCCACTGCCGCCGCCACGACCCGCGCACCGCCGCCCTCGTTCGGGAAAGTCCGGCCAATACGGGAAGCTCCCCCTCGCCGGGGCTTGGAATGGATTCCACGTTCTTCATCGCAAGATCAGAAACGATAGCCCAACTGGAAGCCCACTTGGTTGCTAGTCAAGGCAATGGCCGACAGACCCGAGCTGGTGTCGCTCTCCTGGTAAAAAATCGAGGCGTTCCCCCGCTTGAGCAAGGCGAAACCCAGGCTGGCCCGGGCATAGCGATAGGTATCTTGCCGGGTAACCTCCGAAAGCGAGGTCAGCGGAATTCCGTTGAAATCCGTCACATTGGCATTGCTGAAAGCCTCCAAGCCAATGAAGGGAGAGGTGGTATAGCCGACGCTCCCCTCCAGGGTGAAACGCCCGAAAAAACGCTGGCGCAGGGTCGCGCTCAAACTGGTGGTGACAATCTCCTCGTTCTGGAAGAGGGAGGGCGAGACGGAACGGGAGGCGCCCAGCGACATGGCCGTTTGCTCCCAAGGCCGGTAAGTCAAGGACCCGCTGAATATGGGAGTGATCACTTGGGTGCCCGAGAACTGGCTGGCTTCCAATCCCACACTGGCCGCAAGGTTGAGCTTCTTCCCAGGAGCGAAATTCATCCGCCCGGAAATTTGCTCGGTGGTCTGGTTCCCGCCCGGCGAGATCAAATCGTAGCCGGCGCTGGCATTCACCCCGATGCCGAATTGCGGCATAAACTGGCAGTTCAAACCGGGCGAAACAGACCACGCGGTGACACTTTGGTTCAGGCCGATCGTGGAACTGTCCGCGATGTTTTGACTCAAGTCCAACTGGGCCGAGAGCAGGTTTCCCAGTTGCCGGCTGACGGTTAGGCCGGTGGAAAAGGTCTGTTGCAGCGTTTGCGCCTCCGTCTGCAATAGAACGGCGTCGGAAGAATTGTAACTCTGGGACAACTTGAAGTTCCAATCTTGGTAAGCGGCTTTCCCCGTCAGGCCCACCGACTCGTCCGTCGAGCCCCCAAACGCGCGGCTCGAGTACATTATCAACGTCGGGGTGTAGTCCAGAGTCCAGTGACTGCCCCAAATCAACGACACGCCGGGCGAAATCTCCTGGATGACCGTCTTGACTCGGTTGGTCGGGGCGGCGGGGACGCCGTCGCCGTAAATAAACTGGTAGAGAAAGTGCGGATGCACATCCAGCGGCCCAAACTGCACCGGTCCGGTCGGCTCGGGGCCGGTGCTGATCAGCGGCGGGATGCCGCCGTTCTGAAAGACGGGGGAGGATTGCGCGGCCGCCGGTTTCTCGAACTCGTCCGGGGGCGGCGCCAAAAACCCCTGGGCGAAAGCTCCGTCCGTTCCGGCCAGGGAGAACAAGACCAGCCAGCCCAGCGGCGGAAAGGGCCGCCCGCCGCCCGGTCGCTCCAGCGCCGGTCGTTGTCGCCCTCCGCGTGTGAGTGCTTTTTCCAAATGTTGGCCAGGTTCTGGTTTCACGCCTGTGTCCGGCAGTCTAACCGCGCCCCTGCCGCGAGTAAAGACTTGGTTATCCTTTCCTATCCTTTCTTTTTCTTGACGCTTTGCACCCAAGGCTGGTTGTCCAGGTACCAGCGGATGGTTTCCCGGATGCCCGTCTCAAAAGTGTGCGCCGGCTTCCAGCCCAATTCCTGCTCGATCTTTCCGGCGTCAATGGCGTAACGCCGGTCATGGCCGGGCCGGTCTTTGACGAACGTGATCAGCCGGCGCGAATTGCCCCCCAGTTGCGGCGCCATTTCGTCCATCAGGTCGCAAATCAATTCCACTATCCGAATGTTCGACCATTCATTGTGCCCGCCGATGTTGTAGGTTTCCCCTTCCCGGCCCCGCGTCAACACCTGCCACAGCGCCTCGGCATGGTCGCGCACATAGAGCCAGTCGCGAATGTTCAAGCCGTCCCCATAAACCGGCAGCGGCTGCCGCTGGCAGATGGCGCCTATAATCACCGGGATCAACTTCTCCGGGAACTGGTACGGCCCGTAGTTGTTGGAACAATTGGTCGTCACCACCGGCAGGCCATAGGTATGGTGATAAGCCCGCACCAGAAAATCGCTGGAAGCCTTGCTCGCCGAATAGGGCGAGTTGGGCGCGTAGGGTGTGGTTTCCGTGAACAGCCCCGTCGCCCCGAGGCTGCCGTAAACTTCATCCGTTGAGACATGATGGAACCGGTTTTCCGCCGGACGCGGCCCCGGCCCGTTCCCCTTCTGCCAATACCCCCGGCAAGCCTCCAACAAATGAAACGTCCCCACCACGTTGGTCATGATAAAATCACCCGGACCGGTGATGGAACGGTCCACATGCGATTCCGCCGCCAGGTGCAGCACATGGGTGATGGCGTGTTTTTCCACCACCGCCACCACCGCCGTCTTGTCCCGCAAATCCGTCTGCTCGAAAGCATACTTCGGGTGGGCCGACACCCGCGCCAGATTTTCCAGGTGACCGGCATAAGTCAGGCAGTCGAGGTTGACCAGCCGCCGGATGTCCGGCTTGTCAATAATATGATGTATCAGGTTGGACCCGATGAACCCCGCGCCGCCTGTCACTAGTAAATTCATGGAATGATTCAATTGGTTCAAGACCGGCCCGCCGCCTTCACCCAGTGTTCCAAGGCGTCGCGCAACGCCGCCTCCACCGGGCGCATCCGGACGCCCGCCGCCAGAAGTTTGGTGGCGTCCAGCACACAATTCGAGCGCGGTGTCTTGGCGGCCTGACGGTAAAATTCCCCGTCGTCCGCCCAAAACTCAAACGTCCGCCCCGGCTTGAGAATCTCCTGGATCATCCCCACCACCTGCCGGCTGGTGACCTGGCCCGGGTTGGTCACGTTGTAAATCCCGAACGGGGCGCGGTTCAGCCACAGATCCAGGCAGGCCGCCACGAAATCGGCCCGGTGCGAAAGGCTGTTCACATTGTCATACACCCGCGGGTAATTCTGCAGTTTGCTCAGGTAATTGCGCGGGTTGTCAAACTGGTCGAAAGGAATGCGCAGCCGCCAGATGTAGCCCTGGCCGGCGTGGCGCAGCGCCTCCTCGCCCAGTGCCTTGGTCCCGCTGTAAAAACTGCACGGCGGGTTGCGAAAAGTGAAATTCGGCTCGTCGCTCTCGGTGAATCCCTGCAACGCGCCTGGATGCTTTTGCAGCAAATCGGCCACTTCCGGCGCGAGCAAGTTCTTTTCCACCCGCAGCCCGTCCGGCCCGGCAATTTTCGCCCCGGCAAAAATGCAGCCGGAGGAAACATGGCCAAACGGAATCCCCAGAGCACCGCAGGCGTGCGCCACCATCCCGGGGAAAAGGGCGTTGCCTTGGAGAGTGTCGGCCCAATTCAATTCGCAAGCATCCACATTCGGCTTGCCGGTGTAACCGGCGGCGTTGACCACAAAGTCCGGTTTGGTCCGCCGCAGAAAATCACTCAACGCGTCAAATTGCGTGTAATCCATCTGGGCCCGCGTCGGGGCCTGGAACGCAATGCCCCGCTCCCCCAGCGCCTGGGCGAAGGCCTGTCCGATATAACCGCTGGCCCCCAGCAAAACGGCCTGCCTCACAGCGTTCCCTCCGCCAGCACGTGATAAAGATAGTCCTGGTACTCGCATTTGGGCGTTTGCGTCGCCAGGGTTTCAAACTGGCTTCGGTTGATGAACCCCCGCCGGTAAGCCGCCTCCTCCGGGCAGCCGATCTTGATCCCCTGCCGTTTCTCGATCGTCTGCACATAGGCCGAGGCCTCGTGCAAACTGCTGCTCGTGCCCGCGTCCAGCCACGCAAACCCCCGCCCCAACTGCCGCACCCGCAACTGTCCTCGCCGCAAATAAGCCACATTCACATCCGTGATCTCCAACTCGCCGCGCGGCGAGGGCCTCAGCGCCTTGGTCGTGGCCACGACCTGATTGTCAAATATATAGACGCCCGGCACGGCGTAATTGCTGCGCGGCGCCTTGGGCTTTTCCTCAATCGAAACCGCTTTCCCGGCCGCGTCGAACTCCACCACCCCGTACCGTTCCGGGTCATGCACCCGGTAGCCGAAAATGCAGGCCCCGCCGTTGAAATCCTCGAACGCCCCCTTGAAACTGTCCGCCCCGTAAAAAATGTTGTCCCCCAAAATCAGCGTCACCGCCCCGTCCCCGATGAACGATTCCGCGATCAAAAAGGCCTGGGCGATCCCGGCCGGTTTGGCCTGCTCACGGTAGTCAATGGCCAACCCCCAGCGTGTGCCGTCCCCGAGCAACTGCCGGAAACGCGGCAAATCCTGGGGTGTCGAGATCAGGCAAATCTCGCGCACCCCGTTTTCGATCAGCGTCGTCAGCGGGTAATAAACCATGGGCTTGTCGTAGACCGGCTGCAACTGTTTGCTGGCCACCAGCGTCAGCGGATACAGCCGCGAACCCGCGCCCCCTGCTAGGATGATACCTTTCATGCGATTTTATGATGAAACCGGACTATAAACTCCGCGCCGAGAACGAAGTCAAGCTCCGGTCAAGGATTCCCCCAAGCCCGGGTCATGTGCAAAAAATTGGTGCTGCCAGCCCGCCGGCCTCAAATCTTGAGGCTGTTTTTGCCGGCTCGTAATGCTTCAAGCCCTTCGAGCCAAAGACATGCTGCCGGAGTTAAATTCTACGAGCTTGGGCCACAGGATTGTTCCGTCCGGTGCGAAGAACTGACAGGTGAATTCTGCCGTGAACCGGGTGACAACTTTTCCATACTCCACGAAAAAATCGTCGTTTCTTTCCTTGGCTTTGTAACCGAGCGGCTCGATGAGCGAAGTGTAAAGGTCATCATCACCCGAGCTGAAGCTCCAAAAGGCTTGCCCGCATTTTTTCAGGTAATCGCCCTTGTCCTCGATTTTCTCCTTGCCATAACAACAGCCGTTCACTGCGACGATGTTCCGCGCCGAACTATTCGTGCCCAGGATTCGTTTAGCCTGCCTGAAATTCTGCTGCATCTTCTTTATTTGGCCACTGTTGCCCCAATTGGGGCCGGATTTTATAGAGACAACAAAGTAAATTCCGTCTCGTTCAAATTCGACATCAATGCCCTCAGCGGACGATTTTTTCCCGGAATAGACACGCCCGCAAATGAAGACGGCGAGGGATTCCAGAAACCCACCGAAAATGGATTCCTCTTGCGAGGAAAGGTGAGCATCAAGGATCAATTTGACAAGATCGGGCGCACTGGTGACAAACTTAGCTTTGAAGAGGTAGGGGTTCTTGCGAAGAAGGACTTTTTTAAGTTTCAGACCGGCGAGTCTTTCCAACCGTTTGCGGTGAAAATCTGGAATATTCGACTCAATGAACTTTCTGATTTCTAATGCCGTTATGGTCGCCATATTCGCCTCCCTTCTCGAAAAGTCGATAATCGTCAACCGCGATGTCCTCCTTTGCGAGGTCGCAATACTCTGCGAGCAATTCGATTCCGACTGAATTCCGCTGCAACCTTTGGGCCACGGCGCAGGTCGTTCCCGAACCGACAAACGGGTCCAGCACCCAGTCCCCCTCATCCGAAAAAAGCTTTATAAACCATTCAGGCAATGCCTCTGGAAAAGCGGCACTGTGGCTTTTGTTGCCGCATTCCGTGGCGAGGTGCAAAACATTGCTCGGATAGGCTTTGTCCCGGCCCAGCCAGTTTTTGATATTTTTTCCAAACCCGCTGCCAACCCGAGAATCGAAACGCACGACGTCATTTTTACCGAGCGATTTTAACCGCGTATCCGCCCAATCACCCATTGGAACCATTACTGCTTCCTGATTCATTTTGAAACGACGGGTTTTATTAAACTGCAAGCATCGTTCCCAGGCATCTCGAAACCGATTCGGCCATTTCCCTGGATAGCAATTGCGCTTATGCCAAATGAATTCTTCCGTCCAAAGCCAGCCTTGCCGCCGTAACGCAAGAATGAGATCAATAACAAACGTGTGTCGCTCCCCATTCTCCACCTTCTCTTTGATATTCAAGACGAAGGTGCCCGTCGGCTTGAGCACCCGCAGAAACTGTTCGCTTCGAGGAAGAAACCATTCGACATATTTGTCAGGTGAGGTTCCGCCGTAAGTGTTTTTCCGCTTGTCCGCGTACGGAGGCGAAGTCACGATTAAATCGAAAGTATTATCCGGATGTTTGCGCAAGACCTCGGCGCAGTCGCCATGTTTAATCTCCGCAGTGTAGTTTTTCACCTGCATTAACTATCTCCTTCGTTCGACTTGCCATCAAGCACGAAGTAAAAACAAACGGGATAACGGTGCATCTATCTCCGTAACTCAGTTCGGGCGAAACTCGCATACCACATCTGGACAATCGCTTAGTCCACCACCCTCGCCCTGGCCACGCGAACCCGCTCACCGGGACGCGGCCCGTTTTCCCGGTGGAGCGATTCCTCCAAGGCGGCTTCCACGCTTCGCATTTTCACCCCCGCTTCCAGCAACTTGGAGACATCCAGCAGGCAATGTGATTGCGGCGTCCGCTTGCCCTGAGTCGCGCCATTCTCCTCCGCGCCCTCGAACTCAATCGGCTGCGGCAAACGCAGGGCCTTCTCCATTATTTCCGCCAGATCCCGCGTCCGCACCGCCCCGGGATTGGTCACATTATAGATGCCAAACGGCGCCCTTTTTTCCCACAGATCGAGGCAGGCCCGCACGCAATCCCCTGTGTGGGAAAGCGATTCAATCGTGTCGGGCACCCGCGCCTCGCGCTGGAATTGCCAGAGAAAATCTTGCGGACTGCGCCGGTCGCTGAAGGCCAACCGCGGCCGCCAGAGATACACCTGCCCCATTTCCCGGACCGCCTCCTCGGCCAGTGCCTTGGTCCCGCTGTAAAACGAGCATGGCTCCGCGCGAAAGGAAAAATTCGGCTCGTCCCGCTCGGTGAATCCCCGCAGCCAATGCGGGCGGTGCTCGAAAATCTCCCGCACCTCCGGGCGGCCCAAATCCCGCTCCACCCGCAACTTCCCTTCCTCCAGCACCTTCGCGCCCTGGTAAATCGAGCCGGAGGAAACATGCCCCCACGGAGTGCGCGTCATCAGGCAAACGCGGGCAATCATTTGCGGCAAAAGCGCGTTGGCCAGCATGGCCTGCTCCCGCGCCGCCTCCAGCGCATCCTCCTCCGGGCGGCCGTGAAAACCCGCCGCGTTGATCACAAACGCGGGCTTCATCGTCCGCAGATAATCAAACAGCAGATCAAACCGCGTGTAATCGAACGTCTGCCGGCTCAGCGGAATGAACGGATGCCCCCGCCGCCGCAATTCCGCGGCAAAAGTCCGCCCAAAATAACCCCCCGCGCCCAGCAGCAATATCATGTCATCGCTTCAACTCACTATTGACTGGCCACTAACCACTAGCCACTAAACTACGCCTTCCAAACCTGACCCGCCTTGGTTTTTATTTCGGCCATGGCGTTGCGGCTGTCCACAATGCAAGGCGACCACTTGGCCAACTGCCCGTAATCCACCGCCTTGTGTTTCGTGGCGATCAACACCAGGTCAAAGCCCGAGATCGTCTTTTCTTTCCACGCCACCGATTTCACCCCCGCCCATTGCGGATGTTCCCGCGTCATCTTGATCACCGGCACATAAGGGTCATAATACGAAACCGCCGCCCCGCGCTCCTTGAGCAGCGTCATCAGCACATAACTCGGCGATTCCCGGTCATCGTCCACATCCGCCTTGTAGGCCAGCCCCAGCACCAGAATCTTCGAGCCGTTCAGCGGCTTCTTGCGCGCATTCAACGCGCTGGCCACCTGCTGCACCACGTACTGTGGCATGGCGGTGTTCACCTCGCCCGCCAGCTCGATGAACCGGGTGTTCTCCCCGTATTCCCGCGCCTTCCAAGTCAAGTAAAACGGGTCAATGGGTATGCAGTGCCCGCCCAGGCCCGGCCCCGGGTAAAACGCCATGAACCCGAAGGGCTTGGTCTTCGCCGCGTTGATCACCTCCCACACATCAATCCCCATCGCCGTATAGACCACCTTCAACTCGTTCACCAGCGCGATATTCACGCTGCGGAAGATATTCTCCGTCAACTTCGCCGCCTCCGCCGCACGGCAGGACGACACCGGCACGAGCGTCTTGATCGCGATGCCATAAACCGCCTTGGCCCGCTCCAGGCAGGCCGGCGTCAGACCCCCGATCACCTTGGGAATCAGCGCCACCTTGCTGTCGGGATTGCCCGGGTCCTCGCGCTCCGGCGAGAAGGCCAGGTGAAAATCCTTCCCCGCCTTCAATCCTGATCCGCTCTCCAGCACCGCCCGCAAATCCTCGTCGGTCGTCCCCGGATAGGTCGTGGACTCCAGCGCCACCAGAATGCCCTTGGGCAAATGCGGCGCGATGCTCTTGCCCGTGTTCAAAATGTAGGAAATGTCCGGCTCGCGGTTTTTGTTCAGCGGCGTCGGCACACAGATGATGACCGCGTCCATCTTCTTGACCTGCGCGAAATCCGTCGAGGCCGAGAACTTTCCCGCCTTGACCAATTCGCTGATCGCCGCCCCTTCGATGTGTTTGATGTAACTCCGGCCCGCCGCGATCGCGTCCACCTTGGTTTGATCCACATCCAGCCCCAGCACCGTGGCGCCCGACCGGGCGAACTGGAGGGACAAGGGCAGACCCACATAACCCAGACCGACAATGGCGATTTTCATACGTTTTTAATTTTGCTCACTAAAATTAGTCCTGATCGTAGATGGCGTCGGCGGGCGAATACTGGCGGGACAGATGCTCTCCAGAAAGGCGGGACCAACCCCGGCCTTCTTCGGCCCCGGCCTGACGGGCCGGCAATTGGTCCATGTCAAGCAAAGCCTGTTGCTGAAACTCCTCCGGCAGGCGGCGGGTCTTCTCGACCATCAACTCAGTTAGTTCGGCTGTGTTCATGCAAACATATTAGACAACGGCAGACCGCCGGGCAAGTGCCCAAAACCCGGCCTCAAGCCGCCTCGGAAGCGCCACCAGTCAGGTGCACGACATACCAATCCAACGCCTCCTCCAACCCCCGCTGCAAATCATGCGTCGGACGGTATCCCAACAACCGCCGCGCTTTCGCAATATCCGCCTGGGAATGCCGCACATCACCTGGACGAAATTCCCGGTAAACCGGACGGAAATCCCGCAAGTGCCCAAACCGCGGCTCCAACCCCGCCCGCAACCATTCGAACAACTCATTCAACGTCGTCCGCCCGCTCACCGCCACATTGTATGCCTGGTTCACCGCCCCCCGCCGCGTCGTCAGTCCCGCCCGCAAATTGGCCTGCACCACATTCGCCACATGACAAAAATCCCGGCTGGTTTTCCCGTCCCCGTTGATCACCACCGCCTCCCCGGCGATCATCGCCGCAATCCATTTCGGAATGACCGCCGCGTACGCCCCCGCCGGGTCCTGCCGCGGTCCGAACACATTGAAATAACGCAATCCAATGCACTCCATTCCGTAGCAGCGCGCGAAGACTCCCGCGTAAACTTCATCCATCGCCTTCGTCGCCGCGTAGGGCGAAAACGGCCGCCCCGTGTTCTCCTCCCGCTTCGGCAACCGCGCGTCATCCCCATAGACCGAACTGCTCGACGCATACACAAACCGTCCCACCCCCGCCTCCCGCGCCGCCGTCAGCACATTAAGAAAGCCGGTGACATTGCTTGCATGGGTCGCCAGCGGCTCTTTCAATGACCGCGGCACCGACCCCAACGCCGCCTGGTGCAACACCACCTCCGCCCCTTTCAGACATTTCCGCAACCCAGCCGCTTCGACAATATCGTGCTCGAAAAACTTGAAACATTTCCATTCTTGACGCGTCACCGCCTCGCGCACTTCCTCCAAATTCCGCCGGTGTCCCGTGGCAAAATTATCCAACCCCACCACCTTTTGCCCCGCCTTGAGCAACGCCTCCACCAGATTTGACCCAATAAACCCCGCCGCCCCCGTCACCAGCCAAACCTTCCGCGCATCGCCAATGATGTTATTTTGTTTCAATGAAAAACCCCTTTTCGGTAGGGCGAGACTCTGTCGAGCCGTGACTTCTTGCGCGCAGCCAAGTTCCGCCAACACAGCGTCTTGCCATGCCATCTCCTTGGGGTCGAATTCGCAACCTAATGATCCGCCGGAAACACCGGCGCCAGGTCATCCTCCGCGTCAAAAACCGGCGCCGCCGGCTCGCTCTCCACCCGCAAATCCTTCCGCGCCGCGATCTCCGGCAGAAAAGCCTCCGACGCCAGCATCCGCTCGCAACTCAGCGTGTTCTTGATCCACAACACCCGCGCCTGCGCCGCTTCCGCCCGGCCCGTCGAAAAAACCCCGACTTCCAGCGCCCGCCGGTCCGTCGGAAAATACATCGGCACCCGCGCATTGGCCGGCACCAATGAGGTAATCACATTCGTCCAGGTCGCCTTCCGGTCCATCGCCCGGAACAGCCGCTCGTGAATAAAATCCGCCAGCCCGATCCCCGCCGCGTTCCCGTAACTGTAAGGATGCAGCGACCGCACGTAAATACACCGCACGTTCGCCGTCCCCGGCTTGACATAACCGCCGATACTGTCCCGCCCGATCACATTCGTGTCCAAACCCGTTCCACTCAGGTTCTTCCCCATCTCATCCACCACCAGCAAATCCAGCTCCTTGAAGGGCAGCTTCGGCATCAACCCCCGCGCCACCTCCAACAACGCCCGTTCCTGCCGCTCCATGTCCGCCGCCGGCACCGCCACAATCC
>Ga0182030_10024395_pt1 | contig 11113 bp, 8 predicted proteins | sample 812S3MmetaG_FD_121299 | JGI IMG/M metagenome (GOLD analysis project Ga0182030, IMG submission 121299) | Permafrost microbial communities from Stordalen Mire, Sweden - 812S3M metaG (Illumina Assembly) | ecosystem: Environmental > Terrestrial > Soil > Wetlands > Permafrost | place: Sweden...
ACTGCTCCGGCCCCGGCCACCTCGCGGCCATCAGCGGCGTGCCGACCTTCACCCTCTACGGCCCCTCCCTGCCCGAGTGGTGGGCACCTTTGCATCCCGCCGCCGAATGGATCGAAGGCAAGGGCTGCCCCTACAAGCCGTGCTCCGATTATTGCCGCTTTGCCACGCCCGATTGCCTGTGGAAAACCACCGAGGAGGAAGTCTGGGCGCGCGTCCAAAAGTTCGCCGCCCGCCACCTGTCCGCCAGGCCCGTCCCGGCCTGACCGTTCACAGCCGCTCCCACCAGACCGCCGTGGGCTTCGCCACGTCGATCGTCACCCGCCGCGTCGGGCTTTGCTTCGTGTAGATCGCATAACTCATGGGCTTGAGCCGGAAATGCCCCGCTCGCAGCCGGCGCAGCCGATGGCTCATAATCCACAGCGGCTTCAGCCGCCGCAGCCACCCCGGAATCATCTTCGCCGTCTCGTCCTTCTCCCGGATCGCGTTCGGCTTCAAATTCATGTTGTCCCCCGTGTCCGCAAAGACCGAAGTGAACGTATCGCACACCCCCATCGGCACCCCCTGCCGCATGAGCGCCAGCACCCAGTGGAAATCCCCCAGATCCCGCCACTTCGTGTCAAAATAGATCCCCCGTTCGTGAATCACCTTGCGCCGGATGAAGATGCCGCTCGTCAGGATCGGAAAACGAAACCAGACGTGACGCGGACTCGGCACCAGCGAATGCCGATGGCACATATAATTGCCATCGCCGTCGGTGACGATGCTCCCTGCCAGCACTACTTCCACCTCCGGATGCGCCCGGAAATATTTCTCCACCGCCGCCAGCGCGCCCGGCAGATACTGCTCGTCGCAGTTCAGGTACGCCAGCACGTCGCCCGTGGCCCGGCGGTATCCGCGATTCACCGCGTCGTACATCCCGCTGTCCTTTTCCACTATCGCCGTCACCCGGCGGTCCTGCGCCAGCCACTCCTGCGTGCCATCGTCAGAACAGGAATCCTGGACGATGTGCTCCAGTTCCACGCCTTCCTGGTCGGCCACCGAGGCAATGCACAGCTTGAGCCATGAGGAATTGCGGAAGCTCGGCGTGATGATGGAAAATTTCATTGCGGATTTGAAGAAATGGATTTGCTCAGGTGCCAGTTCATTGATTCGAATGCCGATAAACTGTTCAATCTGATCGGCGCTGTCAAACTTTCGACCGAAACTTTTGCGCAATCGGTATGCGCCGGCCCATGCCAAACGCCCGCGGCGATACCTTGAGCCCGGGCGCCGCCTGCCGCCGCTTGTATTCGCTGAAATTGATCTTGTTGACCACGTCGCTCACCACCCGCGCATCGAATCCCCGCGCCACAATCTCCGTTTTGCCCAACTGCTTCACCACGTATAGTTCCAGGATCGCGTCCAAGACCTCGTACGGCGGCAGCGAATCCTGGTCCGTCTGGTTCGGACGCAGTTCCGCGCTCGGCGGTTTGGCCAATGACTCCGCCGGAATGACCTCCCGGTCCCGGTTCACCCAGCGCGCCAGCCGGTACACATCCGTCTTCAGCACGTCGGCAATCGGCGCCAGCGCCCCGTTCATGTCCCCGTACAACGTGCAATAGCCCACCGCCATCTCGGACTTGTTTCCGGTCGTCAGCACCAGCCCGCCAAACTTGTTCGACAACGCCATTAACGTCACGCCCCGCAACCGTGACTGCACGTTCTCCTCCGCCTCGTTCGGCTGGGTCCCCGCAAAGACCCGCTGTAGCTGCGCCTCGGCCGCCTGGAACATCGGCTCGATTGGCAACACTTCGTAGCGGATGCCCAGCGTCCGCGCCAGCCGCTCCGCATCCGTCAAACTCCCCGCGCTGGAATACCGCGCCGGCATGGACACGCCAAACACATTTTCCGCGCCCAAGGCCTCCGCGGCCACCACCGCAATCAGCGCCGAATCAATGCCCCCGGAAAGCCCCACGATCACTGACCGGAAGCCGCATTTCCGCACATAGTCCCGCACCCCCAACGACAGCGCGGAAAACAACAGCTCCTCCCGCGCCGGAAATCCCGGCCAACTTTCCCGGCTTCCCGTCTCCCGCTGCCCCAGATCGACCACCAAAACCTCCTCCTGAAATCCCTTGCCCGAGGCCAGCACTTCGCCGTCCCCATCCAGCACCACGCTGTGGCCATCGAAAATCAACTCGTCATTGGCGCCCACCAGGTTCACTTGCGCCAGCGGGATCTTCTCGTCGCGCGCCACCCGCCGCAACATGTCCAGCCGCGTGCGCTCTTTGCCGTCGTGCCACGGCGAGGCCGACAGGTTCAGGATGATATCCGCGCCCTGCCGGATCAATTCCCGCACCGGATCACGCCGGTAGAGCCGTTCCGGCCAGAAATCCTCGTCGTTCCAGATGTCCTCGCAAATGGTAATGCCGAGCTTTTGGCCGCCAAACGCCAGCGGCTCAACCGCCCCCCCCGGCTCAAAATAACGGTCCTCATCGAAAACATCATAGGTCGGCAGCAGGCTCTTGGCCGTGTGCCAGATGATCTTCCCGTTTTGCAGCACCGCGGCGGCGTTCTTCAGCGCCCGCCCGGGACGCTCGGCATTCCTGGCCACGTAGCCAACACAAAGCGGCACCGCCCTGGTCTGCGCCGCCGTCTCGGCCACCGCCGCCAGGTTCGCTGCCACGAAATCATCCCGCTGCAGCAGGTCCCGGGGCGGATACCCGCATAGAAACAGTTCCGGGGCCAGGACGAATTCCGCACCGTTTCTGACGGCTTCCGTGTAGGCGGCCAGGAGCTTTTGCCCGTTGGCGGCAAAATCGCCGATGGTCGAATTGAGCTGGAGGAGACCGATTTTCAAGCGCACAGGATAGCCCCTGCCCGGATTTTCCGAAATACTGAAAACAGAGATTTTAACCGGCAGATTCCACGCTCCGGATCGCCTCGGCCAGCCGGGACAGATGCGTGGCAAACGTGTACCGTTCCAAGAACAGGCCGCGCATGCTCTCCGTCAAGTCCAGACCCGCGGCCCGTTGCAATGCCTCGGCGATCTGCCCGGGCGAACGCGTCGGCACCAAGCCGGGATAATTGTCCGGAAATAGTTCCGGGATGGTCCGCCAGCGCGTCGTCACCACGGGCAAACCGAACGCCATGGCTTCCACGATCACCAAGCCGAAGCTTTCTGCGTAGTAATAAGTGGGAAAGCAAAAAATATCCGCTCCGGCAAAGCTTTGCCACTTGCGGTCGCCGCTGACGAAACCCACATATTTGACTTGCGGCGAATCCGCGCGGCCGGCCAGCTCCGCCAGGCGCCGCTCAAACTCAGCCCGCTCCGGGGCCTGCGGGAATTCGCCGGCCACAATCAGTTCGAGACTCAATGGCAAACCGGCGCCCCGCAGCCGGTGTTCCGCCTCCACCACGCCCTCCAAGGCATCGAACAATCCCTTTTGCCGCATGCAATGGGCCAGGAAAAGAACCTTGATCACCTGCGGATCGCCGCCGGCCGCCTGCACCTCCCACGGTGAAAGCGCTCCTCCAGCCAGCAGTTTTTGGCGCGCCGCCACCCGGGCCCGGCGCCGCGGCAGGATCGCCTCCTTGAAGTCCGGGCAGGGATCCGCGATGCCGTTCGGAACCACCCGCACGTTCCGGGAAAGCAATTTCTCCGCGTCGCCGGCATTATATTGCGAGAGAACGATGCTCAACGTGACCGGCCGGTACAGCCGGTACGTCAGCGAGCGGGCCAGGCTGGAGGACGCCATCTCAAGCCATTTGGCGAGACCGGCTGCATGCCAGTGGAGAATCACGCCGTGAAAAAACGGCCGGCAAAACAGCATCACCAGCCAGTCGCGATAAAGCGCCACCGCCTTGCCGGGGGCGGGGACGTAATACAAATGAGTGGCGCCATGGCGAAATCGCAGCCACAGCGCCTGCAAGCAAAACCAAAAGACGAGCAGAATTTTTGTGCCTTGAAACTCGCCGACGTCCTCCAGCGTTTCGGAAAATCGCGCGTTGACGTGATAACACTCGATCCCAAACGGGGATACCGCGCCGGGTTTTCGTCCTCGCACGTCTCCACCAAACCCCTCGAGCATCAATTGCACCATGTAGCTCTGGCCGTGGTGCGGCGGCGGCGTGTGGGCAAAGACGACCAGTTTCATGATTGGTTGCGGTTTGCGATTTACGCGCCGCATGAATTCTGAAATCGTAGTTGGCAAATCGTGAATCGTAAACGTAAATGACGCATCGCATCAACGTCCTCGGCGTGGGCATCAGCGTGTTGAACCTGCCCACCGCCCTCGCGGCCATCGCCGCCGCCGTCCAGGAGCGCCGCAAAGGCTATATCTGCGTCACCGGCGTCCACGGCGTCATGGAGGCGCAGGACGACTATTCGTTCAAGCAGATCCTTAACGGCGCCTTTCTCTGCACCCCCGACGGCATGCCCATGGTCTGGGCCGGCAAGCTCAACGGACACGCGGAAATGAACCGCGTTTACGGACCCGATTTGATGCTCGCCGTTTGCGCCTGGAGCCAGTCCAGCGGCGCCCGGCATTTCTTTTATGGCGGCGCCGAAGGCGTCGCCGGTCTCCTCGCGGAGAAATTGCAGGCTAAATTCCCGAAGCTTTCCGTGGTCGGCACCTTCACCCCCCCCTTTCGCCCGCTCACCGCCGATGAACTGCGCCAATTGCAGGCGCAGGTCTCCGTCGCCCGGCCGGATTTCTTCTGGGTCGGCTTAAGCACCCCCAAACAGGAGCGCTTCATGGCCGAATTCCTCCCGCAACTGGACGTCACCCTCATGGTTGGCGTCGGCGCCGCCTTTGACTTTCACAGCGGTCGCGTGCGGCAGGCCCCCCGCTGGATGCAACGCAGCGGTCTCGAATGGCTTTACCGCCTGTGCAGCGAGCCGCGTCGCCTCGCAAAACGCTATTTCCGCAATAACCCCCTCTTTCTCGTCAAATTCTTCGCCCAGTTGCTCGGCTTGAAAAAATATCCCCCCCCGGTCAGCCCACTCCCGTTGCGATCGAACTAGGGAGACCCCGCGCCCTATCTGCCGTCTTCGCCCCGCCCCCGCCGGTCCCCGGCCCCGTCAAACGCACCACGTACCAAAAATGCGGCCCGTCGGCCACCGTCGTCGTGGCCGCCACCGATCCCACCAACTCCCCGCCGTGCCCTTGCCGCCACGTCTGGATGTCCTGGCCTTGCACCCGCAGAAACAGTTCGCTCACCACCACGTATTCCACCCCGCGCGCCCGGATTTCCCCGCCGGACTCGCCCGGCAAGATGTCTTCCACCCGCCGGCGCCCATACGGCCGCCACAGCGAAAGCTCCGGCTCGTCGGCGACGCCCGCAAATCCCACGACCACCGTTTCCGCCGGGATAAGGCCCCGCACTTTCGCCAGCGGATCGGGACGGCCGGCATAGACGGAATAAACCTCCGAAACCCGCTCAAGCACGCCGTGTCCCCGCCCCGGCCCATTGATCTTCGCCAGCACGGTCCGCACCGGCAAAAGCGGCCGGGCCGGCGTCAGGACCACTGCCGCCGCCGCCAGCAATAGCACCGCCAACGTCGCCCACCGCCACCACCGCTGGCGCACCAGCAACCCGGCCGCCGGTCCCCGCAACAGCGCCGGCAACAACAGCGGATAATAAGCCGATACCAGCCGCGCCAGGGTCATCATTCCCGATTTGGCAAAGAAAAAAAGCAGGGAAACGTAGGGCGCCGCCAAGACCGCCCCCTCCCACCAACCCGCGCGCGGAACCGGCCGGCGCGAACGGTGAAACCACTTCGCCCAAACCGTCACCGCCAGCAGGCAGCTCACTCCAAACCCCAGGCCCGACCATTCCTCTGTGGGAATTTCGCCCAAATTACAAAAGTTCCCTTCAAAATTTCGCTGGATGAGCGCGCCAATTCCTTCCGGCAACCGCGCCGGCACCGATCGGTTCCACCAACCGGCCAGTGGGAAAAAAGTCGGCACCAAGTTGCTCACTAGAAACATCACCGAATTCCCCGCCACACCCAGCAGCGGATGCCGCACCGTCAAATCAGCCTTTTCCAGCACCAGTCCGGTCCAGTCACTGCAGTAATGACTGTTGAGCAGGGCCGTCGGCACCACCGAAACCATCAGCGCCACCAAGGCCAGGCCCAAGCTCGTGAGCGGCTGGCGCAACAGTTCCCCCGCCACTGGCAGGAACACGATGAACCACGGCAGCAGGAGCGGGAGATTGCCGGCCTTGGCGCCCGTCAAAAGCGCCGCCGCCACCAGCGAAAACCCCACGTCCGCCAAGCGGCGCGAAGTTGCGGCCCGCAACGCAAAATCCACCGCTGCCAGCGCATACACCGCCGCAAACGCGTCATTCGCCAGGCTCGCCGCCTGGAGCAAATAAGTGTAACCCGTTGGCAGCAGCCACATCCAATGCCATGCCACCCGCCCGCTGACCCCCAGCCGCGTGCAAACGCTGAATACCAGCCCGGGCAGCAGGAGGAACGGCAGAAAATTGATCAGAAATAATGCCCGGTCGGACCGGGTCGCCAGCAGCACCGGGGTCATCAGCCACTCAAAACCACAACTGCGGTCGTTCATCCGGTAATCAGCGGTATGAATCCATTGCCACCGCCCCGCCGCCAGCCAGTGCAGCACGCGCGGCAGCCGATAGGTCAAGCCATCGAAATTGCTCGGCGCATAGAGCACTCCACCCAGGAACACCAGCACCGCCAGCCCGCCAAAGGCCAGCGGCAGCGGACGGCTGAATCGCCGTTGCACCCGGGGCCACGAATAACGAACCATTCCCGCCGGCTGTTGCCGCCGTATCAGGACCGCCCCGATCAGCGCCAGCGCCGCAAAGGCCACATAACCGGCGCCATTCAGCCACCCCAGCGCGGACAGAATCCAGCCCGCCACGCTTGCAAGCGCCGAGAGGATGATCCAGACTCTGACCAGGAGCACAAAGGGCACGCACCAAGTTGACCGGCAAGACCCGCCTTCCACAAGAATTTGTTTGAGCAACCGGGACATTATTTGTATCTATTTAGCTGTTACAACACTTGCTTCAGAACAACGCATGAGCAAAAAGCAACTGCCCTTCGGGCTGGCCCCGCACGAAATCGGCTTCCTGATTTTGTTGGCCGTGGCTTTTTACGTTTCCGGGCCCGCCCTCGGCGCCAAATCCTGGCAGTTCGTGATTTTCGGCGGCGCCCTGCTCGCCGCCGTGCCCGTCCTCATCTGGCGCTGCCGCGAGGAATGGGCGCAAATGCCCAACCGGGGATTTTTCCTCACCCTCGCCGCCGTCTGGGTCGCCCTGTTCAGCTTCCTCGGTAACCCCGCCTTCAATCATTTTGACCCCTCCTCATTGCTCCACTGGATTTTCAATATCGACACCTCGCCGCTCGTGGATGAAGGCCACGGTTTGCTCATCCCCTTTGTCGTTCTCGCCCTCTATTGGTGGAAACGCAAGGAACTCGTGTCCGAACCCTTGGGCTTGTGGTGGCCCGCCCTCGGCCTCATCGTGGTCGCCTTGCTCCTGCATGTCGTCGGCTTCGTCGCCGAGCAGCAGCGCCTCTCGGTCATCGGCTTCCTGCTGGGCCTCTACGCTTTGACCGGACTGGCCTGGGGCTGGCACTGGATAAAGGCCAGTTTCTTCCCGTTCTTTCTGGTGGCCTTCTGCATCCCTGTCGCCGAGTACGCCGACCCGCTGACCATGCCCTTGCGGCTCATGGTGTCGCGCATCGTGGAAGTCATTGCCCATCTCGGACTTGCGCCGGATTTGGTCCGTGATGGCACGCAGCTCTTTGACTCGGGACATACCTTCGCCTACGAGGTCGCCGCGGCATGCAGCGGCATCCGCAGCCTCGTTGCCCTGCTGGCCCTTTCCACCATCTATGGCTTTATCGTTTTCAAGTCTCCTTGGAAGCGCCTGGTCATGATGGCGGTGGCCCTCCCGCTGGCGATCTTCGGCAATGTCGTGCGCCTCTGCTTCACCATTGCCGTCGCCGAAACGCTCGGCCAGCACGCCGGCAAGGCCGTCGAAACCGACGCCGGATTCCTGACCTTCGCCGTCGCCATCCTCTGCGCATTTCTGGTGGCCCGCTGGCTCGAAAAAAGTGAGCCCCGGCCCCCCTCTGGTGGACCGGAAGCACCCGGCGCGAGCGGTCCCCCCATCGCCGACAAGCCTGTCACCCCATGAACCGTCGCAAAACCATCCTCTTTGTCATCGTGCTGGTGTTGATCGGTGGCGCCGCCGGCGTCCTGGCCCACGCCAAAGCCAATCAAAAGCTCGGCTCGCCCGGCGTCAAGACCCGACCCCTCGCCGGCAGTTACAACTTGGAAGTGCTCCTGCCGCCCGACGTCCCGGGTTACCAATCCAAAGCTTTGCCCATCTCCGAGCTCGTCACCAACATGCTCCCGCCCGACACCAGCTTTGGCCAGCGCGCCTACCTGGCCGATGACGGCTTTAGAACGGTCATCAACGTCGTCTTGATGGGCAGTTCCCGCGCCAGCATCCACAAACCGCAGATCTGCCTCACGGCCCAAGGCTGGAATATCAGCGACGAACTCTCGCGCGTGGACCGGGTCCACTTGGACCGCCCGGTTCCGTATGACCTCCCGCTCATGCACTTGATCGCCTCGGGGCAGGCGACCACCAGCGACGGCCAAAAGGTGCCGGCCCAAGCGGTGTATCTCTATTGGTTCGTGGATGCGGATCGCCTCACTGCCTCGCACGCCCAGCGCATGCTGTGGAGCGCCCACGATGTCGTGACCACCGGCGTGCTGGACCGCTGGGCCTATGTTTCCTTGTTCGCCATGTGCCGCCCGGGCCAGGAGGAGGCCACCTTTGAACGCATGAAAAAACTCATCGCGGCGGCGGTACCCGACTTCCAGTTGGTCCCCAACCCTAAATGAATTGCTTTGCCCGCTCCCGATGCCTATGTTGGATCTTAAGAGAAGTTGTTGACCCTCATGCTGCAACGTGACCGCCAAATCCGCACTCAAGTCCATCAGCTTGCCGACGCCTGTATTTTTGCGGCAAGTTTCTGGCTCGCCTATGCCATCCGCAACAACGTAACCCTCACCAATTGGATTAACCTGCTCATGCCGGCCGGCCATGAGCTCGATGTCATCCCGCCTGACATGTTCGAGCAGGTCTGGTGGCTCTATTTTGCGCTGGTTCCCGCCGCCCCCCTCGTGCTCGAATCCCAGGGATTCTACAACCGCCCGGCCATGAATTCGCGGAGGGCCCTCATCGGCCCCCTCCTGCGCGGCTCCATCCTCATCACCCTCGGCATTGCCGTGCTCCTTTTCTTCTTCAAGGTCCCCGCGCCCCGCGGCGTCTCCTTCATCTTCATCCTCTGCAGTTGCACTTTCGTCTGGCTCAAGGAGGAAATCGTCCTCGTCGTCCTCCGCAGCCCCATGGCCCGCGCCCAATATAAACGCCGCGTCATTGTCGCCGGCACCCCCGCCGAATCCCACCGCCTCGGCCAAATGCTCCTTGCCGCCGCCGGCGATGAAATTGAACTGGTGGCCGAATTCAACCTCGCCGAATCTTCCCTGCCTCGCCTCATAGAAATCCTTCACGAACACTCCGCCAGCAGCGTCTTGATCGGCGGCAAACACATCAGCCTCGAGCGCATCGAAAATGTCATCCGCCTTTGCGAAACCGAGGGCGTTGAAGCCTGGCTCGTCGCCGACTTCTTCGCCACCAAGATCGCCCGCGCCAGTTTCGACGAAATCCTCGGCAACCCGCTCATCGTCTTCCGTTCCGCGCCCGAAACTTCCTGGCAGATGCTTGCCAAGCAAATGCTCGATTTCACCGGCGCCTTCGCCTTGCTCCTGCTCATTGGCTCCTGGCTCTTCCCGTTGATCGCCCTCGCCATCAAACTCGATTCCAGGGGCCCCGTCATGTTTCGCCAGCAGCGTTCCGGACTCAATGGCGCCCCCTTCGCCATCTTCAAATTCCGCACCATGGCCACCAACGCCGAGCAGCTCAAACACGAGCTGGCCGCCATGAACGAAATGTCCGGCCCCGTCTTTAAAGTCACCAACGATCCCCGCATCACCCGCGTCGGCAAATGGCTCCGCAAGTTCAGCCTCGACGAGCTGCCCCAGCTCTTCAATGTCCTCCACGGCGAAATGAGCCTCGTCGGCCCCCGGCCTCTCCCCGTGGACGAAGTCAAGCGCTTCAATGACCTTGCCCACCGCCGCCGCTTGAGCGTCAAACCCGGCATCACCTGCCTCTGGCAGGTCAGCGGCCGCAACCAAATCACCGATTTCAAAGACTGGGTGCGCTTGGACCTCCAATACATTGATAACTGGTCCATCTGGCTCGACCTCTCGATTCTGCTCCGCACGATCCCCGTCGTCTTCCTCGGCACCGGCGCCAAATAAGGTTCTTTCGGAATTGAATCCGTCCTCTGTTCCGTTAGTCTTCACACGAAATGAAAAAGTCACAGAAACAACCCGTCTCCGTCGTCACCGGGGCCGCCGGCTTCCTCGGCTCCCATCTCACCGACCTCCTCGTCGCGCGCGGCCACAAGGTCATCGGCATCGATAATTTTGTCACCGGCAGCGTGGATAACATCGCCCACCTCGGCGGCAACCCGAATTTCAAATTCATCGAACAGGACGTCACCGAGTTTCTCTTCCTCGAAGGTCCCGTGGACTACGTCTGGCACTTCGCCTCCCCGGCCAGCCCGATCGATTACCTGGAACTGCCCATCCAGACGCTGAAGGTCGGTTCCTTGGGCACGCACAAGGCCCTCGGCCTGGCCAAGGAAAAAAAAGCCCGCTTCTTCATTGCCTCCACTTCCGAAATCTACGGGGACCCCCTCGTCCACCCGCAGACGGAGGAGTACTGGGGCAACGTCAATACCATCGGCCCGCGCGGCTGCTATGACGAGGCCAAGCGCTTTGCCGAGGCCATGACCATGGCCTACCATCGCGAGCACCAAGTCCAGACCCGCATCGTGCGCATCTTCAACACGTACGGCCCCCGCATGCGCATCAACGATGGCCGCGTCGTCCCCGCCTTTATCAGCCAAGCGCTTAAGCACAAACCCGTCACCGTCTTTGGCGATGGCTCCCAGACCCGCAGCTTCTGCTACGTCTCCGACCTCATCGCCGGCATCGTCCGCCTCTCCCAATCC
>Ga0182030_10024396_pt1 | contig 11112 bp, 6 predicted proteins | sample 812S3MmetaG_FD_121299 | JGI IMG/M metagenome (GOLD analysis project Ga0182030, IMG submission 121299) | Permafrost microbial communities from Stordalen Mire, Sweden - 812S3M metaG (Illumina Assembly) | ecosystem: Environmental > Terrestrial > Soil > Wetlands > Permafrost | place: Sweden...
CGAGCACGCCCGGTACGCGGTTCCGCGGAACGTGGAACCGGAAATCCTCGAACTGGCGGCGCGCTATGGGCGGGTCGTGATCACGCGCGACGGGGACTGGTTACGGTGCACGTGTTCCGACGGTGCGACCGCGGAACGCCTGTCGCGCGACCGCGAAGCGGGACAGTACCTTGCCGCACGCATCGACGCGACGAGGTTCCGCGTCGATCCGGGCCAGCGCGGCGTACTGAAACAGGCGCTCACGGCGGCGGGTTTCCCCGCCGAGGATCTGGCGGGCTATGCCAGCGGCGAGCCATTTCCCATCGCGCGGAGAGATCTGGAGCGGCAAGCGTGGATCGCCACGGCGGCCTGCGTCGAGGAGCGTGTGCCGATGAGCGCCCGGCGGCGCATGGAATACGCGCTTGCCGACCGGCGCTCGCAGTTCCGCATCGCCGCCGAAAACCCCGCCAAACTGGCCCGCTTGCGCGAACTACTCGCCATCCACGCGGAGGGGCGCGTCCTCATCATGGGTGAGTACCTGTCCCAGGTGGAAGCCATCGCCCGCGAAATCGGCGTTCCGCTCATCACCGGCAAGACGCCGCAGCCGCAACGGGAATCGATCTATGCGAGCTTCCGGCGCAGAGAATTGCACTGTCTGGTGCTTTCCAAAGTGGGGAACTTCGCTATCGACCTGCCGGACGCCGACGTGCTCATACAGGTCTCCGGCGCCTTTGGGTCGCGGCAGGAGGAAGCGCAGCGGCTCGGCCGCATATTGCGGCCCAAACAGGATGGCCGCGCCGCACACTTCTTCACGCTGGTCTCGCGCGATACCCGCGAGGAGGAGTTTGCCCACCACCGCAAGCTCTTTCTGACCGAGCAGGGTTACTCATACCAAGTGGTGGTGGCGGGCGAGAAGTGAGCGTGCTTGCCTCTACAGTTCCCCTGAGTGCCAGTTCTGCTCCATTGTCCTTCTCTATAATAGAAGCAGACTTCAGCTACGATGAGCAGCCCGCAACGCATCGCTGCGATTCCGTCCCGCCAGTTTCAAGCCTTGCTTGAGATAGCGGAATCCATCGCGGAGCACCGCGACCTGACGGTTCTTTTCCGTCAGCTTGCGGAACGCTTGGCGGACATCATCAGCTTCGACTCGCTCTGGCTGGTGCTACACGACCCGGCCGCCAATTGCATGCAACTGCACCTTCTGGAAGGGGTCGGCCCGGCCGCGGCGGATGAAACCGAGTGGCCGCTCTTGCGACCGATGGAGGAATCGCCCAGCGCCCAGGTCTGGAGCACGCAGGAACCGCTGATCGTTCCGGACATCGCCAATGACCGGCGCTATCCCAAGGCTTTTCAGTTGCTGCTGGACAACCAGATCCGCAGTTGCTCGATTCTCCCGTTGACCACGGTTCACCGGCGGTTGGGGGCGGTCGGATTCGGGCACCGGCAACCCGGCGCGCCCGCGGAAGCCGATATCGAGTTCCTCGGGCAGGTGGCCCGGCAGATCGCCGTGGCGGTGGACAACGCCCTGTCGCACCAGGAGGCGCAGAAGCTGCAAGCCGAGCTGGAGGGAGAACGGGACCGGTTGCGCCTGCTGCTGGACTTGAACAACACCCTGGCTCCCAACCTGGATTTGCGCGAGTTGTTGCGCGCGGTCTCCTCCAATGTGGGGGGCGCAATGCACTGCGACTACGCCAGCGTGATCCTGCCGGAGGCGGGCGGCGAAACGCTGCGGATCTACGCCATAACGCTGGACGGCGACCACTCGATGCTGCCCGAAGAACTGTTGGTGACGCGGGCCGGGACACCGGCCGGCATCGTGCTCGACACCGGCAAGCCGCTGGTGCTGGATAGCGAGGGCATGAGCCGCTTCGATCCGACCCTCAATCCGATCCTCGCTTTGGGGCTGAAATCCGGGTGTTTTCTGCCGCTGACCGCGCGGGATCGAATCATCGGGACTTTGAACGTGGGCCGCTTTCCGGACCGGGCTTTCACGCAGGACGATGTGGACGTTTTGCGGCAGGTGGCCAGCCAGGTGGCCATCGCGGTGGAAAATGCGCTGGACTATTACCAGGTGGCCGAAGCGCGCCGGCGGCTGGCGGACGAGCGCGTGTATCTCAACGAGGAAATCCGCACGGGGCAGGATTTCGCTGAGATCGTCGGCTCCAGCACGGTCCTGAAAAACGTTCTCAAACAGGTGGGCATCGTCGCGCCCACCGATTCCACGGTAATGATCTTGGGCGAGACGGGCACCGGAAAGGAGCTCATCGCCAGAGCCATCCACAATCTCAGCGGGCGCAAGGATCACACCTTCGTGAAAGTGAACTGCGCGGCGATTCCGCTGGGCCTGCTGGAGAGTGAGTTATTCGGCCACGAGAAGGGCGCGTTCACCGGCGCCATCGCGCGCAGGCTGGGGCGCTTCGAGCTGGCCCACCAGGGGTCGCTGTTCCTGGACGAGGTGGGCGATATCCCCTCGGAGCTCCAGCCCAAGCTGCTGCGAGTCTTGCAGGAGCAGGAATTCGAGCGCCTGGGCAGCGCCCATACGATCCGGGTGAATGTGCGGATGGTCACCGCCACCAGCCGCGACCTGCCCGCCATGGTGGAGGCCCGCGAGTTTCGCGAAGACTTATACTACCGGCTCAACATTTTTCCGATCGTCGTGCCGCCTCTGCGCTCCCGCGGCGAAGATATTCCGCTGCTGGTGGAGTACTTCACCGCGCGCTACGCGGAGCGCGTCGGCAGAAAAATCGGGCGCATCGACCGGCGCACGATGGAATTGCTGCAGGCGTATCACTGGCCGGGCAATGTGCGGGAGTTGCAGAACGTAATCGAACGCGGCGTGATCCTGTCGCAGGGCGGCACGCTGCACATCGACGCGAGCATTCTGGGAGCGCGCGAACCGCGGAAACCGGCGGCGGCCCAAACGGACGTCTTGGAGCGGAACGAAAGGGACCTGATTGAGGCGGCGCTGACGGAAGCCAAAGGCCGTATCGCTGGGCCCAACGGCGCCGCGACTCGTTTGGGGATCCCCGCGTCCACGCTCGAATCGAAGATACGGGCGTTAAAGATCGACAAGCACCGTTTCCGTTCGCCGACCGGGTGACGTATTGGTGGGACAGGCCTCCCGGCCTGTCATAGCCGCGAAGCGGCAGCTTCGGACGGGCGACAGGCCAGGAGGCCTGTCCAACTCATCAGCGGAACACGTCGCAGTAACTACATATCACGGCGCTAAACAGTGTGCCGCTCCTGCGCGATCCACCGCCGGACCTACGGCGGGCAATCTTCCACACCGGCTCGCGATATCTCGCGAATTCGCGATGATCTTCATTCCTGCGGCGCCTTCAAGTGATTGACTTTACGGCCTCGCGGCCGGGCAGCGGAATTGCATTATTCCAACGGCAGAGAGGGATGATGCAATGTGGATCGTCAGAGTCGCACTCAACCGCCCTTACACGTTCGTAGTACTGGCGTTGCTGATTTTGCTGGTCAGCCCGTTGGTGATCCTGCGAACTCCCACCGATATTTTCCCCAACATCGCTATACCGGTGGTGAGCGTGGTGTGGAATTACGACGGCTTTCCGCCGGAAGACATGGCGGACCGGATTGTCACCATCACCGAGCGCAGCATGACCACTACGGTGAACGACATCGAACACATCGAATCGCAATCGTATTACGGGATCGCGGTGATTAAGCTATTCTTTCGCCCTTCGGTGACCATCGCCACGGCGCTGGCGCAGGTGACCGCGGTATGCCAGACGCAGCTCCGCCAGCTTCCGCCGGGCACAACGCCGCCCCTGGTTCTCAGTTACTCAGCCTCCGCGGTTCCCGTATTGCAAATCGGCTTGAGCAGCGACCGGCTGGCGGAGCAGCAGTTGAACGACCTCGGCATGAACGTGATTCGCACCCAGTTGGCGACGGTGCAGGGCGCGGCGGTGCCGTTTCCCTATGGCGGAAAGGTGCGGCTGGTTTCGGTGGACATCGACTCGCCGGCATTACAGGCGAAGGGGCTCTCGCCGCTCGATGTGGTCAATGCCGTCAGCGCGGAAAACCTGATCCTGCCGTCAGGCACGGTGAAGCTCGGGCCGCTGGAATACCAGGTGGAGATGAACGGCAGCACACGGACGATCGATGAGCTCAACGATCTGCCGGTGAAAACGGCCAACGGCGCGACGATCTATTTGCGGGACGTGGCGCATGTGCGCGACGGCTTTTCGCCGCAGACCAACGTGGTGCGCCAGGACGGCCGCCGCAGCGCGGTGCTGAGCGTGTACAAAACCGGGTCCGCCTCCACGCTCGCGATCGTGCACGATGTGCGGGCTGCCCTCATCGACATGGCCGGGGCGCTGCCGCCCGAATTGAAGCTGACGCCCATGTTCGATCAATCGCTGTTTGTGCGGGCCGCTATTCAGGGCGTCCTTCGCGAAGCGCTCACGGCGGCCTGTCTCACCGCGGCCATGATTCTTCTGTTCCTGGGTAACTGGCGAAGCACCCTAATCATCGCCATCTCCATTCCGCTTTCCATCCTGGTTTCGGTCTGTTGCCTGAGCGCGCTCGGCCAGACCATGAACCTCATGACGCTGGGCGGACTGGCGCTGGCCGTGGGAATTCTGGTGGATGACGCCACCGTCGAGATCGAGAACATCGAGCGGAACCGGCTGCTGGGCAAGGAACTGCGCCAGGCAATTCTCGACGGCGCGCAGGAAATCGCCGTACCGGCGTTCGTTTCCACGCTGTGTATCTGCATTGTCTTCGTGCCGATGTTTTTCCTGAGCGGGGTGACGCGGTTCCTGTTCGTGCCGCTGGCGGAGGCGGTGATCTTCGCCATGCTGGCCTCCTATCTTCTTTCGCGGACCCTCGTGCCCACTATGGTCATGTTCCTGATGCGCAATCTGGGAACGGCCGCCCACCACGGCTTCTTCGGCCGCTTCCACCAGCGCTTCGAGGCCGGCTTCGAGCGCTTGCGGGACAGCTACCGGAACGCGCTTGGAGCCGCCATGCACCGCGAACGCTGGTTCGCCGCGGGATTTCTCGCGCTGTGCCTGAGTTCGGTGGGCTTCGTGGCCGTTCTGGGCCAGGATCTGTTTCCGCAAGTCGATGCCGGCCTGATGCGCCTGCACATCCGCGCGCGCACCGGCCTACGCATCGAAGAGACGGCGCGCCTGACCGAACAAATCGAAAACTCCATCAAGGCGATGATTCCGCCCGCCGACCTCGACACCGTGCTCGACAATATCGGCCTGCCATACAGCGGCCTGAACCTGTCGTATAGCAACGGCGGCACCATCGGCACGCCGGACGCCGAGGTCCTGGTCTCCCTGAAGGAAGGCCACCGGCCCACCGCGGCGTATGTGAAAGCGTTGCGCGAAGATTTGCCCAGGCGATTCCCCGGCACGCAGTTCTTCTTTCAGCCCGCCGATATCGTGACCCAGATTCTCAACTTCGGAATCCCGGCGCCCATCGACGTGCAGGTGGTCGGCCCCGACCAGCTCGGCAACTACGCGCTCGCCGAGCGGCTGGCGAACCGCATCCGCGGCGTTCCCGGGGCGGTGGATGTACATGTCCAGCAGGCCTACGACGAGCCCACCCTGCGGCTGGACGTGGATCGCACCTTGGCCCAATCGGTGGGCCTCAGCCAGAGGGACGTGGCGCAGAATCTTTTGATTTCCCTGAGCTCCAGTTTTCAGACCGCGCCCACCTTCTGGCTGAATCCGCGGAACCAGATCAGCTACAACCTGGCCGTCCAGACGCCGCAATACCGGGTGGATTCGATCCAGGCGCTGCTGGACACGCCCATCCACGCGCCCGCGCTCACCGAGCCGCAGATCCTGGGAAATCTGGCGTCCTTCGCGCACATGAGCCAGGCAGCCGTGATTTCACACTACAACGTGCAGCCGCTGGTGGATGTGTACGCTTCGGTGCAGGGCCGCGACCTCGGCGGCGTGGCGCGCGATGTCCGCCGGTTAACCGCCGGCGTTCAAAACCAACTGCCGCGCGGCAGCCACATCAAAGTCACCGGACAAGTGGCGACGATGTCGGAATCGTTTATCGGACTGGGCGCCGGCTTGCTGATGGCCATCGTGCTGGCGTACCTGCTGATCGTGGTGAATTTTCAATCGTGGCTGGACCCGTTCATCATCATTACCGCGCTGCCGGGCGCCATGGCGGGAATCGTTTGGGCGCTGCTGCTCACCGATACCACGTTGAACGTGCCCTCGCTCACCGGGGCCATCATGTGCGTGGGCGTGGCCACCGCGAACAGCATTCTGATGGTGTCGTTCGCGCGCCAGCGCATGAACGAAGGCCTGCCGCCGCGGGAAGCCGCCATCGAAGCTGGGCACACCCGTATGCGGCCCGTCCTCATGACGGCGCTGGCCATGATCATCGGGATGGCGCCAATGGCCATGGGGATGGGGGAAGGCGGCGAGCAGAACGCTCCGCTCGGCCGCGCGGTCATCGGCGGACTACTGTTCGCGACCATGGCCACGCTGTTCTTCGTCCCGGTGGTGTTCGGAATGATTCACGGCAGGCGCGAACGCGAATTCACTTTGTGAGGGGAAAAATGGCAACTCAACAGATGCTTCTAAACGAAATCGAGCGGCAACCCAAAAACGAAAAACCACGGACTATCCGGCACTGGGTGGCGGCGGCAATCATGGCCTTGAGCGCTCTTCTGGTGGCCGGAGGGCTGAACATCCGCGCCCGCGCCAAAGAGCGCGTCGCGTTGGGGACTGAGACCGCTCGCCTCGCGATCGTCACGGTCTCCGCCAACCGGCCGCAGCCCGAGCCGGCCAACAACGACCTGGAGGTGCCAGGCACTGTGCAAGCCTATACCGACTCGCCCATCTACGCGCGCACCAGTGGCTACCTGCTGCGCTGGTACAAGGATATCGGCGCCTTCGTACAGAAAGGCGATCTGCTGGCCGATCTCGATACGCCCGAAGTGGACCAGGAGCTTTCGCAGGCGCAAGCCGCGAGGCAACAAACTGCCGCGGCGCTGGACCTGGCGCGCACCAGCGCCGACCGCTGGCGCCAACTGCGCAAGACCGACTCGGTCTCGCAGCAGGAACTGGATCAGCGCGTCAGCGACTATTCCCAGGCGCAGGCCAATCAGGCGGCGGCCGATGCCAATGTACGGCGGCTTCAGGAGATGGAGTCCTTCAAGCACGTCTATGCTCCGTTTGCCGGCGTGATCACGCGCCGCAACGTGGATATCGGCGCATTGGTGAATGCGGGCAATGGCGGGTCGGGCAAGGAGCTCTTCTGGCTCTCCGATATCGATCCTCTGCGTGTGTATGTGAGCGTGCCGGAAAGCGACGCGCCGGCCATGCATATGGGCATGCCGGCCTGGATTGGCGTGGCTGAATTTCCGACCGCGCATTTCGCCGGCACGGTGGTCCGCACCGCCAACGCAATCGATCAGACTACCCGCACGCTGCTTACGGAAGTGGATGTGCCCAATCCGTCCGGCCACTTGTTGCCGGGGGCTTATGCGCAAGTCCACTTTCGAGTGCCGGTCGGCGCGGGCCGGCTTTCCGTGCCGTCGAGCGCCATGTTGTTCCGCGCCGAAGGGCCGCGCATTGCCGTGGTGGGACCGGGCGACCGCGTCCAGTTGCGCCGCATTCAGATCGGCCGCGATTTCGGCACCAGCCTCGAGATTCTGCAAGGCGTGGGCCCGGCCGACCGCGTGATTCAGAATCCACCCGATTCTCTGGAGGATGGACAGGTGGTGCACGTGGCGGAAGATCCATCCCAGGGGAAGCGGCCATGAAACCGGCTGCGGCGGTCGCGGCGGCCTGGCTGGCGCTTGTGCTGGCGGGGTGCCATGCGGTAGGACCGGATTACCACCTTTCTCCGGCGCCGACGCCCGTGGCGTGGCATGCCGAAGGACCCTGGCGGCCCGGCGACCCGAAGGACGCCATTCCAAAGGGCGAGTGGTGGACCGTGTTTCGGAGCGCCCAACTGGACGGGCTGGAGAAGCAGGTGGTGGCGGCCAATCAGGATCTGGTATCCGCGGCCGCTCGCGTGCAGCAGGCCCGCGCGCTGGCGTCGGTGGCCATCAGCAACTTCTACCCGCAGGTGGGCGCCGCGCCATCGGGCCAGCGATTTCGTCTCTCGGGCAATCGGCCATCGCTGGGCGCTCCGGTGCTCGGTCCAATTACCGAGAACGAGTGGGACCTACCCTTCGTGCTGAGTTATGAGCCGGACTTGTTCGGACGGACCCGGCGCAGCGTGGAGGCAGCCAACACCTCCTACCAGGCGGCCACCGCGGATTTCGAGAACGTCAAACTGGTGCTGACCGCCGAGACCGCCGCCGACTTCTTCACGCTTGGCGAGGTGGACGCCGAGATTGCCATTTTGGACGATTCTGTCGCCTCTTTCGAAAAAGCGCTGGCGCTGATTCAGAATCGTCACGACGGGGGCGTAGCTTCCGGCTTGGACCTCGCGCAGGAGCAGTCGCTGTTGGACGCGACCCGCACACAAGCGACGCTGGAGCGACAGCTTCGGGCGAGCTATGAGCATGCGCTGGCGGTGCTGTGCGGCGCCCCGGCGCCGGATTTCCGCGTGGCGCCCGCATCGCTCCAGCAATACCTGCCGGACATTCCGGTGGGCGTGCCGTCGGGCGTGCTGGAGCGCCGGCCGGACATCGCGCGCGAGGAGCGCCTGATGGCATCGGCCAATGCCGAGATCGGCGTGGCGAAATCCGCCTACTACCCCAGTATTTCCCTGCTGGCGACAGGCGGACTCGAAGCCGCCGGCATCGGCAATCTACTCACGCTGCCAAGTTCTTTGTGGGCGGTGGGCGCCACCATTGCACAGACGGTTTTTTCCGGCGGCAGAGTCCGCGCCGGCGTAGATTTCTCGAAGGCCGGCTACCAGGACGCCGTGGCGCAATACCGGCAAACGGCCTTGGTTGCGTTTCAGGAAGTCGAGGACGGGCTTTCGGGGCTGCAGGTCTACGCCAACGCCGGGAAATCGCAAGACACCGCCGTAGCGGATTCCCAACGCGCCTTGAACATCGCCATGGACCGCTATACCGGCGGCCTGGTGACTTACCTCGATGTGGTGACCGCGCAGCAGAGCCTGCTCTCCAACCAGCGCGAAAACGCGCAGATCCGCGGCGGCCAACTGGTTACTTCGGTAATGCTGGTGAAAGCTCTGGGCGGAGGGTGGGACGCCAGCAGCCTGGCCGCCATCCGCATGACGCCCGATCTGAAGACGGCGTTCCGGCCATGAACTTGTCAGACGAAACGGGGCGCCACACGATGGCGCTCCCAATGCAATTCTCGAACTCGAAAGGAGACATCGTGATTTATCGACCATTAGGACAATCCGGCATCAGCACCTCGGTGATTGCGCACGGAACTTGGGCAATCGGCGGATGGATGTGGGGAGGGACGGACGAGGAGCAATCCATCCGCGCGATCCAGGCATCCCTCGATGCCGGCGTGAATTTCATCGATACGGCGCCGGCCTACGGCCTGGGACTTTCCGAACGGATTGTCGGACGGGCGATTCAAGGCCGCCGCGACAAAGTAATTCTCGCTACAAAATGCGGCCTGGTCTGGCACACCACGGAAGGAAACTACTTCGTGGAACAAAACGGAGCGCGCATTCACCGCTACCTGGGGGCGCAGTCGATCCGCTACGAAGTCGAGCAAAGTCTCGGCCGCCTCGGCACGGATTATATCGATCTGTACCAGACGCACTGGCAGGATTCCACGACGCCCATCGAAGAGACCATGGAGACGTTGCTCGAGCTGAAACGGCAGGGGAAGATTCGAGCCATCGGCGTCTCGAACTGTACGTTGGACCAACTGAGGCGCTATCGGAGGGTCGGTCAGGTGGATACGGCCCAGGAACTCTACCATATGCTCGACCGGTCGCTCGAAGCCGAGTATTTGCCGTATTGCAAGCGGAACAACATCGCAGTACTGGCCTATTCGCCGCTGGCCAACGGCCTGCTCACCGGTAAAGTCGACCCGGATCGCGTGTTTCCGCCGGACGATCTGCGCCACAACAACCCGCTGTTCAGCCGCGAGTCGCGCCTTCGCGTGAAGGAGATGCTCGATCGGATGCGCCCGGTGGCGGATAAGAGCAGCTTGACCCTGGCGCAATTGGTGATCGCCTGGACCATCGCCCAGCCGGGCGTGACGCACGCGCTGGTGGGTGCGCGGGACGCGGCGCAAGCCGTCGAAAACGCCGCCGCCGCCATCCGGCTGTCGGCCCAGGACGTGGCCAAGGTGAGCCAGGCGCTGCAGGCCACCGCTTTAGTGGAGGCACGATGAATACCACGGAACCCGTCCGGATCGGCATGATCGGCCTCGATCATAACTCGTGGCGCAGGCTGTCAAGCCTGCAGAGCCGAGAGTCCTCTCGGCTTTTCTTGCTTAAGTGAACAGTGTTGGGCTTAAGTATTCAAATTCAGGGAGAGCATAACGATGTCACGTTTGAGTTACAGCATAGCGTTGATTGTGTTGGCGGTTGCAGGACTTGTCTTTGCGTTCTTGGCGCCGGCAGCCCCGCCGGGCTTGCCCCCCGGCGCTCGCGTGCAACAATCGCAGGCCGCCTTCACGGATTACCGGCGTCAGTCGCCGGGCACGATCCGCAAGATCACGGTAGCGGACCTGCCCGAACCCTATCAGACCAAATCGGCGGACAACCGCGCGCGTATCGTGCCGCGCCCCGCGAATGCCTGGCCGCGGGCCATGGCGGGATTCACCGTCACCGAATTCGCCGCCGGCCTCGTCAATCCGCGCCTGGTGCGCCGCGCCGCGAATGGCGACCTCTTCGTGGCCGAGAGCGAGCCGGGCCGTGTGCGCGTGTTGCGCGGGCTGGGCGCGAATGGCAAGGCCCAGACAGTCGAGGTGTTCGCCTCGGGGTTGTCGCAGCCCTTCGGCATCGCATTCTATCCGCCCGGGCCGGATCCGCAGTGGGTCTACGTGGGGAATACCGGGTCGGTGGTGCGCTTTCCTTATCGCAACGGCGATTTGAAGGCTCGCGGCGCCGCCGAGGCCATCGTTCCCGATATCCCTGCGGGCGGCCGCCTGACCGGCGGAGGGCACTGGACGCGCGACATTGCCTTCTCCCGCGACGGCGGCAAAATGTTTGTTTCCGTGGGTTCGCATTCCAACG
>Ga0182030_10024397_pt1 | contig 11112 bp, 10 predicted proteins | sample 812S3MmetaG_FD_121299 | JGI IMG/M metagenome (GOLD analysis project Ga0182030, IMG submission 121299) | Permafrost microbial communities from Stordalen Mire, Sweden - 812S3M metaG (Illumina Assembly) | ecosystem: Environmental > Terrestrial > Soil > Wetlands > Permafrost | place: Sweden...
CGCGGTCGCGGCTTCTTCCTCTCCATGGTCTCCATTTTGGACATCCTTTCCGGGGCCGTGCCCCTGATGTTGGATGTCCGTCAGACCGGAGGAAGCCCAACCCTCCCCGCTGGGCACGACTCGACCACCGGAGCGAAAGGCAAAGTGAGTGCCGATGAGCAGCGCATGGAGCTGCGATGCCTGCGAGATCATGCTGCGGCGAGTCCCTCGAGCCAATTCGACATTGTCGTCAGCGATCTCGCGAAGGCCCGGTTCTGCGAACTGAAGTGGATGATGCATGAAATCACCGGTTACGAGGCCCACCTGACCGTGCGACCTGAGCCAAACCGAGACGTGCCCCCCCGTGTGTCCCGGTGACGGTGCCAACGAGATCCCTCCGCCCACGTCGTGGTCGCACTCGACGACATCGGCCAGGCCGGCGTCGAACACTGGTGATATGGCGTCCTGCCACACCTCACGCCTGTCGGGATCCCATGACTCCTTATGCCACTCGAGTTCGTCACGGACATACACGTATCTCGCTGCGGGGAACGTCGGCGTCCAGACACCATCCTGCAGGTAGGTGTCCCAGCCAACATGGTCGGCATGAAGGTGGGTGTGAAGCACGATGTCCACTGACTCTGGAGTGAATCCCGCGCCAGCGAAGCGGTCCATGAAGTCGAACTCCTGCATGTGCCAGTTCGGTAGAAACCGACTTCGCCCGTTCCCGACACAGGGGTCGACGAGGATCCGACGCTCTGCCTGATCAATCACCAGCGCTTGAACTGACCCGTTGATGTTGCCCTCGGAATCGGCGTAGTCCGGGACGAGCCAGCGATGTCGCTGCACCACTTCGTTCGTGGCGTCCGGGAACAAGAACCCCGGTGCAGACCAATCGAAAGACTGTTCGACCACACTGGTCACCACAATGTCGCCGATCCGCCAGTGATTTGAATACTCTGATCTGTCCATTTTAGGGAAATGGTAACGGGAAGAGCTCCCTACAGACCGGAGGCGACCAATTGAACTGTTCCCTGGCCCGGCGAAGGTGAACTCACCGCACTGTCTCTTGACTGTGACTTGTTCACACCATCGAAGTGCGTGCGGCTGGGGTCGTGCCACCGGGAGCGTGCCTATCGGGCCGACTGCGGGCGGGGTCAACACCTGCAAGAGGGTCAGAGCTTCGAGTGGGTTGCCAGCCAACGGATGGCGGGAGCACTCTTGGGTTGCACCTAACCTGAGCACTGCCGTGACCACTGTCGTCGACCCGGAGCTGAGCGACCTCGAGCCCTACCGCCGCCAGTTGACCGCCTATTGCTACCGGATGCTCGGGTCCCCCCAGGACGCCGAAGACGCGGTGCAGGACACACTCGTGCGGGCATGGCGGAGCCTTGGCCGGTTCGAGGACCGGGCTGGGTTGCGGCCGTGGCTGTACCGGATCGCCACCAACGTCTGCCTGGACATGCTGAAGGGTCGGGGGCGGCGCGCTCTGCCCATGGACCTCGCGCCGGCTAGCAGCGGTCGGCGATGGGAGCCCTCCCAGGGGCTCGCTCTCGGCACCGCTCGACCGGAGGCGACTTGGGTGCAGCCGATCCCCGACCACCTGGTGTCAACTCCGGGCGGGGACCCGGCTGACGTCGCGGGATCCCGAGAGTCGATCCGACTGGCGTTCATCGCCGCTCTCCAACACCTCGTGCCCCGGCAGCGGGCAGTTCTGATTCTCCGCGACGTCCTGAGCTGGCGGGCTCACGAAGTAGCGACGCTGCTCGAGACCAGCGAGGACGCTGTGAACAGCACCCTGCGACGGGCCCGAAGCGCCCTAGAGACGGTCAACATCGATGCCGTACCAACGGAGCCGACGGAGGCCGACCGTGAACTCCTGCACCGCTACATCGAGGCGTTCGAGCGCTACGACGTCGACTCGCTGGTGGCGCTACTGCACGAGGACGCGACCCTCAGCATGCCGCCCTACGAGCTGTGGCTGCGGGGCATCCCCGACATCCGCCGGTTCCTGGTCGCCCTCGAGGTCGAGGGCGACCGCGACCGGGTCATCGAGGTCGCGGCCAATGGGTGTCCAGCGCTGGCCGTGTACCGGCCGACCGGCATCTCGGGGGCGCTCGAACCGTTCGAGATCCACGTGCTTGAGATCGCCGGAGGTCGCGTTACTGCGATCTACGCCTTCCTCGACTCGGCTCTCTTCCCGGTCTTCGGACTCCCTCCGACTCCCGAACCGATCAGCGACTAGGCGATTCACACGCGGCGGGACTCGATCGAGCCCGCCGTACACCTGCGGTGCCAGACGGCAGCTGCGCGATCCCGCCAAGTCCCCGAACCTTTCGTCGTGAAAACCTTGCCACCAGGATGCCGTCCAGAGACTGAGACGCCCCTCCCGACCAGGGAAAGCCCGGCCAGTCCAGAGCTCCACCGGTTGGGCATCAGTCTGAGGGCGCCGCAGTGAGACCAGGAATTTCTGGAAGCGCGACGACCTTTGCGTCCGGGCGCAGTTGTACTCGGTGAGGAGCCGCGAAGGACGCCTCCTCGAAGAACAGACCGAAGGAGGCAACACCGATGCCTGTACTCATGATTGCTGAACAGCCGAACATGGACGAGGGGACCTACGCCTCGATGTTGGAGCCGCTGATGCCGTTGCTGCGTTCGGCGAACGGCTTCATGTCTCACGCCGGAGGCCGCAGTCCCGCCGGCGGGATGCGCATCATCGAGATCTGGGAGTCCGAGGCGGACCAGAAGAAGTTCTTTGACGAGAACCTGAAGGCCAATCTCCCGCCTGGACTTGTACCTGACCTCACGTACAACGATCTTCACGCCGGATTTACTCGATAGGCGGCGCCAGAGCCGTCGATCCAAGCCTGCATCGAGCTGATACGCGGTGGAGGGGCGACGAGCCCTTCCACGGGCGCGCCTGCTGACGTACCTGGCCGCCACGCCGAGCCTTCCGCGGATCCAGTACCCCCCGAGGCCTGCCCCAAGACTGCGCCCTTGCGCGTTCTGGAATATCCCCGAGTGGATTCGGAGTGAGGCAGAGGTCGCGTCGCTGTGAGGGTATCCAGATCGGGCCGTTACGGGCGCATGCAACTCTCGCAAGCGCCAGTGCCGTGGGCGATGAAGCATTGATCCGAGCGGTACGGAACGACCACTGAGCCATGGGCCATCCGCCGCCGCCATCCACTCGGTCCGGAGATTGGAGAGCACTCAGTAAACCCATGTCTCGTCGTGGCGCCCGAGACGTCCTTTCAGCCGTGAGCCCCAGCTCAGAGACCCATATTACGCGCTTTCGATGTCGACCCACCACGCGCAAGATGGCCCAACCAGAGGTTGGGCCATCTTGCTTGGCTCCGACCCAAATACTCAGATCGAACTCCACTCGGCGTCAGACGTGGTAGCCCGACACCACCTCGCACACGACGGGTGCTGGGGTCCCGATCTGACCAAGCTCCCTGAGATGTCCTGCCGCCTCGGTGTTGCGCCGCATGGCGTCGAACGCTTCCTGGCTCTCCCACTGGGCGTAGTTGATCACCTTGGTGCGGTCGAGGCTCCGGTGCACATTCGCTGAGATGAAGCCCGGGAGGTGACGGATCACCTTTTCGGTCGCCTGCTGCCAGTGCTCGACGAGTCGCTGTTGGTCCTTCGGGTCAACGGTGAAGACGTTGACCAAGGTGACCGTCGAGGTGCCCTCTTCAATGATTGAGATCGTCATGATTGTTTCTCCTCTTGATGTCGTTGGTTCTTGTTGGCTAGCTGACGGTGGCCGAAGCCATGGTGGTCATGACGGGGCTGGCTGCTTCGTAACCCACGCGCTCGATCTCTGTGGCCGGCTCAGTGGCCGACGCCGTCGCTCGGGCCGGCAGGAACCGGGCGGCCACCAGCGAACCGGCGACGGCGGCCACAACGGCGACGAGCATCGCCCGGTCTGATCCGGCAATGAACGCCTGGCGGGCCAAGTCCACAATGAATTGACCGAAGGACCCCGGTGCGTGCTGCCCGACGGTGACGGCACCACCGATGGAGCTCTTCGCTTCGACGACGTAACGAGCGGGCACGTGGGTGAGCACGGGGTGGAGCTGGCTGGTGAAGACTGAGGAGGCGACCGAACCAGTGAGCGCCACTCCGAGTGCGCCGCCGACGAACCGGGTCGTGTCGTTGACGGCCGAGCCCACTCCGGCCTGGGTCCGAGGCAGCGAGCCCATGATCGACTCGGTGGCCGGAGCCATGGCCAGACCCATCCCGGCCGCAACGAAGATGCTGGCCACCATGAGCATGGGGTAGCCGCTGTGGACGTTTGCCGTCGAGAGCAATCCGAAGCCGACCGCCATCAGCGCCAGACCGACTGTGACGACCACCTTGGTGCCGGCCCGGGCCGCCGCCTTGGCCGAAAGCGCAGAGGCCACGCCCATGGTTAGCGCGAAGGGAAGGCAGCGCACGCCGGCCGCCAGGGCGGAGTAGCCGAGGACGAACTGCAGCTGCTGGGTGAAGAGGAACAGCCAGCCGAAGAGGGCCAAGAAGATCATGGTCACGGCGAAGCTGGCTGCGCTGAACCGCGCGTTGGAGAAGATGCGCAGGTCGACCATCTGATGCGTGCTGTGCAGCTCGAAGGCTCCGAAGCCCACGAGCAACGCGATGCCCACGGTGGCGGTGCCGAGAGTGACGGAGCTGAGCCAGCCATGCGACGGGGCCTCGATGATGGCGTAGACCACGGCGAGGATCCCGGCCATGGACAGCAGCGCGCCGACCGGGTCGAGCGCCCGCGGGTGCGGGTTCGCCGACGGTGGGACGACCAGGCGTCCGGCGACGAGTGCCACGGCGACGATCGGCAGGTTGACCATGAAGATCGAGCCCCAGGCGAAGTGCTCGAGGAGCCATCCACCGAGCGTCGGGCCGACCACGACCCCCAGACCGGCGACCGACGACCACATGGCGATGGCCTTGGCCCGCTCGGAGGGAACCGTGAACACGTTGGTCAAGATGGACAGGGTTGCGGGCATGACGGCCGCCGCGCCGATCCCCATGACCACGCGGCAGGCGATGAGCTCAGTTGCCGAGGTGGACATGGCTGCCAGCGCCGAACCCAGCGCGAAGACGATCAGGCCGCCGGCCAGGGTCCGGTGCCGTCCGATGCGGTCACCGAGGCTGCCCAACGTGAGCAGCAGCCCGGACACGGCCAGGGTGTACGCATCGACGACCCATTGCAGTGCGCTCGTCGAGGCGTGCAGGTGGCGCACCAACGTGGGCAGCGCCACGTTGACGATGGAGCCGTCCACCACCACGACGAGCAGCGATAGGCACAGCACGCCGAGGGTGGCCCAGCGCCGGGAGTGGATCTGCTCGAGGGTTGGGTTCTTCATGATTCCTCCTACATGTTGAGATTTACATGTGGTACTCAATACCATCTAACTTGACATGTCAAGATAGATATGTAGAATCTTTCGCATGAGCTTGCGCCATGGACTACTCGACCTGCTGGCTGGTGAACCCATGAGCGGCTACGACCTGGCCCGGTTCTTTGGTGCCTCGATGGGCAACGTCTGGCCGGCCCAGCACAGCCAGATCTATCCCGAGCTGGGCAAACTTGCGGCCGAGGGTCTGATCTCCCAGACCGGTGAGGGTGCACGGGGTCGCAAGGTCTACGAGACGACTCCGGCGGGGATCGAGGAGCTCCGACGCTGGCTACGCGACAGCGAGCCCGACTACTCGTTTCGCAACGAGGCCCTTCTGCGGGTGTTCTGCCTCTGGGTGCTCCCGACCGAGGAGGCGCTCGAGTACTTGGCGCGCGACCGGGCCGAGTACGTCCGCCACCTCGGCTACATAGAGAACGTCATCGCCACCCGGGACTGGGCCGCGAGCTCCGTCGCCCGGGCGAGCCGGCTGTCCATCGAGTTCGGCCGGCGCTTCTATGCCATGCAGATCGAGTGGATCGATTGGGCCACAGAACAGGTGGCAGCAGGGACGCTGAAGCCTGGTGGGGCGCTGCCGGGTCTCGTCCCAGCCTTGAGCGCCTGAGCAGGTTCCGTAGTTAGGGCAGCAAGCGCCAGGGTGAAGTGGTGTCCAGAAAGGGCCGCTCCGAGGCAGGCTCAACTTGAGCAAGCAGGTCGGCGGCTCAAGCGGTCGTAGGCTGGCCTCTGGAGTCACGGTCATGAGCCGCTCTGCAAGACTTTCCACTCCGGGCACTGTCCGCTCAGACCGATCACGTCCCCGAACGCCTATAAGGTTCTCGATGCCTTCACTAGGACTAGGACAGTTAACCGCCTCAATCTCACAGTTCGCCAACGAGCGGGGTGTTTACCTCGGTCGGCGCTCGACCAAGATCCACGTGGCTCTTTACCGGCGAACCGGCGGCAAGATTGGAAGGCATCTCCCCGGCTGCCCTGACGCGCGAATACTCCTGGTCGATCACAAGGGCGCCAAGAGCGGCACAAAGCGGACGTCTCCGCTCATGTACCTCGAGGATGGTGACGTTTTCGCCGTGGTGGCTTCGAAGGCGGGCCAGCCAACGAATCCAGGATGGTTCTACAACCTGAGGGCGAATCCGGACACCGCGATCCAAGTCGGCTCGGTGGTTCGACAGGTCCGTGCCCGGGTCGCAACTGATCAGGATCGCGATCGACTCTGGCCGAAATTCGTGGCGTCCTATCCCGGATACAACTTCTTCCAGAGCCACGCCAAAGGCCGAAAGATTCCGATCGTGATCCTCGACCCTCGTTAAGACGCGTCGGTGCTTTCGCTCGGATGGCGGACTGAACAACGAGAACAGGCTTCAATCCCGCCAATGTGATAGGAGCGCAGATTCGGCGATCTGTGCTTGGCGCGCGCGATTGCGGGCCGAAAGGTGCCGGGTGCCGGACCTCCAGGGTGCCCCAGTCGGGCCGATCCTGGATGGGTGAGCTCGAGCAAGCAGGTTGAAGATTCAGCCAGTCTTCAAGCCGTCCGATCCGGATGGTTTTCCGCGCGGCTCCTATCGGCCCTCCCGTAGGCATTCATGAAGGCCCGTGCCGCTGATCGAGCAACTGTGGCGAGGTCATGGGTGGCCGCGTAGTCGTCGTCGCCGGTGAACATGGCCTTGTTGACAGGGATCCAGAACAACATGCCCACGAAGTGCTCAGCTGCGATTGCCGGGTCGTCAACAACGAGGAGCTGGCGGTCTGCGAGGACCCGAAAGCTCATCGCCAGTGCGACGAGGGCCCGCTCGAAGCCCTGCTCGTACCATGCGCTCGCAATTTCTGGAAAGCGGTCTGCCGATGAAATCACGAGTCGACGGAGTCGAAGTACCCGCGGTTGCATCAGTGCGCCCAGAAACGTCTCGGCCAGGTGCTCCAGGTCCTTGGCGGGATCGGAGGTGTCGGTCAGCCTGTCGGCGATGAGCCCGACCAGCGCGTCCATGTCGTCGGTGGTCGACAACACAATGTCGGCGAAGAGGTTCCGCTTATCCGTGAAGTGTTTGTAGACGGTCTGCTTGGAGACTCCGGCCTGAACCGCGATGTCTTCCATGGTGGCGCCGTCGTACCCACTGGAGAGGAAAATGCCAATGGCAGCTTCACGGATCTCACGGTGACGTCGATCAGAGCTTCTTTCCGGCGGTTCGGATGGGGGCATGAACGTCACTTTCAGAAGAGTACTAGACAGACTAGTTCTCAGTAAGTACTATACGGTCTAGTTCCATTCAAACCAACGACCGCAGGAGGTCACCATGAAGCTCGAGGCATACCTGTTCTTCCCGGGGAACACTGAGGAAGCGATGACCTTCTACCAGGGCATTTTCGGCGGCGACCTTGCGGTCACCCGGCGCGGCGATGTTGATCCGACGGCAACCGAGAGCGAGAAGGACCTCGTCATCAATGCAGCACTCGACTGCGACGGGTTCATCCTGCGTGCCAGTGATCGAGCCGATGCGACGAACGAGGTCCAGACCAGGATCGAGCTGACCATTAACGGCAACGAGGAGCCCGAGCTGCGAAAGGTCTTCGATGCATTAAGCGACGGCGGGACCGTCAAGGCTCAGCTCGAGAAGATGTTCTGGGGCGACATCTTCGGCGCCCTCATTGACCGGTTCGGCATCGGGTGGCAGGTCAATGTCTCGGCGAGCTGAAGGAGCCGGCCCTCATGGGCCCGTGGAATCGACGCACTCAATCAAGCATCGAGGAGGACGGCATCATGGCTGACCAGTCCGCGCCTTGGCCGAAGCAGGGGCCTGCATCGTACTACTTTCCTTCCATCGAAAATAAGTACGGACGCTCCATCGCCGAATGGCAGAAGATCGTCGCCGACCGTGGTCTCGACAAACACATGGCGATCGTTGGCTATCTCAAGTCGGAGTACCAGATGGGACACGGTCACGCGAACGCCCTCGTCGGATGGACCCTCGCGGGAAACACTGCCGCTCCTTGATTCCCACCGCTCGTCGATAAACGGCGATTTGGGTGCTGGCTTTGCATCACCTAGCGGTATCCCAATCGGGCCGTTCCAGGCGAGGCAACAGTTGCAAATGCGACGAGGTCGCCAAAAGAGGGGACAAGCGCCATTTCGTCGGCATTGAGGGAGACGTGAGTACCGACCCGTGGTCACGCCCCAGCTCCGTTCGGGCGTGACCTTACGTGACCTTATCGAGAGGGAAGTGGAGGGATCGTGAGGGAACCTGAGGGGATCGAAACGCAGCTACCAGGAAAGTCCTTGGAAAGGACCTGGTCAAAACGCTGAGAACCGTACTTTCGCAATGTAGAGGCCGAGGGTTCGAGTCCCTTCACCTCCACCAAAAGCCCAGTTCAGAGGCCTAAAGTGGGATCGTCGCAGAATCACCGAGCGCTACGTAGAGGTCGTCTCTACGAAGCGGTAACCCAACCAAAGGCCCAAGTCAAAGGAGTGAGGCCACCTTGCCAAGGTGAGGGTCGGGGGTTCCAATCTCGTTTTCCGCTCCAAGCACTCGTCGTACGAGTATGCGCGGTGCCGTAGGAAGTCGACACTTGCAGTCCTCAGATGTGGACGGCCCCAAGAAAGCTATGTCGCCGGGAACTGCACCGCGCCGGCCTGGGCCGGCAGCGCCCCCCGGTCGGCCGGCAGGATGTAGCCGTCCCTGATCGCCATGTCGAGGCTGGCGGTGTACTTGGCGAGGTACTCGGCCTTGGAGTGGTAGATGGTGGCCAGCATTTGCGGGCTGAAAGGAGTGGTCGATCCGAAGAGCGAGCAGTAGGCGTTGGCGCCCGACGGCGGCGCCCCGCTGAGGGTCGACACTGGCACGTCGACGGCCGGCGTGCGGACACCACCGATCACATTGCCGAAGCGGTCGAGGGCCAGGGTGGGCGGTTTTTCGCTGCTCAGGGTGAAGGGCGGCGGCGAGGGCGGGGGTGTGCCGTGGACTACCCACTTCGAGAAGGCGGCAAAGGCGGCTTGGACCACCTCGTGTTGCGGGCCGGTGTTGACCGGGGTGGTGCAACCGAGGACGCTCACCGCGGCGCCGACAAGATAGGCATCGGCGTGCGAGGTGCCTGCCACCTCCCAGGTCCGGATCCGTAAGGTGTTCGGTTGCTGCGCCGGCGCGTAGCCGAGGACGGTGAGGTCGGTCTGGGTCTCGAACATGAACACCGGCACGTCGAGGTCCGTGCGGATCCGCAGGGCCCCCGAGACTTGGTGGGTGATCGACGACCCGTTGAGCGGGGCACCGCTGCCGCCCCGGCTGTGGATGAAAATCCCATCAAAGGCGTGGGTGACGGGCTGCAGCGCGTCGGCGAAGGTCGTCAGGTAGAAGGCCGACTGCGACTCGCCTACTGCGACCACGTGCCGGGGACGGAGGGCGCCGAGCACGTGCGCCGACGGGGAGCGGAGTGCGAGGCCGATCTGGGCGAAGATGTCCAACGCGTACTGGTCACCGGGATGGTGCAGGCTGCCGTAGCGAGCCGGGTCCTTCTGGACCAGTCCCTCGCCGGCCCCGGCGGTAGCCGAGCCGAGGATCGGCGTGCCCCCCTCCACACCCAGCGCCTGGGCAGACACTGCCACGTAGGCGTCGCCGGCGCTCATCAGCTCGGGGTTGAGGTAGTCCCAGTCCGGCGCCGACTCCCCGCCGGACTCGTTCATCCACTCGACGACGACGGTGCCGCTGAAGTGTGAGGGATCCTTCGGCATGCGAACCAGAATGCGGGTGCGGTACGCGGCTGCGGTGGTCGGGACGATTGTCCAGCGCCCGTCGGACGGCGCCGCGGTCGCCTGGAAGGCATGGGCCGTGCCGGCGGCGAAGTATTCGTCCTGGACGTAGCCATAGGGTGCCAGGCCGATGGGGAGAGCCGACAGCGGCTCGCTGATCGTGCCGGTGTCGGGCGGCGCGGAAAGGCTAGCCGCGGCGGCGTAGATGCCGTTGCCCCCGGTCACCGCGCCGGCCGGCGTGCCTCCGATCGACGCGCCGCTGACCGACGCCACCATCATCAGCGCGCCGGCGACCGCGGCCGTCCTCCATCCCACCCTCGTCCACCCCTTCATGGTTCTAACCCTCTCTCCACGGCTTTGCATACACCATCACCAGCTCACACCCGTGCGCTATCTCCCACTTCTTCGGGTCCACGGTTTGGCGATGTCACCTCCACCATTCATTTGGTCGGATCCCCCAGAGAGTAGGCACGCGCCCCATCGAAAGTCCCTGGGCGACGAGCGTCCCGTCGATGGTCGAGGCGGAGGGTACCTCGCGTCCCGGGGTGGCCATGTGAAAGTGATCGTCCAGGCCCCGGCATCAAAGCTCGCCTTGGCGAGCTCCTCTTGCCGCCGCACGATGTCATCCTCGTAGAACGGATCATCATTACCCCGCCAGGTCTGTCTCGAGCAGTGTGATCGGCATTCCGAACACCGGTGCGAACTGCGCTTCCCGAAGCGAATAGCCGTCGCCACCCCGGCTCTGGTGGTACGTGAGCTCGGCTCCACGGCTCCGCATGCTCTCCGTCGCAGCGCCGATTGCTTCAGTGCGCACCACGACGGAATAGACGCCTTCTCCCTGCTCGTTGAGGAACGAACGTGCCCCACACACGGTCGCGTCGCTCGTCGTCGGTGAGACGATCTCGATCCCCCGCGTCCAGTCGAGAAGAACGCGTAATGAAATATCGTCGAGCAGGATCTCGTCGAACTCGAAGCCGAGAGTGCGCCAGA
>Ga0182030_10024399_pt1 | contig 11111 bp, 11 predicted proteins | sample 812S3MmetaG_FD_121299 | JGI IMG/M metagenome (GOLD analysis project Ga0182030, IMG submission 121299) | Permafrost microbial communities from Stordalen Mire, Sweden - 812S3M metaG (Illumina Assembly) | ecosystem: Environmental > Terrestrial > Soil > Wetlands > Permafrost | place: Sweden...
GCCCGCGTCCACCCGTCATGGCCGGGCATGTCGCGCGGGTCAAGCCGCCGGCGCGGGCGGCGGGTCACACCAGGCAGCACGGCGCCCAGTTCCCACGATCGCCAGCGTGCTATTGGGGTCGTAGGCGGCTGGGGCCTCGGAGGCGGCGGTCTGGTTGGTCATCGGATCGCTTCTGTCTTTCGTTGTTGGAGAACCGATGGACTATCCGATGTCTTGGCCACCAACCCCCCATAGTATCTTGATCCGGCCATCTACGCACGGGTGGTTGTGCGTAGATGGCCGAGACAAGCCCGGCGATGACGGGTATCACGGCGACTGCGAGGCGACGGCCATGACGTGCGGGCCGGCAGTGCGCTATCGTCCGGTGTCCTTACGGGAGGAAGACATCATGGCCGCTTTGACGGTGACGAAGCTGCATCCCTCGCTCGGCGCGGAGATCGGCGGGATCGATCTCGGCCAGCCGATGAACTTCGACATGCGGGAGGCGCTGTCGCAGGCGCTGGCGGAGCATCTGGCGCTGGTGTTTCGCGATCAGCGCCTGACGCCGCCGCAATATCTGGCTGCGGCGTCGGCGTTCGGTCCGCCGATGCGGCAGCATTACTCGCAGCACAACATGCCGGATTATCCGGATATCGGTCTGGTCTGGCACCGTAACGGGCAACGTCCGGCCGAGCGGTGGCACACCGACCACACCAACCGCGAATGTCCGCCGGCGGCGACGCTGCTGTATGGGGTGGAGATCCCCTCGGCCGGCGGCGGCACCAGCGTTGCCAATATGCGCGCTGCCTACGCTGCGCTGCGGGAGGACGAACGGCGGCGGCTTGATACCTACAGCACGGTCAACAGCCTGGACGAGGAGAAGACCGATACGCGCACGGAAGATCGTGAGAAGTATGGCAAGCCGATCGTGCATCCGATGGTGCGGACGCATCCGGTGCATGGCGCGCGCGCGGTGTATTTCCATGTTCAGAAGGCAATGTGGATCGAGGGTATGACGCCGGAAGCCAGCAAGGAGTACATGAACGACCTGCTGGAACGCATGATCCGGCCGGAAATTGTCTATCATCATGTCTGGCGCAAGGGCGATGTCCTGGTGATCGACGATCGGGCGACGATGCACCGGGCGCACGGCGACTACGATCGCAGCGAGAGCAGGGTGCTGTGGCGGATCATTGCGGAGGGTGATCGGCCTCGGCTGGTGTGATCGGGCGGTTTGCCACTTTTCGGGGCCGGCGGGGTGGTGCAAGGTGTGGCCATGTCAGACATGCGTAGCGTCATCCTTTATACCGACTACAAGAGTCCGTACGCCTACCTGGCGAAGGACCTTGCCTATGAGTTGGAACGCGACTTTCCAGTGCGCCTGACGATCCTGCCTTATGTGCTGGATATCCCGAGCTTCCTCGGCTCGGCGCGCGTGGATGCGGACGGCACGGTGTTGGAGCAGAATCGTAATGCGCATCAGTGGCGGCGGGTGAAGTACAGCTACATGGATTGCCGGCGGGCGGCGCGTAAGCGTGGGCTGACGATTCGCGGGCCGCAGAAGATCTGGGACTCGGCGCTGGCGGCTGCCGGGATGCTGTATGCGCAGCGTGCCGGGGATCACGTGTTCCGCCGCTATCACGACGTGGTGTTCGAACGCTTCTGGCAACGTGCACTGGACATCGAGGATGTCGCGGTCGTCGCTGCGGTGTTGACCGAGGCGGGGGCGGACGGCGCCGGTTTCGCGGATTATGCCGAGGCCGGGCGGGCCGCGGTGGCGCGGATCAGCCGCGCGGCAGAAGCGCAGGGTGTGTTCGGCGTCCCCAGTTTCGTGCTGGACGGCGAATTGTTCTGGGGCCGCGAGCATCTGCCCGACATAAGAGAAATGCTGGCCGCATAGCCGCGTTCCAACGGCGGACGCGCAGGGAGGGATAAGCAAGTTGGCCACGTTGGCGTTGCGCAAGCTGCGCAAGAGTTTCGGTGCGGTGGAGGTGGTTCCCGGGATCGACCTCGACGTGGCGGAGCATGAATTCGTCGTGCTGGTGGGGCCGAGCGGCTGCGGCAAGAGCACCATCCTGCGCATGATCGCGGGACTGGAGGAGCCGACCTCCGGCGACGTGGTCATCGATGGCGCCGTGGTGACCGATCGCGAACCGAAGGATCGCGATATCGCGATGGTGTTCCAGGATTACGCGCTGTATCCGCACATGACGGTGGCGGACAACATGGCGTTCGCGCTGCGCTACCGGAAGGTGAAGCGGGCGGCGATCCGCGACCGCGTGGCCGAGGTGGCGCGGATGCTGGAAATCGAAAAGCTGCTGCATCGCACGCCGCGGCAATTGTCCGGCGGGCAGCGGCAGCGCGTCGCGATGGGCCGCGCCATCGTGCGCGATCCGAAGCTGTTCCTGTTCGACGAGCCGCTGTCCAACCTGGATGCCAAGCTGCGGGTACAGATGCGCACGGAGCTGCGCAAGCTGCGCGTCGCGGTGCCGACGACGACGATCTATGTGACGCACGACCAGGTCGAGGCGATGACGCTGGCCGATCGGATCGTGATCTTGAACCACGGGCGGATCGAACAGATCGGCACGCCGGAGGAAGTGTATGAGACTCCGGCCTCGGCTTTTGTCGCCAGCTTCATCGGCGCTCCGGCGATGAACCTGCTGCCGGGGCGGCTGGAGGGCGGCCGGGTGACGCTGGAGGACGGGACCGTGCTGCCAGTGCCGCACGATGGCCCAACGCGCGAAGCGCGCGACGGCGCGCAGGAGGTGTTGTGCGGCGTGCGACCGGAGGAGTTGGTGTGGGTGCCTCCGGGCGCCTCGGCCAACGGCGTCTGCCTGCGCGGCACGGCGCTGACTGTCGAGCCGCTGGGCGCCGACACGCTGGTCACGCTGCTGGTGGCCGATACCGAAATTGCCTGCCGCCTGCCGCCGCGCAGCGTGCGACGCGCGGGAGAGGCATTGACGCTGACACTCGATCCGGCACGATTGCATCTGTTCGATCGTACCACCGGACGGCGACTGTAAGAAACGGGACAAGGGAGACACACGCATGAGGCGACGCACATTCATTGCGGGGACGGCCGCCGCCGCGGCTTTGGCCATGCCGGCCATCGCGGAGAGCAAGAAGCTGACGTTCCTGAGCTGGAACATTGTCGATCAGGCGGCGATGTTCAAGGTTTGGTTCGCCGATTTCAGCAAGGCAAATGGCGGCGTGGATATCGAGTGGCTCGACAAGAAGGGCCCCGATCTGCCGCCGTTCTACGAGACGCAGCTTGCTGCCGGTACGCCGCCCGACGTGGTCGATCTGCAAGGCGGCATCGGCATCGAATATGCCGCGCAGGGGGCGTTGCTGGATTTGACGCCGTATTTGAAGGCGCATCCCGATGTGAAGGCGCGGTTCAATCCGGACTACCTCAACAACTGGGTGTGGGAGGGTAAGAACTGGCTGGTGCCGTTCTACATTGCGAAAACGCTGCTGTTCTACAACAAGCCGCTGTTCCAGAAGGCCGGGCTGGCCGGGCCGGCAACCAGCTTCGACGAATTGCTGGCGCACGCTGCGAAGATCGGTGCAGCGGGCGACGACCAAACCGGATTCCTGACGCTGAATTTCGACTGGCTTTACTGGGCGCTGTTCCGGATGAACAACGTCGAACTGCTGTCCCCCGACCTGAAGAAGGTGGCATTCAATACGCAGCAGATGGACGAAGTGCTCGGCAAGCTTGCCAAGGCGACGGCGGGAACCGCGATCAACAAGATCTCCTGGACCGGCCGCTGGATCGAGCCGCTGGGCGCGTTCGCGTCCGGCAAAGTGGGGATGTTGAACGCGCACTCGGCGGCGTATTTCTTCCTGAAGGGCCAGGCGGCGTGGCTGAATGCCGACACGCTGGGCGTGGGGGAACTGCCCGGCAACTGGTCGGTGCCGACGCTGCATGGCTACGCGATTTCCAAGGGCACGAAAGACCCCGACCTGGCCTGGGCTTTCGTCGAGTTCGTCACGGCGAAGAAGCAGGCTCAGGCGATGGCGGATAGCCGGCGGATCCTGACCGGCTATACGGATGTGGACAAGGAGCTGATGTCCCGGGTGCAGAAGGACGAGCCGCTCGCGTATTCCGTGCTGCAGACGCAGCTTGAACACACCGACAAGTTGTGCGGCAACTGGCCGCTGCCGAACGACAGCCGGATCAAGGACGCGTTCTGGCCGGAGATTCAGAATGCGGCGCTGGGGCGGAAGGAGCCGAAGGCGGCGATGGATGCTGCGAGCAGAAAGGTGGAGCGGGAACTGAGGCGGGCGTGAGGGGGAAAGGAAGCCTCTCGCGCGGGAGCGGGAGAGGTCGAGGGCGCGCAGCGCACGAGGGTGAGGGCGATCGGGTCGGCACGCAGCATTCTTACGCAGTGTGCCGTCCCGATCACCCTCACCGGGCGCTGCGCGCCCTCCTCTCCCTCGCAGCGGGAGAGGTTCTGCCATGACCATGACCCGCCGCCGCCGCCAGGCGATGGTCGTCGCCTGTTTCCTTGCGCCCTCGCTGCTGATCTTCGTGGTTTACCGGATCATGCCGCTGGTCTGGAACGTCGTGCTGTCGTTCGAGTACTGGTCGCCGTTGAAGCCGGCGACGTTCGCCGGATGGGACAACTACGCCGAGATGCTGCAGGACGACGACGTGTTCTGGACCGCGTTATGGAACACGGTGATCTTCCTGGGTTCGCAGCCGATCGCAATCGCGCTGGCTATGGGTATCGCGCTGCTGGTGAACAGCGACCTGAAAGGTGCCAGCGTCTATCGCACGATCGTCTTCCTGTCCTATCCACTGATGACGGTCGCGGTCGCGATCATCTGGCACCTGATGTATAACGAGCATGGCGGGCTGATCAATTACGTGCTGCGCCAGCTCGGCATCATCCACCAGCCGATTGCATTCCTCGACTCCTTCGCCTGGGCGCTGCCCAGCACGATCGTTGCAAACACCTGGCAGGTGCTCGGCTTTTTCATGATCGTCCTGCTGTCCGGATTGCAGAATATCCCGCCGCACCTCTACGAAGCCGCGCGAGTCGATGGCGCACCGGCGTGGGCGCGCTTCTTCCGTATCACCCTGCCGATGCTACGGCCGGCGCTGTTCCTGTGCATCGTCATCGGCATCCTCAACTCGTTCTCGGCCTTCGACCTGGTCTATGTGATGACCAACGGAGGTCCAGGCCACGCGACCGAACTGATGATCACCTATATCTACAAGGAGGCGTTCGGCGAGACCCGATTCGACTACGCTGCCGCGCTGACCGTCGCGCAGTTCGCCATGTTGATGGTGCTGACCTGGATTGCTCACCGCGCGGTCGGCGGCAACGCCGGAGCCATCGAATGACCTTACCGATTCCCTGTCATTGCGAGGCGTGGAGCGTCGAAGCAATCTCCCGCCCGACGAGCCAATGGCGGCTCGTCAGGCAGGGGATTGCTTCGGCGCTGCGCGCCTCGCAATGACACATGAGGGAGCAGTTGCGTGACCCACCGCGACCGTCAACTGCTCTGGCTGCGGCATACCGCACTGATTGTGATCTCGATCGTCATGCTGGCGCCGTTCTACTGGGTGCTGAAGGCGTCCATCACCGGAGAGAACATCTATGACTATCCGCCGCATCTGTGGCCGGTGCGGCCGAACCTGTTCAACTTCGTCGATGTCTGGTACTTGATTCCCTTCCCGCGCTATCTGCTGAACAGCATCATCGTGTCGCTGATCGCGGTGGCCGGGAACCTGGTGCTGAATGCCATCGCCGGCTACGCGCTGACGCTGCCGTTCATCGGCCGGCGGTCCGTCATCGTGCTGCTGCTGTCCTGCACGCTGATCCCGTTCCAGGCAACGATCATCCCCGCGTATCTCATCACCGCGCATCTCGGGCTGCTGAATTCCTATCTCGGCCTGGCGCTGCCGCTGCTGTCCACTATCGTCTGCATCTTCGTGTTCAAGGCCAGCTTCGATGCGGTGCCCCGGTCGCTGATCGATGCGGCGCGGATCGACGGATTGGGCGATCTGCGCATCCTGCTGCGAGTCATGCTGCCGCTGTCCACGGCGGCGGTGGCGACGAATGTGGTGTTGTCGTTCATCTGGTCATGGAACAACTTCCTCTGGCCGCTGATCATCACCCGGACGCAGGACATGCAGACCTTGCCTCTGGGTCTGGCGCGGTTCCTGTCCTACATGGAGGATACCACCGCGGCGCTGTACGCCTTCGTCGTCATGGTGCTGGCGCCCGGACTGCTGGTGTTCCTGATGGCACAGTCGGCGTTCATGCGCGGGCTGACGACGGGGGCGACCAAGGGATGAGATGGCAGCGTATCCTGTCGAGCAGATTTTTTATCGTGCCGATGGTGATCGTGGTGTCGGTCATTGGGTGGAATTTGTACGTGATGCAGCACGACCACGGATTGCTGCAAGGCCACGTGGTCGATGCGTCGGGTCATCCGGTCGATGGCGCCACGGTCATCCTGTTCGCGCATGACTTCGTGACGCAGGTGGAGAAGGCGCGCACCCGCACGGATGCAGCGGGCACATTCCAATTCGACAACAACGACTCGCACCTGGTGCAGCTTCAGGCGCAGGACGGTACTGCGCGGTCGCGGCGCATCACCATCCGGCTGTGGTTCCGTGCCCAGGATCGCGTATTGCAGAAGCCGTTACGGCTGGCACCTGGCGCCTGACCGCGTCAGTCCGGCAGATCGAACAACCTGCACCAGCCCTGCGGACTGATTTCGCCCTCGACCACCTGGCAGGATCGCGGCGCCCGGAAAAACGTGCAGCCGACACAGCTCAGACCGCCGCGCGGACGATCCTGATACTGTGCTGCTGCCTGCGACATCTTCGCCGGCCCCTGCGCCATGGCATCGCGCGCGCCATCGACAGCCAAGGCAACAACCAGAAGTCGCCGGCGCGATAGAGCAATCACGATTCTTCCTGCCCAGCGCAGTCGTGTCCTACCCAGCGCAGTCGTGGCTGGCGGGCCTGCGCCCGCCATGACGGGAAATCAGGCCGGCTTGCTCACATAGCCGTAGCGCAGATTGCTGCGCCCCGGCCCAGTCTTTTGATACTCGGCCTTCAACGCCGCGAAACGATCCTGCCTTATCAGTTCCGCATGCTGCTCCAGCCCATATAGCCGCGCCGAATTGCCGCTGAACACCGCGGTCTTCACCGGACCATCGGCCGCCCCCAGCGGCTTGAAGCCATGCTTCTTCTGCATGTCCTCAGGGATTTCCAACCGACGCAGTCCCTCGATCTGCCATTGCGGCGCGCCGGTCCACACCGCATCGGTGCCCCATACAACGCGATCGACGCCCAGCCCCTTGATCAGCGTACCCATCAACGCCGCCGCCAGCCGAGGTTCCGCCACGCTGGTCCACGCGAATAACTGCCCAAGATCGCCATACACATTCGTTACGCCGTATTTCTCGGGAATCTCCGCCAGGTCGCTGGTCCACGAACTGCGCCCGGTCTTGTCGAATTCCGCCATGCCGTCCGCCGGATTGCCGCCGACCCAGCGATATGCCGAGTGGTACACAAGGAAGTTCAGTTGTGGCCAATCCTTCGCCGCGCGGCCGATATCGCTGACATCGGCATAGGGCCGCAGCCGCGGGAACTTCTCTTCGATCGCCGGCGCGAACAGACCCTTGTGAATGCAGACATTGCGAATGTTGGTCTTCGCAATTCGTTCATAGAACGGATACATCAGCTTCTCGTCATCCGCGTGCCAGGGATGCGCGGCGAGTTCCTTGTGCGTGTTGTCGCCGACCGTATAGCCCTTCCACGAATCCGGCTTGTAGCGTTCCACCGCCGCATCGACCTGGTCGAGCCATCCCGGCTGCCCCGGCGTGAAGGTGAAATGCGCCAGCATCCGTCGCGTGCCGGCCTGCTTGTTCACCATCTCCCGCGTCTTGAACACTTGCTCCTGTGGAATGAACCAATCCTCCGGCACGTCGGATGGAGAATTCGACAACAGCGCCACCTTGGTGTCGCTGTCCATGTAGATCTCTTTGACGTAGTTCCCGTATTTCAAATCGTCGATGGTCTGTTCCTTGCCGGACAGTTCCTTGTTCCAGCCGAATTGACCGACCGCCTCGCGCGCTTTCACAAATCCCATCAGCCTGGTGTCGTCGCGCAGGAAATGCGTATGCCCGTCGATCACCATCTGCCCCGACAACGCGGACGCCCGCGCATCCGCCAATTCCGGTGTCGCAGCCTCGGCCTCGCTGGCATCGAACAGAGGACCGAACACCTGGTTCAGCGCCACGAACGACGCCGCCATGCCCGAAGCGGTCTGGAAGAAGCGCCGGCGCGACTGGCCCTGGCGCCGTGCCAGCCGGTCGCTCATCTCCTTCAGCCGCGCTTCGACCTCGCGCTGCTTTTCGGTCTGCGGCACCGGCAGGTATTCGTCGCTGGACACGATCTGCGTCGGCACCGGCGAGGGAAACGTCGAGGTTTCCGCCGGCAGCAGCCCGCTGATCATCTCATCGCTCAAGAACTTCATTGGTTTTCCCCCGTTGCCGCACGCCGACCGCCAGGACGTTGTGCGCCTTTGTCGCGCTTTGCTTGTCTGGCGTGGTCCGCAGGCAGTCTGGCAACCTGACCCCCACGCCGCAAGACGGCAGCAGTCGCGCCCTGGGGGCAGCGGGTTTTATGAGACCCGTGCCGCTTTGTATCCGTCGCCCCAGCACTGGCGGGGGCCTATGCGTCTTGGTTTCCGCATTCGCGGGAATGGCGAGGGGGCCCGCTGAATTCGCGACCAGAGGCACGCGAGGGCGCCGGCGAATCCGTGACGGGAGTTACGCAGGCCACCAATGGCATGAAAGTATAGAGCGTTTACACACCACGAGTGGAAACTGTCATTGCGAGGCGCGCAGCGCCGAAGCAATCTCCTGCCTGACGAGCCGAGGTACGCTCGTAGGGCAGGGGATTGCTTCGGCGCTGCGCGCCTCGCAATGACAGGTTGGTCCGTGACAGGTTGGTCCGGCGATTCCACTCACGGTGAAAACGCTCTAATGTGTTGCGGCCAACTCCGCGTTCAGGCCGATACAGTTGGTCAGCGTCGCCCCGGCCAATTTGGCATGCTCCAGGTTCGCCCCCAGCAGCACCGCCTCGACCAGCGAGGCGTTCGTCAGGTCGGCGCCGCGCAGATCGGCATTGGTCAGGTCCGCCCCGACGAGCGTCGCGCGCACCAGCACAGCGTTGCTGAGGCAGGCGGACGCCAGCCGCGCCCGGGCCAGGTTCGTGGGCCACTCCGTATGGCCGCGGATCGGCATCGCACCGGCTTGCACCTCCAGCATCCTGGCCTTGTACAGGGTGGCGCGCTCCAACTTTGCACCACGCAGGTCGGCGCGTGACAGGTCGATCTCGCGCGCATCGACCAGCGAAAGATCGGCCATTGCCAGCGATGCCCCGACCAACCTTGCGCGCCGCAGCACGGCACCCTTCAGCACCGCGGCACTGAGATCGACACCGCTCAGATCGGCCCCCACCAGGTGCACCCCGGACAGGTCCGCCCGCCGTCCGGCCTCGCCATTGCTCGCGATCCATGTGGCGTGCTGCCGGAGAATTTCCGTCATGCTGCCGGTCAGCCGCGCCGGCAGGGTCACACCGGTCATCGTGGCGCGGCTGAAATCGGCCTCGTCGAGCAACGCGCCGACCATGCTGACCCCGGCCAGGTTCGCATCGGCCATGATCGCCCGCGTGAGGATCGTACCTTCCAGGATCGCCCCGCTCAGGTTGGCGCCGGTCAGGTCGGCCCCGTGCAGGTTGCAGCCCGTCAGGTCCGCCCGCGACAGATTGGCGCGCACCATGATGCTGCCGCTCAAATCAGAATCGCGCAGGTCCGCCTGCTTCAGCAGCACATTCGATAGCCGAGCCTGACGCATCCGCGCGCCGTGCGCCGTCGCGCCATGCATGGCCGTCCCGCCATCGCCATGCGCCTGTTCCAGGAAACCGCCCTTGGCCTCCATCAACATGCCCTCGCGCAAGTCGATGCGGGTCATGTTGCTGCGGTTCAGCGTGGCGTCGCGCAGCGTCACGCCGCGCAGGTCGGCACTCTCCAGGCAGGAATCATCGAGGTTCGCGCGCGTCAGGTCGGCACCGAACAAGGTGGCGTCGCGCAGATCCGCACGGGCGAGATTGGCCCGCTGCAGCACCGCGCCGCTGAGATCGGCCTCGGCCAATCGCACGCCGGCGAGGTCGAGGCCGGACAGATTGGTGAACTTCAGGATCGCCCGCCGTCCGCCCGGTGCCCGCGACAGAAACCCGGCATGCCGCGCCAGGATGGTGCGAAACTCGTCGGTCCCGACGGTGCGGATTTCCCGGCCTGCCCACCCGCCCGTGGCACTGGTTGCCGACCCGGACATCATCGTCATGCAATCCTGCTAGGGTGTCGCAGGATCGTCCGACAGTAGTAAACAGCGGCTTAAGGGAGACGGCGTAAAACGCCGGGTGCCGGCGCCAATGCCGGGTGCCGGCAGCAATGCCGGGCACGCAGCCTCCTGCCGGCTAAACCACCACCCCGCTTCCTGGCCGGCGATGCGCCCACCGATCGGCAACGAAGCCGCGTAGCTCGACGGTGCCTTCCCTGACCGCACCCAGCCGCGCCGCCAGACCGGCGGAGCGAACATTCGATGGCAGGATGAAGCTGGCGATGTGGGGAAAATCGAAGTGTTCGAACACCCAGTCGCGTACCGCCGCCACCGCCTCGGCCGCGAGTCCCTGGCCGCGAAACGGTGCATCCATCGCGTAGGCCAGTTCGGGCTCCGGCCATTCCAACGGATGCAGCACGCCGATGCGGCCGGCGAAACGACCCTCCACTTCGACCGCAAAAAACCCATAGCCGCGCAGCCCCCATTGGCCGATCGCGGCTGCCATCTGGATCCAGCAGTCGCTGCGCGTCATCGCGCGGCCGGCGTAAAGGAACTGTCGCACGTCCGGATCGGCATTCATCGCTGCCAGTCCGTCAAGGTCGCCGGCACGGAAAGCGCGCAGGACAAGGCGGGAGGTGCGCAACGTGGGGATGTCGATCGTCGTGCTCATCGGGCCGTCAGAGCATGCGGCGCATACTCACGCAATCGCCGCTGCGCGGACGCCCGGGCCAAGCCTCGGTTGTCAAATCAGAGAA
>Ga0182030_10024402_pt1 | contig 11111 bp, 9 predicted proteins | sample 812S3MmetaG_FD_121299 | JGI IMG/M metagenome (GOLD analysis project Ga0182030, IMG submission 121299) | Permafrost microbial communities from Stordalen Mire, Sweden - 812S3M metaG (Illumina Assembly) | ecosystem: Environmental > Terrestrial > Soil > Wetlands > Permafrost | place: Sweden...
AGGTGGGCCCCGGGACCGATGTACTCGAGGAAGGCGATGACCTGGGCGATGTAGTCGTCGAGGCCGAAGCCACCGTGCTCGAGGCCGACGTCACGGGCGTTCAGCCAGTCGGCCACATAGACGTCGTGATCAGCCACGAGGGACTGGACGGTCGAGCGCAACAAGGTGGAGAAGTGGCCGGCCAGTGCCGTGACCAACAGGACCCGGGGCTGGGGCACGTCGGTGTCCTTCCCGAAGTGGAGGAGGGAGGCGAACGGCGTGGTGACCACCGCCTCCTCGTGGACGGCGGTCAGTTCGTCGCCGACCATCACGGGCTGGATGCCGAACGCCGGCCGGACATGGGTGAGGCGTGCACGCCTGATCATCTCCGAGCCGGCCGACATCCGCCGGATGAACCGGTTGGAGGTCCATTGGTCGGGCAGCTCGCCGAGCGACCATGAGGTCAGCCCGGCCATGGCCCTCGCCGGGGCGGTCAAGTCCCTCTGTGCCTGATAGGCCTGGTAGAGCATCGAGCCTCACCTTGGTGCCAGTTGTCAGCGGATCTCGGGGCGGTGGCCCATCCGGAAGCGTCGCTCAACTCTACTAGTGGGTAACCCATACTCCGCCAGAGGAGACGATGACCGTCCTGATGGGGTCGAGGCGATGCCCGCTCGGACATTCCCGCCTCTAATCTCGTGCGGCCATGACTCTTGCCCCGACACCCCGGCCCCGCCGTCCCACCGGGCACCGGTCTCGGTTGGGTGCCGGTCGCCATCAAAGGGCCCGGATCGCAGCCGTCTGTGCCGTGGTGGCCATACTCTCCCCACTGATGGTGGCGACGAGGGCGGGCGCCGCCTCTGCCCCGTCGTACGTGGCCCTCGGGGACTCGTACACCTCGGGCCCCGGGATCGATACCCAGCTCAGCTCGACGACGACGCCGACGGCTCCGGCCTCGTGCCTTCGCTCATCGAAAAACTACCCCTCGATCACCGCCCGGACACTCGGCCTCGGCCTCACCGACGTGAGCTGCGGGAGCGCCACCACGGCGGCCATGGCCGCCGCCCAGGCACCGGGTGTCGCCCCCCAGCTGTCGGCCCTCACCGCCGGCACCAGGGTCGTCTCCCTGGGCATCGGCGGCAATGATCTCGGATACTCGACCATCGCCGAGAACTGCGTGGCCTACACGCCCTGGGGACCGACCCGGGTGGGGTGGCGGTGCGAAGATCACTACACGTCCGGTGGCGCCGACCAGTTGGCGGCCGCCGCCCAGGAGGTGGGGACCAAGGTGTCCTCCGTGCTGGTGGCCATCAGGCACCTGGCCCCGAGGGCCAGGGTCTTTGTTGTGGGGTACCCCGACCTCGTTCCCCCGACCGGGTCGGGGTGCTGGCCCGAGCTGCCCTTCACGGCGAGTGACGTCAGCTACCTGCGCGGTGTCGAGGCTGACCTGAACGCCGCCCTCCGGACGGCGGCCACGTCGAACGAAGATACCTTCGTGGACATGGCCGGCCCGAGCGCCGACCACAGCGCCTGCGCCGCCGACAGCGAGCGTTGGGTCGAGCCCGTCTTCACCACCAAGGGCACGTATCCCCTGCACCCGAACGCCGCCGGCATGGCCGGCATGGCCGCGGTGCTCAGCTCGGCGATGCGGTCTTCCCGGACGGTCTGAGCTCGGGCGAGGCGCCGCCGATCTCGGTCGGGTGGATGGCGAGCCATGCCTCGAGGTTGCGATGGAAGTTGAGGATCCGGCGCTCCTCATTGGAGAGTGTCATGCGGGTGAAGCCCGGTTGGTGCAGTCCCCTCTGGGCCCGGTCGATATTCTCCACGTCCTGGTCCAAGATGAGGGTGATCCCCCCCTCCGATCCGGCCGGCAGGGTCATGTCAGCCGGCTTCGTCCTCGCCGCTCCCGAGCGAGCGCGCCGGTAGTTGAAGACATCGAGGAAACCGTCGTCAGGGGTGGCACCGGGCCGCGACCGAAGGACGGTCAGTAGGTCGGGGAAGACGACCAGACTCACATTCGGGAACAGGTTGTACTGCTGCATGGTGAGCAGCTGCTCGGTCGTGAAGCGCTCGTAGGAGACCCCTTGCGCGGCGCCCACCGCCCGCACCATGGAGGCCAAGACATCACGCAGCGTCGATCCCTCCGGCACTTCGGGGAGCGGGGCGGACTTGTCGCTCAGCCCGATCCGGGAGCCCATGACCTCTACGAACGCGCTCCAGGTCACCTCGTCGTCGGGAGGGGTCCGGAAGCGGGGTGACGGCACCCCGTAGCGCTGCTCGAGCTTGCCGTGATGGCGCCAGAGGAACTGCGGTCCGGTCACATCGTCGACCGTCGGCAACATCTCTGGGTGGATGCCTTGTACGTGGTAGGTCTCGCTGAAGCCGTCGCTGATGGTCTTCCAGTTGCCTGGGAGGGGGACGGTGATCAGGTAGTCGCAGGCGAACTCGTCGAGCCCCACCCATGCGATGTCCTCGGGGACGCCGTCCAAGAAGTCGGCCAACGGCCCAGCCGACCCTGACGGATCGACGAAGACCATGGGCCCCCACACGTCGACGGCCACCGGGGCCAGGCCGTACTCCTCGGAGGGAAGGGGGCCGAAGGTCTTGCGGGACGGGATCTCCTGAAGCCGGCCAGCCAGGTCCCATGACCACCGGTGGAAGGGGCAGCGAAGCTCGGTGAGCCCGGAGGCTGCTCCCTCGCAGATGGCACTGCCGCGGTGCCGACAGGCGTTCTCGAAGCCCCGGAGCACCCCGTCGCCGTCGCGGACGATGATGATCGAGTAGGGGCCACAGCGGTACTCGTAGGCATCCCCGGGCTCGGCCACGTGGTCGGTCGAGCAGGCCAGTTGCCAGACCCGGGGCCAGAGCCTCTCGGTCTCGGCCGCGGCGAAGGACGGGTCGATGTAGCGCGACACCGGGATGGTGACGGGCTGGTGGACCTCGTGGTCGCCGGTGGTGCTGACCGGCGGGTCAGCGGTCAACTGCGTTGGCATCGCTGCGCCCGGCTCAGCCCACCGGCGCGGACTGGACGCCGCGGATGAGGCGCCCGGGGCGCGCCTCGGTGTGCTCGCCATCTTCCAAGGTGACCTGGCCCGAGTTGATGGTGGCCTTCCATCCATCGGCCCGCTGGATCAGCCGACGGGCGTTGCCTGGCAGGTCGTGGACCATCTCGGGCAGGCGGAGGTTGAGGTGCTCCAAGTCGACGACATTGAGGTCGGCCTTGTAACCGGGGGCGATGATGCCCCGGTCCTCCAGTCCGTAGAGGAGTGCGGTGTCCCGCGTCATCTTCTTGACCACCCAGGGAAGCGGCAGCCCATCGGCCCTGTCCCGCGCCCAGTGGCTGAGCATGTAGGTCGGAGCACTGGCGTCGCAGATGGCCCCGCAGTGGGCGCCTCCGTCAGACAGGCCCAATACCGAGTTCGGGTCGAGGAGCATCTCGCGCATGTCGTCGAGGCTGCCGTGGCTGTAGCCGCCAAGGGTGAAGAGGAGCAGCTCGCGGCCGTCATGGCGGAGCAGGAGGTCATAGAGCACCTCCTCTTCGGGCCTGCCCTCCCGGGCGGCGATGGCGGCGACGGACATGTCCGGCGTGGGCTCGTAGTTCGGCGGCTCGCCCAGCGGGAACATGGCCGAGGTGCTCTGGCCGCCGATCATGGACATCAGCGGGTTGTCCGGGGTCTTCTCGCTCAGTATGGCCCGGCGCACCTCGTCCTTCCTCAGGTGCTGGATGCGCTCGGCCAGGGGCAGGTCGGCGACGGCCAGGTAGGACGGGCGGCTGGAGAAGGGGTGGAAGGTCTGGAAGCCCATCAAGATGTTGAGTGCCCGACCGGCCACTTGCGGTCGGAGGTCCGAGCCCTCGGAATTGGCCACCGCAGTCAGGCGCAGGAGGTCACGCCACAGGTCGGGGGCGGCATTGACCTGGATCATGGCGAAGCTGACCGGTCGGCCGATCTGCTTCGACAGCCGCCGCATGAGGTCCACCTCGCGCTCGGGGGCGGCCAGGTCCTCGCCCATGGCGCCAGCCGGCGCCATCTCGAAGACGCCGGTGTGGAGCGAGGAGAGTGCCTCGCCGATGCCGAACAGCTCGTCCTCAGCGGCGAAGGTACCGGGAACGGGCTCCCCGTCGACCGCACGGTGGACGATGGTCCGAGAGGTCGAGAAGCCGAGCGCTCCTGCCTCGATCCCAGCTTTCACCAGGGCGGACATGGTGGCGATCTCCTCGGCTGTTGCTGGCTCATTGCGAGCGCCGCGCTCGCCCATGACATAGGCCCGCACCGCCCCGTGGGGCACGTGGGTGCCGACGTCGACCACCCGGGGCATGCCCTCCAACGCGTCGAGGTACTCGGGGAAGCTCTCCCAACCCCAGGTGATCGCCTCGCTCAAGGCGGCGCCGGGAATGTCCTCTACGCCCTCCATGAGCTGGATGAGCCAGTCGTTCGATCCGGGACGGACGGGAGCGAAGCCCACGCCGCAGTTGCCCATGACGACGGTTGTCACCCCGTGCCAAGAGCTGGGGGTGACCAACGGGTCCCAGGTCACCTGGCCGTCATAGTGGGTGTGGATGTCAACGATCCCCGGGGTGACGACCAGGCCGTCGGCATCGATCGTGCGGCGGGCGCTCGAGTCCTCGAGCGTCCCGACCTCGGTGATGATGCCGTCATCGACGGCCACATCGGCGCTGCGCGGCTCACTGCCGGTCCCGTCGACGATGCTGCCGCCTGTGATTACCAAATCGTGCATGAAATCCCCTTCCGTTGCCTGCAGCTTGCCATGACACTCTGTGCATCACAAGGGTTGCAATGTGCAACCATGTGACGTGCCCCGGCCCTCGCCCCAGACCGATCGAGTCGTCGCCCTGATCGACCTGTTCGCCGACCGCCCCGAGGCGCTGACCCTGGCCGAGATCACCCGTCGCCTCGGGATCAACAAATCGACGTGCTACTCGATGCTCTCCGCCCTGACCACGGCCGGGTGGCTCCTGCGTGATCCCTACCAGAAGACCTATCGGCTCGGACCGGCCCTCATCGCCGTTGGACGGGCTTCGGCCTCGGGTTTCCCGGCCCTTGAGTTCGTCCGGCCGGCCATGATCGACCTGAGCCGGTCGGTGGGCTCCCACTGCGTCGCCCTGGCCGTCGCTCCCGACCATGTCACCGTGGTCGACCAGGTGCGCGATGTCCGGGCCGTCGGTACGCCCATAGGCCACGGCCACATTCCCCTCCGACCGCCGTTCGGTGCTGCCGTGGCCGCCTGGTCCGGACCCGAGGTCTCCGACCGCTGGTTGGACCTCGCCCCCCCGGGCACCCGCCAGCGCTACGCCACCGCCTTGGTCGAGGTGCGACGGCGCGGCTACGTCGTGGAGCTGGCCCAAGCGTCGTGGGACCCGCCGATGCAGGTGACGTCCATGCCCGAGGTAGTCGAGCGGCTGGCCAGCGTGCTCACCCCTGACGTAGTGCCCGTCGAGCTGTCGGACGAGCTGCCCTATTCGGTGAGCGCCATCAACGCACCGGTGATCGACGCCGAAGGTTCGGTGGTACTCATCGTCTCGTTGATGGGCTTCCCTGGGGTGCTCACCGGGGCGGAGGTGGCCCACGTGGGGGCCCGGTTGGATGAGGCCACCACCACCGTCTCGGCCGCCCTGTCGGGAGCGTGAAGGACGACCCGACAGAGGCCCGGACCGGCGCCGGGCGGGCAGATCCGCTATATCTGGATGGAATCCACTGAGGGAACCTCGATCGAGACGCCCTCCCGTGCAAGGGGAGTAGCCCATGGCCACCACGTCAAGCGACCTCATCATCCGGGGCGGCACCATCGTCGATGGGACCGGGGCTCTGCCGTTCGGGGCCGACGTACGGGTCAGGGCCGGCCGCATCGTCGAGGTCGGGCCGGGCCTCGTGGCCGAGGGGGAAGAGGAGCTCGACGCTAGCGGCTGCTTCGTCACCCCCGGCTTCCTTGACATGCACACCCACTTCGATCCACAGGTGTTCTGGGACCCGGCCTGTGACCCCAACCCTCAGCATGGGGTGACGACCGCGCTGGTCGGGAACTGCTCCCTGTCCCTCTTCCCGGTCAACGACGCCCAACGTGGTTCGATCGCCGACATGTTCTCCTTCGTGGAGGACATCCCGGCCGACGCCCTCAACAACAACGTCCCTTGGACCTGGACCGACTACGCCGGCTACCGCGACGCCATCGACGCTCAGGGGGCGGGCGTCAACTTCGCCGCCCTCATGGGGCACTCGCCCCTGCGCTTGGTGGTGATGGGTGACGACGCCTGGGAACGGGCGGCCACGGCCGACGAGCGGGCCCAGATGGCCCAGATTCTCGGTGAAGCCATGGCCGCCGGGGCCTGGGGCCTGTCGACGTCATTTTTCGACGAGGACCGGCGAGGACGCCCGGTGCCATCGCGTCTGGCCGACGACGCCGAGTTCGACGCACTCTTGGACGTGATCGCCGCGGCTGGTCACGGCTTCGTCGAGTTCGTGCCCGACCTGACCGGAGCGACCCCGGAGGTGGGCATGGACAGGCTCGCCACCAGGTGCGGCGCCCGGGGCATCCCGCTCACGTGGACCGGATTCGTGGCCACTGCACCCGGAACCGGGAACATGAGCCGGTGGCTCGACCTTGCCACCCGCTACCGGAGTGAGGGCATCGAGTTCTGGCCCCAGCTCTCGCCACGGCCGGTCGACTTCCGGATCAACTGGGACAGCTCCATGATGTTCATGCAGATGCCCAAGGGCTGGCACCGGGTGATCCAAGCCCAGGGGGACGCGGCCAAGCGGGCGCTCCTCACCGACCCCGACTGGCGGGACGCGGCGAGGGCCGAGTGGGACCGCACGGAGAAGTCCATGTTCCCGAACACCCGGATCGAGTGCGTCCGGGTGGTGGAGGTGGCCCATCCGAGCGAGGAGCGTTGGCTCGGCCGATCCCTGGCCGACCTGGTGGCCGAGCGGGGTGGCCACCCCTCGGATGTCCTGGCCGACTTCGTCCTGGCCAACGAGTGCCGCCCGGGGATCGTCGCCGTCGGGGTGGCCAACTCCGACGTCGAGGCCGTTGCCTCCGCTCTGTCGGACGACAGGGTGCTCGTCACCTCGTCTGACGCCGGTGCCCATGTCCAGATGCTCTGTGCCTCGGGCGACACCACCTTGCTGCTTACCCGGCACGTGAGGGAGCGTCACGACTTCACCCTCGAAGAGGCGATCTATCAGCTCACCGGGCGGCTGGCTGGTGTCTTCGGCCTCTCCGACCGGGGCATCATCGAGGTCGGCCGGGCCGCCGACTTCGCCGTGTTCGATCTGGACGAGCTCCACTGGGACGAAGACGTCTTCGTGGCCGACCTGCCCGGCGGCGCGCTGCGGCTCCGGCGTCCGGAGGGGGGCTACCGCGCCACCATCGTGAACGGGGTCACGGTACAGCGAGACGGGAAGCTGACCGGTGCGCTGCCGGGGCGCGTCCTCGACGGCAACGTGTGATCGGCCGCTGAGCCGGTCTCCTCTCGAGGCCACTCGACCGTGGCCATGGGGAGAGCCAGATCGTCAGTCGGACGATGGGCCTTCGATCTCGATCCACCCGCCCTCGGCGTTCCGGTGCGAGGGAGCAGAAGTCTCAGGGCAGCCAAGATGCCCGTGATGAACCGATGCGCTTTGCCGTGTGCCTTGACGCGAGATGTCACCGATGAACGGGGACCAAGGCGAGGAGCCACGACAGCGAGAAAGGGGGCGGCGATGACCACCCAAGTGTGGTTTCGGAGGCGATCGTCCATGCGGAAAGACTGTTCGACCGGCTCCTTTCCACCGGACTCACCATTGGCCAGAGGGACGGGAAGTGCCTGGTAGGTGGGGTGGATCCGCGCCCTGTCGCCCTCCGGTCAGTAGCGTTTCGCGCGCCGACAACGAGATCGAAGTCCAGCATGACGCCTGGCCACAAGCCCCCCACTGCCCGCACCAGCACCAAACGCGGTCGGATAGCGGCAGTGGTGCTGGCTCTGTCGGTGCTCACCACCGGGCTGGCGCTCCCCTCAGCGGCCGGTGGGGCGGCGGGGATCCCCGCCGCCACCTCGTCGATCTACGAGGCGACGGCCAGCCCGGCCACGCTCTACCGCCAGGGCCAATCGGCCGGGTGGGCGGGATCCCAGGGACTGGTCATCTTGGACTTCGGTCGGCCCGCGGTGGTCGGCACGACCGCTGGCACCATGGACTTCGGCGGCTCGTTCGTGTCCCTCTCGGCCATCGCCGCCGGCGCCGAGAGCTACATCCAGGGCTACTTCGCCAGCGCTCCGGCGCATCTGCAACTGGACGTGGCCATCGGCACGAACAACAGCTGCGGCATCGGCCAGCCCTGCGGCAGCACCGTGTGCGGCTGCTTGAACGAGCCGTCGAGCTTCACCTCCTGGGGAGCCGACCTGGCCTCGACCATCGAGGCGGCCCAAGTCCAGGCGAATGCCGTGAGGGCCCACGCCGGCTACACGGATGTTGTCACTGTGATGGCCGGCGACGATGCCGAGCCCGCGTTCGATCCGGGGTATCAGAACACCTACGACCTCCTGGCCGGGTACGCCAACGCGGTGGGGGGATACTCACCGGCCATGGTTGACTACGGCACCGCGGAACCGGGCTTTTGGTCGAGCGCTCAGCTCACCCAGGTCATCGACGGATTCAAGCCCAACCTGGCGTTGCCGGAGATCTACTTCTCCACCGACGTGACGGCTTGGGCTTCGGTGATCGCCTACGCCAAGGCCCACGGACGCACAATCACCATCTTCGGTGTGCTGGCCAACTCACCGAACGGATTCAACCCGTCGGTCAGTTACAGCTCGCTGGCCACCGCCATCCGGCCGATCACCGGGCAGTCCGCCTTCCGGTGGGCGTCGAACATCACCCACTGACCGCTGGGAAATCTCATCCCCTCACTCTCATCCCCGGATGGGTGAAGAGCTGATCCTCCTCAACGTGCATTGACAAGCGGGACCGGGACGGTGCACACCGTGGTCCCGGTGTCGGACAGATTGGCCATCGAGAAGGCCGCGCCCTCCATGGGCCGGAACCTCTTCGAACTGAGCACATCCGACCGGTAAGCCGTCGACGGAGAGACCCACACCGGGGTGGACCCGAGGGTCCCGGAGCCCTCATGGTGGTTGTGGCCACTGAGGATCAACCGGACGTCGGAGCCGTCGAGCACCTCGGCCAGGCGCTCCGGCTCTCGCAGCATGAGGCCGGCCATGGGCTCGATGGGCGTCGGGATCGGAGGATGGTGAAGCGCGACCACCGTGCCGTCGGGAGCCGCCGTCTTCAGCTCGTTGCCGAGGAACCGGAGCGTCTCTTCAGACAGCTCTCCGAAGTCGTGGCCGGGCACCACTGAGTCGAGGGCGATGATGCGAAGGCCGTCGCGCCACAGGACCTGGTTGAGCGGCTCCGAACCGGGGCCCTGGTGGAGGAGGTACTGGCGAAACGGCGGACGGAGGTCGTGATTACCGGGTAGGTAGACAACCGTGGCGCCGCGGGCGGCGACGGCCTGGCCGATGATCTCTTCCATGTCCCGGTAGCAGTCTGAGGCACCGACGTCAGCCAGGTCTCCGCTGAGAACGAGCACGTCGGGCTCGAGGCCCGACTCCTCCAGCAGGGCCAGGCTCGCCACCAGATTGTCGCGGGGATGGACGTCGGAGAACAGCGATCCGTCGGTGGTCAGGTGGATGTCGGAAAACTGGATGAGCAGGTAGTCGGCCATTCGCCTCGTCCTCGGATACAGGCGCCGGTCTCCGGCGCCTGTCACCATTCCACCACTCTTGGGCAGGCATGGCGCCAGGACGGCGGTCCGACCCCCGTCGAAAGCGCCCGAGAGAGCCTGGATGCGACCTTGCCCGTCGATCTAGTATCCGGTCGCTACGCCCGGTCGGATGGGAGAGGAGGCATCTGCCATTTCCGATGATCAGCAGACCCCAGAAGGAAGAGGCCGATTCACCATCGTGTACCTCATCCATGACGCCTTCAGGCGAGACCTGCGGCGACTGAGCGGCGCGGTACGGGCCCCGGGCGTCGCACAGGCAAGGGCCCAGGAGCTTCGCTCCCACTGGGAGTTCGTGAAGGACCAGCTGCACCACCATCACCAGGTCGAAGACGACTCGCTCTGGCCGCTCGTCCGGCCGAAGCTGGCCGGAGATGCCGACCAGTTGGCTGTGCTCCAGTCCATGGAGGACCAGCACCATGCCCAGCTCCCACACAATGCCGTTATCGACCAGGCCTTCGCGAGCTTTGCCCAGAAGCCCGACGATGCGGCCGGAAGCGAGTTGTCCGACCAGATCGACCAGCTGGGGGTCGAACTCGGTGCCCACCTCGAAGACGAGGAGTCCGCTGCTTCCCGGTCATCGACCAGGCGATGAGCGACGAGGAGTTCCAGTCGTTCGGCAAGGCCACGGCCAAGGCTGTTGGCATGCGCGGCTCAGCCCGCTTTTTCCCTTGGATCTTCGACGGGGCCGACCCGGCCGAGCGGACGGCGGTCCTCAGCATGCCGCCGCCTCCGGTCAGGATCCTCTGTCAGTACATCTGGGAGCCGCGCTACGACCGTCGGACCGCCACCCTCTGGGCCTCTTGAGGGCTCACCCGGCCTCGCCGGGCTGAAGGGCGAGGGGGTGCGAAACGCTGGCCTGTGATCGAGCTCACGTCTCGGCAGACTGAACCACCTCGCGCCGTTTCCGCCGGCGAACAAGGCTGCCGGAAAGTAGTCCACCCGAGCGGTGTAAGGGGGATAGCGCATCCTGAGGGTCCTCCCAACGCGATGACCACCGCATCAATCGTCAAGATCGACCAAGGCCGACCTCGGGTCAGGGGGACCGTGGCTTCGCTCTCGGCTCAGAGGTCGATCCGGCGCCCTCTGGCGAGGTGCTGACCCCACCACCGCTCCCCGTCGCGATCCAGAGCGCATCCAAGCACTCTTGTCGGTGCTCGGAACGAGGCGGCGTCATGGGGGTATCGGACTCGCCACCACCGCCTTCAGGTGGGCGTAGGACCATCCTTTGAGGGTAGCCATGCGGTATCGCGGCGGCCAGTGGTACCGGCGGTACACGGTGGCGCAGCCCTGTCACCGACCGGAACATCGGAGAACCATCGATGGCGCATCAAACTGCGGTGACTCGATACGTTTCGTGG
>Ga0182030_10024403_pt1 | contig 11111 bp, 12 predicted proteins | sample 812S3MmetaG_FD_121299 | JGI IMG/M metagenome (GOLD analysis project Ga0182030, IMG submission 121299) | Permafrost microbial communities from Stordalen Mire, Sweden - 812S3M metaG (Illumina Assembly) | ecosystem: Environmental > Terrestrial > Soil > Wetlands > Permafrost | place: Sweden...
AGCCGGTGCAATTGAAAATCGTCAATCGAAAATCGGACTCGGGAATTCCCGTGCCACGTAACCTCTTCCAAGTACCCCAGCCACCAAAAAATGACCGCCGAGTTCATGGACGAGTCTACTGACAGCTAAATGTTCTGGGCGTATGACGGGGTACTCGGAAGTTTGTCCAGCAACCGGCTCGACAACTCTCCGGCGCGCCCAAGGCTATCGATCCTGCCTGACGGCGCAGCGTTTACAGATTCCAGTCATTCGACGCGGAGTTGTTTTTTTCTTTGCGCCGAGTGGGGCGGCGCAAAATGCGCCTTGCCATGTCGTTAAATTGTCCGCCTACTTACCTGATCCTCATCTTGCCTTCTTGACACAAGTCGAGCATCCTAGAGCAGGCATGAAGCGCCTGTTGCGGGCGTTGCACCAGATTTGGAGTTCGCCTGTAGTGAGAAGGGAGATTTCGCCATGACAAGACGTGAGTGCATCCTCGCCGTGGCCTCAGCGGCTGCATTGCCGCCCACCAGTGCAGCGCGGCCGGCTCGTTGCATTGTTCTCGATGCGCAAGGTGAACCCGTGGCGCCCGACGCGATGGTGCGGTTCCACACGTGCGATCTCCTGCTCCGTCCCTTTACACTCGCCCCGGTAGTTGCTGTCGGTCAAATCACTTTCTCTCCACCTGCCCAGCCGTTTCGAATATCGCTCCCGTTGCAGGTTCCGGGCTTCGGGCACGTGTTTGTTTACGCCGATAATCGCGGGGCCGGCTACACACCCCGTTCACTCGCGAAAAGCGGCGACCTGTTGTTGAACTATGAATTTGCTGCCGACCGCCTGACTACCGTCCGACGCCTCGCGGAGGACTGCCGAAGTCTGGGGGTCACAATTCCTTCGGGTTTGTCCGTCCGCATCTCGGCGGCAGAGGAATTACTCCAGAGAGCCGAGGTCGCGCGCGGCGACCACCCTGCCTGCGCCCGAGCAGCCATGGAATCGCTCCGCGAATCGCTCTGGGCGGGCGAAGGGCTGGTATTTGAGCGCGCCAAGTACCGGATTGCTAAGCAGTCGCCTCGCCCTGGCTTCCTCTTCGGATCGAACGCGTTTGGCTTCGCCAGCGGCCCCGAGTGGTACCGAGAGTACTACACCAAGCTCCTCAACTACGGCACCATTCCTTTCTATCGAGGCATGCTTGAGCGAGAGAAGGACCATCCCGATTACTCGGAGCCGGAGGCAATCCTGAACGCCGTGGACAAGGCTCACGCGTCCATCATGATCAAAGGGCACCCGCTCATCTTCCTGGTGGCGGAAGCCACCCCTAAGTGGCTTAAGAACCTGCCGTTCGAAGAGACGAATACGCTGTGCATTGCCCGAGTGCGTGAAGCCATCAGCCGGCTCCGTAGCCGCGTCCACATCTGGGATGTCATCAATGAAGCCCACGTGCAACCTGAAACGGGCACCGACATGGTGGGGTTCACGCGAGAGCAGAACGTGGAAATGACCGTCTCCGCCCTGCAAGCCGCGCGCGATTCAGACCCCACATGCTATCGTGTCGTGAACAACACCGGCACCTGGAGCGATTACTACATGGCAGGTAAGCCCGCAGTTTGGCAGCAGTGCGTGTACGATTACCTGACGATGGTCAGAGATGCGGGTGCCAACTACGAAGCCATCGGGCTCCAGTACTATCACTCGGGCCGGGACATGGTCGAATTCGAACGCAACCTCGATTTGTTTCAGGCGTTCGGGAAACCAGTCCACCTGACGGAGCTGGGAATATCCTCCTCCTCGACAGGAGCCGAGAAGAGCGAATGGTGGGGCGGTGGCCCCGGCGGGGCGAAGTTCGTCTGGCATGGCGAGCAGTTCACGGAGTCCTCGCAAGCGGACTGGTTCGAACAAGTCTACACCATCGGCTACAGCAAGCCGTGGGTTCAGGCGATCAGCACTTGGGACTTTTCGGATCCGGCATTCATCCCCCACGGGGGACTTTTGAGAGAGGACGGAACGCCGAAGGAAAGCTATCAGCGTCTGACGACACTTCTAGCGGATTGGCGAACGACGAGGCGAAGCCCAACTCTGCGAACGGACGGATGAGAGTTTGTCTTGCTCAATGATGCCTCTGGGTGATTGTGATGAAGGCTTTGATCTCAGCTCTTTGGGTCGTGTCTGCGTTGGGCAGTCTGAGCGCGCAGAAGCCTGTGTGGCAGCCATCGCCGGGACATACGCAAGTGCCGATATGGCCGGGGAGAGTGCCGGATCCCCAGCCTGTCGCGGGGCCGGAGGCCGCGGCGACGTCGGGGAAGGACTTTCTTGTTGCCGGGAGGCCGGCGGTTGGCGTGAGCAACGTGACGCAGCCTACGATGACGGTCTATTTGCCGAAGGGAAAGAATACGGGCGCCGCGGTGGTGGTGTTTCCCGGCGGGGGCTATCAGGTTCTTGCCATCGATCTTGAAGGCACGGAGGTCTGCGATTGGCTGACGCCAAGAGGGATTACGTGTGTGCTGTTGAAATACCGCGTGACGGATGTGGGGCCGTATCCGAAATCTGGGCCCTATCCAGAATCGGCGATGGCGTTGGAAGATGCGCAAAGGACGGTGGGGTTGGTGCGCTTTCACGCCGCGGAGTGGCACATCGATCCGCACAAGATCGGAGTGCTGGGGTTCTCGGCAGGCGGGCATCTGTCGGCAGCGATGAGCACGCATTTTGCCCAGCGTTTATATCCGGCGGTTGACGCGGCCGACAAAGAAAGCTGCCGCCCGGACTTTGCGGTGGCGATCTATCCGGGCCATCTGTCGTTGTCCGCGGCGGAGTGGGATGCCAAGCAAGGCACCAAAAAGTTTGTCGTTCCTCATCCGGCGACTGCCGATAAAGATCTTGCGTTGAACCCCGAAATCCCTGTCACCCGCCAGACGCCGCCTACATTCCTGCTGCAGGCGGAGGATGACCACGTGGACAATGTGAACGACTCACTGGCTTATTACATTGCGCTGAAGAAGGCTGGGGTTCCTGTGGAGATGCATTTGTACGCCCAGGGCGGGCATGCGTTCGGGCTGCGGCGGACGAAGTTTCCGATAACGCGATGGCCTCAGTTGGTGGAGACGTGGCTGGGAACGATTGGGATGATTTCGGAGTAGGTGCTCTGGGATCGCATACGACAAACGGGACTTGTCGGAAGCGAGTCGCGTAGCTCCGGATGACGGCACTCGGAAGTTGCTCGGGACAGCGTCGTGAGGACGATTATCCAGGATGCGGAAGGGCGTCGGTCGCCCGTGATGCCGTTAGGGCGAGTAATCCGTTGGCCCCGGATAAGTCTACCCTTGGCGACTACCCCCGACTAATCGCCGGTCGGCCCGGTCGCCGGCAGTTCCGCGAGCCGGCAACTATTCACTTGGATTGCTTCCCGCGGTCCACCGTTCACCGGGCTCAATCGACTCTTGTCGTCTTATGCGAGTTGCGGGTCGCGATCGTCGACCGTGGCGCTCACAAGTTCCGCCAATTCCACTGCTACCTGGCTCGGTAGGTCGTCATGAGTCAGACTTTCACACAACGCGATCAAGTCGATGATGCGAGCCAGTCGACGCCATTGGTTAGGCAACTTGCCTCCGGCGCTTAGGTAACCTTCGGAGAAGTGGGGTTCCGCGGTTGGACGCGATTTGCGTTCGTAACGCAGAAAGTGGCCGACATCCGCTAGTGGAGATCCGGAAAAAGCAAATTCCCAGTCGAGGACGGCAGCCACGGTCCACGTTCCTGCAATGTGGCGCACGATGACGTTCCGCTTGCCAAAATCGCCGTGAACGAGACTTTTCGTGTCCTCCAAGCTGGCTAGCTGTGAAGCGTGCGACCAAACCAGAGCAAGGGTCCTCTCCCGCAAGGCCGATCCCATGTGAAGGTGAAGGTTCGGTGACGCGAGGCACAACTCGGCAAACCTTGGGACTGGATTTGCCCCTTCGAGAAGCGGATGTATAACGGCCGGTCCAGGGCCGAGCCATCCGGAATGAGGGAAAGTCGTCCGGCCGATGTGCGCCAAGGTCCGCCCCACCGCGTATGCGGCTTGCGGGCATGCCTCTCGACTGCGCTTGAGCTCCCGGAATTCGATCCCCTCGACATAGCGGCAGATGACAAAGGGCGGAATTTCATTCAGTCCGTCCGGTTCCGCATCGAGCACTTCGGGAACTGGAACGGAGTTCCGAATCATTGCCAGCAGGTCGAGTTCTTTTCGGCAGAGCGACGGATCGTGCTCGTAGATGCGCAGCACAGTCAAATCAGGCGCTGAACCGAATTTGAGTATGAAATTCGAGTTGCGCAGGCTCTCCAACGGCTGCGCATCTGGTAAGCGCTGCCGCGGAAAAATGCGGTCAACGATCTCTTGCAAGACATGCACCGGAAGACTGCGGCGAGGCTCGCTCCGTACCCAGCGCGATTCAATGGGGGCACCCTTGATCATCGGCTCATTATACCTGATCCGCCATCCTAATAGCTTGCCCGCGCAGCGCCCTTGGCTGTTATTATTGGGCGCCGCGCGGATGGATCCTCCCTGACGGCGTAGGGTTTACCGACTGCCTGTCACTTGGACGTCGCCAAACCGTAGAAGTGCCTCTCGCCTTCAAACTCCCGAGAAAACGGGGTTCGGGGATGTTTGGATCTGTGGTCCTGTTCACATGGTCGTGTAACGGCCTATCGCCATCAGCCAGGAGGGAACTGGCGAAGAAACCTGAGGCTAGCGCGCGCGAACTTGCCGCTCTGGAATTCCGCCACTCCTACCGGCGTGCCCACCCAGATGCTGGAGTCGTCCCCCGCCAGCGCCGTAACGAGAGATTTCGCAATCTGGGGGTGGAATTCGGTGAGGCGTTTCCCATCGTAAACCAGAAGCCCGCTCTTTTCCGTGCCCAGCAAAATGCGGCCGGTGGGCAGTGGCAGCACGGCGGTGAGTTGGCGGGGCGGACGGGATTCTGGAAGAATCTGCCGGCAACCCTTCTCGTTGAACGCCAGGAGGCCCGCGCCTGCGGTGGCCACGTAAACCTCCGGGTCCGCAGCGTCGGCGGCGCGACCGATCGACATGCTCACCAGCGGAGCAGCAGGCAGCTCCAAACCGGCGCGATGGCGGGCCATCAACTTCCCCTCCGGGGGAGTACTCCATCAGTCCCGAGGGACCACATACGTACAGCGGGCCGGCGAAAAAGGCTGCATCATTGAAAACCGCGGGGGAATTAATCCACTCGACGCCGGAAGGGACCGCGTGGTCGAGGCGCGACTCCGTGAACTTCAGGTTTCCCTCTGCGGCCACATCTACTGAGACACGGTGTAGTGGCCTCGACGCACTCCAGATGGCAATTCCCGCAAAAACCAGAACTATCGAGATGGCGAGAGCCACCGCCAATGGCCACTCTGGCTTGGGAAGTCGCATGGTGATTTGCTGCACAATTAACCACAAAGTGGGCCCGAGTGCAACCGGGAAGCCAGTGATGAGCATGGCAAGAAAAAAGGATGCAAAAAGATGCCCGGAGGGAACTATCGAGTCTGCTGATACCCTCTATAAGCGCTGCCGGTGCTGCTGACGGCCAGTGTGGCCGCAATCTCAAACGCGGCGCCAAACTCCCTAATGGCCCGGCTGGTTGCCAGTCGCCGCGGGGCACGCGAGCAGGCTTGGGGTGACGAAGTAGAGGCCGAAGATCAACATCCATCGCCGCATGGGCGCTTCTGCCTCTACCGCATCCGGTTGGTTTGCTTTTTTGGGTTTCTGTCGTCATGACGCCTCCTCTCGAATAGTCGGTTGGGTGGACAGGCGCATGGTCACATGGAACCAGTCCAGGATGTACTCCGCCTCCGGATTCAGGTATGACTGCAAATCTCGTACATCGTCGCCCCCATCGGAAAGAAACGTAACCTGTTGATTGAATTGCATGCCCTGGTTCTTGAGCAGCTCAAATAACCGGCGCTTCGGCTTCGGATCGTAGGTTTGAACATAAGCAAAACACTTGTCTTCCCCCTCCTCGGGCATGCTCTTTCCGACGATCACCTCGAAATGCGTTTGCTTGTCTTCCCAACTCCTCACATACCGCCTTCTCGATCTGTCATTTTGGTCGAGCACCGACAAAATCCTTATTACCTTGCCGCTTGAGCCATGAAGTAACCTGGTCATCCAGTTCACATTGCTTTGCCAGCGAGAACTTTTGTTTCAGTCTGTTCGCTGCGCGTTCGCAACCGACCTGAGTGATGTTGTCTTGGGTATCGGGGATCAATCGAACGGAAAACCGGGTTTAGGGGTTGACCATTCCGTAAGTGATTGAGTCCATTGTCTCCCGTTGACTGTGGAGACTCGGACCGAATTGCTTCTTCAGAGGCGAAAGCCCAAGCCCAACAACGCGGGAGCCGAAAACCAACACCCTTCATAACCTTAGACTTACAAAAAAATCGGCCTATTTTGGGTTGCGCTAGCCCGGTTTTCCCTTCGATTGATCCCCAATACCCGGATTAAGCGACTTTGCGTGGATTTGGTCTTGGACTTTTAAGGGGTAGGAAACCATGTCAGGAAGCCAGCCCCAGTTGAAACTCTTCGGAGCGGAAGATACTCGCAGTAATAGCCAACTGCTCCTTGGCACCTCCCGTTGGACGGGGGAGGGGTGGGTTGGGAGCTTCTATCCGGTGGGCGCGAAGCCTGCTGATTTCCTTTCTTTCTACTCTGAGAAATTTCGAACGGTGGAGGTTGACAGCACTTTCTACCGAATTCCCACCGCGAACACCGTCAAGCAGTACCTCCAACCTCGGATGCGGAAGCGCTGCATCCACCCAGGACACCTGTACACTGAGACATCTCAGGTGTATGCTGAGAGCGCTTGACGGTGCATCCGCGGCGGTATTTAACAGCGGCAATGGCGGACACAATGACCACGGGTCAAATTTCTCGACGACGTTTCCTATCTTCTACTCCGCTCCTCACGTCTGGAATCGCTACCCCTCGCGCTTGGATGAGCTGGCCTCTTGATGCCGCAGACGAACGCCAGCCGCTCAGGGAATTCGACTACAGTGACGTGACCCTGGGGAGCGATCTCCATAACCAGCAATTCGAAGAGGCGCTTTCTGTGCATATGGGTTTGAACGACGATAGCCTGCTTAAGCCCTTCCGCCATATGTGCGGGCAACCTGCCCCGGGTGATGAATTGGGGGGCTGGTTTCTCTATGATCCGAAGTTCGACGGGCGCTCGCTCGGTCCCGGTTTCGCACCTGCAGCAACCTTCGGTCAAGGGGTCTCCGCCTGGGCGCGTGCCTATGCGATCAATCGAGATGAGACGGTTCGCAACAAGGTTTTTCGCTTGAACCGCTTGTAGGCAAAGACGATTGCGGGAGATTTCTACGAGAACAATCGCTTCCCCGCTTACGGTTAGGACAAATTGGTTTGTGGACTCATGGAGTCGCACCGGCTGGCCGGCGACCCTGACGCTTATCGCATTCTCGAACCGACCACCAACACGGCAAGCGGAGACCGCCGCACCACCACTGAACATGCTGCCCTATACTGCTATTTCGGATGAGCAATATTCCACTTATCTTCTCGCCAGCTAATGACCCGCGCCGACGAGGATCGACGGAGGTACCCATGAGGAGGAGAGCTTTGATTCGGATGTGCAACGACATAACCCGTCGCCGAAAAGTGCGGATGACATGCCTGGTGCTCCTCGTGATCGCTTGGCTTGCTCCGTGCGGCCACACGGCCGGAGAGGGTCGGAGTTTTGAATTTACGGCAACAGAGAAGGACTTCAAGCTCTACTTTCCTGCCTATCTTGCCAACGGTTTCTTCACCACCACCACATCCCTGCGGGGAACAGATCCGGCGCCTTCCTATATGGTGGCATTGATGGATTACACTCCCGGCGATATCTCGCGCCCGGCGGCCATCCCGAGTTGGGCAGAAATTGACTATTTCGATGGAACCTCATGGCTGAATAAGAGTCCCGTTACGCCGCTAGGTTTTCAGGACTATAAGCAGACCCTCAATACGTTCGATGGGCGCCTGGAAACCCATTACACGTGGGTTGACGGAAGCAAAAGCAGCCTCATCGAGGTAAACACCTTCGTTAGTGAAGCTGCACCCCACCTCGCCGCCACCAGTTTCACGTTGACTCCCCGTTTTAGTGGAGTTGTGCGCCTGCGGTTCACGTTGCGGCCCCATCCTGCCCTTCGCTATCGGCTTGCGATGGCCAAACTCGACAGCGCCGGACTCGAGAAAGCCGTCGCTGCCGCGCATGCAACGTTGGTGCTGACTGACCCCACAGCACCGGAGCGTGCACAGGGAGAAAGGACGCCGGGTCCCGTGGTGGAGGGTCCCACCGCACCCGATCGTGCTGCGATTTGGTACCCAGGGGAATGGCAGATTCAAGCTTCTGGTGGGGACGCAGGTCAAACCCTGATTTGGATTACCGGACAAGGGGTAGACGGGCTTCCGATGGCGGAAGCGGCCGCGGTTGGACTGCCTGACAGTCTGAAACCTGTCCGGTGCGAGCTTCACCGGTCAGCGCAGTTGGTGGAACTGGAAATCTCCGCCGACGTCCAAAAAGACAATACTTACACCTTCACCAAGTATGTCGCGGCGTCGCGCGAAGGCTGGGGCGGTCTGAAGGAAGCCGTGGTCGCATGGGCAGTAGATGCGCGCAATCAAGGTGTCGCGGGCCTGCGCAGGGACCACGAGGCGGCCTGGCATGGACTTTGGAAGTCGGACATCGTGGTGGAAGGCAATGATGAAATCCAAAAGGTTATCCATGCTGACATGTTCAGTTTGTTGGAAAACTCTACCCCAGACACGCGCTGGGCGATGCAAGGTATGGGGCTGAGCCCTTACTATATGGGCCACGTGTTCTGGGACAGTGACTCCTGGGATTTCCCCGCTCTCGTCTTGCTTCACCCAGAGAGAGCAAAGTCGATCGTCACTTACCGATTCCACACCCTGCCCCAGGCAGAAGCGCGCGCCAAGGAGCACGGTTTCAAAGGGGCGATGTATCCTTGGGAGTCTGACCCGGAAAAAGGGATTGATGTCACGCCGGCGTTCGCGGGTGCTTTTGGCGAACGCGAGATCCACGTCAACGGCGACGCCGCGATCGCGCAATGGCAGTACTATTTGGCGACAGGAGACCTGGAGTGGCTCCGTCAATACGGATACCCGGTGATTCGCCAGGTGGCCGAGTTCTGGACCAGCCGCTCAACCTATAGGGCTCAAAAGGACCGCTACGAGATACTTCATGTCACTTCCCCCGACGAAGCTTACAATGACGTTCCCAATGACGCTTTCACGAACGCCGTCGCGCAGAAAGCCTTGCGAGTGGCTGTGTATTCATCGCGCGCGTTGGGCTTGGCGCCGGACCCCAAATGGGACGAAATTGCTCAGAAAATGTACATCCCATTTTCCCAGAGCGAGCAGCGCCATCTCGACTTCGACGAAGCGGTCCCGCATGACAAACACACCTGGATGGGCAGTTCGATTTCCTGGCTTGCCTATCCCCCGCTAGACCTCCCCATGAGCAATGAAGTGCGGCGAAATGACTTCAACTTTGCCATCAAATCGCTGAGCGATCTGACCCCCGACGCAAACGACATGGTTCCCGTCATGCTCGGGATCGAAGCCGCGGAATTAGGCGATGCGGCGGAGAGCTACAAGTGGCTGGAGTTCAGTATGGGGGGCTTCCTCAAACCCCCGTTCGACGTGAGGAGCGAAACCGCCAAAAACAACGCGATTTACAATCTGTCCATCTCGTCTGGGTTCCTGGAGAACTTCCTGTACGGTTTTACCGGGCTCCGATTCACCGAACAAGGGCTTACGTCCGCTTACCCTCCGCTTCTGCCCGACGGTTTCAAAAGTGTGACCTTGAAGGGTATCTCGCTTCACAACCAGAAATTCGACCTTATCTTGAGCCGCGACAGCAGCGGTAAGGTGCAGTTGAGCAAACGGCCTTCAGTCCTGTAACCGGCCTCGGTTTGTCGGAGGAAGAAATCCTCGGATTGGTTTGTCCGGGCCCTGAGCAAGAATCGACCATGCAAACTCCATATCTGGAACCGTAGCCATCGATCATGGTCCTCTGGGGGATGCCACAGTGTCACGACACGTGTCGCGCGACCTAAATCGCAAATTTTACGTTCTGGACGAGGTTGTGTGAGCTAAAACGCGGACTGCTGAGATCACATGTGTGTGAAATCGTGGACGAAAAACGCGCTATCCGAAGAAGGTGTGTTACGGTGAGGTTACCAATGCCCAGGGCCGGTGGCGATGGTTTGAACCGGACTTTGGAGCGTCGGATGCGGCCTCCCATGGTTGCCACTTTTCCATCTAAACCGCGGACGAACTTCCGGCGGCGGATCGTCCGCGATTCAAGGGTTCTTCCTCACTTTTGTTGCAAGACAATCGCACATTGCGACGAAGTCCATCGGATTCTGTGGCTTACGGTCGTGACCATATCACGACGATCATCCCAGTTTTTCCGGCAAGGGAATGACGGCTAAAGATTCTGTTATCAGTTGGATGAACGAGATCTGAGGGGTCCAACGTGCAACGAAAGTGAGGAAGAACCGATTTAAGCGCAGCGCGACACCTATTATGATTACTTCCCCACCATCAAAGCGGCCTCGGAGGGCGGCTACGGTGCCGGCGACTCCGACACCTACGTCGACGTGGGAGCCGGCGAGAGCATGGTGAATCACGCCCTGGTCCGCCTATACGAAATGCTGGGCAGGCTTACGGATGAGCCGGAAGATTTGAAAACACCGTGACGCCCTCGGACCGTGGATGAAGTCCGCGGCCGGAATGTAGTCGACGACATCATTTGCAAGCGGCTGACCAGTACCTGAAACCACGTAACGGGCGAGCGCCTTGCTTGCTGAGGGTGATCAGCAACTCCCCCAGGCTTTTAATAATCAGCACATGCCCCACCTGCGCAACCTGAAAACCGGAAACGGTCTCGGCGAGCGGAGGATGGGCGAAGTGACCAAGAACTGTCGCCGCACTATCCTCCGAAAGCGGATTTCTTGGAAAGTAATTGGTATCCCTCCGGAAATGGCCAAGAAAACGAAGACAGATAAGCTTGCCTCTGGATGACGCTGTCAGAGTTGACCCGCTACCCTACCGTACCTTCCCTTGCAGGTAAGTCACCACG
>Ga0182030_10024404_pt1 | contig 11111 bp, 9 predicted proteins | sample 812S3MmetaG_FD_121299 | JGI IMG/M metagenome (GOLD analysis project Ga0182030, IMG submission 121299) | Permafrost microbial communities from Stordalen Mire, Sweden - 812S3M metaG (Illumina Assembly) | ecosystem: Environmental > Terrestrial > Soil > Wetlands > Permafrost | place: Sweden...
CGCGCAGCACGCCGCAATCAGCAGATTTCGCATCTTGGTCTCCTGTTGGAATGATCGCGGAAGGAGAATGCGATCGGCAGTCCTCGGTTCCCCGAAGCCGGCAAAAACCCGCCTGCAACGCCCGAGCTGGTTGCATTGCCCGTCTGACGGCTGTTTGAGCCACGGCGGCACCAGGCGGGGGCTCCCGCCGGCCCGGCAAAGACATCGCTTTGCGATGACGCGCCGGCGTCGCATGCCGATCCCGGACCGCATCGGGAAACTGTTCGCGCATCGGATTCGTCGCGGAGAAGTCGCCTCGTTGTCTCGCCCTGTAGTTGCAAGAAAGCCGCGTTTTCGCGCAAGGGCGCGTGGCAGCGGTCGCGACCAACATAATTATCCTGCCGAACAAAACAGGAAATGAAAGGCGCGGAGCGGGGGCGTCTCGTCTAGCAGTCGATGCCGTCCCGCTTGCCGACGGTACAATAGTCGCGAACGGTCTTGCGGATCAGCCTGGTAAGGCCATCGGTGAAGTCCTCGTCATCCAGCAATTTACTGGCGCCGCCGGCGCGCGCGCTTGCCGGCCCCGACATCTGGCCGGCGAAAATCGCGATATTGAGCAGCGTCGTGGTCAGGCTGACAACCAATAGCAAAGTGCGGTATTTTCCGGACATTCCCACCTCCCATAACATTATTCGGCTGCCGGGCGTCGAACGCGAAGCGCCCGCGAAAATCGCTGGCGCATGTACATTAGCCGTGTGGTCCGATCGGCAAAAGAGCGCCGCCGGCAGACCCGCCCTGGCCTCAAAAGCGTGACAGTGCAAGGCAAATCCTGCAAAGACGCGGTTCCGGAAACGTGCTAACCCTCCGTGCAAAGCAAGGGAGGACGACATGGCGGAACCGAAACTGGAAGTGCCGGCTGAACTACGCGATCTGGCGGAAAAGACCATCGATCAGGCGGAAAAAGCCTTCGGGATGTTTTTTGATGCCGCCAACAAATCGATGGCGTCGATTCCGAGCCCGGGGACGCAGATTTCCAAGCAGGCGCTCACCTTCACCGAGCAGAATGTCAAGGCCGCGTTCGAACACGCGCGAAAACTGGTTCACGCTACCGATCTTCAGCAGGCCATGCAAATTCAGTCGGAGTTTTTGAAGAGCCAGTTTACCAATGCCGGAGAGCACATGCGGCAGATCACCGGGGAGGTGATGTCTGCCGCCAAGGATGCGTCGAAAGGCCGCTCGTGATCTGCGCACACCGGCGGGCGCCTTGCAAAGATTTAATTCACCGGCCAAATTAGCTTGCGTTGCTAATTCTTCCTGGTGTGATACAAGCCCGGTTCTCAAATAAGGAGCCGATATGGCCAAGAAAAAAGCAGTCAGACGCGCATGGACTTCCTCGGATGTGCGCGAGTTAAAATCGCTGGCCAAGAAAAAGGTCGGCGTCGCCAAAATCTCGAAAGCGTTGAAACGAACGGTTGGCGCAACCGCGGTCAAGGCGCATCAACTTGGGGTGTCATTGGATACCCGGGGATGATGGTTCTTTGCCCACAAAATGGACTTGCTTAGATTTGCGCCATGGATTTTAATCTCTGCGCAGGTCCTTGACGGGCCACCGGGTGAGAGCTCGCCGTCCGTCATCTTTTCTGCTGATCCCTGTCGGCGATAGCCGGCAGGGATTTGCGTTGGGGGCTGCTGCGCGAGCTTGTGCACGCAGCAGTGCACGGCTTCCGACGGACGTTACTCCTTCTTCTGTCCCGACATTTCCACGACCTTCCGCCAGCGCTGGGTTTCGGCGACCAACATGGCGCCGAATTGTCTGGCGTCTCCGGTAATCGGAATCGCGCCGAGCTCGCCGAGCCGCTGCTTGATCGCCGGATCGGCAAGCGCTGCATTGATTTCCTTGTTCAGGAGATCGACGATCTCTTGCGGGGTGTCGTGAGGCACCCCGACGCCGTAGAATGAACTGGTCTCATATCCCGGCAGCGTATCGCTGATCGGTGGCACCTCGGGCATCGTCTCCGATCGCTCGGCCGTGGTGACGCCGAGCGCGCGCAACTTTCCGGTCCGCACCAGTTCGAACGAGGAGGTGACGTTGTCGAACATGCCCTGGATCTGGCCAGACATCACGTCGGTCAGACCGGGAGCCGATCCGCGATAGGGCACGTGGGTGAATTCAATGCCGGCCATCGCCTTGAACAGTTCCCCGGAAAGATGCAGCGAGGTGCCGATTCCGGATGAGGCGATGCTGAGTTTGCCCGGATTGGCCTTGGCGTAGGCGATGAATTCCGCGATCGAGTGCACCGGCAGCTCGTTGTTGATCACCAGAACCAGCGGGATGCGGGCCACGCCCGCGACCGGCCTGATGCCCTTGGCGAAGTCGAACGGAAGCGACGGATCGAACGAGGCGTTGATGGCGTTGGCGGTGCTGGTCAGCAGCAGAGTGTATCCATCCGGCGGCGAGTTGATCACGACCTGAGTGCCGATGTTGCTGCCGGCGCCGGGCTTGTTTTCGACGATGAACGGCTGGCCCAGCCGGTCCGACAGATGCTGGCAAATCAGCCGCGACAGCACGTCGGTGGCGCCGCCTGCCGCGTAGGGCACGATCCATCGCACCGGTTGCACCGGATAGGCTGAATTAGCCCGCGCGGATGTCATCGATCCGGCGCCGAGCCACGTGATTGCGACGCACACCGTCGAATGTAACAAAGTCCTCTTGCTGATCATGGCGGCCTTTCAGATTCTGATCGGGCAGGTATCGCAGAAATACGGCTGAGCCGCACGATGCCCTCATCATCGTGGTAAAATCCGGGTCACGGCAATAGGCTCGAAAGCCTATGCGTGCGGCGATCTGCCGGTGAAATAGGCGGGGGGCGCGCAAGCCAAAGCGGCACGCGATCGACGTTGGGGCGCGATAAGTCTGGCTTCGAGACGGCGTACGCGGTCCAGCTGTCCTGCAGGGATCGCGAGTCTGAGCTTGCCGCGTGCCCCCAACCCTCCCTGCGCAAGGGCGGGAGAGGGAGCGCGCAGCGGTTGCCGCGCCTATGAGATTAAAAATTTGCGCAGGATGCACCGCGCTTTTGCTTATTTTGTTCACCCACGCCGCGCGCCACCCGACGAAGCCGGGCCCCCTCTCCCGCCCTTGCGGCGGAGGGTCGGGGTGGGGGCTCTTGCAGGGGGTGATGTCGCCCTAGAGTCTCATCGTTGCGCGCTAAGGCGTGACCGGCGTTCCCATCGGCAGCGCAATGGCTTTTTCGCCGGCAACCTGACGCAGCAGATCGGGACGATCGGAGATAATTCCGTCGACGCCGATATCGATCAGCCGCGCCATGTCCGCCGGCTTGTTCACCGTCCAGACCACGACCAACAGTCCGAGACGATGGGACTCCGCTATCAGCTCGGCATCCACATCGCCGAAATAAGGCGACCAGATCGCGCCTCCCGCCGCCTTGATGGTGCGCGGCAGGGACTTGTCATGCTCGGCCGGATTGAAACCCGCGGTCCAGTCCGAAGCTCTGTCGGAAAACACCGTCGGCTCCGAACCCTTCTGCAGGGTCAGATAGACCGTCGGTATCGAGGGGGCCCGTTTCTGCACCAGCTGCAACGTCCGCCAGTCGAACGACTGCACCATCACCCGGTCGCTGAATTTCTCCGCCTCGAGCAAAGCGAGCAGCAGATCGACAAAACGTTCAGGGTCCGGCGACTGTTCGGGATGATGGGGATCGATCTTGGTTTCGATATTGAGACGCACATCGCGGTCGCCCGATCTGCGCACCAGGTTGAAGACTTCGCCGAGCGTTGGAATCGGCGTCCCCGGCACCGCGCGCTGGTCGGGAAATTGGGCCGCATAGGGGCTGCCCGGCCGGATCTGGCCGACATCATATTTCCTGACCTGTTCGAGCCGCAATTGGACAAAGGGAATCCCGGGCGGAGCGACATAGACGCCGTCGGCGGTGCGGGCGAGGTCCGGATTAAGTCCGCGCTCATGCGAGACGACGATCGCCCCGTCCTGGGTCACCCCGATGTCCAGTTCCAGCGTGTCCACGCCCATCGACAGCGCGTTGGCAAAGGATTGCAGCGTGTTCTCGGGAAACAGCGCCCGTCCGCCGCGATGGGCTTCAATGTCGAAAGCCATGGCCTGCCCAGGGATGAAAAAGCCGAACACGGCAGTGATCAGGCAACGACGGATCACCCTCATGACGGCTCCTTTCCGACTGAACAGCAAACTTGCGGCCAACGCAACCGGCGCACGGCGCGGCAACGCGCGGGGACCTGACGGAACGAACCAACCATGTCATTGTTGGCAAGACGGAAGGATCGGCAAGATGGAGATCGCGGCCGGCCAGACCTGCGCTTCGCAACGAACCGCGGCAGGGTCCGAGCATTTGTACTCCGTCCGGCGAAACGATAAGACCGGGGACCACCAAAGCGGCCTGTCATGACCAAGCAATCATCTCCAAAACCGGGTCGGGGCGAACCGCAGCCAGCGGCTTTCATGGGGCGCGGCATCCTTGCCGTCACCATCGGCAATATGCTCGAGTTTTATGACTTTATTACCTACAGCTTTTTCGCCATCCAGATCGGGCACACGTTTTTTCCCTCGCACAGCCAGTTCGCCAGCCTGATGCTGTCGCTGGCGACGTTCGGGGCCGGCTTCGTGACCCGGCCGATCGGCGGATTCATCATCGGGGCGTATTCCGACCGCGTTGGCCGGCGGCCGGCGATGATCCTGAGCTTTGCCACGATGGGATGCGCCATCATCGTGCTGGCGCTGACCCCTTCCTACGATTCGATCGGGATCGCGGCGCCGGTCATCGCCATCGCCGCGCGCATGGTGCAGGGGTTCTCGCTCGGCGGCGAGGTCGGACCCACCACGGCCTATCTGATGGAAGCGGCGGCGCCGGACCGGCGCGGGCTCGCGGTGGCCTGGCAGCCGGTGAGCCAGCAGATCGCCGCAACCGCAGGCGCGCTGGTCGGCGCGATGCTTTCCAAGCTGATGACCGGCCCGGCGCTGGAATCCTACGGCTGGCGCATTGCGTTCCTGCTCGGCGCGATCTGCCTGCCGTTCGGCCTGTGGCTGCGCACCGGTCTGCCCGAGACGATCCATCTGAAGGAGACCGGCGCGGCCCCGACGCAGGCCGGAAATCCACTCGGCGCGATCCGCGCCAACCTGCGGATCATCGTGCTCGGCCTGCTGGTGCTGGCGAGCGGCACCATCATCACCTACGTCACCCAATACATGACGACCTATGCCGAGAATACCCTGCATGTGCCGACCGACCTGGCGTTCGCCACCACGGTGGTCAGCAACGGTCTCGGCATCGCCGGCGCGTTTTGCGGTGGCTGGCTGGCGGATCGCGCCGGGCGCTGGCCGGTGATGGTGTGGCCGCAGGCGGTCGCACTGCTGATGACCTATCCGGTGTTCCTGTGGATCGTGGAAACCCGCAGCGCCATGGCGCTGCTGGGCGGCTTCGGCCTGCTGTCGCTGATCGGCAGCATTCCCTACAGCGCTTTCTACGTGGCGCTGACCGAGGGCCTGCCCAAGAACATCCGCGGCCGCACCTTTGCCACCGTCTATGCCGTCGCGATTGCGAGCTTCGGCGGCACCGCGCAACTCATCGTCACCTGGCTCATTCACGTCACCGGCAATGCGCTGGCGCCGGCCTGGTACATGCTGTTTGCGGGAGCTGTCGGGCTGGCCGCCATGGTGATGATGCGCGAGACCGCGCCGGGCAAGCTCTCCGTGCCGGCGGCCGATGCCGGTTAGGGCGCGCGGATCGCCGCTGCGAACTTGAAATTCTCCGGGCGCGGCGGTCGGCGGTCGCGATAGTGCCAAAATTAACCTTCAGGTAACTGATTTTATAAACGAGGCCTGCACCGCCGGATCTTATTCATAAGGTCTGGGATGAGGAAAATGCAGAAGCAGTTTCTGAGCAGGCATTTGGTCCGCGGCCGCGAAGCGGCGGCCGAAACGACCGCCATGACCGACGGCGAGTCACCGAGCCGACGCGATCCGATCCGTTGGCTCATTGGTTGCGGTGTTGTGCTGATTGCGGCGATCGCGATCGGTACTGCGGCGATGGTCTTCAATTTCCGCGATCGGGCGATCAGGAGCGCCGAGCGTGATCTGGAAAACGCCGTACTGATGCTGGCCCGCCACTTCGATCAGCAATTCGACGATTTTGGAGTCGTTCAAACGGCCGTTGCCGCCAAGGCCCAGGGCATACGTTCGACGGACGATTTCAAGCGACAGATGTCCGCTGACGAAATGTACCTGTCGTTGAAAACCATGTTGGAGGGGGCAACGGATGCAACGGGAGTCAACATTTACGACGCGGATGGAGTTCTGATAAATACATCGGAGATGTTCCCCGCTCCGCCCATCAGCGTCGCCGATCGGCGGTATTTCAAGGACATGAAGTCGTCTCCGTCTGTATCCCTCGGCGTCGAGTTGTTGCGCAGTCGGGTTACCGGCAAGATGGCAATTCTCATTGCCCGCAAGCTCAGGGGGGCCAATGGCGAGTTTCTCGGCGTCGCCGCCCGGGGATTCGATCCGGCAAGGTGCGAGGAATTTTTCGCCTCGGCGGTGCTCGGAAAAGACGCGGCGGTTTCCATGTTCGTCCATGAAGGCAATCTGCTGGCGCGGTATCCTCATGTCGACGGGCCCTTGGGGAAGAGACTCAGTACCGCGTCGCTGTACCGGAAAATCCTGTCCAGCACGGATCACGATACGTCGCGCATCATCAGCCCGATCGACGGCCAGGAGCGGCTGATCTCCGTTCGTCTCCTGGGCCGGTTTCCCTTGACCGTCGCCGCGACGACGACTGTCGCGGCAGCGCTCGCCGACTGGCGGGAACAGACCAGGGGCTTCATCGTCGCCGCCGGCTTGTCCGCTCTGGTGATCGCCGGCATGCTGTTGCTGATCGTTCGGCGGTTGTCGCGGCAGCACCGCTCATCGCAGCGTCGGCTGGCGCTGGAAAAGTTGCGCCTCGACACCGCTTTCGATCATATGACGCAGGGCCTGACCCTGTTCGATCAGTCCGAACGGCTCGTGGTCTGCAATCAGCGATACCTGGAAATATATGGATTGTCGCCTGATGTCGTCAGTCCGGGTTGCAGCTTCCGCGAAGTGATGGCGCATCGCGTGAAGACCGGGTCGGTTAGGGGCGACGTGGACGAGATATGTTCCCGCATCCGGGAAGATGTGGCGCTTGGCAGGATGGCTATCGCGCGGCTGCCGAATGGACGCTCGATTCAGATCACGCATCGAACAGTGGAAGGCGGCGGCTGGGTCACCACGCATGAGGACATCACGGATCGCAAGCGGTCCGAGGACAGGATCGCCTACCTCGCGCACCACGATGCGCTGACCGGCTTGCCCAATCGCGCATTGTTCCAGGAGCGGCTCGGACAGGAGTTCAACAGGGTCCGAAGGGGCGAACAAATCGCGCTGCTTTACATCGACATCGATGAATTCAAGGGCGTCAACGACTCGTTGGGACACTCGACCGGCGACGAGCTCTTGAAGGCGATAGCCTTGCGCTTGAGCAGCTGTCTCGGGGAGACCGACCTGATCGCCAGGCTGGGCGGCGACGAATTTGCCATCGTTCAGACCGGCGTTCAAAGCCCTTCCGATGTTACCGATCTCGTATCCCGGATTTACGTGGCGCTCCGTGATCCCTTTGAATGTCTCGGGCACCGGCTCGTCACCGATGCCAGCATAGGCATCGCGATTGCACCTCATGACGCCACTGAGTTCGACCAGCTGCTCAAGAACGCCGATCTGGCGATGTATGGCGCCAAGACCGACGGACGCCGAACCTACCGGTTCTTTGAGCCGGGCATGGATGCCCGCGCCAAGGCCCGACTCACCCTCGAACGGGATCTGCGGCAGGCACTGGTGGACGGTGGTTTCGAGGTCCAATACCAGCCGCTGTTGAGTCTTCGCAGCAATGAAGTCACGGGATGCGAGGCGTTGTTGCGCTGGCGCCATCCCGAGCGCGGCATGGTGTCGCCTGCCGAATTTATCCCGGTCGCGGAGGACGTCGGCCTGATCAGCCAGCTCGGGGAATGGGTGCTTTCGACGGCCTGTGCCGAGGCGACAACCTGGCCGGATCATGTCAGGATCGCGGTCAATGTCTCGCCGGTTCAGTTCAGGAGCCCTGTTTTCGGGCTGAAGGTAGCGGCCGCGCTGTCGGCGTCCGGCCTTCCGGCCGACCGTCTGGAGCTCGAGATCACCGAGGCGGTCCTGATTCGCGACGACGAGACGGCGCTCGCCATTCTGCATCAGCTTCGTGCCCTCGGGGTCCGTATCGCGCTTGACGATTTCGGCACCGGCTATTCGTCGCTGAGTTATCTGCGACGCTTTCCGTTCGACAAGATCAAGATCGACCGCTGCTTCGTCAGCGACATCGCGGATGCCGACGGCTCATCGGCGATCGTCCAGGCGGTGGTGAACATCGCTGCCGCGCGCAACATGACGACCACGGCGGAAGGCGTGGAGACCGAACAGCAAAGGGAGTTGCTGCGTTCGCTGGGTTGCACGGAGATGCAGGGCTATCTGTTCAGCCGGGCGCTGCCGGTGGTGGAGATCAGGCAGCTGCTTTCGCAGGCCAAACGCATCGTCGCGGCTTGACCGCTTCATGATCGTGATGCTGCGCTTTGGCAGCTCGCACCGATCGATCAGCCGCAGTCTCCCCGTGCAACCAAGGACGGCATCGTTCATTCCGCGAATCCCGCCGGGGCCGTGCCACCATCATGGGGCCGGCATCCGAAACCGCTGTAAGCAAGCGTGGTTTTGACTGTCGGCAGGTCACTTCCGGTCTTCCCCCATGTGCGGGGGTGACCGGCCTTGTTCGATCGCTTCGTCGCCGCGGGCCGGCGGCATCAAAGGCCGGTGATCCTTGACATAGGCGATGACGACGCCGAGCCGTTCGACGGTGCCGATGACCTTGCCGTCGAGATCGCGGTCGCAATTCATCTGGGTCGGCGCCAGGAAGAACTCGGACTGGTTCCACTCCGGCCTGAAGTCCCAGCGCAGTTGCGGCAGGGTCACGGTCTTCTCGAACTCGGCGCGTTCGCCGCAGACCGCGACAGAATAGGGCTGGATCAGCCGAGCCGGATCGGCGCCCTCGGTACGGCGCAGATAGGCTTCGAGCTTGCCGATCGCCTCGGGCATGCTGGCGAACCAGTAGTCGAGATCGTAGCGCCGCGACGCGCCCTCGAGACCTCCGACCAGGGCGTTGTAGTAGAGGTATTGATAGGGGTGCAGCCTGACCAGCGTCACCGCGTTCGTCAGAAAGCATGCGGTCACCACCGCGAGCAGGCCAAGGCCGATCAGACGACCGCGCGCCGCCAGCGCCGTCAATGCCAAGTCGAGACCGACGCCTGCAAGGACGGCGAGCGCAGGGATCACGAACAGGAAATGGCGCATTCCGGTAAACACCGGCCCGTGCCAGATCACCTGACAGGCCAGCGGAAAAAACACGGTCAGCGAAACCAGCGCGATTTCCCTGCGCGGCAGCGATGTCGTATCGGCTGCCAGCCGCGGCCAGCCTGCGAACATCATCGCCAGCGCTGCGCCGAACAGCATCATCAGGGGCATGCGTATCAGAATGTAGATCGGCACATATAGTCGCGGCGTGTTCGCCATCTCGTAGACCTGACCGGCCAGCAGCGTGCGGATATCGTACTGAAAATCGGAGAACGCCAGCAGGCCGCGGATCGGATTGAGCGGCGACAGCGCCGCCCACGGCCAGGCCAGGATCATGATGAGGTAGGCGAGCAGCAGCGCCGGCAGCAACCGCAACGCCGGCTCGAGCCCGAAACGCCACAGCGTCCGGCGGTCGCCGAACCGGGGTCGCGGCAGATAGAGGGCAATCGCCGCGGCGGCGTAGACCACCAGCTGCAAACCGAGCACGCGCATGCCGAGGGCCGCGCCCGCCAGCAGGCCGAACCCGGCAATGTCGCCGGCGCGGGGCGCGGGCAGCGAGCGCGCGATGCGGATCAGGAACAGCGTCGCCCCGATCATCGCGGCGGCGAAGGGAATGTCCTTGGTGTGGTTGAATATGGTGCCGTACCAGGCGCCGCAGACGCTCAAGCCGACGGCGGCGATCAGGCCGCGCGCGGACCGGCGATCAGGCGCGCGGTCGCCGCGGTACCGACGATCCCGCCGATGCCGATCAGCGCGCACAGGATATGGCGCAAATCATAGGGGTCGATCCGGACCAGGTGGCTGAGCGCGACGGCTACGATATCGAACAGGCCGCCATAGAGGTAAAGGTTCTGGAAGTTGAAGACGCTCTGGTCTTTGAAGCCGCTCGCGTAATAGGCGATGATCAATTCGCCGTAATGGTGCTGGACGGCTTCATCGTTGGAAATCGCATAGTCCCTGAAGGTGCATAGCGCGATGACCGCGACTGCGGCGACAACGACGATGGTAGCCAGGTCATAGGCGTCGAAGCGCGCGATCCATGCCGGGCTTGTCCGGGGTGAAGCTTGCCCGGCGCTGCCGGAAATGCGCTCCTCCGCCAATTTCGCCTCGACAACAGTATCGGTCATTTCACTCCAGGCGGGTTATCCGTGGCTGCCAGTTCTCCGACGTAGCGCTGAATTTGGCGCATGGCCAGTCTTGCCATGGCTGACCTTTCCCCGCAGGGCCGTGCACGCCCTCGATTTTCCGCCGGCGCACGCGCCGGCCGCAAGCCATTTTTCCTCCCGGGATCACTGCTTGGCGGTTTGCAGGGCCTCCTGATCGGGCTCGATCTCGGCCGCGTCGACGAACAGATCGGGGACCCTCGCAGCCCGGTCCAGCACCCATGCAATCCCGACCATGATCGCCATGCCGCCGAAGCTGACGACGAACTGCTCCCATACGCCGTACTTATACTGCGTCAGGATCCAATGCGACCCGAACGACAGGAACACGCCGAAGCAGAAGATCGGCAGCGAGTGCTGACCGCACAGGATCAGCGGGCGCAGCCACTGGGAGCCGAGGATGGCATCCTTGCGCGGGAAAAACCGCGTGACCACCGTTGCCACGGCGAGGAAGTGCGAAAGCCGCAGCAGATCGAGATCGGTCTTGTCGATCGGGTAGATCGCCTTGATCATCCATTTCGGGATCATGGCTTCCAGCCACG
>Ga0182030_10024409_pt1 | contig 11109 bp, 9 predicted proteins | sample 812S3MmetaG_FD_121299 | JGI IMG/M metagenome (GOLD analysis project Ga0182030, IMG submission 121299) | Permafrost microbial communities from Stordalen Mire, Sweden - 812S3M metaG (Illumina Assembly) | ecosystem: Environmental > Terrestrial > Soil > Wetlands > Permafrost | place: Sweden...
CGCCTTGTCTTATTTGCGCCTTGTCTTATTTGCGTTAGATTCTTGCTTGCTTCGCGAGACAACGGACGAATGACGACGACGGAGTGGGTGGCGGGACGTGCGATCCGCGCCGCGATGGTTTCCGTGGCGTCGAGGGGTGGTTTGGTGTAGGTTAGTTATATTAACTTATGCCGAGATCGAACATGACTGAGATTGTCGACGCCTGCCTTGCCGCCGCATCAGAGGCGATTGGGACGAACGGAGCGGGAGGAAGCCGTGAGTGGCCGGCCCACAGGGTCGAGAGTCCGGTGGCAGGCTCCGCCTGTCCTCGGGCAGTCCGAGCCTGTCCCTGCGAAAGCGGGGGGCCCGACCCGGGGGCCGGCCATGACACCGCAGGGGGAACGGGCCATGACGCCGGCAGAAGCCAACCCACCGGTCGCACCGGGCCGCTGCGCAATGGCAACCCGCGCGGCAATCCCAACCTGGCGCCGCGCTGTGGGGCAAAGGCGCGCTCGGGCTTTGCCTGCCGGGCGCCGGCGATGGCGAATGGGCGCTGCCAGAACCACGGCGGCAAGTGCACCGGGCCTCGGACAGCGGAGGGGCTCGCGCGCCTGGCCGCCGCCAACACCAGGCATGGCGATTTTGACGCACATGCCCGCACGGTGCGTCGCTTCCAGCGGACGCTGGTCGCACGATGCCGGGTGTTTGCCGCCGCCTTCACGCTCCAGCCGTTCCTGACACCCGAGTTCGCCGCGCGCGTGGCCGCCGGCGGGAAAGAGATCGGGCCGGTCCCACACTACTCCAACGTCCCGGCCGTGACCGATCCGGCTGAGGTGCCCTTGGCATCGGGCAAGGCGCGACGGGACGCGCGCGGTCGGTTCGCGGCGCGGCCCCAGCCGGCGTTGCACGGGCAGAAGCTGGAGCGCGAGGCGATGCGGCGCGAGGCGGCGTTGCTGACGCCGTGGCGGGTGGCCATTGCCGAGGCGAAGTTGGCCAAGCGCGCGGCGTTGGATGCGCGGAAGGCGGCGCGGTGCGCGGCGGCCGGTCGGAAGGCCTTGCAACGTGGTGCGGTGCGGGCGGACGGGGCGATCGGTGGCACACGATTTGTCCGTCGTGAACGGGAGACCATGGACCGTGAGACGGTGTGGACGGATGGCTGTGCTGGCGGGATGGGGCAGATACCTGCGCCGCAGTCGGGTCCGGAAGCTGGGCCAGACACACAATCTGTGCGCGGCGAACGGGATAGCATGGACCGTGAGACGGTGGGGTCGGGTGGCCTCGCCAGATCCAGTGCGCGGCCGTTCCGGCTGGGCTGCTGGGGCGCGCCGAGGCCAACCATCTGGCGGTGCAGTAGCTGGCGACGCACCTCGCGCGCCCCTGTGGACCGGCGGCCCTGCTAACGACCCGTCATGCGGTCCGACTCGAGGCGCCCCAAGGCCATCACCGGAACCATCCGCCGCCGCAAGCACGCGCGCGCCCGCCAGTGAACCGGGTCACATTGCGCCCATCCCGCGACATGCTAGATATCGTTCACGAAAGCCTGACCACGCCTCTGTTTCAATTCGGCATGCCGGCGGCCATTTACCCGCTTCCGTCCATGCCGGTCCGGAACGCCCCACGCGCAGCCATCCCACGCCGACACGAGGAGCATGATGCCGCCAGCCCCCTTTCCCCGCCTGGCGTTGGCCGCCGCGTTAATGCTGTTGGGGCCGCTGCTTGGGTGCGCCACGCCGCCGCCGGCCAGCGATCCGGACGCCGTCGCCGACTTCAAGGAAACCAACGATCCGCTGGAGCCCACCAACCGGGTCTTCTATGCGATCAACAACGGGCTCGACACCGTCATCCTGCGTCCGCTCGCGATCGCCTACCGCGCCGTGCTGCCCGAGCCGGTGCGCACCGGCATCCACAACGTGCTATCCAACCTCGGCACGCCGGTGGAGTTCGGCAACGACGTGCTGGAGGCGAAGCCGCGCCGCGCCGGCGACACCACGATGCGGTTCCTGATCAACACCACGGTCGGCGTGGTCGGCATCTTCGACGTGGCGAAAGACTGGGGCTACCCCGACCACGACAACGATTTCGGCGTCACGCTGGCGCTGTGGGGCGTGCCCGAGGGGCCGTTCCTGTTCCTGCCGGTGCTCGGCCCGTCCAATCCGCGTGACGCGGTTGGCCATGGCGTGGACATCGTCGGCGATCCGTTCACCTGGCTCGGCCAGGGTACCGCTGTCACCGTGCTCGACTGGACGAAGTTCGGCCTGAATGCCCTCGACCAGCGCGCGCAGGTGCTCGACGCGATCGATTCGATCAAGAAGACCGCACTCGATCCCTATGCGACGTTCCGCAGCCTGTATCGTCAGCACCGTCACGGCACGATCGAGGACGCGCGCAACGACAATCGCGCCACCATTCCGATCTGGTTCCCGGAGCAGGCGGCCGCCCAGCAGGCCGCCGCGGCCAAGAACTGATCGAATCTAAGAGGCCTCATGACTGATCAACACATGCTCCTGTGCCGCCGCGGCTTTCCTCGCCGCAGCTTGTTTCGCCAGACTGGGACGGCCTTGGCTGGCATCCTGCTGACCGGCGTTGCGCTGCGGGTTGGCCTGGTGACCCCCGCCGTGGCGTCGCCGGCGGATGACCAGGCCCTCGCCTTCATCAAGGCGACCGGGCAGAAGCTGGTCGCGGCGATCGACGGCACCGGCACGCCCGAGGAGCGGCGCAAGGTGGTCGGAGGGATCATCGATGCCGTGGTGGACGTCGATGGCGTGGCACGCTTCTGCCTGGGCCGCTTCTGGCGCACCGCGACACCGGAGCAGCAGCAGCAATATCTCGTGCTGTTCCGCCAGATGCTGGCGGCGAACATCGCGGCGAAGCTGGGCGAATACAAAGGCGTCACGTTTACCGTCGCCGGCGCACAGACAAGGGACGCGGGCGAGGTGGTGTCCACCGTCGTGACCCGGCCGAACAATCCGGCCGCCAATATCCAGTGGCTGGTGGCGAATGCGACGACCGATCCGAAGATCGTCGATGTGGTCGCCGAGGGGACGTCGCTGCGCGTGACCCAGCGAGACGACTACGCGGCGTTCCTCAGCCAGCACGGGCAGAGTGTGGGCGCGCTGATCGACGGGATCCGCCAGCAGCTCAGCCAGGGGGGTTGATCGGCCGGGATCCGAGCGGTCGGGGTGGCGGATCGCCGCCACCACCGGGGCGGCAGCTTTCGTAGACCAGCATCGCGAAGCCGCCCTGGGTGAAGGCTTCGCACTCGGTCATGCCGATGCCGCCGAGCACGGTGCGGGAGGCGAAATTGCTGGCCCTTGCGACCGCGACGATGCGCGACAGGCCGACGCGTTCGTGGCCAAAGCGCAGCGCGGCGAAGGCGGCCTCGCGCGCCAAGCCGCGGCCCTGGGCCTCGGGCCACAGGGCGAAGCGGAGGGCCACGCCGCGGCCGTCGGGGCGGTCCTTCAGGCCGGTGATGCCCATGAAGGCGTTGCCCGCACGCTCCCGCACCGCCCAGACGCCGTAGCCGTGGGCACCCCAGAACACCACGTCGTCGGCCAGGTCGCGGGCGGTTTCCACGGCGGAGCGGACGCCGCCGAGCATGACGGCGAACACCCGCGGGTCGGCCTTCAGCGCGCGCAGGTCGGCGAGGTCCGTGCCGTTCACCGGGGTGAGGATCAGCCGCGCCGTCAGCAGGGTCCGATAGATGTCCATCGGCGGAACATGCGGTCGCGCGGGGCAGGGTCGTCAAGCGGCGGCAGTCGCGTTTGGCATTCGCGCCACGCCGATCTGACCCCAGCCGGCGATCACCCCGCCCTCGCTGGTCGCTCCCGGCACCCTGGTCTATAGGGCGCCCATGGCCGCCCGATCCCTCGTGCGAATCGCCGTCAATGTCGCCCTCGATGGCGGCCTCGCGGCGCTGGCCGTGCCACTGGCGCATTGGATCGCGGCGCCCAACGCCGACCCGCTCACCCCGTTGTGGCTCATTCCAGCCGGCGCGATGACGCTGCTGGTGGCCGGCGCGCCGCTGCGCCTGTCGCTGCAATATTGGCGCTTCGCTGGGCTGTCGGATCTGCTCGCGGTCGCCGGGGCGGCGGTGCTGGGCGCGATCCTGTTCGCCGCCTTGCTGGCGCTGACCCGCACGCCATTGCCCAGCCCGGCCTTCCCGGTGGTGCATGCGCTGGCCCTGCTCGCGCTGCTCGGCACACCGCGCGTGCTGTACCGCCAGTTGCAGCTTCGCCGGCCGCGCCGCGGGCACCAGGCGCATGACACCGCCGCCCTGCTGCTGGTCGGCGCGGTGGACGACCTGGACCTGCTGCTGCGCGCCTTCGCGCAGGACCGGCGACAGAGCTACCAAGTGGCCGGCCTGATCGCGCTCGGCACCGGCCAGCGCGGCCGCCGCATCCAGGGGCAGACGATCCTGGGCGGGGTGGACGACCTGCCGGCCGTGCTCGACCGCCTCGCCGGGGAGGATCGGCTGCCGGCCACCATCGTCATCGCCTCGCCCGACCTGGGCGGCCCGGCGCTGTCCCGGCTGGTCGATCAGGCCGACCGCTTCGGCCTCGCGCTGCGCCGTGCGCCGCGCCCGACCGCGCTTGGTCCGGCTGGCCCCACGCGTCGGCTGGAGCTGCGGCCGGTGGTGATCGACGACCTGCTCAACCGCGCCCAGGTGCCGCTGGACCGCGAGGGCATGGCGCGGCTGATCCAGGGCCGCCGCGTCATCGTCACCGGCGCCGGTGGCACGATTGGCTCGGAGCTCGCCCGCCAGGTTGCCGCCTTCGGGCCGGAGACGCTGATCCTGCTCGACAATGGCGAATACGCGCTGTGGCAGATCGATACCGAGCTGGCCGAGACTCATCCGCAGGTGCACCGCCAGGCGCTGATCGCCGACGTCCGCGACGAGGCCCGCATTCGTGCGGTGTTCGACACCTGGCGGCCGGAGTTGGTGTTCCACGCCGCGGCGCTGAAGCATGTGCCGATCGTTGAGTCCAATCCGCTGGAGGGGCTGCTGACCAATGTCGCCGGCACGCGCCATGTCGCCGATGCGGCGCGCGCGGTTGGGGCGCAGGCGATGGTGCTGATCTCCACCGACAAGGCGGTGAACCCGACCAGCGTGATGGGCGCGTCGAAGCGTCTCGCGGAAATGTATTGCCAGGCACTGGACATCGCGGCCCGCAGCGTCGGCCACGGCATGCGCTGTATCACCGTTCGTTTCGGCAACGTGCTGGGATCGACCGGGTCGGTCGTGCCGTTGTTCCAGCGCCAGTTGGAGCGTGGCGGTCCGCTGACGGTGACACATCCGGACATGCAACGTTACTTCATGACGGTGCGAGAGGCGGTAGGATTGGTGCTGCAGGCCAGCGTGATCGGCGTTGGCGCCGCCGAGCTGCCCGCGGCGAACCAGGGCGGCATCTTCGTGCTCGACATGGGGCCGCCGGTAAAGATTGTCGATCTGGCGCGCCAGATGATCAGGTTGGTCGGGCTGAAGCCGGATGAGGATGTGGAGATCCGCTTCACCGGTCTGCGCCCCGGCGAGAAGCTGCACGAGGAGCTGTTCCATGGCCATGAGCCTCCGGTGCCGACCGGCTATCCCGGCCTACTGATGGCCGCGCCCCGCACCGCCGATCCCGCCATCGTTGGGCGCGCGATCGAGGAGATCGCCGCCGCCTGCCGCGGTGGCCAGCCACGGCTCGCGCTGACTCTACTCGGCCGCCTGGTGCCCGAGTTCGACCACAACGACGACGGTTCCGCCGAACCGGCCCGCGCCTTGCCTGACCCCCGCCTTGCCTGAATTCGCATTGCCTAAGAGGTGACTTGCCGATGACCCATCCCGCCATCCCGTTTCTGGACCTGAAGGCGCAGCAGGCGCGCATCGCGCCGGAGCTGCGTCGACGGCTGGATGGTGTGTTGGCGCATTGCCAATTCATTCTTGGTCCCGAGGTCGCGGAACTCGAACGCGAGCTGGCAACCTTCTGCGGCGCGAAACATTGCGTTGCCGTGTCGTCCGGCACCGACGCCATCCAGATCGCCTTCATGGCCGAGGACATTGGCCGCGGCGACGCGGTGTTCCTGCCGGCGTTCACCTACACCGCGACCGCCGAAGTGCCGTTGGTGCTCGGCGCCACGCCGGTGTTCGTCGATGTCGATCCGCGCACGTTCCAGATCGATCCCGCGCACCTGGCTGATCGCGTTGCCACCGTGCGTGCCGCGGGGAAGCTGCGTCCGCGCGCGGTGATCGGCGTCGATCTGTTTGGCCAGGCCGCCGATTGGGATGCGCTCGGCGCGATTGCCGCGCGCGAGGGGCTGTTCACCCTGGACGACTGCGCGCAGAGCTACGGCGCGACGCTGCACGGCAAGCCGCTCGGCACCATGGCCGACGCGACGATCGCCAGCTTCTTCCCGTCGAAATCGCTCGGCGCCTATGGCGACGGCGGTGCGATCTTCACCGAGCGCGACGATCGCGACGCGCTGTATCGCAGCCTGCGCACCCACGGCGAGGGCACCACACGCTACGAGGTCTTGCGCACCGGCATGAACGGCCGCCTCGATTCGATGCAGGCGGCGGTGCTGCTGGCGAAGCTGACGGTGTTCCGCGAGGAACTGGACATCCGCGAGCGCATCGCGCAGGCCTATGATCATCGCCTGGGCAACTCGGTGGTGATCCCGGCGCGGGTGCCGAATTCGACGAGCGCCTGGGCGATCTACGCGATCCTGCTACCCGAGGGCACGTCGCGCGATGCGGTGCAGGCGACGCTGCGGGAGCAGGGCGTTCCCACCGCGGTCTACTACCCGCGGCCGTTACATCTGCAACCGGCCTATCGCGACCATCACGATGGCTCGCCTTTGCCGGTCAGCGAGAGCCTGGCGCACCGGATCCTTGCGTTGCCGATCCATCCGGATCTGTCAGACGCGCAGGTCGATCACATCTGCACATCGGTGCGCGCGGCGGTGGGATAGTACGCGTCGCCGCGCCGTCGCGGTCCAGTCGGTGGGAACGTGCTATGGGTTCGGCAGCGTGCCCGCCGCGCGTAATGTCGCGATCTCGTCCGCGTCGAGCCAGCCATCCAGCGCCGCGGACACGCCGGCCGCGTCGGGCTCGCAGGGCGGCGTCGGCATCGCCGGCACCGTGCGGGAGAACCGCGGCGCCGGCCCCGGCTGAACCACGCCGTCCACTGTCACATAGGTTCCGCGGGCGGCATGGTGTGGATGGCGCGGCGCCTCGTGCATCGACAGCACCGGCGCGAAGCAGACATCGGTGCCTTCCAGGCGAGCGCTCCACTCGTCCCGCGTCCGCGTCAGCAGCACCGTCGCGATCCGAGCCCGGCTTTCCGGCCAGCGTGCGCGATCGAGTTGTGGTGGCATCGTTGCCGGATCGATCTCCAGGCGTTGCAATAGTTCGGCGTAGAACTTCGCCTCGATCGGGCCGAGCGATACGTATTGCCCGTCGCCGCAGATATACACGTCATAAAATGGCGCGCCGGAATCGGTGATATTGCTGCCGCGTTCCAGCCGCCAGCGTCCTTCGGCCAGCATCCCGTGGATCGAGGTCATCAATGAGGCGATGCCGTCGATCATCGCCGCATCGACCACCTGCCCCTGGCCGGATCGCACTGCCTCGTAACAGCCGGCCATGATGCCGAACGCGAGATACAGTGCACCGCCGCCGAAATCGCCGATCAGGTTCAGCGGCACGGCGGGCATCCCGCCGGCGCGGCCGATCGCGTGCAGTGCGCCGGTCAGCGCGATGTAGTTAAGGTCGTGGCCGGCTGCGCGCGCCAACGGGCCGTCCTGGCCCCAGCCGGTCATGCGCCCGTAGATCAGCTTGGGGTTGCGCGCCAGGCAGACCTCCGGGCCGAGACCCAACCGCTCCATCACGCCGGGGCGAAATCCTTCGACCAGTGCGTCGGCCTTGTCGATCAGCCGCAATGCCAACGCGGTTGCATCGGGTTGTTTCAGGTCCAGCGGGATCGCTTTGCGGCTGCGCAGCAGCAGGTTGAACCGCGCCTCACGCTGGATTCCAAGGTCGCTCGGCGCGGTGCGATCGATGCGCAGCACGGTGGCGCCGAGATCGGCCAGCAGCATGGCGCACATTGGCCCCGGGCCGATGCCGGCCATCTCGATGACCTTCAACCCTGCCAGCGGTCCCATGGGCGCTATCCGTTTGCGCGAGCGCGCAATGCGGCGGCGCGCTGCAGCACGGTGCGGGCGCGTTCCACCACCGGAATGTCGATCATGGCACCCTCGAACTGCACCGCGCCGAGGCCTTCGGCGTAGGCCTTGTCGTAGGCTGCCACCATGCGCTCGGCACGATCGATCTCCGCCGCCGTTGGCGCGAATTCCTCGTTCAGCACCGGCACCTGCAATGGGTGGATCGCGCTGGCGCCGACGAAGCCAAGCCGCTTCGACCGGCGCACGATGGCACGGAACGCGTCCTGGTCGCGGAAGTCGGCGATCGAGCCTACGAAGCCTAGCGGCAGGATGCCCGCGGCGCGCGCGGCGAACACGGTGTGCTGCTTGGGGTACAGCAGTGCATCGGGGTCCGGCTGCATGCCGACCGAGGCGGTGAAGTCCTCGGTGCCCAGGCTGATGCCGACCAGGCGCGGATGCGATTTGGCGATCGCCTCGATGCGGAAGAAGCCCGCGGCGGTTTCAACCAACGCAACGAATTGCAGCTTGCCCGATGGCAGGCCTCGTTCCGCTTCCAGTTCATCGACGATCTCGGCAACCGCGTGGACGTGCTCGGGGCTGTCAACCTTGGTCAACATGAGTGCCATCACCCCCGGAATGACAGCAGCCTCTATGTCACGCACCAGCAGCCGCCAGGGGCGGTTCACCCGCACCAGCACATCGGCGCCGTTGCGTGCGACGCGCGGGATCGCGTCGGCGATCAGCGTGCGCGCGCGTTCCTTTTGCGAGGGCGCGATGGAGTCTTCGAGATCGAGGATGATGCCGTCGGCACCGCGGTCGGCCCCGGTGTTGACGAATTTCTCCACGGTAACCGGAACGAACATCAGTGATCGCCAGGCCGGTAGATCGTCACGCATCAGCGGTGTCCTTGGTTACAGGGCGATGTTGCATCATCGTTATGGCCGGACTTTCCTAACCGTCATGGCCGGACTTGATCCGGCCATCTATCGCGGCAGGGTGCTGGCATAGATGGCCGGATCAAGTCCGGCCATGACGATGGAGGGCGCATGATTACGCTTCCTTGACGACGCCTGCTGCGACCAACCCCGCGCAGCGCGCCGCATCATACCCCAGCGCCACCAGAATCTCCCGCGTGTGCTCCCCTAACGCTGGCGCCGGCGACCGCAGACTGCCCGGCGTGTCGGACAGACGTGGTACGACATTGTGCATCACCACGGAGCCAGCCTCATCGTCTGGCGCCTCCACCAGCACGCCGCGCGCCTGCACGTGCGGATCGTCCATCAACTGGTCGATGTCGTAGACCGGCGTCGCCGTCACCTCGGCCGCCTCGAAGATGGCCATGTTCTCGTCCAACGTACGTGCGGCGATGAAATCCGCCACCGCCCCGTCGCACGCGTCGATGTTGCGTATCCGGTCGGTGTTGGTGCGGAAGCGCGGGTCGTCGATCATATCAGCACGGCCGATCGCGCGGAACAGCCGCTCCGCCATAGCTTGGATCGAGGCCGAGATCGCAATGAACCGCCCGTCGCTGGTCGCGTACACATTGCGCGGCGAGGTGGTCAGTGAGCGGCTGCCAGTGCGCTCGGGCAAAACCCCCGACACGCGATACGTCGCCGCTTCCGGTCCCAGGATCGAAATGATCGGATCGAGCAGCGGCAGATCGATCACCTGGCCCTTGCCGCCCTGCTCCACCACACGCAACGCGATCATCACCGCGTAGGCGCCATACAATCCCGCCACCATGTCGGCCAGCGCCAGCGGTGGCAGCACCGGCGGGCGGTCGCCATAACCGTTCTTGGCGGCAAACCCGCTCATTGCCTCCACCAGCGTGCCGAAACCGGGTCGATCTCGATACGGTCCGTCCTGGCCGAATCCCGTCACACGCACAATGATCAGGCCGGGGTTGCGCGCATGCAGCTCCGCCGGGCCGATGCCCATTTCCTCCAGCGTGCCGGGCCGATAATTCTCAATCAGCACCTGCGATGTTGCGGCAAGGTCCAGCAACAGCGCGCGGCCTTCCGGCGGCCGCAGGCTCAGCGCCAGCGATTTCTTGTTCCGCGCATAGACCTTCCAATGCAGGCTCAATCCCTTGACGCGCCAGGCGCGCAGCGGATCGCCGATCTTCGGGTCCTCGATCTTGATGACCTCGGCGCCATGATCGGCAAGTTGCAGGCTGACCATGTTGCCGGCGACCAGGCGCGAAAGGTCGAGCACGCGAATGCCGGACAGCGGCGGCGTGGCGGAGGGATCGAAGTCGATGCGCGGGATCATGCGGTGCGGTGCCGGCACAAGCGCGTGCACGTCATGCCGGGCGCAGGCCCGGTATCCACGCCTTTATCGTGCGTCACGAAGGCAAGGCGTGGATACCGGGCCTGCGCTCGGCATGACTTAGGTAATGCGTGCATCATTCCATTCGTCTTGCGTATTGGCGTCGTCGCGCTAGTCTGGGTCCAGACGCAGGTGGCCCGCAAGGGCTGAAACGGGAACGCGACGCCGGACCACATCTCCGGTCAATCCGCGGCTGCCCCCGCAACTGTAGCGGCGAGCCTGGTTCCAGTTCGCCATTGTTCCCGCGAGGGGACGAGAAGGCGGAACCAGGCGACGACCCGCGAGCCAGGAGACCGGCCGGCGTCGAGACTGTTGCGTGCCTCGGGCGGGGTGTACCGATGCGGCGGGTGAAAGACCCGTAGGCGGCTGTCGTCCCAGCAACGGGATCGCCGCCAAGCCCGCGTGCGATCCCAGACGTAAGGAGGACCGCATGCGCCGCTTCCAGGCCGCCATGCTGCTGTGCGCCACCACGGTCTCGCCGGCACTCGCCGACGACACGCCGCCCACCGCCGACACGACGCCCGTCGTCAGTGTGCCGTTGCACGATGTGGTGGTCACCGCCACTCGGGTGCCCACTGACGTTGACAATATCCCTGCTGGCGTCTCGGTCGTTGATCGCGCGACCATGCAGACCCGCGACTACAACACGTTGGTCGATGC
>Ga0182030_10024410_pt1 | contig 11109 bp, 7 predicted proteins | sample 812S3MmetaG_FD_121299 | JGI IMG/M metagenome (GOLD analysis project Ga0182030, IMG submission 121299) | Permafrost microbial communities from Stordalen Mire, Sweden - 812S3M metaG (Illumina Assembly) | ecosystem: Environmental > Terrestrial > Soil > Wetlands > Permafrost | place: Sweden...
GCAGCGGGTGTGGGCCGAGTGAGGGGCGCAATGCTGGGGGATGGAGCGGATGCCGGAACCGGTGAGGCTGGTGCTGGCGCAGCCGCGGAGGACGTCGGCGCGGCGCGCGTTGACGCGGCCACAGGGGACGAAGCGGAAACGCGTGCACTTATGGTCGCGGCGGGCCGCAACTCTTCACGACTCGCTGAAGCTTTCGCAATCGAGCGAGGAAAGGTAACCCACGGTTCTTGGTTCCAATCCTTCCAGGCGAGCGCCGCGAGGGGTAGCCCGGAACGACCGACCTCGTAGGGCCCGTCAAATACGGCTAGCTGCACGACCTTACCGGACGGCACTTTCGCTAGCGAGCTCTGAACCCATTGAAGATGCCGACGAAGGAGCTCGCCCGCAGCGGTTTCAGTCGTGCCTGGGCGCACCGTCAGCACGTACTCACGGTAGGTAAGCGGGACGGCGTCCGTCGCGTCCTCCTCGCGCGTAAAAGCGATCTCGTGGGGAAGCGCGTCCAACGGCGTGGGCTCTGGCACAGTCGGCCCCGCCGGCGTCTCTGTCGGAGGCGGAGCGCTGCGTACGGTGTATCGGAGACGGGCTCGGGGATCGATAGCTTTGCACCCGTCATCGAGGAGCTCGAACGCGAAATCGTTCAGTGCTGCCATCTCGCCGCGACGCTTCCTGGTGGCTTCCAGCGCTCTGTGCCACGAGTCGGCTTCGACCGTGATCGACTCGGTCTCGCCCTTCCCGAGAGACGTGACCTCTACGAGCCAGCGCATGCGCTCCTTCGCCTTTCGCAACGATACCAATCCCGAACTTTACCTGTTTCTTCCTATCAGTGCCCGCGCTTAGGGGTCAATTACGCGCTAGAAGGCCGGTGTCTTTCGGTCGATCCCTTCGCGATGCCGACGTCGATCGTCCTCGCCTACGGGAAGTAGGCTCCGGGCGTTCGCCGCCTGCCTCGCTCGGTTTCGACCGAAATACACCGGCCTTCTCCGGTTCCTCTACGCTCGGTCTTGCGGCCTTGTCCGGCCCAGTCTTGCGGCCTTGTCCGGCCCGGTCTTGCGGCCTTGTCCGGCCCAGTCTTGCGGCCTTGTCCGGCCCGGTCTTGCGGCCTTGTCCGGTTCCTCGATGCTCAGTCTCCGCGCAGTCCGTCTGCCGGTCGCAGTTCGGCCGCATATACCGCAGGGAAAATCGTGGCTACGAGGCATATACCTAGCGCCACGATGGCAGGTACGATGAACTCCATCGGGTGCATCGACACCGGCAGGTGGGATATAAAGTACACTTTGGGGTCGAGCGGAAATCCGTACGCCAGCACGAACCGGCAGGCGAGCCATCCGATGAGAATCCCGAGCGCCGTCCCACATGCTCCGATGATGCCGCCTTGATAAAGGAAGATCCGCAAAATCGCCGAATTTCTGGCGCCGATCGCTTTGAGAAGTGCGATTTCGCGACGTTTCTCGAGAACGACCATGATCAGCGTCGCGATCACCGTGCACGCCGCAACGAGGATGATGAGCCCGAGCATAAAGCTCATTCCGATCTGCTGGATGAGTAGCGCGGTGAAAAGGCCGTGATTGAGCTGACGCCAGGTCATCGTGTTGTAGATTCCGTTGCTCAGACGCTCCGCGATGATTCGAGCGACGTCTTCCGCTCGATTGATGTCGTCCAGTTTCATCTCGATGCCGGTCACGCTGTCGCCGTACTCATAGAACGCCTGCGCTTCATACAAATCCGTATAGACGAGCTTGGAATCGTATTGGTCGAAGCCGGCCTCAAACACCGCGATGACGCGGAACTGCTTTGCGATCGGAGGTCGGCCACCCGTCCCAAACGACATCCCAATTTGTGGTGACGTCACTTGAACGCAATCGCCCAGACTGAGATCCAGCTGTTTGGCGAGCGTCCGGCCGACGACGATACCCGGCATTCTCGCGATCTGGTCAGGGGAGCGGCACGGATCCGGGTCGACGGAGTCGGGGATTAAGTCGTCGTCGGGTAGGCGGCTTCGGAAGCCACCGACCGGCGTGACCGAACCTACGATGCCCGCGTCTTCGATCGGCTGCGGCTCCTCTTCGGCTTCCGCCTTCTCGCTCTGGGAGGGGGGGCTCGCATCCGCCATGTCCCGCTCGCGCATCTCGACCTCGACCTCACGGCGTATTGCATCGAGCAGCGGATCGACGCCTCCATCCGTTCGCGCCGTGCCTTCCCTCGGCGGCGCCAAGGGATCCTGAACGGGACGAGTTCGCTCGGGAACGAAATCGGGAGGCTTGGAACCGGATTTCCGAAGCCCCGCGAGGCTTCCCCGAGCAACGTACTTGGGAAGATCAAGGACCTTGGGCATGCGGTCGGGATCGACCCCTTTGAGGAGGACCCCAGTGGCCGTATGCGCGTCGTGCGTCACCATCATGGGATTGATGACGAACGGTCCGATGCCGACGACGTGCGGCACGTGCTCGACCTTGGCCATCACGTCGCGGTATTCGCGAAAATCGATCGAGTACTTGAGCACGAGCACGTGCGCGTTCACCCCCAGAACCTTCTCCCGAAACTGCTCCTGAAAGCCGCCCGTGACGCTCATCACGATCGTCAGCGCGGCTACTCCGAGGGTAACCCCGCCGATCGCGAGGAAAGTGCTGATCGAGATCATGTTCCGCCTTTTCGAGGCGAGGTAACGCAGCGCGACAGTGATGGGATAACCCATGGTTTTGCTCGAGTGACTTGGCCTGCCTATCACGGATCGCCCGCGCGAGAGAGGGGAGAGATCGCAGCGGAGCTCAGTCAGCCTCGCTCTAGCTCGATGCACTTGTTCTTGTCGTCGCAAGTGAGCACGAAGTCGCCCTCGATGCCTTCGCGGGTAACGAACTTCACGAGAAGCGACGCTGGGAATTCAAGCGATTGGCCGGCAGTCGTGATCACGACAACAGAGCGGACGACTCCCCGATAATAGTCGACGTACGCTTCGGGCAGAATGTGAAGATGAAATCTGTAGCGCCGCATGGGTCGCTCGATGGCAATGGCTGTCCGATATGGACGATGGCAACCAACCCCACCAGTCATCCCCCTATGGGTGCGAACTGAGATCCGTTCCAGGAATACCGCTGCATTCTCCGGCCGCTCCACGGAAGCACGAGGGGCTCCAGTGTCCCCGCGCCAGGATTCTGCTGAGCCCACGGATACGTCTTTTCAGTCCATCGTCCGGTCGCTCGCCCCGGAGCCGCGACAATGTCGAACGAGTGTCCGCCCGCCTTCCGAACGAACTGCACGAGTCCTTGGATTCGACTGCCAGTTTCCTCGCGGGCGGTTTCGATTCCGAAAATTCGATCGATGCCGTCTTCCCTCACCTGATAGACGAGCATCAGCTCCATCGCGATCGCCTTGCCTTCGACGTTCGCACGGCGCACGCCTCGGACGATGAGGTCTGCCGCGCCGTCCCCTGTCAGATCGCGCGCGGTGAGCTCTCGGATGTCAGCATCCGAAGCGAAAGGCTGGAGCGTTACGTAAGCGTAACCGGTGCCATCTCGGAAACCGGGTCCGAACACGACGACATCTCGTCCGATAAGAACGACACGTTCCGGTCGCTGATCGCCGGCGACGTGAACTCGCAGGTCCGCTTTGGGCGCTGCGTCGAGGCCCAGTCCACGATCGCGGCGAAATTGGTCGAGGAGCTGGCTCGAGAGGTCCCCCGTGGGTCGACTTCTCGGCGAGACCTGTTCAATGGAACCACCGGACGCTGCACCGGGAGAAGGCTCGGAAATGTCACCGGCCGCAGCGGCCAAAGGAGCTCCGCGCTCAGCTATCTCCCTCACCTTGGCAAACCGTGTTCCGTCGAAGCGATATGCTTGCGAGCGCACGCCGCCACCAGGTAGAAGCAGCGGTTCTACGTCGCTCGCCACAGGTCCATTGTAGGAGGGCGCTGGCATCGTGGTGGATGGGTCGACCGTGACATCGATCGCGCCCTTCGTGATGTGCACCGTGTCGTCGATGCGTTGGTCCGACTTGCGAATACCAACTTCATGGGCAAAAACGACGCGCGGTTCTTCGCTGACGCTCGTCATGGAGAGAACCTCTAGCGTTTCCCTGGTCTCTCCTCCGTCGCTCTGCCGGCGTCGCACGATGATGTCCCGCCCCTTGCCTCGACCCGTGACATCGCGAACCTCGAGCTTCACGAGTTCTCCGCCGAGGTCACGGTAGAAGAAACCTGTTCCGCCGAGAAACTCGTCTCCGCAGATTGTCAGGTATCGCTCATAGACGGCGATGCGTTCGTGAGTGCCCGTGCCAGCGAGGTCCGCGACGACTTCGACCTCCGGCGGCCGACGCGCGAGCCCCTTCGGTGCGAGAAGCTGTTCGATCATCGAAAGCTCAGACTCGCTCGGAATCCACGGCATCACCGTGGGATGGCGAGCGTCACCCGGCCCCGTGGCGACGACCCCATCGCTATCGACATACGCGAGGATTCCGTGGACACCGACTCGCGTCGAACGTGCATCGGGCAGAGCACTCCAGGGGATCGAAGCTTCGAACGAGTACCCTTTGGTGGTCGGAGCCTCCACGATCTTCGAGCCGCTGGACGCACCTCGCGAGCCGATCCGAACGCTACCTTCCGTTTCGCCAGGCTTACCGGGATATAGGCCTACCTCGTACGAGGTATACCCCCCGGCAGGGGTTGGGACTGCGAGAACAAGCAGAACGTGGTCCTTGCCGACCGCGACCGCTTCGTCGATCACATCGGCACCGATATACAGACGCTTATCGTCATATTGGAGCGCCACGCGCAGCTCGCTCTTGGTTTTGCCAGAGGTCTGGACGGCCGCTTTGACGAGAGCCGGCCATTCATCGAGAACGCCGTCCATCTCGACCGGCTTTTCCGAGACCACCCGTTCGAGGCGCACGTCGTCCGGGCTGGCCACGGCGTCCTCGCTCCCCTGCGAATCGAGAGCGCGAATTCTGTGTTTGGCGGCATACGCGGAAAACTCGGGATCGACAGTGCCCGAGACCCCACTCTTAGACTCTACTATAGCGCCTCCGCATGCTGAAAGCGTTACGGCGACTACAGACACACAGCTTAGCGTCAGTCCGATGACCGGCTGCACCCCCGGCTTCCTCGGTCGGCCGCGCTCAAAATACCTGCAATATTCCTCGCGGCTCGGCCTCAGTAGCTGCGGCGCGCTCGCGACGGCCTTCGAAGCGATTCTTCGTGATTTTAAGTACATCAAACTACGAGTGAAGTTCTGAAAAACCAAATGCGAGGTTAATTATGCCTCTTTCGGGCAGAGATTCCAGAAAAAAGTCGCTCGGCCGCCTTGAGCAATTCTACGGCTGGAATGATAGAGGTGGTCAGTAATCCAAGTAGAACCCAATCAGATAGTGACATCGGAAAAGTCCGAAAGACGGCGCGCATCGCCGGATTCACCACCGTGATGAGCTGTGTCGCACCACTTACGACTATGGCAGCTATGAGCGCCAATGGAAGCCTTGGGCGCATAGTGAAAATGGACGCTGTCGCCGATCGACAATTGAGTGCGTGCAGCAGAGGACTCAATGCAAGGAGCGAAAACGCGAGTGCGCGCCCGTGATGAGCGGTCCCGGGAGTGCCGCCTCGAAACACCCAATCGTAACAAACGAGAGCACATCCACACATCCAGGCGCCCACGTAGGTCATCCGCAGCCAGTCACCCGGGCGGACGAGGCTCGCGACCCGATCCCGAGGTGGTTCACGCATCTGAGTGGGCTCGGGTGGGTCGATGCCCAGAGCCAAGGCAGGCAGGCCGTTGGTCACGAGGTTAATCCATAAGATCATGAGCGGCGTGAGTGGCGGTAGGCGAGTGAGAAAACTCACGATGAAAACCAATGCGAGCAACCCCGCATTGCTCGAAAGAAGAAAGAATATGAATTTTTGGATATTTCTCCATATCGCGCGTCCCTCCCTCACTGCATCCACGATCGTCGCGAAATTGTCGTCCGCCACAATCATGTCCGCGGCTTCGCGTGCGACGTCCGTACCTCCTTGACCCATGGCGACGCCGATGTGGGCGGCGCGAAGGGCAGGTGCGTCGTTCACTCCGTCGCCAGTCATCGCGACAATCTCGCCAGCGCGCTTGAAGGCCTCGACGATGCGAAGCTTCTGTTCTGCGCTCACCCGGCCGAAGACTCGAATTCGATCGAGGGTGGCGTCGAGCTCCTCGTCAGACAGGAGTTCGAGCTCGGGGCCGGTCATTGCGAGAGCCCCGCTGGTCCAGAGTCCAAGCTCCTCGGCGATAGCTATTGCGGTGAGTTTATGGTCGCCGGTGATCATGACGACCCGCACGTGAGCCTCATCGCACTGATGAATCGCTTCCTTCGCGCCAGGCCTCGGCGGGTCCATCATCCCCACAAGGCCGACAAAGGTCAGTCGATTTTCGACGTCGAGCTCCCGCTTGTCTCGACCGGGGTTCGGAGGATCTTTGGATACGTCGGTCGAGGAGAGCTGTCTACGAGCGACCGCGAGAACTCGCAGCGCTCCTCGGCTCATTCTGTCGGCTTCGGCGGCGATCGAGCGCCGAGTGTCGTCGTCGAGGGGTGTCGGGCCCGAGTCCGATTCGTAGCTGGCGCAGAGGGGCACGAGAACATCAGCACTTCCCTTGGTATGAGCGACTCTCACGCCCACCGGATCGACCGCCACGACGGTCATCCGTTTGCGGTCGCTGTCGAACGGAAATTCTCTCACGACAGCGTGTGAGCTCGAAACGATGTCCTGGCTCGCGCCACCCTTGGCGGCGAGCGTCAAGAGAGCTCCTTCGGTTGGATCGCCCTGGACGCACCAGCCGTGAGGGAGCTTCTGCAGCGTGGCGCGGTTGCACAAGACGATCGATTCGAGGAGTTCGCGAAGCGCCCTCGTCGGCGCGAGGACACCTTGTCCGTCCTCATCGAGGATCGCGCCGGTCGGGTCGTAGCCGGTGCCGGTCACGCGATAGCGCCTCCTTCCTGCCACGACCTCGCGCACTGTCATCTGATTTTGCGTCAGAGTCCCCGTCTTATCCGCGCAGATCACGGTCGCAGCGCCGAGGGTCTCGACCGCCGGCAGCTTGCGGACGATCGCCCCCTTCTTTGCCATGCGCTGCATGCCGAGCGCCAAGGTGATGGTCGTGATGGCCGGCAACCCTTCTGGAATCGCAGCGACCGCGAGGCTTGCTGCCTCTAGCAGAAGGGCGTGCCAATGCCGGTGACCGCCCAACATCCCGCGAGCGAAAAGGAGTCCAGAGAGGGCGATGCATGCGATGAGCACGCGCGTTCCGAACGTTTCCAGCTTTTGCTCGAGAGGAGCCTTTTCCGTCCGTTCTCTTCCGACCAGTCGCGACAGCCTCCCGAGCTCGGAGCGTTCTCCAGTCTGGACGACCAGAGCACGAGCCTGACCGCGCACGACGCTCGTCCCAACAAAGACCATCGTCGTCCGATCGCCGAGGGGCGCCGCTTCTAAGACCTCGGCGCCAGCGTCCTTGAGAGCCGGCATGCTCTCGCCCGTCAGAGTGCTCTCGTCGACCTCGAGGTCGCTCGCCTGCAGAAGGCGCGCGTCGGCCGGCACGATATCGCCAGCAGTGAGCTCGACTACATCGCCGACGGTGAGAATCGATGCGGATACCAGCCGAGTGCGACGATCCCGCAAGACGGTTGCGTGGGGGGCCTGCATCCGCTCGAGAGCGGCAAGAGCGGTCTCCGCGCGCTGTTCCTGCACGAACCCGAGCACCGCGTTGAGCGCCACGATGAGCGCGATCGCTAGAGTGTCGCCGAAGCGCACGAGAAATGGAGCGTCGCGGCGCCCCACGGCATCGACAAGCGCGATGGCGGCGGCGACAAGAAGCGTCAGAACGATCGGATTCGCGAACTGAAGCGCAAATCGGTAGATCACGGGCTTGGGACGGGCCCGCGGCAGTTCGTTGCTTCCGTCGCGTGCGAGCCTCGCCGCCGCCTCGGTCTCCGAGAGTCCGCTCGCGGGATCGGTCCCCAAGCGATCGAGCAATGCGCGAATCGGCTCGGAATGAGCTTTCGAGCCGACGATCGGTTTGTCGACGGCCGGCGGATCGTCAGCCACGATCTCTAGGTATCACGGTGCGGACAGTCGAGCCCGTGCATCTCGCGCCAAGCGCTACCGTTGCGCTTTCCGCTGTCCGTCGTTCTGCAATTGCTCGGCCTCGAGCGCGTCCAGCGCCGCGGCGAGCTCCTCGTGATCGCTATCTGCGTGAGTCGTGCTTCCCGCCGCCGGCACCTCGACGCGAGCCTGAACATCCCGAGCGGGCGGATGTTCTTCGGGGGGCAGCATCCCCATCTTTCTCTTTAGCGCGACCAAATCGTCTTCCGCGCCGTGCTCTCGTTCGAGGCCTTCGAACTTCGAAGCGAGCGCATCCCCCGTATATTCCTGTGCAAGGTCGGTTTGTGCTTCCGCCTCCGCTTCGATTTGATCGACCTTTTGCGCCATGCGTTCGAACGTCTCGAATGCGCTCTGGTCGCGCATTCCGCTCATCGTCTCCTGAATGGCCTTTTGCGCCTCGGCTCGTTTCTTCCGAGCGATGAGGATGTTCTTCTTGCGCTTCGCCTCTTCAATCTTATCGTTGAGCAGCCGCAGCGCCTTCTTGATGCTGTCGACCGCGTCCTTCTGCTTGGTCCACTGGTCGCGATAGCTCGCAGTTAGCTCGTCATGTTCGCGCTTGCGCGCAAGGGCTTCCTTCGCGAGCCCTTCGTTGCCCGCGCGAAGAGCCAGCATCGCCTTGCGTTCCCATTCCTGCGCATTGGCCGATTCGATCTCGAGCTGCTTCGCGAGACGCTTCTCGTCGGCGATCGACGACGCGACCTGCTTTTTCGCTTCGACGAGCTGATTGTTCATCTCCAAAACGACCTGATTGAGCATCTTCTCGGGATCTTCCGAGCGGCTGATCAGGTCGTTGAGGTTGCTCTTGATGAGTTGTGCGAGGCGGCTGAATATTCCCATGCTGTGTTCTCGGGGCGTTCGACTGGGTCAGAGCGTTCCGGGCGGAGGTTGGCGGGCGACGACGTTCGGGGCGGGGCGAGCAAGCCGTGCGAGGTCTGGCACTTGTTCGGCGAGGGCAACGTCAATTTCGTCGAGCGTGGCCTCTAGCTCGTTGAAGTCGAGGTTTTCGAGCTCGAGCGCGCTCGACAGCACGATCGTGCTGCCGTCCAGGCCATAGCTCGCGTGCACGAGACGCTGGGCATTGAGCTCGAGGAGCTGGCGAAAGAGGGCCTCCCGAGAGGACTCCGCCAGTACGTTTCCGATATGCACCCGCACGACGACGAGAGGGGGTTCGACGCGAATGATGGCCTCGGGCATCTCGCCCGACGTCGAGACGGAAAAAGTTCCTGGCTGCGAATCGATCGATCGATAGCGCCGGTTCAATCGAAGAAGGTACGCTTCGACGTCCTGTTCTGTGCGCATGGCGAGAGAGTAGTCGCGGCCGGCGCTCGTCTCAACCGAGACTGTCGGCACGGGCGGGCGATTGGGGGTATGCTACCTGCTCGCCCCTGCGGGTATTCCGCTAGTTTCCGTTGAAGGTTCGGATGCATTTTCGAGTCCCACGCGCGGTTTCAGTCCTTTCGTTCACGGTCGCGGCTCTTAGCGCGGTTCTGCTGGCCCAGACGTTGGGACATGACCCTCGATCGGTGTTTCTCCTGGCGGTTTTGGCAGCGATTCTATTCGTTCCGTCCATTGTGGGGCGAGTGCGGATGCGCCGCCTGCTCATGTCTGGAGACGTGGAACGAGTCATCGGAATATGGGCGGAATCCATGCGTCGCGTGCGCCATCCTGAGACCATGACTCCGCTCCTCCACGCGACCGCATACGCCGCGTACGGATGGAATCATGCGGCGCGCCACGCACTCGACCGAGCAGCCAAGGGGGCAGCGTGGGACGCTGCCATCGAACAGCGTCTGTTCATCGAGACGCTGCTCGACACGTTCGAGGGCGATCGGGAGACGGCCGTAACGAAGGCGACACTGCTTCAGGCGCTGCCGATTCCGTCGGCCGGGTTTCTCGCGCGCAGGCGGATCACCGCGCTGCGGAGCGGGCTCGGAGCTCTCGCGCGGGCATTTGCGCATGCGAGCCGAGTGGGCGACGATCGAGTGCTGGCGAAGGCCGGTGCCGCGTCACCGCTCGTTCATTGGGCGATGCGGTATGCCGAGGCGGTCGTCGCGGTCGATGGCGGGAGCTTCAAGAAGGTTCAAGAGCTTTTGGCGCAGGCGCCCGAGTGGCCCGCGGAGAGCGCGTTTCGCGAATACCACGATGAGCTGATTGGACGAACGTCTGATTTGACGTAGTCGCCTCGTAAAGGCTCTTCTGCAAGCACAAGCTTTGTTACCTTCCGCTCCGATGGTCGACGTTCTTGTGACGTGGGTCGGCGCGACCGACCTAAGGGCGGCAAGGGGTGAAGCCTCGGCGGGCCTTGGTCCCGTCGCGCCCAGACTGACAGCTATGTTGTTGTAGCCAGCGAACTGCTTGGCGGCTCGGCAGACAACAGCTCACAGTCACTCAAACTGATGCCGTATCCTTCGATCTCGTCTATCACTCCCTGGACCTGAACGATTGTATCCAATGGCAACGAGTGAATCTAACCCAATGCAGAGCCAAGAGTATTGCTCCAAGGATTGCCTTTGCCGCGTGGGCAAATAGCCATGTAATAATCCCCTTGATTGCTCGCGAAAGCTGTACCATGGGCGCCTGGCGCCCATGGTACCAGGCCTCTCTATTTTGAGACCAGAGCGTGCAGACATGACGTGTGCGTGTCGACAACGACGCACCGCGTAAACATTGCGAGTAGCTGCCGCCTCCCATCGTCGAAACTGCGCCGGACTCATTTTGAGGCAGCCAAGCGGATTCTGAGGCAGCGAGCTGAAAACGGCCTTTATGAGGCAAAGCCCCCCCAAGGCACACGAATGAAGTTCAAAGGCGCACGAATGAAGTTCAAAGGCGCACGAATGAAGTTCAAAGGCACGCGAATGAAGTTCAAAGGCACACGAATGAAGTTCAAAGGCACGCGAATGAAGTTCAAAGGCACGCGAATGAAGTTCAAAGGCACGCGAATGAAGTTCAAAGGCACGCGAATGAAGTTCAAAGGCACGCGAATGAAGTTCAAAGGC
>Ga0182030_10024411_pt1 | contig 11109 bp, 10 predicted proteins | sample 812S3MmetaG_FD_121299 | JGI IMG/M metagenome (GOLD analysis project Ga0182030, IMG submission 121299) | Permafrost microbial communities from Stordalen Mire, Sweden - 812S3M metaG (Illumina Assembly) | ecosystem: Environmental > Terrestrial > Soil > Wetlands > Permafrost | place: Sweden...
CACCGGCTGAAGAGCACACTGAACGCGCGCGGCCTGGCGACCGGCGTCGGCGACGAGGGCGGCTTCGCGCCGGCGCTCGAGTCCAACGAGGCGCCGCTCGAGCTGCTGGTCTCCGCGATCGAGGCCGCCGGCTACCGCCCCGGCGAGGACATCGCGATCGCGATGGACCCGGCCGCCAGCGAGTTCTTCCACGACGGCGCCTACGTCCTCGCCGGCGAGGGGCGCACGCTGAGCTCGGCGGAGCTGGTCGACTACTACGCGCAGCTGATCGAGCGCTACCCGATCGTCTCGATCGAGGACGGCATGGCGGAGGGCGACTGGGACGGCTGGAAGGCGCTGACCGACCGGATCGGCAAGCGCATCCAGCTGGTCGGCGACGACATCTTCGTCACCAACCCGAAGATCCTGCGTCGCGGGATCGACGCCGGCATCGCCAACTCGATCCTGATCAAGCTCAACCAGATCGGCACGCTGACGGAGACCCTCGACACGATCGCGATGGCGCACGAGGCCGGTTACCGCTGCTTCGTCTCCCACCGCTCCGGCGAGACCGAGGACGCGCTGCTCGCGGATTTCGTCGTCGCCACCGCGACCGGCCAGATCAAGACCGGCGCCCCCGCCCGCTCCGAGCGCGTCGCGAAGTACAACCAGCTGCTGCGGATCGAAGAAGAGCTCGGCGCGCGCGCGCGCTTCGCCGGTCGCACCGCAGTCGTTCGCTGACGCTTTTCGACCGACGGCACACCCCGAGCCGCGAGTTGCACCGTCGCGCGCCATCCCCGCTGCGCTATCTTGTTGGGCGTCAGATGGAGTCCTGATGCGCGGTCGGCAGTCCCGGCCGCCCGCGAACCGCCCGGGCAGCAAGAGGGCTGATGACTCCTTTCGCGAATGACCAATCGATTTGCGCGAAGGGAGTCGGTCGAGCAACGTGGCGGCTTTTGACAGACGTGAGCTGGGGGCGATCTCGCTCGGCGGCGCGGCGGGGGCGCTGCTGCGGGTCTGGCTCGGTGAGACCTTCGCCGGCGGCCCACCGGGCTGGCCATGGGTGACGTTTGCGATCAACGTCACGGGATCGTTCGTGCTCGCCTACCTCGCTACGCGCCTCGCGGAGCGGCTGCCGCTCTCCAGCTACCGCCGGCCGCTGCTCGGGACCGGCTTCTGCGGCGCCTACACCACGTTCTCGACGATGGCGGTCGAAGCGATCAAGATGGTCGACGCGCACCGCGGCGGCCTGGCTCTCGCCTACGCCGCGGCGAGCGTCGCCGCGGGCTACATGGCGATCTGGGTCGCGACGTCGCTGGCGCGGCGCACGCGAGCTCTCACATGAGCGCGTGGGTGTGGATAGCCGTTGCGGCGCTGGGGGCGATCGGGGCGAGCGCGCGCTTCGTACTCGACACGCTGATCAGCGCCCGCAGCGGCTCGCGCTATCCGCTCGGCACGTTCGTGATCAACGCGACCGGTGCTTTCGCGCTCGGCCTGCTCACCGGCCTCGCGCTGACGGGGGACGCGCTGCTACTCGCCGGCAGTGCTCTGCTCGGCTCCTACACGACGTTCTCCACCTGGATGTTCGAGACCCAGCGGCTCGCCGAGGACGGTGGCATCGCCCCCGCCGCGGTCAACGTGGCCGCCGGCCTGGCGGCCGGCGCGGGCGCGGCCGCGCTCGGGCGACTGATCGGGGTTCATCTGTGAACACGGACTTTCTGACACTGGCGACCTATTTTGGTGAACGCGACCGCGGCGCCCGCGGTCTGGTCGCCGACGAGCTGCTGGACCTCTACGGTTCACAGCGCATCGCTGCCAGTGTGCTGCTGCGGGGCTCCGAGGGTTTCAGTCAACGGCGCCAGATGCGAACAGGATCGCTGCTCTCGCTCTCCGAGGATCTGCCCGTGGTGTCGATCGCGGTCGACACGCGCGAGCGGATCGAGTCGACGCTCGAGCTCGTGCTCGCGATCAAGCACCGCGGCCTACTCACGCTTGAGCGCACGGCGTTGCTCGACGGCGAGAGCACCGCCCCGCTGCCCGGCGCCGACGCGAAGCTGACGATCTACGCCGGCCGCCGGGAGCGCGTGTCCGGTGTGCCCGCGTTCGTCGCGGCGTGCGAGCTGCTCCATCGCCGCGGCGTCGCTGGCGCCTCCGTGCTGCTCGGCGTGGACGGCACGCGCGACGGCCGGCGCACCCGCGCGAGATTCTTCGCCGCCAACACGCAGGTGCCGATGATGATCGTCGCCGTGGGGGCCGGCGAGTTGATCGCCGCAGCCGCGGACGAGCTGCGTGAACTGCTGCGCGAGCCCTTTATGACGCTCGAGCGCGTCCGCGTCTGCAAGCGCGACGGGCGCCTGCTGGCGAAGCCGCACGAGTTGCCGGGCAGCGACGCGGGCGGGCTCCCGCTGTGGCAGAAGCTGACCGTCTACACCTCCGAGAGCACGACCCGGGACGGCAGGCCACTCAACCTGGAGATCATCCGCCGCCTGCGCACGTCGGGCGCCGCCGGTGCCACGAGCCTGCGCGGCATCTGGGGGTTCCACGGCAGCCAGCCGCCGCATGGCGACCGCTTTCTGCAGGTCCGCCGCCAGGTTCCCGTCGTGACGGTGACGATCGACACCCCGCAGCGCACGGCGCGCTCGTTCGAGATCATCGACGAGCTGACCGACGAGCACGGGCTCGTCACCAGCGAAATGGTCCCCGCCGCGGGCGCGCTGGACGAGCCCGAGCGCCACCGTGGCCTGAGGCTCGCACGCCACGATCTCTGAGGGCGGCCGCTCGCGCGGACGGCGGCAGCGCCCTGCTCCGAGCTGAGGCGCGGCCGCGAATGCGGCTCACGTCCGGGCGCCGGCGAACACACTCGGCGCCAACGCGGCAACCTCGCCCGCGGCCGCCCGCGGGCAGGCGCCGTCAGCATGGAGCGCCGTCAGCATGGAGCGCCATCGGTAAGATCGCCGCGATGCGACGCCTGCTGGCTCTCCTCGCCGTCGCGGTTGCGGTGCTCTTCGCGTTCGAGGGGGTCGCCGAGTCCGGTGCGTCGAGCTCCACCCTGCCGGCCATCAAGCACGTCTTCGTGATCGTGCTCGAAAACGAGGACGAGGCGACGACGTTCGGAGCCGCTTCGCCTGCCCCCTATCTTTCGCAGACGCTCGTCTCCGAAGGCGCGTTCGTTCCCAATTACTACGGGATCGGGCACGACTCGCTCGACAACTACATCGCGATGATCTCCGGCCAGGGACCCACTGTCGCGACGCAGAACGACTGCGGAACCTTCTCGAACTTCGTGGCGACCAGCCCGACGCTCGATGCCAACGGGCAGGCGGTGGGCAGCGGCTGCGTGTACCCGAGCTTGTCGCCGGCCGTGCCGACCCTCCCCGGCCAGCTCGACGCGGCGGGGCTGACCTGGAAGGGCTACATGGACGCCATGGGCGCCGATCCGGCGCGCGAGTCGGCCACCTGCGGTCATCCTGCCGTCGGCGCCTCCGACAACACCCAGGTCGAGACGGCGAGCGACCAGTACGCGACCCGTCACGACCCCTTCATGTACTTCCACTCGATCATCGACAACACGGCCTACTGCGACAGCCACGTCGTCAACCTCAGCGTCCTCGCGGGCGATCTGAGCAGCGTCGCGACGACGCCGAACTTCTCCTTCATCACTCCAGGGCTCTGCAACGACGGGCACAACACCAACTGCGCCAACGGCGACCCCGGCGGCCTGACACAGATCAACACGTTCCTGCCCGGTCTGATCAACGAGATCACGGCCTCGCCGGCGTACAAGGCAAACGGGCTGATCGTCGTCACCTTTGACGAGTCCGAGGCCGGTGACGACCAGTCATCATGCTGCGGTGAGCGGGCTGGTCCAAATGCCGCGGACCCGGGCGACCCGAGTGACGCAAACGCCGCCGCCACTGGCGGCGGCAAGATCGGGGCCGTGCTGCTCTCTCCCTTCATCAAGCCCGGCACCGTGACCCAGACCGCATACAACCACTACAGCCTGCTGCGAAGCGTCGAGGATCTGTTCGGGCTCTCGCACATCGGGTTCGCCGCGCAGGCCGGGCTCGCCTCGTTCGGCTCGGACGTGTTCACGAGCAGCTCAACCACCACCACGACCACGACCAGCGCGTCGCGCTGCGTGGCGCAGACCAGCGGTGCGATCCTCGGCTCGGTTTCCGTGATCAAGACGGGCGGGCACCGGACACTCACGTTCGTCCCTCGCCGCAGCGGCGAGCTCAGCTTCCAGATCAAGCCCACCCCGGGCGCGCCGCGCAAGCTCAAGCACACGGCGTTGCACGCCTGCGTGCGCGTCACTCTCGCCCTGCCCGCGGGCGCCGGCCACGTCCGGCTCAGTGCGACGGCGGGGCACACGCGCCAGAGCGAGACCAAGGCCTACTGAGACGCGCCGCGAGCGCCGGCGGCAGCGGGTCAGCTGTTGCTCATGCGCGTGGCGCGTCTGGGCGAGCGCGCTGCTCGCGACCAACGGTTGAGCGCCGGGTCGCGCGGTCCGTTCTCAAGTTCTCTGGGCGCGAGAGCCCGCGGCACCTCTCGCGGCGATAGGTGCCCTGGCGCCGACGGGCACCGGCACGGACTCGACTACGGCGCCCGCGCGCCGCGGTAGATCTTCGCCAGCGATTGCAGCAGCTTCCAGCCGATCACGCCGTTGCTCTCCACCAGTGGGCGGAAGTCCCAGAAGGTCACCCCGAAACAGACGAGATCGCCGGCGGCGGTGATCGTTGCCGTGCGCGTCCCCTCGTCGATCAGCGCGATCTCGCCGAAATGGTCGCCCGGCTTCAGGGTCGCCTGCTCCTCGCCGCCGACGAAGACCGTCGCCTCGCCTGAGTCGATCACAAAGAATGCGGCGCCGCCCGAGCCTTCCTGGATGACGGTTTCGCCCGCACGAAACCGCCGTTGTTTGAAGAGGCGCGCGATCTGACCGACCTCGTCCGCGTCCAGGTCGGAGAAGAGCGGCACCCGCTGAAGAGCCTCGACCGGCGCGCCTGCCATCGCGCGATCTTAGTCGCTCACGCAGCGGCCACGAGTGCAATCGCGGCTCGGCGCCGTGGCCCCCGGACCGCCACCTACGGCCCCGCGCGCGTGACCGCTCGGCACTGAAGCAGGTAGAGCGCGCCGTCGGCGATCGCCCATTCGATGTCGCGGGCGCGGCCGTAGATGCGTTCGCAGCGGTCGGCGAGAGCGTTGAGCTCCGCGAGCTCGCCGTCGTCGAGACAGAGGGCCTCGACCAGCTCGGGGGCCACCGGATCCTCCACCGTTCCGCCCTGTGGCAACGTGCGAACCGCGACCTTCTTGAGGCCCGGCGTGCGCTCGAGCACCTCACCTGAGCGCGCGACTCGGTAGTGGTCCGGGATCACCAGCCCGGCGACCACCACCTCTCCGAGTCCCCAGCTTGCCTCGATGACCAGCTCGTCCGCTCCGGTGACGGGATTTTGCGTGAACATCACCCCGGCCGTGTCGGGATCGAGCAGTGTCTGCACGACGACGCCGACACTCGGACGGGTGAAGAGCCCGACACGCTGGCGGTAGGTGATAGCCGAGTCGGAGTTAGCCGACCACCAGATCTCGCTCAAGGCGTCGGTGAGGCCCTCCCACGACGGGACGTTGAGCAACGTCAGGTGCTGGCCGGCGAAGCTCGCCTCCGCGCCATCCTCGTCCACCGCGGAGGAGCGCACGGCGAGCGGGCCGGCCAGCGGCGCCGCCAAAGCAGCGACCGTCGCGATCGCCTCCTCCTCGCCGGCGGCGACGGCCTCGACGATCGCCCCCGAGAGCGCCACGCCCGGGGGCACGGTGAGCCCGTCCCGCAACGCCTGCCCGAGGCCGACCGCCTTCGAGCCGAACAGCGAGGTGTCGACTGCTTCCGCGAGTGCGACCGCCTCCTTCACGCGAGTACCGTCACCTCGCCGGCATCGCCGTCGACCCGCACGCGGGTCCCGTCGGCGATCCGCTCGGTCGCCTCGCGGGTACCGACCACACCCGGAATCCCGTACTCCCGGGCGACGATCGCCGAGTGGGAGAGCAGACCGCCGCTGTCGGTCACGATCGCGCCGAGCAGCGGCAGCAGGATGTTGAAGGCCTCGCTCGTCGACACCGTGACCAGGACGTCCCCCTTGACGATCCGATCGAACTCAGCGGGCCCCGAAATGCAGCGCGCCACGCCCTCATACACGCCGCGGCTCGCCGCCAGGCCGCGCAGCATGTGCTCCTCGTGCTCCTCCTGCGAGCTGCCAAACAGCTCGCCCATCGCGATGCCCGTCGCGCGCATCACCCGCGCCGCTGCCGGCGGCAACCCGGACGGGTCCGGCGGGGGAGACGGCGGGTCGCCGAGGAACGCCGGAGCGTCCTTCGCGCTATGCGTGGCGCGATAGGCAGCACGCGCCGCGAGTTCATCGGCGGAAGGCCCGCCGGTGCCCGACAGCAGCGCGAGCATCTCGTCGAAGCCTGCGTCGATGAGATGCTCGGCCTGCGCGATCCGCCCGCTGGCAGCAAGCCGGCGCCCGCCGGCCAGAACGGCCCGCCGCATCAGCCCGGAAGCCCAGATGTCGCTGAATACGCCGCGCTCGTCGCGGATCCGGTAGGTCAGCCGTGCCTCCCCGAGCAGTTCGTCGAACTGAGCTTGATGCTCCTGCGGCACGCGGCTTCGAACGTCGGCGATGCGCTGCTCGACGTCGGACTCCTCGACCTCTGCCGGGACCACGGCGATGCGGATCGAGCGAAGCAGCACGTCGGGCAATTCCAGCGCCGTTGGCCCGCTGATGTCGAAGCCGTCGAGCAGCCGGTATCCGACCAGATCGAGGTAATCGGATACGGCCGTGCCCGCGTCCCCCTGGCGCGAGCGCAGCTCCTGCAGCACGCGGCCGGGATCCTCATCGGAGGCGAGCAGGTCCTGCGCGCCGACGTCGCGCCCGATCGCCGCGATGAGCGCCTCGAGTTCCGCCGAGGCGCCCGCCGAGACCGGAGCCGCGCCGCGCATCAGGTCGAGCAGCTCGGACGACGGCACGTCCGTCCAGTCGCTGACATGCGCGAGGAAGTCCCCGGTCGGAACGATTGCCGCAGCCGTGTGACGCATGTGCTGGGAGACCATCGCGATGTGGTGCTCGCGACAGCGGTCCAGGTAGGCGGCGAGGTCTTCATCGGAGAGGCCGTCGGGATCGATGGCCTGAAGCTCCCGGTGCGTCGCGATCGACGCCGGCTTGATCGTTTCGTCCCAGGCTCGAAGCTGCTCGCGCCAGAGCTTGTGCTCGAACAGCTCCTCCGCGCGCGCGAAGCGCTTGGGCACCTCCTCCGGCGCCACCGGCAGCACGGACAGGTAGGCAAATCCGTTGATGTAGGCGTAATCGAGTGTGTCCATCAACATGCCGTAGAAGCTCGTGAAATCACGGACGCCGCGCTTGAAGGCCTCCGGGTGCATCTCCTCCCAATAACGCGTGACCGGCCGCGGAAAGTGAACCGCCTCCAGCTCCCACGATCCGGGCCCGGGCGCCTCGAAGCGGAGCTCGCTCGCTGTCTGTGCCTCAGTCATCTGATTTCCTCCCTCGAAAGGCCGCCTGTGCGCCGGTTTGAGCCGCCGGCAGCGTGATCGTAGCCTTGGCTACTGCGGCGTGCGTACTTCTGACGCCGCGCGGTGAATAGTGCACCGCTTTTAGGAAGCCGCTCGCGCGCGACGCTGGTGGCGGCGGGCACTCGCTCCGTGCTCAAGCCGGATGCTGTCGTTAGGAGACGTCGCCCGTTTCGGATGGTCGGGCGCGAAACGGTCCGTCCAGGGCGGCCCACTGCAGCAGCATGATCGTCTTGGCGTCGGCGATGCGGCCGTCGCGAATCATGTTCAGGCATAGGTCAAATGGAAGCTCGATGACCTCGATGTCCTCGCCTTCGTCGGCGACTCCACCACCCGGCCCGATTCTGGTCTGCGCGGTGTAGGGGGCGGCATAGAAGTGCAGCCGTTCGGTCACGGAGCCGGGGCTCATGTAAACGTCGAAGACATGCTCCAGTGCGCCGATCGTGACGCCGAGTTCTTCGCCGGCCTCGCGGCGAACCGCCGTCTGCGGGTCGTCTTCGTCGAGCAGCCCCGCCGCGGTTTCGATCAGCAGGCCGTCGGGATGCCCATTTACGTAGGCGGGAAAACGGAATTGGCGGGAGAGCAAAACGGCTCCGCGAGCGACGTCGTAAAGGAGAACCGTTGCACCGTTGCCACGGTCGTAGGTTTCGCGCTGTTCGGATGTCCACCGCCCGTCGCTGTGGCGGTAGTCAAAGCTCGTCCGGCGCAGCACGTGCCAGCCGCTCGCGAGAAGCTCGACGTCCCGGACAACGACATTTGGGTTCCCGGTCAGGTCTCGTCCCGCCCGGTCCAGGCCGACCCGGCCACGGTGATCTGGAACGTCTACTCCCTGCTTGCCGACAGCGCCGGCAGCGCCCGCCGCGCCGGCACCAGCGCTGTCAGCGGCCTCGATCTCGTCGCCCACCCGGGCATCCTACGTGCCCCGGCCATCCCACCGGCCCGGTGCCGGCGCCGCTACGGCGACTGACGCTGCCCGCGCTGGTTCCGCCAGGCGCCGGCCGTTTCGTCTTGGCCGCTGCCTGGGAACACCGGCGCCCGGGCGCAGCGCTACGGTCCGTTCGTGCTTTCTTGTGGCGGCGAGGCTCCGCGATCTCTGCGCCGTGTCGTGGTGCTCGTCGTTGCTTTGATCCTTGCCGCGTGTTCCAGCTTTGCGGCGGTTTCCACCCCCGCCTTCTCGAGCGCGGCCGGGGCCGCCCATTCGGGCGCGCGGGCAACGGGTCCGCGCGCCACCACGCTGGCGGCGGGAGAGGCGTCTTCACCCCTCTTGCCAGAGGACACGCTCCTCGCCCCAACTGTCGTCGGCTCCAATCGGCTGTCGCTCGTGCGTGACAGGCGGCCTGCGCTGCCGCTGACCGGGAGCGTTGTGGGGATCGACCCCGGTCACAACGGCCGTAACTGGACGGATCCGGGGTTTATCAATCAGCTGATCTGGAACGGGCGTGAGGAAGAGACATGCGACACGACCGGCACGCAGACTGACGGCGGCTACACGGAAGCCCAGTTCAACTTCAACGTCGCCAGCTTCCTGGCTGGGGACCTGCGGGCCGCAGGGGCCACGGTCGTCCTGACACGCTCCAGCAACGACGGCGTCGGCCCGTGCGTGACGACGCGCTCCGCGATCATCAATCGCGCACGCGCCGATGTTGCGATCGACATTCACGCCGACGGCGGTCCCGCCGACGGCCGCGGCTTCGCGATCCTCGAGCCGGTCGCGGACGGCGTCAACGACCGTGTGATCGCCGCCTCCGCGGCGTTTGGCCGCATCCTCCTCGAGCGCTACCGCACGCTCACGGGAATGCCGATCAGCACCTACGACGGGGTCGCCGGGATCGCCGAGCGCGACAATCTCGCCGGCCTGAACCTGACCACGGTCCCGAAGGTCCTGATCGAGTGCGGGAACATGCGCAACGCGATCGACTCGGCACTGCTGGTGCGAACCTCCTTTCAGCAGCTTGCAGCGAAGGCGCTCGCCCAGGCCATCACCCAGTACCTGACAGCTCGCGACTGATGCGGGCCCCCAACGCGGTGGCGCTGCCGCAACGCGCGCGAAATGCAAACGCGGCTACGGCAAGCGGTGCCGACCATGGCGGGAAGCGTCCGCGGCGGGCTTGGTCGAGGACGTCGCGCAGCCAAGCCTCGGCGATCCGCTTCGTCACGTAGCCGGCAGGCGGCCGGCCGCGCGGAGCGCTCTCCGCGCTCGCCAACTAACCAGCCGGTACGCCGGACGACTGATACTTGCTGCTTGATGTGGATCTGGTGCGCTGGTGCTACGCGTTGGACCGGCCGGGCCACATTGCGGCGACCGCATTCCCTGGCCTCGTCCTGCGCTGCGTCAACCCGTCGGACGGTCGGCCTTCTTGAAACGGAAGCCGACTGGGTGAGGAGCCTTCGTGGGATCCCGGCTGCCACCGTTGAACGGGCGAAGCGCCACGGCGACCGCGAATACCATCAGCGCCGCTGCGCTCGCGATCGCGAGCGCGCCGACGATCAGCGAGGCGTGTTCCTGGACGTCGGTCGCCGCGAGTCGCCGATGCTCGATCAGCGCAGCGACCGCAAGGCCGCAGCCAACCGCGACGACCATGCTCCACGCGACCAGCGTACGCGGCCCGATCACGCCGCCAACCGCGATCCCTTCGCTCACTGGCCAGCGTTGCTCGCTCCACCACAGTAGCGCTAGCGACAGCGAGAGCCACAAGCCCGCGACCATGAAGCCGCCGAGCACATCGCTCGGGAAGTGCCAGCCGAGAATCAGGGTCGAGTAACCGACTCCGATCGCCAGGGTGCTGCCGAGCAGTGCGACCAACGGCCGAAGCACAGCAGGGGCAATGAGCACCGAACACAGCGCAACCGTCATCGCGGCGGTGGCGTGTCCACTGGGCCACGACGCAGCCGCGACCTGGTGGCCGGGTCCCAACCAGGTGGAGTAACGCACATGGGCCACGAGCGGTTTGAGCGCCGCGGTCGTCGCGGTGGCTCCGAGCATCGTCAGCGGGACCGCCAACGCGAGTCGCGGTCGCCTGCGCACCAGGGCAATCGAAACGAGCGCGAGGCCCACCACCGCGTAGTGCACTGCGTCGACCGAGCTCGCAAGCGTGTTGGCCGCGTCAGCCAGGAATGGATATGCGCCGAGGCTCAGGAAACCCGCGAGACTCGCCGCGTCGTGTGCCCGCGCGACCGGCCAAACGAAAGCGACGACACCGGTGGCGACCAGCCCGCCGGCGCAACCCAGTGCCGCGAGAAGGGCGCGTGAGGCACTGTGACGCACACCGTCAGGGTAGCGACCCACACGCCGGCGCTACTCCGCCCGCCACGCCCAGCGTCACTAGTGGATGGTTTGGGCGCGCTTCTCCAGCGTGGACCTGCGAGAGATGGCGCTGGGCTAGCCCCGTTCGGGCGCACTTCGGCGCGCAGGGCATGGTGCGTGGTGCGCTGGGGCGTGGTGCGCTGGGGCCTGCTGCTGAGCGCGCCGCTTGTCTTTGACGGCCTCCGCACGCCTCCCGGGTGATCGACCGGGGCGGCCGGCGTCAAGTCGTGGCCTTCTGGCCCTGGCTGTACGG
>Ga0182030_10024413_pt1 | contig 11109 bp, 10 predicted proteins | sample 812S3MmetaG_FD_121299 | JGI IMG/M metagenome (GOLD analysis project Ga0182030, IMG submission 121299) | Permafrost microbial communities from Stordalen Mire, Sweden - 812S3M metaG (Illumina Assembly) | ecosystem: Environmental > Terrestrial > Soil > Wetlands > Permafrost | place: Sweden...
ACGTGCGACCGGCTGCGCAACCCCGACCAGCTCCGCCGATCGCACGTTGCTCACCCCGCGCCAAACGGCGTAACATCCGCCGAGACTCTAATCGCAACTGGATGAAAGTTCAGAGGCAGGTCATGAGCGCGGTGCTTTTTGACAGACGCTCCAAGCCATCGCGGCTCCTTTCGGCACGGCACTGCCGTGGCCCATCAGCACCTCGATCATGACCAAGAAGGCTAGCGCGCAGCGGACCAGAGTGGATTTGAAGCCAAGACCATATCCGGTCGCCAAGAAAATGCTCTCGTACGCAGTTCGCATCAAATTACGCGCCAAGGAACCGGTTGGACCTTCGCAGTTAAAAGCCGTCAAGGTTATGACGGACATTTTGGACAAGAAGAAAATACCTCCTGGTGACGTGATCCGTGCTATTCGGCAAGCTCGGGATGCTGCTGAACATCACAAACTAGCGCTGGCGCGCTTTAAAAGTGGCCGTGACGCCGCAGCAAATGCACTTAAAGATTTGGAAGATCTAATCTTAAAGATGGCGGAGTTGGCCATCGCAATTTTCCTGCTTCCCACCATATCGAAAGACCATTTGAACCGGAAAACAGCCGTTTTGCTGAAGGAAGGTATTTTTGATTCCGAAGTCTTTGTCGAGTTAATCGACCTTCTCTCGGACTGTTTGCCAAATCTTTTGCCGCAAGGAAATGGTGACAATGCGCTCCATATTATAGAGCGGCGGGAGGGAGAGAGTTCGCCGCGGGTCGTGAGACTTTGGGAAAGTGTGCCGGCGATTACCCGAGATTGCGTCGAGCGAAGAATCAAGACTTTGCCATACCGGCCAGGGACGGACCTGTTACGATTACTGCCTAACCTGCTGCGAGAGTCCCGACCAATCTCTCGTCCTGGTGCGCCGCGGTCCCTAATAAGGGAATATGTCAAAGACATCGATCGCATTTGGCTTCGTCTGAACCTGACGGGGCGGCGCCAATACGACGGGGTTAAGGACGACCGTCACGTAAAAAGCCCTTTTCATGAGTTCTGCGACGCAGCCCTCGATAGCGTAGGGAACCCGAACGCAATCTCGATTCGCCAAGTGTCCAATCTTAAGCGAGGCGCACCTCCTAAACGGAAGTAGTGCTAAGCGATTGAAGTACCACGACTAATGCAAGTGCATTCTGATGCATTAGACGGGTTCAGGTGAATCCAGTTTTCTCACTGCAGCCTTCACCACGAATGGCCAGCAACAGTGAGGAATGGACATGACCCTCCCAAAATATCTTCGCCGCAAACCCGCTGCGAGCTACTTGAACGACACCTGGGGCCTGCCTACCGCCGCCTCCACGCTTGCCAAACTGGCCGTCGTCGGCGGCGGCCCTAGTTTCCACTCAGCCGGGAGGATCCCGTTGTACGAGATCCCCGAGCTTGATCGCTATGCCCAAAAGAAATTGGGCAAGCCGCGCCGTTCGACCTCGGACCTCGCAAATGAGCCGCCCGCCAGCGTCGGAGTCGACTCTGTCAACCGCGGCGCCGACGCAATCGAAGACCTGCGCGACGGCCAGATTAGGGATCAGTGAGAGGTTCAAGCCATGAAGCCGGCGCCGTTGACTCCTGGACATTGCGATTTGCGGGATTTTAGTTGGATGCCGCTCGACGTCGTCAGGCTGCGCGATAGCGATCTTATCGTTCTCGCCAGCGGAGATGCGTTTCGAGCAGCCTGCCTACTCTGGTGTGCTTCCTGGCATCAGGTTCCTGCGGCCTCTCTGCCTACCGATGACCGCCTCCTTGCAAACCTCGCGGGGTATGGCCGCGACATGAAGGGCTGGTCCGAAGTTCGTGACGAGGCTCTCCGCGGTTTCGTCGAGTGCTCCGATGGACGCCTGTATCATCCGGTCGTCGCGGAGAAGGCGTTAGAGGCACACGATCAACGTAAGGCGCAAAAGGAGCGAACGCGGAAGGCTACCGACGCTCGACGTGGCGGTAAACGTGACGAAGATCGTAACGATCAAAAGCAGCCGCCGTCAAATCGTGACGATAAACGTGACGATGGACGTAACGAGGTCCAACAGACAGGACCGGACCAGACAAGACCGGAAAAGACCGAATCTTCCACCAATATTCAAAAACCTGTTGTTGTCGTTGTTCCGAGCACGACGACGACAACGCAAGCGAAAAATGCTTCGCAAGGAAAGGAAAAATGCGTGCTGGATCTCCTCGGCCGCCCGTTGCCGGTCGATTGGCTGCCGGACGAGGCCACCGTCGCCAAGGTGATTGCCGACTTCGGCATGGCCGAGACCGACATCGAAGCCGAGCTGCTGACCTTCCACGCCTACAACGCCCAGCACGGCACGTTCTCGAAAAACTGGTCCGCGACGTGGCAGATGTGGTGCGCGCGCTGGAAGGAACGCGAGGCGAGCAAGCCGAAGCTGCCGATGCCACGCGTCGAGGTCAACCACCAACCGAGCGACAAAGATTGGGATCGTGCCTGCGCGATGTGGGCGCGCGGCGGTTCGGTCTGGTCCTTCAAATCGCTCGGCCCCGACCCGCAGCAGAGCGGTTGCCGATGCCCGCCGGAATTTCTCACCAAGCACGGAATCGACCCAGCAACCGGCCAGTGGCCGGCCAAAACGAAGGAGCTAGTCTCGTGACGCTGACCGAGGGCCTGGCGCGGGGCGAGAACCGCGCCAAGATTGCGTTGGCGGCGGTCGAGAGCCGGCTAAAGGACGCGCTGGCCGTGGCTGGCACCTCGATAGAGTCGCTGGAAAGTCCCATGACGGCGCCGCTGGCCGAAGCCACTACTGCGTTCGTCATTCCCCTCCATCGCGAATATGTCGGAAACTGGTGCGACGGGAGCGAAACGCGATGAATTGCCCCAAATGCGATGCCGACATTGGCGACAGCTATGAACCCGACGATCGCTCGGTAGGCATCCGCGGCGGCTGGTATTGCGATGGCTGCGATGTTGCCATTGGCGAAGATGAAGCCCTCCGCGAGCCGGTGGCGGGCGACGTTGAGATAATGTCGGCGCGCGAGTTTCGCGGAGACCGGCCGCTTGGAACTCCGCTCTCCGAACTATCGAGTCTTAACCGGATAAGCATGGAAGTTTTGATGCCGCCGCACTCTGTGTCGGCTGACGGCGCAACCGCAGAACCGTCCGAGGTGATGCCGCCGGCCGTCTCGCCGCACGAGCCTTCGGAAACAGCAGATTTCACGTGGAACATAGGGATGAAACGGGCCGATCTTTTGACCGTCGCGCCGTCAGGACACTATCTCGCTCCGGTCCTCCTGACGACCGCGGCCCTCGCCCTCAGCGGCGTCGGTATCGCGATCAACGGTTGGTTTGCTCGATCGTTGGGGTCGAGTGACTTGGCTGGATGGCTCTTCCTAGCCGTCGGCGTGGCTGCTGATCTGGCAGCCCTCGTTTTGCCCTCCACCGCCGCCGGGCTATGGCACACCGGTCAGCGGGCAACCGCATTAGTTGGCTGGGTCATTTGGTTTGTGACGTTCGCCTTCGCCGTGACGGCGGGCATTGGTTTCGCTTCCACCAACATCGCTGACGTGACGCTGTTGCGCGCGTCACGCGTCACGCCGGCCGTTACGAGCGCCCAGGCCATGCTATCGGATGCCATGACGGCCCGGGACCGGGAATGCAAAGGCGGCGTCGGGAAGTTCTGCCGCGAACGCGAAGCTTTGGTCGCCGAACGGCGCCAACTCCTCGATGCTGCGATGACGAGCGTCGAGCAAGCGGCCGACCCCCAGACCGACGCAGCAATCAAGCTGGTCGCGTGGATCTCCCGCGGCATGATGCGGCCGGCGCCGGAAGACTTTGCCATGCTCCGTCTCATCTTGTTGGCCGCGCTGCCACAGATCGGCGGGATGCTGCTGCTGATCAGGCGCCGCTTATTGACGACCGGCGGTGGGTGTTTCTGACCAGAACGGCGCGCCGGGGCCGTGCCATGTCCGTCCGGTGCAGTGGCAGTGCCGGTCAGTGCCGCGTTATCTGGCCGTGGTCCGTCCTCCACAGCCGAAAGATCGTCGGCTGGGCGATAGCCTCGGCGATCGAGCATGGGCTAACGCGTCACGGCCGGTACCAGCCTCCAAGGCCTGACTCAAATTTTAATTGACGCGCTGAGTCATGAAGCAGCCAATCTGAAGCAGCGAGATGCCAAAGGGCCTCTTGGGCTTCGGTTCGGGCGCCATCCCCTTCGCCTGAGAGGTGAATCATCTGCTTCAGATTTAATTGACGCATTGAGTCATGAAGCAGTCGTTTGACGCAGCAGGATGCCAAAATGGCCTTTCCAGCTATTGGGGGCGTTCCTCGCGGGAGAGGTGCGTCAACTGATTCAAATTTAATTGACGCAATGAATCATGAGTCGCCGAGTCATGACCCAGTATCTTTGACGCACGTGACGCGGCGGGGCGCTACCTGGCCGATTGTGCATCGGGCCACTTCGACGCACCTATTAGGGATGCGAGCTTGCGCTGATGCCCATGGCTTGCTCCGGGCATGCTTGGAGCAAGCTTCGGGCAACGGCATCGATTACTGACCTCGATACGGATCCGCTGGAGGGGGCGCCTTCCAATTGCGGATCTTCGACGCGACGTGGCCCTTCCAATTTCCCGCCGCCGAGACCGGACGAAGCGCATCGCCGCGCGCGCCCAGACCTAGACATCTTCAGACAGGCTTTCGTCGTGCGGGAGCCAACCGGCTGGCACATCACCGCCGCCGGCCGAGGGTACTGGCTACGATCGGAAGCCAGCTGCGCCTATGGCGCCGCCACGGCGTAGGATTGCGTGGGATACCGGCCGAAGACATGCGACTGGGTCAAGGTGAAGAACCGGGCGCATCCCGCGTTCAGCCGCGTGATGGATCAGTCCTGACTCCGGTCACAGAGCCCGTAGGCAACTTCCAGCCCTTGCGCCAGCCATTGGCCGAGCATGCCAGCATTCCAATGAAATCGAAATCACCCCTCATGATTGAGGCGGGTGCTCCGTTTTGTACGGGTGGATTGACGATATTCCTTCTTATTTCTTCGAACAGATGTCTGTTTAGGTGTTTGAGGCGATGCAATCAGCTTCGCCAGAGAAGGCGACCGGCGCATCATGATCGTGCTCGATAGAAGGCCCATTGCCTTGTCCATTTCCTCAAGCTCTTCGATTTTCACCTCGCGCGAGTTGAAGTAATGGAAATCGTCGACAGCGCTTTCCGACAGGAAAACTCGTCCGCTTTCGTGCGTGTACCAAAGCCCGTGCAGAAATGTATTCCGTTTCGTATTCAAATTCGAAAATTGCTGGATTATAGTTTCGTAAATATCGGTTTTCTTGGCGTTTATTTTTGAGCGTTGCAGGCAGGTTAGTAACAAGCTCTTTCGCGCCTGGTTGCTAACGATCGAATGAAAAATCTGTCGTGCTGGCGCGCGTTTGCCACCGCCCAAGAGGTCTTGCAATATTCCGATCATCAAATCTTCAACATGAACCCATATTGAGATGTTCCTCCCAAACAGCGCGGCAAATCCCTCATTAAGGATGCCGGGCTTATAGTGACCTTCGGGGGCGTCATCGTTAGGGGGTTTGAGGGCGTATCGTCTAAGAGGTTTGGAAGGTTTCATGGCAAGCTAAAGCAGCAGATTCTCTCGGAGAAACCAAGCTTGAGCGCGTAACGCTCCCCGGTTTTTCAGTCTGGCCTTCTTGGCGGCTTGCGCGCGCGACGAGGTCCGCCGGCGCCTTATCTGAGATCCGGAACGAGAGGTGGACCGTCGATATACGGCGGCGCAAGCAGTCGGATTTGATCATCAATTACATTCCAATCGGGCGAAACCGACCACCAGTCAAACCTGTCCAAGCAGATGCAGCCCCTATCTTGAGCCGCAAGACGCGCGCAGACGACGAAGGCATTCGATTTTTGAATAAATAACTCGCGTTCGGCGCCGGATCTCCGTTCTCCGTTCTCCCGCACTAGCTTTGCTGCGACAAGATGTTGTTCGGCCAGGAATTGCATCGAACCTCTCAGTTGCGTGATTTAGGAAATCGCTGCTCTTGGGCTCATAATTTTGGCTGGCACGCCGCATGCCAGCCTTAGGGCTTGCTGGGGAACTTCGAGTAGCACAGGCTAATAAGCACGCGCATAGCGTCGTTCGATCTGGCGGTTCGGGCTGCTTGCTCTCTGCATTCTGCAACATTGGTTGGAGAGAAGAAGTAGAAAGTCTCCCACGGGCGCCACAGAACGAGCGCAACTGCCACGACTAAAAACGCGATTCCAGCATATCTGAGGTATCTGCGATGCTCATAGAGTTTCCAAGCGAGCTCGATCGCGGCCGGGTCGGGGATCTCCTTCTGACAGCTACCGCACTTCGGGCGCCGATTTACCGCGTTGCAGTGCGGGCAATGAACCTCGCGCATCGCCTAAGCCCTTCGGGTCCGATCGTCGTTCCTGGTGCATTGCGCACCGTCGTCAACGACTATCAGACGGATTCGGCTCAGCCAAGACGAATCGGAACGATCGTTCCTAGAAAGATCGTTCCTGTCGTTGTGCCCTCCCACCATGGACCTGAAAGAGGCTATGGCGATAAATTTGCGTCGAGAACGCCATGCCAGGGAAATGACGCAAGAGGAATTGGCCGATCGGGCAGGGCTAAGTTCGCGTTATCTCGGCTCGATTGAGCGAGGTGCCGTGTCAGCGAGCGTCACAGTGCTGGGGCAACTTGCAAAGGCTTTGCGTGTCAATCCTTGTGAGTTGATTGCGCAGCCCCAACCTCGAAAGTCGTCGCGTTCTAGCTAACTACCACGCTACGTAATTGAGGTTGGTCAGCCGGGACTAGTCGATGTCCGCTCTTGATCGCACAACGGACTCAAGTCGGACATCGCGGCACTTCCGAGATGTGCCATGAAGAGACTCATGCACCGCAGCCATTTAATAGCTTATTCTATCGCGTTGTCGGCGCGGGCGAGCACCGAGGCGGGCACCGTGAGGTCGAGCGCTTTGGCGGTTTCCAGGTTGACGACATCCCCGCCGAAGATAGCGCTCGATTGATCGCGCTAGGGTACATGGCGGACCTAGCCGGTAGGCTGCGGATGACATTCCCCGGCAGGCGACGCATAGCCGCGGGATTTGAAAACAGGCCATTGCCAGTTTCAAATTTGACAGAGAAAAACTGCGATTTTACAACTTCGTAAATTCTTCTCCCCGACGTTGGTGCACTCTGCGACAGAAAGAGTAGACGTAACGATTCAACTTCGGGGACCCGATGTGTCTCTAATATGACAGGTTTTCAACGCTAAAAGTCCAAGAAGACCTTTATGAGAAAATTCCAAAACAGACGGAACCTTTTGCCCCGGTGCGTGTATGCCTTAGTCTTGATACCGCTCGGAAGGGCTCCGATGGCCGTGTTCCTGGCAGGAAGAGTCGCGATTCTGGTTGTCCGGCAGAAATGTTTTTATGGCTGCGATACTGATCGTTGAAGATGATACGTTTATCCGCGACGACGCGGAAATGATGATACAAGGCTGGGGGCACAATACACTTTTGGCCAGCGACGTAGACGAAGCGCTTTCACTCCTGCGTTCCTCTCGACAGATTGATGCACTTTTTACCGACATCTACCTCAAGAGGGCTATCCTTGGCGGGTATGAACTTGCCCATCAGGCCATCAAGCTCCGGCTGAATTTGCGTGTGCTCTATACGACCGGCAATACCATCAACGATAAAGCGAAGGCGTTGTTTGTTGACGGCGCGCACTTCCTTCAGAAGCCGTACACACAACATCAGCTGCAAAACTCCGTTAAAGCACTGCTCGCAGTGTAATTCTGAATCCGCGCAATCGATCCGCTAGTTGGGACGGGTACAAGGTACCGGGGCAACACGATGACTCATGGAAATGACGGGGCGAAGACGCGGGTCGGCGTCTCCGAGGGCACCGACAACGCTGCGCGTAAGCAGGCGGAAGAGGTGCGGCTCCAGGCGGGGGCGCTGCAGAGCGCGATTTTCAACAGCGCCAACTTTTCGAGTATCGCCACCGACGCGAAGGGCGTCATCCAGATCTTCAACGTCGGCGCTGAGCGGATGCTGGGCTACACGGCCGCCGAAGTGATCAACAAGATCACGCCGGCTGACATTTCCGATCTGCCGGAGCTGATCGCGCGCGCCAAAGCGTTGAGTCTTGAGTTCGGCACCCCGATTACGCCAGGCTTCGAAGCCTTGGTCTTCAAGGCCGCGCGCGGGATCGAGGACATCTACGAACTGACCTACACCCGCAAGGATGGGAGTCGGTTCGGCGCGGTAGTTTCCGTCACGGCGCTGCGCGACGCGCAGGACACCATCATCGGCTATCTACTCATTGGTACCGACAACACCGCGCGCCAGCAGGCGGAAGAAGCGCTGCTCAAGGCGGGGGCGCTGCAGAGCGCGATTTTCAACAGCGCCAACTTCTCCAGCATCGCCACTGACGCGAAGGGCGTCATCCAGATTTTCAACGTCGGCGCCGAGCGGATGCTGGGCTATACGGCCGCCGACGTGATGAACAAGATCACGCCCGCCGACATTTCGGATCCGCAAGAACTGATCGCACGCGCCACCGCGCTAAGCGTCGAGCTCGGAACCACCATCACGCCAGGCTTTGAGGCGCTAGTCTTCAAGGCCTCGCGCGGGATCGAGGACATCTACGAACTGACCTACATCCGCAAGGATGGCAGCCGGTTCCCGGCGGTGGTGTCCGTTACCGCGCTGCGCGACGCGCAGGACGCTATCATCGGCTATCTGCTGATCGGCACCGAACTTAAGGCGGGTGCGCTGCAGAGCGCGATTTTCAACAGCGCCAACTTCTCGAGCATCGCCACTGACGCAAAGGGCGTCATCCAGATCTTCAACGTCGGCGCTGAGCGGATGCTGGGCTATACGGCCGCCGAAGTCATGAACAAGATCACGCCGGCTGACATTTCCGATCCGCCGGAGCTGATCGCACGTGCCAAGGCGCTGAGCGTCGAACTCGCAACCCCAATTACGCCAGGCTTTGAGGCCTTGGTATTCAAGGCCTCGCGCGGGATCGAGGACATCTACGAACTGACCTACATCCGCAAGGATGGCAGTCGGTTCCCGGCGGTGGTGTCCGTTACCGCGCTGCGCGACGCGCAGGACGCTATCATCGGCTATCTGCTGATCGGCACCGACAATAGCGCGCGCAAGCTGGTCGAAGCCGAGCAAAAAAAGCTCGATCAGCGCCTGCGCGACCAGCAATTCTACACCCGCTCGCTGATCGAATCCAACACCGACGCGATCATGACCACCGATCCCTCCGGTATCATTACCGACGTCAACAAGCAGATGGAGGCGCTCACCGACTGCACGCGTGACGAGCTGATCGGCGCGCCGTTTAAGGACTACTTCACCGACCCAGAGCGGGCCGAGGCGGCGATCAAGCTTGTGTTGAGCGAAAAGTCGGTCACCGACTACGAGCTGACGGCGCGTGCGCGCGACGGCAAGCAGACGGTGGTGTCCTACAACGCGACCACCTTTTACGACCGAAACCGTACGCTGCAGGGCGTCTTCGCCGCGGCGCGCGACGTGACGGAACGCAAGCGGGTGGAGGCAGAATTGCAGCAGGCCAAAGCCACTGCCGAGAGCGCAAGCCAGACCAAGTCAGATTTTCTGGCGAGCATGAGTCATGAGATCCGAACGCCGATGAATGCGATCATGGGCATCGCGGATCTGCTCGCGAAGACCGCTCTCTCGCCGGAGCAGGACAAGTACGTGCAGATCTTCCGCCGCGCCGGCGACAATCTGCTGAATCTCATCAACGACATCCTCGATCTCTCCAAGGTCGAAGCCTCGCAGCTTGAGCTGGAAAGGACGGGCTTCTCGTTGAACGACCACCTGGAGAAAGTGATGGAGATGGTGGCGGCTCGGGCCAATGAAAAACGGCTGGCGCTGGTGTGCAAGATCGCGCCGAACGTGCCCACCAACCTGGTCGGCGACCCGACACGGCTGCGGCAGGTGCTGCTTAATTTGCTTGGCAACGCGATCAAGTTCACGCAATCGGGCGAAGTGTCCCTGCGAGTTGAGCCGGATGCGGACTCCTCCATTCCAACCGCATTACGGTTCACAATTTCGGACACCGGTATCGGCATTTCGGACGAGAAATTGGGCAAGGTATTTGAACGTTTCACACAAGCCGACTCATCCACAACGCGCAGGTTCGGGGGCTCGGGACTGGGGCTCACGATTTCGAAGCGCCTGGTGGAACTGATGGGCGGACGTATCTGGGTCGAAAGCGAGGTCGGGGCGGGCAGCGTGTTTGCCTTCGCCGTGCCATTCGAGATCTGGGCCACGGCCGATCGGCCGGTTGCCATGCCGGTCGGTACCGATCCGGAGCTGCCGCTCCCGGCGCTGCGAATTCTTCTGGCGGAGGACTCTCCCGACAACTGCATCATCACGATGGCCTACCTGGAGGACACGCCGTACCGGGTCGAAATCGCCGAGACTGGGGCCATCGCTTGTAAAATGTTTGAACTCGGTCATTACGACCTCGTCCTGATGGATCGACAGATGCCCGTCATGGATGGCTTGACCGCGACGCGGACGATTCGAGCGTGGGAGCAGGCGAATGATCGGCCGCCCACACCGATCATTGCACTGACGGCCTCCGCCTTGAAGGGCGATCGCGAAATGTGTCTGGCCGCGGGGTGCACGGCTTTTTTGACGAAACCAATCAAACAAGAGGTGCTGCTGCAAGCGATCAGGGAGCACTCCATAGTCGCTCCTTCGTCATCAAAAGAAGAAAGCAATCGGATGGAGCCGATCCTTTTGCGTGTGAAATCCAAATTCGCAGACCGTATTCCCGCGTATCTGCAGAATTGCAGGCAGAATGCCATCTTGATGCTCGACGCGTTGGATCGAGGCGACTTTGAGATCGTGACGAGTCTAGGTCACCAGATGAGGGGATCCGGGGGCATGTTTGGATTCCAAGCTATAACTGACATCGGCGCCGCCCTTGGACAGGCTGCCGGAGGCGCCGACAACGACGCGTCCCGCAAGTGGGTGGGCGAGTTGTCCAACTACCTGGACAGCATCGACGCAATTTCCAACTAGCCCGTGGTGTGCCTGCGGCGCAACATGTCCGCTCCGGGTCAAAA
>Ga0182030_10024414_pt1 | contig 11108 bp, 17 predicted proteins | sample 812S3MmetaG_FD_121299 | JGI IMG/M metagenome (GOLD analysis project Ga0182030, IMG submission 121299) | Permafrost microbial communities from Stordalen Mire, Sweden - 812S3M metaG (Illumina Assembly) | ecosystem: Environmental > Terrestrial > Soil > Wetlands > Permafrost | place: Sweden...
AAAACAGAACCAGATATAAAAACAGAATCAGATATAACAACAGAGGATATAGACCCATTTGAATAGGTTTAAGGACTCTTAGCTTAATTGGTTAAAGCATTCGGTTTACATCCGAAGGACTGTAGATTCAAGTTCTACAGAGTCCACCATAAATTTAGGAGAAAAGTAAAATGAAAATATTTTTAATAATCTATTTAACAGGTGTAATATTCAGTATTTATAAATCAATACAAAGAATGATGTCTTATGAAAATGAGATAATAGTATTAGATTTACTTCAAATTTTTACTTGGTCACTTATTAGCTGGGTAATGTTATTTGTTTTCTATTATGATCAAATAGGTAATTTTCTTACTGGTTTACTTGATTTTCTGGTATTTTTAGAGACCAAGGTTACTAAAATTGAGAAAATTGTTGTATGGAGAAAGAAAAATACAGTTCTACCTGGTGGGGATAAACTGCAACACCCTATTCATACTACTATTAATATTGGTGGTGATAAATGAAACAATTTGAAATAGAGAGATTTTCCTTTGCTATAGATGGGGATGATGACTGTATCTCTGCTGAAGAGGTAGAAGCAATTCTAAATAAGTTTGAGAATAGAACTGGTGGACATAATATGGGTTTTGGAGTATGGAAGGTGAGAGAGGTAAAAAATTAAAATAGGAGGTAAAAAATGAAAATAGTTTGTATATCTGACACCCATGGTAAACATTCACAAGTTGAAGTACCAGATGGTGATATCCTTATCCATGCAGGTGATTTTTGCAATTGGGGTACAAGTAGTGAGGTAAAAGATTTTAACAAATGGTTAGGTACTCTAAACTTTAAAAAAATCATATGCACAGCTGGTAATCATGATATCTGCCTGGACAAAAATTGCAATGATCCAATAACAGGTAATAAAAAATATGATGGGCATAAACTACTTACCAATGCTATTTACTTGGAAAATGAAAGTGTAGAAATTGATGGTATAAAGTTCTGGGGATCACCATTTTCACCAACTTTTTTAAATTGGGCATTTATGGAAGACAGGGATAAGATTCATAAATACTGGGATATGATTCCAGCAGATACAAATGTAGTAATCACACATGGGCCATTATATGGTGTTTTAGATTTAGTAGACAATGACTATAACCCTGACCCACATGTAGGTTGCAAAGCACTATTAAACAGATTATTAGAATTTTATCCTGCTTATCATTTATCAGGTCACATACATTCTGGCTATGGTGTTAAAACAATTAGTAACAATAAAGATAAGAAGATAGACTGTATAAATGCTTCTGTAGTAAATGAGGAATACCAAGTAGTAAATAAACCAATTACATTTAATATTTAAAATTTTGGTCATGTAGCTCAGTCGGTTAGACATTTAGATGGTTCTCTAGCTCAATCGGTTAGAGCAAATGACTCATAATCATTAGGTTTCTGGTTCAATCCCAGAGGGAACCACTTTAAATTAAGGATAAATAAAATGGATAAAAATAAGGTGGACATAGAAGGTTTAGCTAAATTTTTACTTACACCACAAGATAGTACTAAGATGCCTGATGATATATTTGCAACAACTTTAACACTTTCTTTCATAGGTATGGTGGCCCGTCCCTCAAATATTGATACAGAGTTGCTACAAAAGTGCTGTGATGCTTTTAATTCAAATAGGGGAAAAACTGAAACAGAAATAGAAGCAGTAAAAGAAGTAATTATTAAATGGAGAAAAGATAATGAAACTAAAATTAGTTTATCTAAGAGATAAATGGATGTCTTGTATCCCGCATTCTCACTGGGATCTCTGCACAGATGAAAAAGATCCAAAGAATATAGCTTGTATTTTATCAGGTGGGAAAGAATCAAATAAAATTTTAAAAGAGATGGTTAAATTATATAATGGAGAAAAAGATGCCAAAACTAAATAATCATGATGTAGGTGCTTTAGTGTGCAGATTCCAGGTAGAGAAACTACATGAGGCTCACAAGAAATTAATAGAAGAAGTAATATCAAGACATAATAATAGAGTTATAATCTTTATTGGTGTTTCTCCAACAATGGGAACAAAAGAAAATCCTTTAGACTTTATAACCAGAAAATCAATGGTAGAATCAGCTTTTCCAGGAATAGTAGTTTTACCTTTAATGGATTGTTCAAGGGATGAAGTTTGGTCAAAGAATTTAGATACACAAATTAGAACAGTATACCCATTAGGTAAAGTATGTTTATATGGTGGAAGAGATAGCTTTTTAAAAAGTTATTGTGGGCAATTTGATGCTCATGAATTTCCCACCCATGATTACAGACCAGGTTATGAAGTCCGGGAAGCAATAGGAAAAGAAAGTATTAATTCAGAGGATTTTAGATCTGGAGTAATTTATTCAACACAAAATCAATATAAGCGCACCTATTTGACCATAGATGTAGCAGTTTATAGAAAATTTCCACAAAAAGCAGGAGATAAAAGAAGACCAGAAATAGAAATATTAATGGGAAGAAAACATAATGAAATAGGTTATAGATTTATAGGTGGATTTGTAGAAGGTGAATCATTAGAAGAAACAGTAAGAAGGGAAGCAGCAGAAGAGGCACATGTAACTTTAGAAGGTGGAATAGAATTTGTAGGTAGTTTTGTGGTAAGAGATTGGAGATATAATAATACCTCAGATTCAGTTTTAACTTCATTTTTTGCTAGTGAATTATCTTGGGGTGGTGCAATAACAGGTAAAGATGAAGAAAAAGCAGGTGATGATTTAGAAGAAATTAAGTGGATAAATTTGAAACATCTATATAATAGTAGTAAGGATATAGTTGTAGATAATCATCAGGTATTAGTAGAAAAATTGGCAGAATACTTTAATATAGTAAAGAAAGGAAAAGAAGACAATGAATAAGATTATTTTAAGCACAGATAGTTATAAAATATCACATTTTAAGCAATATAAGCCTGGAACCACAAATATTAGTTCATATTTAGAATCACGGGGTGGTATGTTTTCAGATACTACCTTTTTTGGTCTTCAATATATTTTAAAAGAGTATTTAGTTGGTCAGAGAGTTACAAAACAAGGAATACTTGAAGCTGAAGAATTTCTTACTCCACATTTCTTTGGTAATTCAAGTTTGTTTAATAAATCTGGGTGGGAAGACATTCTTAATAGATTTAAAGGTGTTCTACCTGTTTCTATTAAAGCTATACCAGAGGGAACTAAAGTAAATACACATAATGTCTTAATACAAATTGAAGCAACTGATCCAGCCTTTTATTGGCTTCCTAATTATTTGGAAACTCTTTTAGTTCAAAGTTGGTACCCAATTTCAGTAGCTTCTCTATCAAGTGCTATTTATGATATTATTCATTTAGCACTAGAAACATCAGGTGATCCATCAGGTATTGACTACAAACTACATGATTTTGGATTTAGGGGTGTGAGCTCTGTTGAGAGTGCCATGATTGGTGGTATGGCACATCTAGTCAACTTTAAGGGTTCAGACACTTTAATAGCTATTTATGGGGCAAAGAAATACTATTCTGAGCCATGTGCAGCCAATTCCATAGCTGCTGCTGAACACAGCACCATAACTTCCTGGGGAAGAGAAATGGAGAAAGAAGCCTATGAAAACATGCTTACTCAATATCCTTCTGGGTTTGTTGCCGTTGTGTCTGATAGCTATGACATATATAATGCATGTTCCAAAATTTGGGGTGAAGAGTTACGTGATAAAGTACTTAGCAGGGATGGTGTACTTGTTATTCGCCCTGATTCTGGTGTTCCTGTGGATGTTATTCTTAAAATCCTACCAATTCTAGCAGAAAAGTTTGGGTATGAAATAAATGCTAAAGGTTATAAGGTATTAAATCCAAAGGTAAGGATTATTCAGGGTGATGGTGTTAATATTGACTCTATCCAGGAAATTCTAAATGCTATGTTAAAAGGGAAATGGTCAGCTGATAACATTGCTTTTGGTATGGGTGGTAAATTACTTCAAGGTGTTAATAGAGACACTAATATGTTTGCCTTTAAAGCCTCTGCCCAACAGGATAAAGATGGTTGGCATGATGTATATAAATCTCCGGTTACAGACAGTGGAAAAGTGTCTAAAAAGGGTAGATTAAAACTTATAAAGAATGGGAATAAATTTACAACAGTACCCTTAGATGTACCAACTACTCAAGATGATTGTTTAGTAGAGGTATTTAGGGATGGGAAGATATTAAAAGAATATACTTTTGCAGAAATAAGAGCAAATGCAAGAAAGTAATATATCTTAACAGTATAGTAAACAAATAAAACAAAGTAAAAACAAAAGGAGAAACAAAATGATTGGATTAGGTATTCTAGCATTGGTGGTATTAGTATCAGGATTTTTCAGCAAAGAGTTTTTAGGTGGTATGTTTGGTTTTTACAAAATTGTACCAGTAAATGAAGCCCATGTAAGAATTATGCACAATAAGAAAGAAACTTTTTCCTCTCGTACTGGTAAGAGTTCCTACTGGGTTGCACCATTTATAACAAAGTTGCATAAGTTGCCATTGACCAACTTAGCTATTCCTATTAATGATATTAAGTTAAATGATAAGAATATGGCTAAGTTTGTTTGTGATATTACCTGCTTCATTAATATTGACAATCTTGACTTAGCTGTTGAACGCTTACCTTTAACAGATACTTCAAAAGAGTTGGGATTTGATTTTACTAAGTTGTCAACAGACTTACATGCCATTGTTGAGTCAGTTGGTAGAACATCTGCTGCCAAACAGAGTATCCTAGAAGTTTATATGGATAGACAGGCATTTGATCAGGCTATTACCAAAGAGGTCAAAGAGGTATTTCCTAAATGGGGTATTGCCTTAGTTGATTTGGAGTTAAAGGAAATTAAGGATGCCCCAAACAGTACAATTGTTTCTGATATTGAAACTAAGGTGGCAGCAGAAATTCGTAGAGATGCTACTATCAAGGTTGCTCAGACTAACAAGGAAGCAGAAGTTGCAAAAGCTGAGAATGAGGAGATTTACCGGAAGAGACAGATTCAAAAGGATCAGGCTGTATCAATTGCTCAACAGGATGCACAGATTGCAGTTCAGCAGAAAACAGCAGAGGCAAATATTCAGCAAATTGAAGCTAAGAGAAAAATTGAAGTAGGTCAAGCTGAAATTGCTAAACAGATTACAGAACAAAATGCCCAAGCTTCCAGAATTCAGGTTACACAGGAAGCAGAAGCACAGAAAACAAAATATGCAACAGAGTCTGAAGGGCAAGCTTCCCAGATTATGAAAGTTGGTCAAGCAGAAGCTGATATTGTGAGAATTAAAAAGGAAGCAGAAGCAGCAGGTACACTAAAGTTAGCAGAAGCAATGAAAGCATTTAATGATACAGCTATTAATGTTAAGATCCTTGATATTCAAAAGGAAGTTACCATTGCTAAATATAATGCTTTAGGTAATGCTCTTAGTAAAGCAGAAGTTAAGCTTATTATGAGTGGTGAGAAGAGTGGTAGTTTATTTGGGATGGACTTCAATGCTGATTCTGGTGCTAATCTAGAACAGTTTTTAAATCAATTAGGTTTGGATGAAGCAAAAGTTTCTTCAATTCTATCCTTAATTAAAAAGTAAAAATGCTTAATACCCTAGATATCTTGGGGGAGGAGGGTAAAGTCTCCCCCAAGTATGTGCATATAGTTAAGCAGTTAGGAATATTTAGATTTGGGTATTTTAAATTAGGTAAAAATTTTGAGTTATCTATAACTATTTCTAGTAATTGGGATAACCAAATTATTGAAAAACGTCAGAGAAAGTAATATGAATAAAGAAAAATGTAGAGAGTGTGATAAGGTAGCAGTATGGTTCTATTTACCTGGTATGGAAGATATATATGATAGAGAAGATGACTACTACTGTGAAGATCATGTATCTAGGGGATGTACTTGTAACCTATCACCAAAGGATGGAGACTATGAAAATTTAGACCCAGAAAATTGGGCAGAAGATTTAGATGACCAAGGTAGAAAATTTCCTTGCTGTGAATATATGTACTCAGAAGAAGGGTGGTACAAAGATGAATAAACTGGAAAAGAAATTTAAGAAGGAATTAAAAAGAAAAGAAAGAAGAAAGTCATTAACTTTATTTTCAAGAAGTAAACATCATTCAAATAATAAGCAAGTAGCATAATATTTAGAAGGTAAATGGGCAATTAGCTATATAATAGTAGTATAAGGATTAAATGAATATTAAAACACATAGAGAAATAATATATCAAATAGCAAAAGCTTGTAAACTTCCTATTAGATTTTTTCCACAACCTAAAAAGAGAAAAGTAAGGAAATCATATGAAAAAGACTCAAAATAAAAAGCTATATGAAGAAGCAGTAGAAAGAAATATTTTAAATTTAGAAAGATTAGTAAGACAAGGTGAATCAGCTAATTTAGAAACAAAGTATGCAGGAAAAACTATTGAACAAGCCAAAACAATGTTAGGTGTAAGAAAAGTGGATGACTATTGGGATAACAGAATTTTAAAACTTACTAAAACTATTAAATAGGTTAATATGGCTACTAAAATTGGTCCACTAAATCAGCATGAATATCTACACCCACATTATGGTAAAGAAGATTGTTGCCTATGTAAATCAGAAATAGAGGTAAAAGATCTAAAATCTAAAGTAACAGTTTTAAAAGAATTTTGTAAAAGATTATCAAGTAGCCAATACCCACTAGAACCAGAAATACAGGAACTAATTAATAAGAAATTTTGGGAGATACTATGATTGCTATTTATTCACTTACACCTGCTCCTTGGGGTGATGATTACAGATTAGTAGAATCTTTTGAAACTTGGGAACAGGCAACAGAAGTACTTAAATCACTAGAAAAAGTTAATATTAGTTTTAATCTTTATAAACTAGTAGATTGGTCAGAACCTAAATCTAGTAGAGAATCATTACCTATATGATAGTTAATGCCAAGATGCACAAAGATACACAATATCAACTTCCTATGCTACGAGAGAAGATATCAAAAGAAATTGATCATGTAGGGTCTTTTATTATAGATTGTAATGAAAAGAATTGGAATAGTTATAATGCAGATCCTGTATCCATCGAAACTATCAAATTTGCTGCTAAAGTATTAGAAGAAATAGGTAAATGGTTTGAAACAAATATAGGATTCTTAAACAATAGAACTGTTAGATTCAAAACAGACCCAATGCCTGGTGGAGATATTCACATTGATGTAGTTTATGATAATTTGTTTTGTGGCTGGTTCTTCGTAGAAGAGGGAAAACCCATTGATTGTAACTTTAGACCAGAACCACGGCATATGCTAAGTGGACATAAGACTATTGCAGACAGAGATTTTTTAATGGTCTTTTCAACTGATAAGATAAACACTAAATGTTCCTTAGAAGAAATTCACGTATTTTTAGATGAAGCTTTTTATGAACATAAATGGAAGTTTATTCCTGATTACTCTCATTTCAATCCTAAGTACATAACAAATAAAGACAAGGAGATTTTCAATTAGATATTATGAAAATTTTAACCATAGCTGACATACATTTACAGAATAATACTAACTTTGGTTTGGATATTAAAACAGGTTTATCAAAAAGATTGGTAGATCAACAAAAAGTTTTAAAGCAGGTAACCTCTATAGCCATTGAAGAGAAGGTTGATGCTGTATTATTTTTAGGTGATTTAATACATTCTGTAGGTACTGTTAGCACAGAAGTATTAAATACTGCCTACATGTTTTTTAGTTATTTAAAAAATTCTGTATGTATCCCCACCTATTTTGTTCCTGGTAATCATGATTTATCTGTAAGAAAAAGTTCAAAATGGTATCACTACTCTTGCAAGGTGTTTGAGCCAGTAACACCACCAGCAAATATTAAAATTATTGGGTACCATGAAGAAATAGATTATGAAGCCACAAAAGGTTTTGATATTGTAGCAATTCATAAAACACCAATTAATACTAAAATAGGTGGATTTACATTTAAAGATGGTTTTAACTGGGAAGAATTAAGTAGGAATAACAAATTGATAGTAGTAGGCCATATCCACCATAGACAACACTTATCAGATAATTGTATTATAGTAGGGTCTCCAATGTCTTTAACTTTTGGGGATGAGATGACAAATGAAAGGGGAATATATTTAGTAGATACAGATAGTGGAAAAGCTGAATTTAGAAAATTAGATTATCCAGAGTTCCTTACAGTAGAGAACTATTCGGATACAAGAGATGATGGGAATTATTACAGAGTTCTTAATAAGGATTATATAATTTCTGATTCTTTACAAACTGAAAATATTAAAGTTCAGTCTTCCCCTATTTATATTGAAGAAAGAATTAAATCAACAGAATTTAATGGTATTTTAAAAGAGTGGTTGGAAATACAAAATAAACCTGCTAATCATCTAGATTTAATTTCTGATATTATTGATGAAAGCAGGTTTTTACTTGGTAAGGTGTTTTATAATGGAAGACTACAGGAAGTAACCATAAAAGATTTCCTATCAGTTGGTGAAATTAACTATAAAGTTGAAAATGGATTCACTGCAATTGTTGGACCAAATGGAAACGGCAAAACCAGTTTAGTGGAGGCAATTGGGTGGTGTCTTACAGGTAAGACTACCAAAGGTTTAACTGCTGATGATGTAATTAGAAATAGACCGAACCAACAAAGTAATTGTAAAGTTACCTTAAAATTAATATCAAAAGAAGGTAAATTACTAGAAATTACACGTAGTAGGAAGAATGGTTTAGAAATATCTGAAGAGCAAGATGGTGATGAGTTTATTATGACAGATATATGTGGTGATAGAAAATCTGGTGATGCACAGAAATTATTGGAAGCTAAACTTGGGTTTGATGAGAAGATATTTAGAACAGCTTGTTATTTTAGTCAGGAAAACCTTTTGATGTTAACAGGTTTAGAAGATGCTGACAGAACTAAAATGATTACAGATTTACTTGGGTTTGAAAGTTACAATGATCTGTATACTAAAACAAACACTAAAATAGAAAAAATTGGCAAAGAAGTAGTAAGTAAAGAAAAGGAAATAGTATCACAACAACTTAAAATTGCTAATACCAAAGGGAAATTAGAAACCTACAATGAATCTTTAAATGACTTAGGTATTTCTGCAAAAAGTACAAATAATAAAGTATTAGAATATATTGACAAAAAGAATAGTACAGAATTAGAGCTAGTTAATCTTAAAACTACTGAGATACCTATTAGAGATTTTGATAGTGAGGAGAAAAGATTAGTATCTGATAAGAATAATAATGCAGAGAAAATTAGAAACTTTTCAGATATATTCTACACCTATTTAGAGTCAGTTAAGGAAATGGAAATAAACTATAAAGTTTCTATGAGTGAAGCAGAAAATTCAAGTCAATTATTTATGAAATTAGTGGATGAAATAGGTACTGTAGAAGATGCAGAAGTTGGTGTTTATTGCCCAGAGTGTGGATCTATAGTTTCTGAAGAAGGTAAGAATAAATATATACTTTCTAAAAAAGAGGAACTTGAAATTATTAAAGAAAAAAGAGATAGTTATGATAAAAAGGCTTCTGATCTTAATAAGGGTTTACAGGAACTTAGGAAATTAGGACAGGAACATTCTAAAACAGATAAATTACTTGGGGAAATTAGTTTAAGGTTGGAAAAAGATATCTCAAATTTGGCTATTGAAAGAAGAAATTATGAAAGCAAGAGAAATGAACAAAGAAATCAAGGTGATGTATTAAGAAGTAAAATCCAGGGGTATGAGGAGCAAATAAAGATTACAAAAGATGAATTAAAAGATATATTAAAACAAATTGATTTAGCAAAAGTAAATTTATCAGTATTAGAATTAGCACTAGAAAAAGATACTGAGTTAATTTCTAGCATTAAAAGAGAAATAGAAGAATTAAATGAAAAAATAAGTATATTAGAATTTTGGAAAATAGCTTTTTCACCTAAAGGAATAAGGGCATTACTATTAGATAAATTCTGCAACTCATTTAATAAAATAGTTAATAATTATTTATCCACTATATCCAATGACACTATGAGATTAATAATAACCCCAGTAAGTACTTTAAAAGGTGGGGAAGAAAGAAATAAATTAGGAATAACAGTAAGATTTAAAGAGTATGAAGTTAAATACAATGCTTTATCAGGTGGTGAAAAAAGAAGGGTAGACACAGCTTTAATTTTTTCCCTAAGTAAATATTTAGAAGTAAAACATAACTTAGGAGAACAAGGTTTATTAGGATTAATGATATTAGATGAAGTATTTTCTGGACTAGATGTAAGTGGTAGAGATATTTTAGTAGCATTATTAGAACAAGAAAGCAAAAATAAAGCTATATTTGTAATAGATCATACTTTAGATTTATCAAGTTCAGCTAACAGAGTTTGGACAGTAAATAAAGAAAATGATATTAGCTCATTGGAAATAACTTCAATAGGGTATTAATAGCGGGGTTTAATGATGACAGTAATAGGTGTAGATAATGGTCCAACTGGTTCCATAGGTATTATAAATGATTCAGGACCACTATTGTTTAAAACCCCTGTAAAAAAGGAACAAAATTATACAATAAAAAAGCAGAATATTACTATGGTAGAAGTTTTAGAATTAGTTGAGTTACTAAAGCCATATGTTTCTGAAAAAACAAAATGCTATCTCGAAAGACCAATGGTGAACCCATTTAGGTTTAAATCAACTCTTTCAGCAGTTAGGGCACTACAAGTTACAATAGATGCACTAAAATTTTTAAAGTTGAAACCAGAATATGTTGACAGCAAAAAATGGCAAAAAGCATTACTACCAATAGGAATAAAAGGATCAAAAGAATTAAAGAGAGCATCATTAGAAGTTGGTAAAAAACTATTTCCAACAATAAATTTCAAGGGTTTCAAAGATGCGGACTCATTATTAATTGCAGAATTTTACAGGAGAAAGGAATCAAAGTAATGGATAATAAGTTAAAAGTTTTGTGCCTAGATATTGAGACCACACCTATAAAAACCTATTTATGGGGAATGTACCAGGAACTAAATAATTATGATATGGTTATAGATGAATGGTATATTCTTACCTGGG
>Ga0182030_10024417_pt1 | contig 11106 bp, 13 predicted proteins | sample 812S3MmetaG_FD_121299 | JGI IMG/M metagenome (GOLD analysis project Ga0182030, IMG submission 121299) | Permafrost microbial communities from Stordalen Mire, Sweden - 812S3M metaG (Illumina Assembly) | ecosystem: Environmental > Terrestrial > Soil > Wetlands > Permafrost | place: Sweden...
ATTTCACCCGACGTTGGTTGCAAGACGCCGCAGATGCATTTCAGCAGCGTGGACTTGCCCGAGCCATTCTGTCCCACGATGCCCACTGTCTCGTTGTCCGAGATCTTGAAGTCAATGTCGACGAGCGCACTGAAGAGCTCCGTAGTGCCCGACTTGGGATGCAGGAGTCGCTCCTTTAATGACTTGTGGCGTTCGTGGTGAATCTTGAACTGCTTGGAGATGTTGGATACCTCAATGACCGTCGTCATTACAGCTCCGACTCAAAATTGCCCTCGAGGCGGCCGAAGATTGTCAACGACACCAAAAACAGCACGATCATGATGGCGAGCAACGCGAGATTAAGGAAGAAGAAATGAGACACGGACCAGGTGGGCAAAATGCGGAGTATTGGGTGAGGGGCCACCGTTGAACTCACCGTGGTAGCCACGTAAAACACCCGTTGGAAAGTGAGCACTATCAAAGTGATGGGATTCAAGAAATAGAGGAGGGCAACCCCATGCTGATGAAGCTTGAGTGAGATGGTGTTCTCGTAGCTGTAAACAATGGGCGTCAAGTAGAACCACAGCATCAACGACACTTCCATCAAGTGCTTGATATCGCGCAAGTACACATTGAGTGCTGAGGTGACCATGGCCACCGACGCGGTGAACAAGTACAGTGCCGCGAAAGAGATCGGAAGTATCCACATGTAATTCCAGGCTGGTGAGTGGCCCACAATCAGCAGCACGAGAGCCAAGACGCCCAACTGAATGAAGAAGTAGACCACGGAGGCCCCCACATTGGCCAGCGCCAGAATCTCACGCGGAAAGGAAACCTTCTTCACGAGCGACGCCCGGTCGACGATGACGCCGGTCGCGGTGTTAATGGCGGTCTGGAAAAGGTTCCAGACGACGAGGCCCGCAAACAGATAGATGTAGAAGTTGGGAATACCGTTCTTCAAGAACAAGAAAAAGACCAGGAAGTAGATCCCGAGGGTCATCGCGGGCGCGAGCATCGACCAGAAGATGCCGAGCACCGAACTCTTGTATTTGATACGGATGTCCGACGTAATCAGACTCGTCAGCAACTCGCGGCGGTTGGCCAGATTCCTCAGGCGCGTCCACAGATTCGGTCGCGCGCTCAAGACACGCACGGGGGCGTCCTCAATCGAACGTCGCGGGGCCCCCGCCGACGTCGCGTTATCCACTAGACCCCTTGGCGAATCGCCGAACGCTCAATTACCGCGTCAATGAAGCCGTACTCCAGCGCCTCCTGGGCGGTGAACCAGCGATCGCGATCCGAATCAGCTTCGATCCGCTCGACCGTCTGGCCGGTGTGAAAGGCAATGCGCTCAGCCAGAACGTTCTTGGAGTAACCAATCTGCTCAGCTTGAATTGCAATGTCCGACGCCTGTCCCTGCATGCCACCCATCGATGGCTGGTGCATCAGGATGCGGCTATGCGGCAGCGAGAATCGTTTGCCCGGCGTGCCCGCGCAGAGCAGGAACTGACCCATTGAGGCGGCAATGCCCAGACAGATCGTGCGGATGTCGCAATTGACGTACTGCATCGTGTCGTAGATCGCGAGACCACTGAAAACAATGCCGCCGGGAGAGTTGATGTAGAGGCTGATGTCCTTGTCGGGATCCTCTGCTTCGAGCAACAAGAGTTCGGCACAGATTCGGTTGGCGGATTCCTGATCAACTTCGGTTCCCAAAAAGACAATGCGCTCACGAATGAGTCGCTGAGTGAGATCGTTCGCGCCGTATCCTTCGGCTCTGGAGTAGTTATTCATGCAGACCAATCTAACGTGCGAGACCACGGTCTCCTCGCACGAGCACGTAGAATGGGGCTTCTTGCGGGCGTGGCGGAATTGGCAGACGCGCTGGTTTTAGGTACCAGTTCTTCGGAGTGTGGGTTCGAGTCCCTCCGCCCGCACCACGTCTCAATCAGTGTCTGGCTATTGCCCGCTTCGTCTGCTAGCGTGGTATTTGCTGTTTTGCCGCATAATGCGGTGGAGACCGATTCGACTGTGACATATCGAGTTGGGCTCATCTCAACTTGTAGGAGTCATATGTCTGTGCCCTTTGCCGACCTCGGCGTGCCATCGAACCTCGTAGAACGCCTCGCGGCTCGTGGTATCACTGAAGCCTTCCCCATTCAAGAGGCGGCTATTCCCGACGCGCTCGCCGGTCGAGACGTCGTGGGAAAGGCCATCACTGGTTCGGGCAAGACCCTCGCCTTCGGCCTACCGCTCATCGCGCGCCTCACCAAAGCCCGTCCACGCAAACCAGTTGCGCTGGTGCTGGTGCCCACCCGCGAGCTCGCCGCCCAAGTACAAAAGGAACTGGCGCAGCTCACCGACGACCGTGGTCGTCGCGTCATCTGCATCTACGGTGGCACGTCCTACAGCGTCGCGCGCAAGGCGCTGAACTTCGGTGTGGACGTCGTCGTGGCCTGTCCCGGCCGTCTTGAGGACATGCTCGAACAGGGAGCCCTCGACTTGTCTTCGACAACAACGGTCGTCGTTGACGAAGCCGACCGCATGGCCGACATGGGATTCTTGCCCGCGGTACGCCGCATCATTGGGGCCACCGCGCGCGATCGTCACGTCATGTTGTTTTCGGCCACCATGGCGCCCGACATCAAATCACTCATCAAGGAGTTCACCCACGACGCCGCCATTCACGACGTGGTGGGCGACGAAGCGCCCAATGACGTTGACCACTTTTTCTGGCGCGTGCCGCGCGACCAGCGTCCACAAATCACCGCCGACATCGTCGAAGAGTACGAGCGGGCGATCATTTTCACCCGAACCAAGCACGGCGCCGACCGTCTGGCGCGTCAACTTGAAGAGCGCGGCATCTCGGCGGTTCCTTTGCACGGCGACCGCACCCAGGCCCAGCGTGAGCGCGCACTGCGCAGCGTCAAAAACGGTCAGATCCGCGTCCTCGTCGCCACCGATGTTGCCGCGCGTGGCATTCACATCGAGCTCTTGCCGGTCGTTGTCCACTACGACCCGCCCGCGCAAGCGACCGACTACCTGCACCGTTCGGGCCGCACTGGCCGCGCAGGCGCGACCGGAGCCGTTATCTCCCTAGTGGGTGAGGACGTCATTGGTCAGGTGAAGCGTCTGCAGAAAGCGCTCGGCATTCCAATTTCGTTGGAAACTCGCGAAGACGCGCGTGCTATTCGACTCGGTGCCGTCGACGACGTCATCGCCTCCGAGCGTCTGGACGATCGCGGCGGTAAGGGCCGCTCCGAGCGTTCGACGCCGCGCGACCATGACCGCGGACCGCGCAACTTTGAGCGCCGTGAACCGCGTGAGCGTTCATCGTTCGAACGCGAAAGTCGCCCCGTTCGCAGTGACCGCCAATTTGCGGAGCGTGGACCCCGTCCCGCTCGCACCTCCGATGACCGCACCCGTAGCGACCGGCCCGCGAGCGCACGCAGCGCCAGTTCAGAACGTCCCGCTCGTAGCGATCGCGGATTCGCCGACCGTACGGCTCGACCCGAGCGTGCGACTCGTCCCGAGCGTGGATTTAATGACCGCACCGTTCGTCCCGAACGTACGAACGACCGTCAGACACCACGATTCAATGACCGTGGCACGACGCCCCGGGGGCAAAAGGACAAAGAGGCAGTTGTCAGCTTCTTCAACGATTCCAAAGGTTTCGGATTCGCGAGTGACGATAAGGGTGACGATCTCTTCATCCACTTCTCGAGCATCCAGGGTGACGGCTTCAAGTCACTGACCCAGGGTCAGACCATCACCTTCGAAGAGGCAACGGGGCCTAAGGGCCGCGAGGCTCGCAACGTCCGCGTGGTCGGCGGCGGTCGCCAGCGCCGATAATCTGCTCGCGAGGAGATTCGTCAACGTATCGACGATGTTCTTTGATAACTGAAGCCCCGGTCAACCAGTGCGTTGGTCGGGGCTTCGTTTTTGACTCGTATCGTCGCGATTACCGCCGCGCACTACGAAGGGCGGGTGACAAAACGCTCGCCATCACAAAAATTTGGAGTTTGCCCATCGAAATATATATGTCACCCAGTAATCTCACCTCATGCCAGAAAAACCATTCGTCGAGCCGTACCTTGGACCCGCACCCGACGACCTCGTCCTAGAAGAGATCTTCATCGGCGACGGTAACGCGGCCGAACCCGGTCAAACCGCCGTCGTCCACTACGTCGGTGTCGCGGCGTCCAACGGCGAACAGTTCGACGCGTCGTGGGATCGAGGTGACACGTTCTCGTTTCCGCTCGGCGCCGGACACGTCATTGCCGGTTGGGACCAGGGAGTCGTGGGAATGAAAGTTGGTGGCCGCCGACGCCTGGTCATCCCCGCCCACCTCGGTTACGGCGAACGCGGTGCGGGCGGGGTCATTGCGCCCGGCGAGACGTTGATCTTTGTTGTTGACCTGATTGAGTTGCGTTAGTTCAGCGACGGGTGCGAAGCGTCAATGGCGAGCATGCGTTGGTAGTCGCCATAACGCTCGCAGCAGATCTCGGCCAGCAGGCGTAGGCGGTCGCTCGGGTCGCTGAGGCTTAATACCTTGAACTGGTCGAGCATCGACATCGGGGTCATGGAACACAGTTGCCAGCTGCGCACCCGGGGATCGGCGTCCATCGAGCAGTTGGACTGGATGCACTCGTCCGCGTTGACTTCACTCTGCAGCGCGCGCAGCGCGCGCACCGTTGATTCAGTGGACTTGAGCAGCACCGGATCAATGCCACAGTCCACGCAGAGCCGCTCGCGCACCATGGCTCGCGGATAGGGCGCGTCTTCGAGCCAAGTCGTCACCTCGCAGCAGTGCACGCCCTCGATGAGAATCAACGTGCGGCCATCGTCGAAAGGCTGGGCGGCCAAGACTTCGACGACCGTGCCGATCGAGAGTCGTTCGTCGCCGCCGCCGACCTCGGATCCCCTTGCAATGAGGCACGTGCCAAAGCGACGCTCGGCACCGAGATCGGCCAGCATCTGCTGGTAGCGAGCTTCAAACACGTAGAGACCAAGCTGTTGGTGAGGGAAGACCACCATTCCGAGAGGAAACATCGGTAGTTCACGACTGGTCACGTCCATAGCCTAAAGGTGAACGTTGGGTGAACTGACCTATCTCGCGCCAAGTTCTTGGACGAGCGCACGCAGCGCGAGTCCGCGATGTGAAACCGCGTTTTTCTCGTCGGCACTGAGTTCGGCGAGGGTGCGCCGGTCATTTCCCAGCAGTTCGAAGACGGGATCGTAGCCAAAGCCCCCCTCTCCCCTTGCGTGCCGCGAAATAGCACCTTCCAGCACGCCTTCAACGCCGAACCAGTCGCCGTCGGGATAGGCCACCACGATGACACTGCGAAATTGCGCGAGTCGCGGTTCAGCCACGAAGCGTAATTCGTCGAGCAACTTCTCCACGTTCTGCCGGTAGGTCGCCCGCTCGCCCGCGTAGCGCGCGCTGTACACACCAGGCCGACCACCGAGGGCATCCACAAAGAGTCCGGTGTCGTCCGCGATCGCGGCCCGGCCGGTGGCGCGGGCAATCGCCCCGGCTTTCAAATGCGAATTGCCCTCGAGGGTGTCTTCGGTCTCATCGACGTCGGGGATGTTCGCGGGCCGTTCTTCAACCGTCAGACCCAGCGGCTCCAAAATGGACCGCATCTGGGCGGCCTTGTCGGGATTCGCCGTCGCGAGGACGAACCGGCTCACTACGAGCGTGGCGCGGGAGCGGTCGCCAAGACGGCGCGTTGCGCCGCGTGAATTTCGGCAATACCCGACGCCGCGAGATCGAGCAGTTGGTTCAACTCCTCGCGCGAGAACGCTTCCTTCTCGGCCGTACCCTGGACCTCAACAAATCGGCCTGCGCCCGTCATGACGACGTTCATGTCGGTATCCGCGCGTGAGTCTTCCTCGTAGGGCAGGTCCAGCATTGGCACACCGCCGATTATGCCCACCGACACCGCGGCGACGAGGTCGCTGAGGGCGTGTTCCTTGATGGTGCCCGCCTGAACCAGGCGCGAGATGGCGTCGTGCAGCGCCACGTACCCACCACAGATCGCGGCCGTGCGGGTGCCACCGTCGGCCTGGAGGACGTCGCAGTCGACGGTGATCTGTACATCGGCCAGCATCTCGAGGTGCGTGACCGTGCGCAGCGACCGTCCAATAAGACGCTGAATCTCCTGGGTGCGGCCGGACTGCTTGCCCCGCGCCGCTTCACGACTGGCTCGCTCCGACGTTGAACCCGGCAGCATGGAGTACTCCGCCGTGACCCAGCCTCGGCCTTTGCCCTTGAGCCAGCGCGGCACCTCCTCTTCGACCGACGCCGTGCACAGCACTCGGGTGCGCCCGAAACTCACGAGCACCGAACCGTTCGCCATTTCGGTGTAATCGCGAACGAAGGTGAGCGGACGTGCCTGCTCAGGGGTTCGTCCGTCGGCTCGTAGTTCAGACATGAAACTCCTTGGGGAACGCAACGTTTCGGTTTAACGGTAGCGGAGATTCCCGCCGCCACCATCTAGAAGTAAATGGTGTTCTTCGCCCGTTCGACGACCACTTCGATGTCGTCGCTCCAGGCGCCCGTCGACAGGTATTTCCATCCGTCGTCAGGTGCCACGGTGACGATGGTGGCACGTTCGCCCGGAGCAATTGTCGCGGCGCACTTGACCGCACCGGCCATGACGGCGCCCGACGAAATCCCGACGAACAGCCCGACTTCGGTCATGCGCCGCGTCCACTCGATTGATTCACGCGCCCGAACGACGACCCGACGGTCCAACAACTCAGCGCCGGCGTTGTCGGTAAAGATCGGCGGGACGTAGCCGTCGTCGAGATTGCGCAGTCCATCTACCATCTCGCCGCTCGGCGGCTCCACGGCCCAGATCTGAACGTCCGGCTTGTGTTGACGTAAGTACCGGCCCACGCCCATCAGGGTGCCCGACGTGCCGAGGCCGGCCACAAAGTGCGTGATTTCGGGCACGTCGTGAAGGATCTCGGGACCGGTGCCCGTGAAGTGCGCGAGCGGATTGGCCGGATTGGCGTACTGGTACAGAAATACCCAATCCGGGTGTTCCGCGCTCAACTGCTGGGCCATTCGCACCGCACCGTTGGACCCCTCGGAGCCCGGCGAGTCGATTATCTCTGCGTTCCACACCTGGAGCAGTTGACGTCGCTCGGGCGAGACGTTGGTGGGCAGCACGACCTTGAGGTGGTAACCGCGCAGGCGGCAGACCATGGCGAGCGCAATGCCGGTATTGCCCGACGAGGGTTCCAGCAACACCTGGTCGAGCTCGCCTGGTATCAAGCGGCCCTCGCGTTCGGCCGCCTCAACAAGGCTGAGCGCAATCCGGTCCTTTACCGACCCCGCAGGATTGCGGCCCTCGAGCTTGACCAGGATCGTGACGTTCGGTTGGGGCGAAAGTTGGCTGACGTCAATGATCGGTGTATTGCCAATGAGGTCAAGTATCGACGCGTAGCGCGCCACTAACCAGCTCCACCAGCGACCGCGGGCAGCAGGGTGATCTCGTCATCGTTGGTCACGGGGGCGTCGACACCGCCGAGGTAGCGCACGTCGTCGTCATTGACGTAGACGTTAAGGAAACGGTGCAGCGTGCCATCGGCATTGAGCAGTTGTCCCTTCGCGGCCGGGTAGGTGCTCGTCAGGTGATCAAGTACGTCGCCCACGGTTGCGCCTTCAACCGCCACGGTGGTCGCGCCGTTCATGGCCGGTCGAAGCACGGTCGGGATTCGCACGGTTGCCGTCATCTCAGACCTTTCGACTACGGTGGCCAATTCATGACCACTTTGGTCAAATTTAGCAGTATCGTCCGGGAACGTGCCCCTAGGTCGGTTTTGGTGGTCGATAGCAGGCCAGCAGTTGGAGCAACGCGCCGCCAAGACCGACGACCAACGTGACAAAAAAATCGGTCGAAAACGACCAATGAGAAAAGACCTTCATCGAGAAATCGAGCGAGAATTTGCCCGGTCCCAGGGTGCCGAGGGCGAGCGCCATTACCGACAGAGCGAAGCAGTACTCCGTCCCCTGGCCCTTGTTGGTGATCATGAATCCGTTCTTGCGGTGCACGCTCACGATCGCGACCGTCATCAAGCCGAGCAGGCCCGCACACGCGAGCGGCGTCAGGAGTCCGATCGTGAGCAGGACGCCCACTCCCAATTCCGTGGATGCGGCCGCCACCGCATTCAGCCGGCCCGGCTTCATGCCAATTTTTTCGAACCAACCCGCCGTGCCGGCTAGTTTGCCGCCACGAAAGAACTTGCGATAACCGTGGGTGAAGATCATGGGGCCCAGAAACAAGCGCACGACGAGCAGCACCACGTTGATCGTCGCGGGATAGGAAAACTTGTCTACGAGGGCACCGTGTATCGCGTTCATTGAGTAATCCGGGCGCGGGAACGTCGCCTAGAGCACATCAATGGGCTCTTCTTCAACGACACCGTCTTCGATGTGAAAACTCCTCATCACCGTCGGTAGATCACGCAGCGAGACCAGTACGTAATGCCACTGAGGGTCGGGGGCCAGTTCGATGTCGGTTGCGCTCGGGTACGCCTCGGAATGCGTGTGCGAATGAAACACACCCATCACCGTCCTACCTTCATCATCGGCTTTGCGAGTGGCACGGAGCAGCACACGACTGTCAATCTCGTAGCGCTTCGCCGAGTCGGCGACGTTATCGCTCGCCACCACGTCGGTGACGATGCCTTCCGTGGTCCCGAGCAACAATCCGCAACCCTCATTTGGCAGCGCGCGAATGCACGTGGCCATCACCGCGTCGCGCTGGGTCGACGTGAGAGTAAGCATTCCGACACCCTAACGAGGACTTAGTAGCTGCGAGAGCGCGTTCAGTACGCTGGAGACGTGGCTCGAGCAAAGCAGATACAGGAGCGTCGCGCCAAATCAAAGGCCGAGGCGGTTCCCGGCGACCGGGTGGTCGCCTCTAATCGCCGTGCCCGCCACGACTACGAGATCATTGACACCTTGGAGTGCGGCATCGTGCTGAGCGGCTCGGAGGTGAAGTCGCTTCGCGAAGGCAAGGCCCAGATCGTCGAGAGTTACGCACGAATTGACGACGATGAACTCTGGCTCTTTCAGATGCACATTCCGCCATGGAGTTACGCCGTGGGCTACGGCAGCCACGACCCCGATCGCAAACGCAAACTACTGGTACACCGCCACGAAATCGATCGACTACATCACAAGATCCGCATGGAGCCACTCACCCTGGTCCCCCTGCGGGTGTACTTCAAAGACGGGCGCGCGAAGGTGGAGGTGGCCTTGGCCAAGGGCCGGCAGATGCAGGACCGCCGCGAAGCGCTCAAGAAACGCGATGCGGAGCTCGAAATCGCGCGTAGCGTGCGCAACAATGAGAAGTTCGCGTAGCCAAAATGGTGCCGAAATCGTCGAAAAACTGAAACCTGTACAATGGTGTCGTGACCAGGACGGTCATGATTCATACGAGGGGGTGATTGGTTTCGACGTTAGTCGTTGAGGTGAAAGAAGCGAGCCGTGGTCTCCGGAGCCACGTTAAAGAGCCGGAACAAAAATAAACGCCAAGCCTCAGCTTGCGTTTGCTGCTTAGGTAGCAACGTCCGCCTAGACCCAGCCCTGCGGTTTAGATATCGGGCGTCATAAAGTAGGGCTTACCATCGAGACTCGTTAGTGGTTTTGTCGGGACAACTTAGCTAACTAAGGAACGATGCCGGTGCTGGTAACGGTGTCGCTCCCGACAATCATCCACCAGCTGCGCTCGGAGAAGGATCACCAAAAAGCTGACGGACCTGGGGTTCGATCCCCAGCACCTCCACTAGGAAAATACCCCGCACCCCGGTGCGGGGTATTTTCATTTCAACGTGAGTTCGGCCGCAAGGTGAGTTAAATGGTTGTTAAGTCGCCCGAAGATGCACAAGGTCCCACACCGCTTTGAGCCTCAGGTGAGAGCGCCGCCGCTTCTTTGTCTGTTGGCATCGAACCAAGGCTTGGTTTGGTTTCTCTCCAACGTCAAGCATGATCAGGAACTATCTAAGCGATCGTGCAAATTGGAACGAGTACCGACGATCTTGCGAATCCATCTATATGCCACGAACCTCGGATGCAACTCATCGCAGCGGCAACGATGCTTGCGTCTCGCGTCGCGACTGTGACTACCCTGCCAACGCACTTCTTCTACGTGGTTGCCAGTGTTGTCTCTGGTGGTTGGGCCCGGTTCGGGAGTCAGCTTTAGGGCTCAGCGGGCGACGCGGGCCTGCCGAACGTGACGGCGTCGACAACTTCCTTGGGAAGATTCGCAACAAGTTGCGGATCCGGATGAGCTCCTAGTGCGTCGTTGACCGTCGAGAAGGCCACGCGCAGGGCAACGAAAGTCGTGATCGCGAATATCTGCTCGTCGTTGAGCCCTGCATCTCGCAACGCCTGCACGTCCGTCGGCGTCGTCGAGTTAGGGTCCGTCACAACCTTGCGTGCCCAGGCAGCCATGGCGCGTTCCTGCTCGTTCAGTTCGTCGTCAGTGCCGCGAAGTACGCTCGCTGCCAGATCGGGCTCGGTCGCATTGGCGAGCTTTCCGCCCCACGCCAACGAGCAATACGAATCTCCGAGGGCCGACGCCGCGGCGGCGACCAGAATCCCTCGCTGGCGAAAACTTAACCCGCTGGGTTTGAATGCCGCTGACATCAATTCGAACAGGCGATCGACGGTTTCAGGCTGGTATGCCCAGAGCCGGGAAACATTCCACACGTAGCCGCTATCTGCAGTGTCTACGTCGTAGAGAGCCTGGGCCGGCGCGGTCATTGTTGCCTGTCCGAGAAAAATGCCGGCCACGATCACTCCGTTCTTTGGGGCTTTCGGGCCAAATAGCCCACGACGCTTATCTCGGCTCTCAACGGAACTCCGTCATGTAGCTGGCGCGTGGCCTCTTCAAGGGCCACGCTGCGAAAAGCGTCCTCACCGACGTTTTGAATGGCTTCGTAGGCCGGCCCGGTCGAGGCCAATGCTCGTGCGTAGATCTCGGGATCCGGGAATTCCCACGCGAACGGAACCTCGACTCGCTGGACGTCAATGAAACCGCACGACTCCAAGAGGCGTTCGCCAGCACCTGGTCGGCCCAGAGACACCATGGCTGCCTGATTTTCAAC
>Ga0182030_10024419_pt1 | contig 11106 bp, 6 predicted proteins | sample 812S3MmetaG_FD_121299 | JGI IMG/M metagenome (GOLD analysis project Ga0182030, IMG submission 121299) | Permafrost microbial communities from Stordalen Mire, Sweden - 812S3M metaG (Illumina Assembly) | ecosystem: Environmental > Terrestrial > Soil > Wetlands > Permafrost | place: Sweden...
CCGCACCACGATATATATTCGATTGAAGACTTGGCGCAGTTGATTCACGACCTGAAAAATTCCAACCCGAAGGCTTCCATTTCCGTGAAGCTGGTGTCGGAAGTCGGCGTAGGCACGGTGGCGGCGGGGGTGTCCAAGGCCAAGGCCGACCACATCGTGGTGTCCGGCTTTGACCGCGGCACCGGCGCATCGCCCATTTCCTCCATCAACCATGCCGGTACACCTTGGGAGTTAGGTCTGGCGGAAGCCCAGCAAACGCTGGTTCTGAACAAATTGCGCGGGCGCATTGTGTTGCAAGTGGACGGCCAGCTCAAGACTGGGCGTGATGTGCTGATCGGCGCCCTGCTCGGCGCCGACGAGTTCGGTTTCGCCACGGCGCCGCTGGTGGTGGAAGGCTGCATCATGATGCGCAAGTGCCATCTTAATACCTGTCCGGTGGGCGTGGCGACGCAAGACCCCGAGTTGCGCAAGAAATTCACCGGCCAGCCGGAACATGTGGTGAACTACTTCTTCTTCCTCGCCGAAGAGTTGCGCGAATACATGGCGCAGATGGGCGTGCGCAAGTTGAGTGAACTGATCGGACGCAGCGATTTGCTCGACATGAAACACGGAGTCGAACACTGGAAGGCGCAGGGACTGGATTTCTCCAGGATTTTCCATCAGCCCGATATGCCCGCCAGCGTGGCGCGTCGCCATGCGGAGGTGCAGGATCACGAACTGGAGAAAGCGCTGGACAACCAGTTGATCGCGGAAGCCAAGGCCGCGCTGGACAACAAGCATCCGGTCATCATCAAGACCACCATCGGCAATTCCAACCGCACCGTCGGCACCATGCTGTCGCATGAAGTGGTTAAACGTTACGGCCATGCCGGGCTGCCGACCGATACCATCACGGTAAAACTGAAAGGCACGGCGGGACAGAGCTTCGGCGCATTCCTCGCACACGGCGTGAGCTTCGAACTGACCGGAGAAGGCAACGATTATGTCGGCAAGGGTCTGTGCGGCGGACGTATATCGGTGCTGCCGCCCAAGGATTGCCCGATCAAAGCAGAAGAGAACATCATCGTCGGCAACACCGTGCTGTACGGCGCGACCAGCGGCGAATGCTACTTCCGTGGCGTGGCCGGTGAGCGCTTCGCGGTGCGCAATTCCGGCGCGGTAGCGGTGGTGGAAGGCGTGGGCGACCACGGCTGCGAATACATGACCGGCGGCCTGGTGATCGTGCTGGGGCAGACCGGGCGCAACTTCGCGGCGGGCATGTCCGGCGGCGTGGCTTACGTATTGGATGAGGACGGCAGTTTCGAGCGGCGCTGCAATCTGGCGATGGTGCAACTGGAGGCGATACCGGCCGAGTCCGACGCCAGCGAAATGGGTGAGGTTGAGACGCATGGTCGCGTGCACTTCAACCATCTCGGCAGAGCCGACGAATACCTGCTGCGCGAATTCATCGAGAACCACTTGCGCCATACCGGCAGTGTCCGCGCCAGAACCCTGCTCGACAACTGGGTGCTCTTCCTGCCGAAATTCGTCAAGGTGATGCCGACAGAATATCGCCGCGCCTTGCAGGAAATCGCGGCGCAACAAGCTATGGAGGTTGAGTAAATGGGTAAGCCTACCGGGTTTATGGAATTTGCGCGCCTGAGCGAAGGCTACTTGCCGGTTGCCAATCGGGTGAAAAATTACCAGGAGTTCGTGCTGCACCTGACCGATGATAAAGCCAAGGTACAAGGCGCGCGCTGCATGGATTGCGGCATTCCGTTCTGCACCAGCGGTTGTCCGGTCAACAACATCATCCCCGACTGGAATGATCTGGTGTATCGCGGCAACTGGAAAGAGGCGTTGGACGTGCTGCATTCCACCAACAACTTTCCGGAAGTGACCGGGCGCATCTGCCCCGCGCCGTGCGAAGCGGCGTGTACGCTAAACATCAACAACGATGCGGTGGGCATCAAGTCAATCGAACACGCCATCATCGACAAGGGCGGCGAAAACGGCTGGGTGGTGCCGCAACCGGCAGCACACAAGACCGGCAAGAAAGTCGCTGTAGTCGGTTCCGGCCCCGCAGGTCTGGCAGCGGCACAGCAACTGGCGCGCGTCGGCCACAGCGTGACGGTGTTCGAGAAGAACAGCCGCATTGGAGGCTTGTTGCGCTACGGCATTCCCGACTTCAAGCTGGACAAGCGCCTGATTGACTGGCGCATGGCGCAGATGCAAGCCGAGGGCGTTAAATTTCAGACCGGCGTGTTCGTCGGCGATACGGCTCCGGGCAAAGGCGTGACCAACGATGCGAACAAGACTATCAAGCCAAAGGAACTGCTGAAGAAATTCGATGCGGTGATTCTGGCAGGCGGCGCGGAACAGCCGCGCGACTTGCCGGTGCCGGGACGCCAACTGGTCGGCGTGCACTATGCGCTGGAATTCCTTATCCCGCAGAACAAGGAAGTGGCGGGCGAGGGCAAGAATCTGATTAACGCCAAGGGCAAGCATGTCGTCGTCATCGGCGGCGGCGACACCGGCTCCGATTGCGTGGGCACCTCCAACCGCCACGGCGCAGCCTCGATCACCCAGATTGAAGTGATGCCGCGCGCACCGGATCAGGAAAACAGACCGCTGACCTGGCCGAACTGGCCGCTCAAACTACGCACTTCAAGTTCGCACGATGAAGGTTGCCAGCGCGACTGGGCGATTGCCACCAAAGAATTCATCGGCAAGAATGGCAAGCTCACCGGACTCAAGGCGGTGCGCGTCGAATTCAAGGATGGCAAGATGAACGAAGTGCCGGGCAGCGAATTCGAGATCAAGGCCGACCTGGTATTGCTGGCGATGGGCTTCACCAGCCCGTTGCAACAAGTGCTGGATGCATTCGGTGTGGAAAAAGATCCACGCGGTAACGCCAAGGCCACGACCGATGGAGTGGGTTGCTACAAAACCAGTGTAGACAAAGTGTTTGCCGCAGGAGACATGCGCCGGGGTCAATCGCTGGTGGTATGGGCCATACGCGAAGGACGCCAAGCCGCGCGAGCGGTGGACGAGTATCTGATGGGCAGCTCCGTATTACCCCGCTAAAAAATCAAAACCTGCCATAGCAAAATTAACTAGGAATCACCATGAATTTCAAGCTGAAAAACGATACCTTCCTGCGCGCCTTGTTGCGCCAGCCGACCGAATACACGCCGTTGTGGATGATGCGTCAGGCCGGACGTTACCTGCCGGAATATTGCGCCACGCGCAAACGCGCGGGCAGCTTCCTCAATCTGTGCAAGAGCCCGGACATGGCAACGGAAGTGACGTTGCAGCCGCTGGATCGCTTCCCGCTGGATGCTGCGATTCTGTTTTCCGATATTTTGACGGTGCCGGATGCGATGGGCCTCGGCCTGTATTTCGCAGAGGGCGAAGGCCCCAAGTTCGAACGCCCCTTGCGTGACGAAGCCGCGATCAAAGCCTTGCGCGTGCCGGACATCGGCACCGACCTGAAATATGTGACTGACGCCGTTTCGCAGATCCGCAAGGCACTGGACGGACGCGTGCCGTTGATAGGTTTCTCCGGCAGTCCGTGGACATTATCCTGTTACATGGTGGAAGGCGGCGGCAGCGACGACTACGCCAAGGTGAAGACCTTGATGTACAAAGAACCTAAGCTGATGCACCACATCCTCGACGTGACCGCGCAAGCGGTGATCGCTTACCTCAACGCGCAGATCGAAGCGGGCGCGCAATCCGTGATGATTTTCGATTCCTGGGGCGGAGCGCTGTCACATGCCGCCTATCACGAGTTCTCGCTGCCCTATATACAGCGCATCGTGGCCGGTTTAATCAAGGAAAAAGACGGCGTCAGGATTCCGAATATCGTGTTCACCAAAGGCGGCGGCCTGTGGATCGACAGCATCGCCAACATTGGCTGCGATGCGGTGGGCCTGGATTGGACCATGGACATCGGCGTGGCACGCCAGAAAGTTGGCGACAAAGTTGCGCTGCAAGGCAACCTAGACCCGACCGTTTTGTTCGCCACACCGGAAGTTATTCATAACGAAGTGGAAAAAGTCCTTGCCAGCTACGGTTACGGTAGCGGTCACGTATTCAATCTGGGCCACGGCATTTCCCAGTTCACCAACCCGGACAGCGCGGCAGCGCTGGTTGCTGCGGTTCACGAATTGAGCCGTAAATACCACTAGAAATCTCTGCACAACTATTGATGAAACGACTGATGCTGCTAGCCAATCCACCAAGCCACCTAAAAAGGTGGCAAGTGGCCACTGGTCTTACTTAGCCAGACCCAAGATGAACTCTACTAGCTCCTTGATGTCTCCTTGCTTGGCTTCGGATGGTTGGTGATATACATCATCGTTAGCAATCATAGATGCACTACCCCAATTCCCGTGCCCTCCCTTGGAGACTTTTTGGATCAAAAACTCTTCCGGCGCTTTGCCGCCGGTTGCTTCATTCACGGTTAGGCCGGCAACCGATTTCCCCATTTTGCCGTTGTAGAATTTGGACACATCCATCCATGACGGGCCAACTATTTTGTGGTCAATTGCATGGCAAGTGGGACAGCCATTTTTCTTGGCGAGATCAGGCATATCAACTGCCAGAACACTGCCTGCTGCCATCAGTCCCGCTGCTGCTAACATGCTAACGATGATAGGTTTCATAATTATTTTTCCTCTCTATTGTAGATTTATAAAACTTGCAGGACATTTCCGTTTCCCCATTCTAAACAACGCCGCCAAGTTTGCAAGCTAACTTTATCCAATGATAACCCGCTGGCGGATGAGCTGAATACCCTATCCGTCGGAGGGAAAAAGCGAAGAACCTGATGGAATGACTGATATTTGAAACGCCAAAGCCGTTTTCAGATTGACATATGTTTGGCGGAAATCATGTGGCGGATTGCGCTGTATTATTGTCACATACGGCTTGCCGTATAGTGAGGTACCTGACTTTGTTGCATCCGCCCTTGCCTGTTGAAAAATGCTTGACAATTGCCGGGTTGTGCACAGCCAATTGTTAAACCAAGGACGGCGATGGATTTTTCGTACGGTGTTTGCGATTAGTTTTAATGCATTGTTTTTGCTGATATATTTATATGCTCTCAAAATGAGCAGGTGGATAAAACCGTATATATAATTTGCACTTAACAGAGTTGTTGCAGGGTTATTCACATCATTATCCACAGCTTGTGTGGATAATAAAAAATATGCAAATAAGTCAAGCTGGTTAGCGCAGCTTTGTAGAATTTGCCGGAGGAAAACTCACTAAATGTCGATAGTTCGCGTCGCGCTGGATATGCCGTTGTCAACACTATTCGATTACGTGTTGACGGATGGCGTTGCGGTCATGCCGGGACAGCGGGTGATCGTGCCGTTTGGGCGCAAGCAGGTGGTCGGCGTAGTGATGGAATGCGCGGCGAACTCCGAACTGGCGGCGGAACGGATCAAGCCTGTGGTGCGGGTGCTGGACGAGATTCCGCCATTGCCTGCCGAGTTGCTCACCCTGCTGCGTTTTTGCAGTGACTATTACCATCATCCGCTCGGTGCCACGGTGTTGTCCGCCTTGCCGGTGCGGTTGCGTTCCTGTGAGCCGATCACGCTCAAGGAGGCGCTGCACTACACACTCAGCACCATCGGGCGGGCGCTTGATTTGAGCCTGGTGCCCAAGCGCAAGGTGGTGCAGCAGCGTATCCTCACCGCTTTGCAGGCGGGTGTCTTGAGCGCCGCACAATTGCGCGCGCTGTCGCCGAGCGCGCCGACTGCGCTCAAGGCGCTGTTGCAATCGGGGTGGGTGGAAAGTGTTTCTCTAAAGCCGTCCCTCACCCTAAGTAAGCAGGGGCTTACTTTCAACAACGCGCATATACTGACCGCCGCACAGCAGCAGGCGGTGGATGCGGTCACGCAATCGCACGGCTATGGCTGCTTCCTTCTGCACGGCGTCACCGGTAGCGGCAAGACCGAAATTTATGTGCACCTGATGCATCGCATGTTGCAACAAGGTGGGCAGGTACTGCTGCTAGTGCCGGAGATTAACTTAACTCCGCAACTGGAAAATTATTTCCGTAGCCGCTTTCCCGATGCCGAACTGGTCAGCCTGCACAGTGGTTTAGGCGATAGCGAGCGCACGCAGAACTGGCTGCGCGCGCAGTCCGGGTCAGCGCGCATCGTGCTCGGCACGCGTCTGGCGGTGTTTACGCCCTTGCCACAATTGGCGCTGGTGATTGTGGATGAGGAGCACGACGCTTCGTTCAAACAGCAGGATGGTTTGCGTTACTCGGCGCGCGATGTGGCGATTTTCCGCGCCAACCAGCGCGGCGTGCCGATTGTGCTGGGTTCAGCCACGCCTTCACTGGAAAGTTATTACAACGCACAGAGCGGGCGTTATCGCCTGCTACAACTCACCGAGCGCGCCTTGGCGGCGGCAAAACTACCGACGCTACGCTGCATCAACACCAGCAACGCCTTCATGCAGCACGGAGTCAGTGAGCAGTTGCTCACCGCCTTGGAGCAGAATCTGCAACGCGGCGAACAGAGCCTGGTGTTCATCAACCGGCGCGGTTATGCCCCGGTGCTGATGTGTACCGCTTGCGGCTGGCTGTCCGATTGCCCGAATTGCGCTGGCAAGCTGGTGCTGCATTTGCAGGACAGACGTTTGCGCTGCCACCACTGCGGTCATCAGGTTCGCGTACCGCATGCCTGCCCGAGCTGCGGCAACGCCGATCTGCAACCGGTCGGCATCGGCACGCAGCGCGTGGAAAGCGCATTGCAGGAGCGCTTCCCCGAGGCACGTATCCTGCGGGTTGACCGCGACAGTACGCGTAACAAGGGTGCGTGGAATGCCATGCGTCGGCAGATACATGATGACGAGGTAGACATTTTGGTGGGAACACAAATACTGGCGAAAGGACACGATTTTCCAAATCTCACCTTGGTCGGCGTACTCAATCCGGACGGCGCGCTGTACAGCAGCGATTTTCGCGCTTCGGAGAAACTGTTCGCGCAACTCGCGCAAGTGGCCGGTCGCGCCGGGCGTGCCGACAAACCGGGCGAGGTGCTGATCCAGACCGCCTTTCCCGATCATCCCTTATTCCGCGCATTGCGCGATCACGATTACAATGCGTGGGCAAAAATCCTGCTGGCAGAGCGCCAGTCCGCCGGATTCCCGCCCTTTGTGTATCAGGTATTACTGCGCGCCGAAGGCAAGCTGGAGACTGGTGTGTATGCCTTCCTGCAACAGGGGCGCGAGGCTGCCGTGGCATTGGCGATAGCGGTCGAGGTCTATGGCGTGGTTCCCGCCGCCATGCCGCGCCGCGCCAACCACAGCCGCGCGCAAATATTAGTGCAATGTGAATCGCGTAAGCTATTGCAGCAATTTTTGCGTGCTTGGAAGCCGTTGCTGGATGCACTTCCCGCGCAGAAATTGCGCTGGTCGCTGGATATAGACCCGCTGGAGTTTTAACACGAAACTTGCACGGCGCAACATGGCAATGCGTGGGAAGCGGATATCGAATGAGAATATAATTGACCAAAGAAAAGACACAACGAAACAGTTGAGATGCCAAACGAAATGATCAATCTTCTATGCGCTATTGTCGGCTCCGACAACATCCGTACCGGCGAAGCCGCTGCGTCGCACTGCACCGACTGGCGCAAGCGCTACACCGGTCATGCACTGGCAGTGGTATTCCCGTCCGATACACAGCAAGTCGCTGATGTGGTAAAGCTGTGCGCAGAAAATAACATCGCGATTGTCCCCCAAGGTGGTAATACCAGCCAATGCGGCGGATCGGTGCCGTTGCCGCAAGGCAAACAGATCGTGTTAAATCTTTCGCGCATGAACCGTATTCGCGCCGTGGATGCAACCAACTACACCATGACCGTAGAAGCGGGCTGTGCGCTGGACTTCGTGCGCAAGTCGGCAGCGCAAGCGAACCGCCTGTTTCCCCTCGCGCTAGGCCTCGGTGACGATGCGCCGCAGAGCGAGATCGGCGGCAACCTTTCCACCAACGCGGGCGGTATTGCCGTGCTGCGCTATGGCACAGCCCGCAGCCTTGTGCTGGGACTGGAAGTGGTTCTGCCGGACGGGCGCATCTGGGATGGCCTGCGCGGTTTGCGCAAGGACAACACCGGCTACGACCTCAAACATTTGTTCATCGGTGCCGAAGGCACGCTGGGCATCATCACCGCCGCCGTGCTGAAACTGTTCCCGCTGCCGCAATCGGTGGCAACGGCGTATGTGGCAGTACGCGATCCGGCAACCGCAGTGGAATTATTGGCGCACTTGCGTGCAACATGCGGAGACAGGATCAGCGCCTTCGAGTTCATCTCGCGCTCTTGCCTCGACCTCGTGTTACGGCACATTCCGGATACGCAAGAACCGTTTGCCGCACGCCATGAATGGATCGTGCTGATTGAACTGGATGATGTGCTTCAATCACCGCTGGACGAGCCTTTGCGCGATGCGCTTCAGACCTTCGGCGAAGGTGTCATAGAAAGCAAGGTGACCACCGACAAGGATTGCGCGCTCTCCTGGTGGAGGCTGCGCAAAAGTATCAGCGAGGCGCAAAAGCGCGAAGGCATCAGCGTCAAACACGACGTGTCGGTGCCGGTCAGCCACATGGCGGAGTTCATCACCCAAGCGGATATTGCGCTGCGCACCGCATTCAGCGGAATCCGTATCGTCGCGTTTGGGCACATCGGTGACGGCAACATCCACTACAATGTTTCCATGCAGGATCAAAATCAGAATAGCGGCTTTATTGCACATTCCGAACGTGAAGTGAATCGCCTCGTGTATGAGGTCGTTGCGCAACTCAACGGCAGCATCAGTGCCGAACACGGCCTGGGGCAACTCAAACGCGACGAGATTACCCATTACAAGAGCGCGTTGGAGCTGGAGTTGATGCGCAACATCAAGCAAACACTTGACCCGCAGGGACTGATGAATCCGGGTAAAGTGTTGTAGGTTGTTAATTTTGGCAAAAGCTTTGTCCACGAAAAACACGAAAAGCACGAAATATTTCAAGAGATGCCAAGCTTGTATCATTGTTACCAAATAGGTGAATGACTGAACCGATACAAGTTTTTCACTCGTTTCGTGTCTTTCGTGCTTTTCGTGGACCAGTCGATTTAAAATAATTGATACGGAGGAAGACAAATGGCAAGTCAACCGGAAATAACCAACATGGCGCTGTTCTGCGATTTCGAGAACGTTGCTCTGGGTGTGCGCGATGCCAAGTATGCGCAGTTTGATATCAAGAAAGTGCTGGAACGCTTGCTGCTCAAAGGCAGCATCGTGGTCAAAAAAGCTTATTGTGACTGGGATCGCTACAAGGAATTCAAGGCGACGATGCACGAAGCGGCCTTCGAACTGATCGAAATTCCGCATGTGCGCCAGTCGGGCAAGAACTCGGCCGATATCCGCATGGTGGTCGATGCGCTCGATCTCTGCTATACCAAAGCCCATGTGGACACCTTCGTCATCATCAGCGGCGATTCGGATTTTTCACCGCTGGTGTCGAAGCTGCGCGAGAACAATAAATACGTTATCGGCATCGGCGTGAAGGACTCAACGTCTGATCTGCTCAGCGCCAACTGCGACGAGTTTATTTTCTACGACGATCTGGTGCGCGAACAAGAGGCGAAACAAAAGCGCAACCAAAGAAAAGTTCCGGTGAAAACCACGGTCAACAAAGGACAGGCAACAGCCAAGGGTGAGGATGACAAGCGTCAGGAAGCGCTCGATTTCATCGTCGAAACTGTCGAGGCATTGATCGCCGAGCGCGGCTCTGACGAAAAAATATGGGGTTCGATGGTCAAACCCACCATGCAACGACGCAGGCCTGGTTTTACCGAATCTTCCTACGGCTATCGCTCATTCAAGGAATTGGTTGAAGACGCTCAGAAGCACAAACTGCTCGTTGTAGTCCGTGACGAAAAGTCGGGCCAGTACACTATTCGCTTGCCAGCGGCTGACGGAGGCTGATTTATGCAGTGGCAAGCAAATTTGCAAGCCGTTACAAAAAGAAGTGAAAATAGGTGAGGGGCAGGTTTCGGCCAATTGCTGCCAGTCGCAAGTGTCATCTGATGTTACCTTTTTTGCACTATAAATGTGCCACATAATACGTGCAATAAAGTTTAGACGAAGGAAACTATGCCATTCGATCTTCAAACAGTCAAAGTTGTAGCATTCCTCATTTTTGGAATACTTATAGTTTTAGGCATTATTTTTGGATGGTTTAGGAGAGCATGGAGATGGATGTTATCTACTGTGTTCAATCTGAGCGATAAACCTTATGGAGAAACTATTTCAATTCCTGCCTATGGCAACATTAATATGTTTCCAGCGATTTGGCCCAGTGCTATTTTGCTAAGTTTGCTTTGTGCCGAACTAATTTTATCTGGCAGCCCGTCAACACCTTTTCATCAAGCGATAGATGTTGGGACTACCATGTTCTTATATGGTGGGTTAGTTTTTCCATTAGCTTCATATTACTCTTTCAAGTGGGTTGTGCTTCCTGTTTTAAATTATTTGCCCAGCGTAACAAATAACGATTCATATTTATTTAATAGTGGAATTATTCTTGCAGTAACAGAAATCATTATTTTCCTGTTACTGTTTTGGAACAATCCACAAGGAATGCCGTATCTGATAGCAACTTCGGCCATTCCAACAAGTATTGTTGGATTAAACTGCGCCGGACACTTTTTGTTCTCTAAATTTCAGCAGCCTTCGCCAGTAAAAAAGCGTGTCGTAATTATTACGGTTATTTTGTTATCCACGCTAGTGGCTGGCATATTGGGATATTGGCTTGCACAAATAGAATTAGGATCTCTTCCTAACCTTACAAATAAAGAAGCATCCAAAAGTATAGAGTTAGGATCTCTTCCACACCTTATAAATAAAGAGACGCCCATAAGTTATGTATCTCAGGGAGGTCTGACCTGGATGCATATAAGTGATTCACGCAAGACTTGGTCAGATGCCAATGCATATTGCGCCAACACCACAATCAACGGCCAAACCGGATGGCGTTTGCCGACAAAAGACGAACTGAATGCCTTGTTTGCTTCAAGGGTGATGAACGGCCAGGGGTGGACGCTGAGCGGCACCTGGTCG
>Ga0182030_10024421_pt1 | contig 11105 bp, 16 predicted proteins | sample 812S3MmetaG_FD_121299 | JGI IMG/M metagenome (GOLD analysis project Ga0182030, IMG submission 121299) | Permafrost microbial communities from Stordalen Mire, Sweden - 812S3M metaG (Illumina Assembly) | ecosystem: Environmental > Terrestrial > Soil > Wetlands > Permafrost | place: Sweden...
ATTCCTCGAGGCCGTGCAATTCGACGGCGACCTCAAGGAAGACGGCAACGAGGACAAGCTGGCGCCCAAGATCGAGGCCATCAAGGACTGCGCCATTCTCTATGTCGCGGCGATCGGCGGCTCCGGGGCCGCACGCGTGGTCGCCAACAACATCCATCCGATGAAGGTCAACCAGCCCGAGCAGATCACCGATCTCCTGGCCAAGCTGGAGGATGTGCTGAAGGGCACCCCACCGCCGTGGCTGCGCAAGGCACTCGCAAAGGACCAGGAACGGGTCCTCGATTTTGAAGATTAAGGAATCAACATGACTGAAACTGCTGCAGTGCTCGAAGCCAATCCCGCCGCCGAGGCGCCTTTCGTCAAGGAGCTGATCAAGATATGGCGGGCGCAGGACAGCCATGGCGCGTGGGAGGGCAAGAGCGATCTGTCCCTGCTCGAGCCATACATTCTGGACAAGGAAGCGCGCCGGGCGCTGCCGATCATGGGCGACCCCGACCCGGAAACCATCTGGCGCCTGGAACTGTTCTTCAACGCGGTCGCGCTGTCGATTGAGCGCCTAACCGGCGTGATGATCTCGCCGATGCTGAAGATGAGCCACGAGGGTTTCGGCCGCATGGTCCTGATCGGAGGCCGGCTGATCGTCGTCAACAAGCAGCTGCGCGACGTTCACCGTTTCGGGTTCGACAACCTCGGAAAGCTTGCCGAAGAGGGCGACAAATACGTCAAGGCCGGCGTCGAGATGATCGAGAAGTTCAGAGCTGTCGCGGATTATTGAGGGGCCCATGAGCGATCTGGAAACGTTGAAAGCCGAGATCAAGAAACTGTCAGCGAAAGCGACACAGGCGAAGATGGATCTCCACGACCTGTCCGAGGAACTGCCGCTGCAATGGGAGACCATCCCCAGCGTGGCAAAGCGGGCGCATGACGCCTTCGCCGAACTCGAACAGAAACGCGCGGCCTTGAAAAGCCTCGAACAGGCCTGACCCGAAGGCATTGATCATGTCCAACATCACCCGGGATGGACGCGGCTGGCAGCCCGCCTATCTGCTCGCCATCGACGAGAAGAAATGCATCGGCTGCGGCCGTTGCTTCAAGGTCTGCGGCCGCGACGTCATGACCCTCAAGGGTCTCACCGACGAGGGCGAGTTCGTCGATCTCGATGACGACGAGGACGAAGTCGAGAAGAAGATCATGGTGATGAACGATCAGGGAGCCTGCATCGGCTGCGGCGCCTGCGCCCGGGTCTGCCCCACCAATTGCCAGACCCATGCCGCGGCGGAATGACGCCGGCGGCAGCGGCGCGTAGCACGATGAGCAAAGCCTCGGTCGCCAAATTCAAGATCGGCCAGGTCACCCGGCATCGGGGCATGCATTCCGCGGCGTGGTGTTCGAGGTCGACCCGCAGTTTGCCGAGGACGAAGTCTCCTACGAGACGATCGGGCCGATCGAAGGCCGCCCGCGCAAGGATCAGCCGTTCTATTATCTGTTCGCCGAGAGCGGGCGAACGCCCTATATCGCCTATGTCTCCGAGCCGAACCTGTTGGCCGACACCACCGGCGAGCCGGTCAGCCCTCCCCAGCTCGACGACATGTTCGAACGCGACGAAAGCGGCAGCTACCGCTGGCGGCCGGCCAAGACTGAACTAGCCTCGGTGGCCCGGCTGCTGCAGATCGCTGCTATTCGATCCCTACCTCGCGCGCCTTCCACATCGCCGCGATCCGGAACCGCTCGCTGATCGCGGCGGGGCTGGCCAGGATCTGCGCCTCGGCTTCCTTGAAGGCGGCCACCACGGTGTCTGCTTCCTCGCGGGTCAGCGCCACCCGTCCTGCCATGTGGGTCGCATCGGGAACATCCTTCCAGATCGCGCGCTGGTTCGGATGCAGCTTGACCTCGATCAGCTCGAAAGCCTCGAGCTGTCCGTCGAGACAGATCGCCAGCCCGATCACCTCCAGCTTTCGTCCGTCCTGCGTGGTCTTGACGAGGGTTGCCATGGTCACTCTCCGTCCTGTGCTGCGAGCCAGCTATAGCCGCCCTGGTCCCAGAGCTGGGCCAGGGTCTGGTCCGGCTTCCAGTCGGGGTATTGCCGCTGGATCGCCTGATAGTCGGCCTGAAACCGCGCCGCGTCTTCGCCCTGCAGATGCGCAGTATAGAAATCCGCCTTCGAGCGCAGGATGAACGAGGCCTGGTCCGCGCTCGCGAACAGTTCGTAATCGTTGCCTTGCGCGATCAGGCCGACCGCTGCTTGAGTTTCGCTCATCGACGCATCTCTCCATCCAATGGAAGTGTCAGGCGGCGACCGCCGGCGTATCCTCGGCTGAACCCCATTCCGCCCACGAACCGTCATAGACGGCGGCAGCGGTGTGTCCGAGCAGATAGAGCCCGAGCGCCACCACGCAGGACGTGACGCCGGAGGCGCAGCTGGTCACGATCGGGCGCTGCAGGTCGATGCCGGCGGCGGCAAATCGCGCGGCAAGCGGGTCGGCCGCGATGAATTCGCCGCTGTCGGGCTGAATCAGATCGGCCCACGGGATGTTGGTGGCGTTCGGGATATGGCCGAGCTTCCGGGACGGGAACACGTCTTCCTGCGTGCCATCGAATTTCGCGGGGCCGCGGGCGTCGATCACCTGCGCCGCCGCGGTCACGAGATTTTCCGTCATGTCGCGCAAGCTGCGAACCAGAGCGGGACGCGAGACCGCGGTAAAGGACTTCTGCTCCGGCCGCACCATCGACATGTCGGCCGGCAGCTTCTCCTTGGTCCATTTGCCGAAGCCGCCGTCGAGCATTGCGACCTGGTCGTAGCCAAACACCCGGAACATCCACCACACCCGGGCTGCGGCGGCGCCGCCGCACAGCCGGTCGTAGACCACGATCCGGTCGCCATCGCCGATTCCGAGCAGCCCGACCTTCTTGGCGAAGTCGGCGGCGCCGGGCAGCATGTGCGGAAGCGGGTTCGATTTGTCGGCGACATGGTCGATGTCGAAATGCACCGAGCCGGGAATGTGACGTCCGCGGTACTGCGTGCGTCCGTCGAGATTGGTGCTGGTGTGATGCCAGGTGCAATCGAGCACCCGGAGGTCGGGATCTCCAAGATGCTGCGCCAGCCACTCGGTGCTTACCAGCGCTTCCGGATTTGCATAACTCATGTCCGTGAAATCTCCGTGTCGGAAAGCCGACAAAGTCGCCAAAGGTTACGCGGTCGGCATCGGATAGCCGGTGCGCGGTCGGGTGTCGTAATATTCCGGCCGCTCCGGCCATCCACCCTCGGCCATGAATTTGAAGGTCGTGATCTTCACCGGCGCACCTTGCGAGAAGGAGACTTCGCTGAACTTGATCTCGCGATCGCCGGGTCCGGCGGAAAAGTCGGCAATCACGGTGCCGTCGGCCTTGCGAGCCCGGGCAAAGCCGGGCGTGCCGACGCTGCTCGCCGGTACCGGATTGGCCGCGAACACGGGACTTTCGACGCCGTCGGTCGCCGCCGTGAAGGCCGGCGAGGCAAAGGTGAACGTTGCCAATACCCCGCTGCGCTCGACCGGCTGGTCCGCGGTCAAGGGGCGGGCGACCGAATAGACCGTCAGTGTGCCGCCATCCAGCAACCTCTTCAGCTCATCGACGGAACAGGCCGCCAGATCCGTTGTGACATTCATGCCAATCTCCTCACCGCCTCTGCGTTGGGGAGGGAATATCAAGTTCTGTGCCAGTTGATCGCCGGGCGCGCGGATCGCCGCGCTGTCCCAGCGGGGGATTTCGAGTTTGCGCGAATCTTGCAGAGCCCTTGCGGGTAACGAGATATTGGGGCTGACCGATGCTGGATGCGGCGATCGTTGGCGGTGGGTTATGTGGCGTCGCGCTGGCGCGGAACCTTGTCCGTCAGGGCAGGGCGGTCGCCTTGTTCGAGGCGCGGGAACGGCTTGGCGGGCGCATCCTGTCGGTTGCCCGCACGGGATCGGCAGGCGTGGTCGACCTCGGCCCCACCTGGTTCTGGCCGGATACGCAGCCTCTGATGCAAAGCCTGGTCGCCGAACTGGGACTGACCAGCATCCCCCAGCACGATGACGGTTCATCGCTGCATCTGAAAGATCCCGACAAGGTTCCGGACCGGATCGACGGAAGCAAGATCCATGAAGGCGCCTGTCGCCTGCCGGACGGCATGGCGCAACTCATCGATGCGATGGCCGGGAAGCTGCCGCCGGGCCTGCTGTATTTCAATCATGTCCTGACCGAGGTGAGCGACCGCACGGACCATGTCGTGCTGACCTTTGCCCATGGCGACGATATCTTCGAGGTGGAGGCGCGGCAGGCGGTGCTCGCTGTCCCGCCGCGTCTGCTGGAACAGGACGTTCGCTTCACGCCCGGGCTCGATCAGGCCACGTACGAGGCGATGCGGGGCACTGCGACCTGGATGGCGGCGCAGGCCAAGGTGGTCTTCCCCTACGCGCGGGCGTTCTGGCGCGAGGCTGGACAATCCGGCAACGCCTTCGTCACCCATGAACAGGCGGTGATCGGCGAGATATTCGACGCCTGCGACGGCGATGGCGGTCGCGCGGCGTTGGGAGGATTTCTGGCTTTGTCGCCGGAGTTGCGCGAAAGCTTCAGCGTCGGCCTGCCGTTGCTGATGGAAAGCCAAATGGCGCAGGTATTTGGCGCGGCGCTCGAACCGGCCGAGCAGCACTATCAGGATTGGGCCAACGAGGCCTTTACCTGCAGCGGGCTCGATCGCACCTCGCCCGGCAACGAACATGTCGCTGTCGGCAACCCGATGCTGCGCCGGCCGCAATGGGATGGCCGGTTGCATCTGGCCGGGTCGGAAACGGCCGCCAGCGGCGCCGGCTATCTGGAAGGCGCGCTGGAGGCGGCGCGGCGGGTCGGCCTGTCGCTCAATCGCGGCTGGATGAAGCTGGTGGACGGCGCGCCGGACGCCGCGCGCCCCGGCGGCGGCACAGCGTCAGTCAACGCCACGAGCCTCGCCCGCTTCGCCGGCTGGGTGGCCGACCAGCAGGATGCGGCGTTCGACGGCTATCGTCATCGTCTCAATCAAAATCTCGCGGGCCAGCACCGGGAGCAGCTGACCCAGCGCGCGCTGCTCGAATCGATGGAAGAACTGTTCGACCGCGCGCTCAAGATGCTGGACGAGCTGCCCTTCGACATCAGTTCGACGGCGGTCGAGCGCGGCAGGTCGCCGTTGACGCCGGGGGTACAGCAACCGTTCGGCATCCTCATGCAGTCGGTATTCGACGACGTCATCGCCTTCAACCGGACCTCGTGCGCGCTGTCGAACTTTCCCGACGAGCATCATCTGTCCGGGGAATACCGGCAGGTCATCCTGCGCGACGTCGCCGCGGCCTGGCTGGAATTCTCGCTGTCGGCCAACCGGCTGCTGCTCGCCAAGGCCCATGTGCGCGATTCCCGCCTGAAGTCACTAACCAACGTATCATCATGAACGAGGCAAAGATGACAGATCATGTGGCCTATGCGATCTGCGGCTTGAACGAGATCCCGAGCCAGAAGGCGAGGGGGTTTCAACTGATGATCGTGACGGAGGACGGCAGCCACATGCCCTGGCCGATCGTCGTGGTCCGCTGGGGCAGGCAGGTGTTCGGCTATCTCAACAGATGCCCGCATGACGGGGTCAATCTCGACTGGGAACGCAACCAGTTTCTGGACCAGAATGGCATCCGGCTGATGTGCGGAAAGCACGGCGCTTTATTCGAGCTCGGCACCGGCAACTGCGTCGATGGTCCATGCAAGGGAAAAAGCCTGACGCCGGTGGCGCTGACCGTGCTCGACAACGACATCTGCGTCACCGGCGTGACGCTGGTCGAGGACGAGGATGTCGTTTCCGACGGTGCGGAGGCTTGACCCGAGGTCGCGGAGGCCAGCGGCAGCCGGCGCTCAAACCGGACGGTTTTCGTTGCGGTTCTTGACCGGTTCCATCCGGGCCACGCCTTCCTCGAAGCTGATGACGTCGTATTTTTCGTCAAAGCCCATCGCGGCGTCGAGCAGGTAGTCGAGCTTGCCGGCGGTATTGAGCTTCTTGACGTCGTTCTTGTCGATGCTCATCAGGTCCATCATTTCCTTCCAGACCGTCGATTCGTCGCACGGCAGCACGAAGAAGGTGACGCCGCGAAGGGTAACGCGGTATTTTGCCAACAGATCGATATTGTTGCAGAAGACAAAGTAGGTGCCGTCCGGCGTCAGCAGTCCATCCAGTACTTCGGAAGCCACGTCGAGATAGGCAAAGGAGTGGATATATCCGACCAGGATCGGAATGGTGCTGCTGCCCTGCGGAACCACGGTGAGCACCTGTTCCATCGAGAACTCCGGTGGCCGCTTCTCGTCGGCGAGCTGGGTCTGGAACTTCAGTGCGATGTCACCCCTGAATCCAAGCCGGCCCGGCTTTGTCGTCGGTCCCTTGAAGACCGCGTTGAGCAGGCGCCCTTCGCGGTCAAGCCGGCCAAGGGCGGTGGTATCGATTGACGTCGGCGCGCTCATCTCGATCGTCGTCATGTAACATTCTCCGATTTCATACAAAGCCCGGCGAAAGGGTGCCGCCGCGAGCCGCCATGCAAATTGTCTGCCGGTTTCGTCTCGTTCTGGTTTGGCGCGGACCGTGCATGGCCGCAGTTGCGAACCATCGGCATGTCCAACACCCGACGCGAACATGAAGCTTGAGATCGAGCGGCGGTATTTCGAGGCGATGGCGACGAGCTTCCCGGGGCTTGCCTCGCTGGGGGAGCAACTGCGCTTCGGCGACCGGGTGGAGGTCGCGTTCGGACAATTGTCGGATGCCGAACTGGGATTTCTCCGGGAACTCTACAGTCAGGCCGGACCGGAGATGCAGGTCCGCTCGGCCCAGATCGTAACCCTGCAGCGGGCGCTTCGCGCCGAGGGCATCCGGTTCACGGCGACGGACCTGGAGTCGCTGCTGCCGGCGATCGCGGGCTATCTGGTGGCCGATGCCGTCCGCGGCTGGATGTTCACGGCGAGCGCGGCAAGCCGGCCGCTGCCCTATGTCGTCACCCGGCTTGATTATACGCCGCCGTCGAATGACGAGACCGGGCGGGTTTTCATCGAATTGAAGGCCAACGCCAAGGGCGCCATCGCCTCGACCACGTTGCGGATTGCGGCCACCGACATCGTCGGCAAGACGGTGCCGGAAATCTTTGCCGGCAAGGGATTTCTGAAGGAAACGCCGGAATTGATCGCTGCCTACGACGCGACCGAAGCGCGCTATTACGAGTGGCGCGGCGGCTATGGCCGCCAGTTCCTGGGCAAGGGCACCGGCTTCTTCACCGAAGATCCGAACTCATCCCACCGCGACACCGACTGGTCGCGCAAGGACGTGGTGATCCTGTCGTCCGGTGGCGGCTCCGGACGTCTGGTCAATGACGAAGCCATCTTGAGCACGCGCGCGCTGACGCTGGAGGTCACCGGCGACATCCTCGGCCAATACCTGCGCAAGGCCGCCAAGAGCAATCTCTACGACGCCGAAACCGAGGTGGAGGAATCCAGGGCCGCTATTCCAAAGGGCCTCTTCAGCCGGATTCCGGTCCATCCCTACATGCTGATGTTCCATCTCGAACTGCATCACCATGTCTGGGTCCATGTCGAGGATATGACGCCCTATGTCTATCGGCCGGACCTGAAGCAGAAGCTGATCCTGCCGGAGGAGCAGACCGACCTGATCGATATCCTGACCGCCGAGATGGATGTGCTGATGGACGACATCGTCGCGGGCAAATCCGGAGGCACGACGGTGCTGTGCGCGGGACCCCCGGGCGTCGGCAAGACATTGACCGCCGAAGTCTATGCCGAAATCATCGAGCGTCCGCTATACCGCGTGCATTCCGGCCAACTCGGGTTGAATGTCGCCGCGATGGAGGGCGCGCTGAAGCAGGCGCTGATGCGTGCCCAGCGCTGGGGCGCCGTCATGCTGATCGACGAGGCCGACGTCTACATCAAGCGGCGCGACGACGATATCACCATGAACGCCGTGGTCGGCGTTTTCCTGCGGGTGCTGGAGTATTTCAACGGCCTTTTGTTCCTGACCACCAACCGCATCGACGACATCGACGAAGCCATCGTCTCGCGCTGCATCGCATTGATCAAGTTCCATCCGCCGAACGACGATGCGCGGCGGAAGATATGGCGGGTGATGACCGACCAGTTCGGGCTCGCGGTCGATGCGCCGCTGCTCGACGCCCTGGTCGGGACCTTCCCGGCGACGTCCGGTCGCGACATCAAGGGGCTGGCGAAGCTGGTCGCCAAATATTGCCAGCACCGCCAGGTGCCGCCGACGCTGGACGTGTTCGAGCGCTGCGCAATCTTTCGCGGCATCGATCTCGGTTCAGCCGCCGGCGCCTGAACCGGCCGGGCTGCCGCAGGCCAGCCTGTCGGAAACCTGACACGCGTCGTAAAGCCAACAGGGTGCAATCCAAATATCAATGTTATCAGTGGCTTATGGTATGGCATAAGTCTTGCCAGTTGATGGCTCAACCGTCCCGTGGAAACGAGAGAGCGAGCGATGATCAACCTGACCGATAGCGCACTGAACGCGGTGCGCAACGCGATTTCGGCGGCCGACAAGCCGGTCGATGGCCTGCGCATCATGGTCGAAGCCGGCGGCTGCGCCGGCTACAAATATAATATGGGCCTGGTCGATGCCATCGATCCCGACGACACCGTGATCGAGCGTGACGGGGTTCGGGTGTTCGTCGACATGAAGAGCCACGAATATCTCGCCGGCACCACCATCGATTTCGTGGTGGCGCTGGAGGGATCTGGCTTCACCTTTGAAAATCCCAACGCGAAAGCAAGCTGCGGCTGCGGCAAGTCGTTCGCCTGAACGCGGTCGCCGCCTGCCGTCGTGATCGATCCACAGAGTCTGTTATGGAAAGAAGCCTGGGCCATGCTGGTTGAATCTGAAGTTTCCAAGCCGTTGCCGTTGCAGGACGACGAGCGGACCCGAATCATCAAGGCGGTGATCGAGGAAATTCGCCCGAACCTGCAACGCGACGGCGGCGATTGCCAGCTGATCGAGATCGATGGCAACAAGATCATGGTCAAGCTCACCGGCGCCTGCGTGTTCTGCAAATTGAGCAGCGCCACGCTCGAGGGCATCCAGTCCAAGGTGGTGGAGAGGCTGGGCGAACTCGTGCGCATCATCCCGGTCGCCGGAGCTGCCAAAGCGCGGCATTAAAGAGGCGTCCGTGCGGCCGATCTATCTCGACAACAATGCGACCACGCGCACGGATCCCGCCGTGGTCGCAGCGATGCTGCCGTTTTTCTCCGACCAGTTCGGAAATGCGTCTTCGTCCCATGCCTTCGGCAGCGAGGTCGCCGGCGCGGTGAAACAAGCACGCAGGAGCCTGCAGGCGCTGCTGGGCGCGGCCTTCGATCACGAGATCGTATTCACCTCGGGGGGCACCGAATCCGACAACACGGCCATTCTGTCGGCGCTCGACAACATGGAAGGCCGGAACGAGATCGTCACCTCGGCGGTCGAGCATCCCGCCATTTTGGCGCCGCTGGAACATCTGGAAAAATCCCGCGCCATAAAAGTCCATCGGATCGGCGTCGACGCGCAAGGCAGGCTCGACATCGAAGCCTATTGCCGTGCGCTCGGCCCCCGCACCGCGATGGCCTCGGTCATGTCGGCCAATAACGAGACCGGGACGTTGTTTCCGGCAGAACAACTCGCCGACATCGCGCATGGCGCCGGCGCGCTGTTCCACACCGATGCGGTGCAGGCCGTCGGCAAGATCCCTCTCGATTTGAAGACGACGCAGATCGACATGCTGTCGCTGTCGGGGCACAAGCTGCACGGCCCCAAGGGCATCGGTGCGCTTTATGTCCGCAAGGGCACGCCGTTCAACCCGCTGGTCCGCGGCGGTCCGCAGGAGCGGCGGCGACGCGGCGGCACCGAGAATGTTCCGGCCATTGTCGGTCTCGGCAAGGCGGCCGAACTGGCGTTGGCAGGGATGCCGAATGAACCGACGCGGGTTGCTGCCCTGCGTGATCGCCTGGAGCGGGGTATCCTCGGGATCGGTCATTGCACCGTGCTCGGCGATGTCGCCAATAGGCTGCCCAATACCTGCAATATCGCTTTCGAGCATCTCGAAGGCGAAGCCATCCTGCATCACCTGAACAAGGCCGGTATCGCCGCCTCGCTGGGCTCAGCCTGTGCATCCGGCTCGATGGAACCCTCGCACGTGCTGCGCGCGATGAACGTGCCGCCGGCGGCCCTGCGCGGCGCCATCCGCTTTTCGCTGTCGCGCGAAAATACCATCGACGATGTCGTCGGCGTCCTCAACCTGCTGCCCGACATCATCTCAAGGCTAAGGGCGTTGTCGGCTTCGTCACCAGCGCAGGCGCCAATCACGGCGCACCCGTCCAGAGCTTCGGAGCTGACCCCATGAAAGTTATGATTCGCCGTTCCCCGGAGACGGGACTTTCGATCTACGTGCCGAAAAAGGACCTCGAAGAGCCGATCGTCGAGTTCGAACATGAAACGCTGTGGGGCGGCTGGATCCGCATCGCCAACGGATGGGTACTCGATCTGCCGCAGATGGCTGTCGGAACCTCGCTGCCGATCACGGTCAATGCGAAAAAGCGCGGCGGCCAAGAGAGTGAGGACTGATGAACGCTCCGATTCCCCCGATTGATTTCATCAGGCACGCCGATGCCGAGGCGGCGCTGGCCGACGTCGCCATCCGGCTGCGCGCGGGCACCATCGTCCCCTATCTCGGCCCCGGTCTCGCCGCCACACTCAGCCCCGCAGCGCCGATGAATCCGGAAGCGCTGGCGGCGTTCTTCGGCACCAAGGTCGCGCTGCCGCGGCGAGCCAAGGGCAACGCCTGGGCCGCCGCGCAGCATATCGAGAGCTACAAGCATCGCTCCACGGTGACCGCGCTGATGTCGGAGGCGTTCGCGACGCCGGTCGAGCCGACGCGCCTGCATCACCATCTCGCGTCGCTGCGGCTGCCGATGATCGTCGACAGCTGGTACGATGGCGCGATGCGCACGGCGCTCGGCCAGCGCAGCGACTGGGGTGAAATCCAGGGCATCACCCGCGCCGGGATCGGCGAAGACCGCTGGTACCGCTTCTA
>Ga0182030_10024422_pt1 | contig 11105 bp, 10 predicted proteins | sample 812S3MmetaG_FD_121299 | JGI IMG/M metagenome (GOLD analysis project Ga0182030, IMG submission 121299) | Permafrost microbial communities from Stordalen Mire, Sweden - 812S3M metaG (Illumina Assembly) | ecosystem: Environmental > Terrestrial > Soil > Wetlands > Permafrost | place: Sweden...
CGGATTCTGGCAACCGATGGACACCCTGCGTGACAAACACCTGCTGGAGGACCTCTGGGCATCCGGCCGGGCGCCGTGGAAGAGGTGGGACTGATCATGTCGCTGACCCAGGAGTTCTGGCGAGACAAGCGCGTATTCCTGTCCGGACATACGGGCTTCAAGGGCAGCTGGCTGTCGCTGTGGCTGCAGTCCCTCGGCGCCGAGGTTTTCGGCCTGGCGCTGGCGCCGCCCAGCCAGCCCAGCCTGTTCGAAGTCGCGCACGTCGCATCGGGCATGTCGTCGGTGACGGGTGACATCCGCGATCTGCAGACGGTGCTGCACGCCATGCAGCGGTTCCGGCCGCAGATCGTGATCCATATGGCGGCACAGTCGCTCGTGCGGCTGTCGTACACCGAGCCCGTGGAGACCTATGCGACGAACGTCATGGGTACCGTCCACGTGCTCGAAGCGGCGCGCCGGATTGATTCGGTCCGCTGCATCGTCAACGTCACCAGCGACAAGTGCTATGAAAACCGTGAGTGGCCCTGGGGATATCGCGAGACCGAGCCGATGGGCGGCTACGACCCGTACAGCAACAGCAAGGGTTGCTCGGAACTCGTGACTTCCTCGTACCGGCGCTCCTTCTTCCAGAACTCCAAAGTGGCGCTGGCGTCAGCCCGCGCGGGCAACGTCATCGGTGGCGGCGACTGGGCATCCGACCGGCTCGTGCCGGACATTCTGCGTGCTTTCGAGCGCAATGAGCCGGTGGTGATCCGCAACCCGAACTCGATCCGGCCCTGGCAACATGTTCTGGAACCGCTGTCGGGCTATCTCACCCTTGCTGAGCGGCTCTGGAGTGACGGCGAGTCGGTAGCCGAAGGCTGGAATTTCGGTCCTCACGAAGAGGACGCCAAGCCCGTGTTGTGGATCGTCAAACGCATGGTCGATACCTGGGGTGGGGCCGCTGGCTGGAAGCTGGATGCAGGAGAACATCCGCACGAGGCGCATTACCTGAAGCTGGATATCTCGAAGGCGCGGCACCGGCTCGGCTGGCGTCCGCGCTGGAATCTGGACACTGCACTCTCCAAGGTGACGCTCTGGCAGCAGGCTTGGCGTGCCCAACAGGACATGCAGCAGGTCTGCCGGGAACAGATTCAGCAGTACACGAACTCGATCGACAAGGAGAACGCATGAGTATTTCCATCGCCTCGGCGAAGCCGGCCGCGCCTGAGGCGGAGCTGCGTGCGCAGATTGCCGCTCTGGTGCAAGAGTATGCGGACCGGCAATTGGCGCCCAAGGCCTTTGTTCCCGGGCAATCCGTGGTACCGGTATCCGGGAAGGTCATTGGGGCGAAGGAACTTCAGATGATGGTCGAGGCCTCCCTGGATGGCTGGCTGACGACCGGTCGCTTCAATGCAGCCTTCGAGGAACGCCTGGCCCGATATCTGGGCGTGAAATACCTGATTACGGTCAATTCGGGGTCATCCGCGAATCTGGTCGCTTTTTCCACCCTCACGTCGCCTCGGTTGGGCGAGCGCGCCATCAAGCCGGGAGATGAGGTCATCGGCGTTGCCGCCGGCTTTCCGACAACCGTAAATCCGATCCTGCAATTCGGCGCCGTGCCGGTTTTCGTGGACGTTGACCTGGTCACGCACAACATCGACGCCTCGCTGATCGAGGCGGCGATTACACCCAAGACCAAGGCCATCATGCTGGCCCATTCGCTGGGCAACCCCTTCAACCTGGATGTTGTGACAGCGCTGTGCAAAAAGCACGGTCTATGGCTTGTCGAGGACTGTTGCGATGCCTTGGGTTCGACCTACGACGGCAAGCTGGTGGGCACATTCGGCGATATAGCCACGCTGAGCTTCTATCCTGCGCACCACATCACAATGGGTGAGGGTGGCGCGGTCTTCACCAACAATGCCGAGCTGAAGCTCATCGCCGAGTCGTTCAGGGACTGGGGCCGCGACTGCTACTGCGCACCGGGCAAGGACAACACCTGCAACAAGCGCTTCTGTTGGAAGCTCGGGGAGCTGCCGGAGGGATACGACCATAAGTACACCTACTCACACCTCGGCTACAACCTGAAGATCAGTGATATGCAGGCGGCCTGCGCGCTGGCGCAGATGGACCGAGTTGATGAGTTCATTGCCGTGCGCAAGCGCAACTTTCAATATCTCAAGGAGCGGCTGAAGTCGTGCAGCGAATTTCTGGAATTGCCGGAAGCGACGCCGAAGTCTGATCCGTCCTGGTTCGGGTTTCTCGCGCTCCTGAAGCCCGAATCGGGTGTGAAACGGGTGGCTCTGCTGTCATACCTCGATGAGAACCGGATCGGAACCCGATTGCTTTTCGCGGGTAACCTGACGCGCCAGCCGTACATGATCGGCCGAAATTTCCGGGTCAGCGGCAACCTGACGCGTACCGATGTGATCATGAATCAGGCTTTCTGGCTGGGCGTCTACCCGGGGCTGGGCACGGAACATCTCGATTTCATCGTCGAGCGGCTCGAAACATTCTTTGGCCTGAATTTCTGAGCCGGTCATGACCCAATCGAATGACACGAGTGGCCGATTCAATGCGGTAGCCCTGCGCAGGACCATTCTGCAGATGGCCTATGCGGGTTCGACTGTCCACATCGGGTGTGCCTTCTCGATCGTCGAGCTGCTCGCGGTGCTGTACCGCAACCATCTGCGGTATCCGGGCAATGATCCGCGGGCCGCTGACAGGGATTTCCTGGTGCTCAGCAAAGGCCACGGAGTAATGGCCCAGTACGCGTGCATGCGCGAGCTGGGCTGGATCGATGAGAATGCGGTGCGCAACTACTTCAGTGACGGGAGCAAACTCAAGGGGCTGTCCGACTCCCGGATTCCCGGTCTCGAAGTCACCTCCGGAAGCCTCGGCCATGGTTTTTCCGTGGGAGTCGGCCTGGCCCTGGGCGCTCGCATGCGACGCGCCAGCCGCAAGGTCTACGCACTCGTCGGCGACGGGGAGCTCAACGAAGGACCGATCTGGGAGGGCGCGCTGTTCGCTGCTCACCATGAGCTGAACAATTTCATGGTCATCGTGGATGAGAACGGATTCCAGGCCATGGGCCGCACGACGGAGGTGCTGGCCCTCGATTCCATCGCCGCGAAATTCCAGAGCTTTGGCTTCGAGACGGCCGCCGTTGATGGCCATGATGAGCAGGAGATCGACGCCGCCGTGCGGGCACTTTGGGCCAGCGCGTCCACGGCGCCGAAGGCCCTGATCGCCAAGACCGTAAAGGGCAAGGGCGTCCAGTTCATGGAAAATGACAACCGCTGGCATTACACCCGTCTCAATTCCGAGACCTATGCACAGGCACTCGCTCTCCTGGGGAACCCGACGTCATGAGGGGGGCGTTTTCCAGCGCACTGATCCGGCTCGCGAGACATGACCCGAACGTGCTGCTGCTGACGGGGGATCATGGCTACGCGCTGTTCGATGATTTCCGCAGCGCTTGCCCAGCGCAGTACATCAACGCGGGGATCGCGGAACAGAACATGGTGGGGATGGCGGCGGGCCTGGCGCGCACCGGGTTCCGACCTTTCGTCTACGGGCTGAGCGCTTTTGTGCCCCTGCGCGTGCTGGAGCAGATAAAACTCGATGTCGCGCACGACCTGCTGCCGGTGGTGTTCATCGGTGATGGAGCTGGTTTCGTCTACAGCCATCTGGGGACCAGTCACCAGGCCACCGAAGACATTGCCTGTGCCCGGGTGATTCCAGATCTTGCGGTGTATTCGCCGGCGGACCGCTTCGAGATCGACGCCTGCATGCAGCTTGCGTACGACACCGCTGGCCCCGTGTATCTGCGCATGGGAAAGTCTGACCGCGGGGATGTGCACACAGCGCCTCAGGGAGAGGCTGTCCGCAGCCCGCTGTGCGTCAGACCGGGCGCCAGTCGCGATCTTGCGTTCGTCGCGACCGGCTCGCTGGTGCGTTCCGCAGTGGATATCGCCTCGACGCATTTTCCACAGGCGAGCGTGTGGAGTGTTCCGCTGATCAAGCCGATCGACTCCCGCGCGGTCGCGCAGCTGTGTGGGAATACCCGTGTCATCGTGGCGATGGAGGAGCACTCGGTGTTTGGTGGTCTCGGTTCCGTGATCACGGAGATTGCAGCGGCGCACTCACCCACGCGGGTGCTGCGTCTGGGGGTCCAGGACCGTTTCTCGGATCTTTGCGGGACCTATGAGTATCTCCTTAAGGAGCACGGACTGGACCAGGCGTCGCTGCTCCGGCAGATCAACCACTTTTTGTCCCCCGGAACCTGATGCGAATTGCACTGCTCGGAGCTGGCAGTCAGATTGCGAAGGATCTCATTCTGGCCTTCCAGGCGGATCCAAGGCACGATCTGGCGTTATACGGTCGCCGTCCGGAGATCATCGCCGACTGGGTGGGCCGCCTTTCTCAAGCGCACCGGTACCCGGTCGCCGCCCTGAGTGCCTTCAATTCGTCGGAGCCGTTCGATGCGGTGATCAATTTTGTAGGTGTCGCCAACCCTGCGGCCGCAATCGCGATGGGCGCCCGGATTCTCGATGTGACGACGAAGATCGACGACCTGGCGATGAGCTACCTCGAGCAGCGGCCCGACTGCCGTTATCTCTTCCTCAGCAGCGGCGCGGCCTACTGCACCAGCTTTGATGCGCCAGCCGACGAACATACGCGCTCGAACATCGACATCAATAACCCAGGGCCTCAGGACTGGTACGGTCTGGCAAAGCTCATTGCCGAGTGCAGGCATCGGGCTCACAGCGCGTTGCCGGTCACCGACCTGCGCATATTCGGTTACTTCAGCAGGACCCAGGATATGTCGGCCAGGTTCCTGCTGACAGATGCACTACGCTCGATCCGGGACGGAGTGGTTTTGCATACCTCCGCCGAGCAGACTTTCCGGGACTACCTGAATCCAAAGGACTTCAGTCGACTGGTTGGATGTCTCCTGGACACTGCACCGGTGAATACCGCCCTGGACTGCTACACACTGGCGCCCATCGACAAGTGGACGCTGCTTTCCGCAATGCGTGAGAAATTCTCGCTCCAATACGAAGTCAGGGCACAGGATGCGGCAGTGAACGCGACGGGCAGCAAACCTCACTACTATTCCCTGGATCGTCGCGCCGCCGCATTCGGCTATGCGCCATCGATGTCTTCGCTGGACGGAGTGCTGCTGGAAGCCGCGGCACATTTGGGGCAATCGTGATGGCCGCGCAAACGCCGCGTATTCTCATGACTGGCGCCACCGGGTTTCTCGGCGGCAGGCTGCTTGGCTGCCTGCTTGAACACGGCCACGAGGTAGTGGCGATCAAGCGCTCCTTCTCCGACACGACGCGGATCCGCGCGAGCATCGGGCATCCCGGACTGCACCTGTTCGACGTCGATGTCGAGGATCCTAGGACGCTGTTCCAAAGGCATGCCATCGACACAATTATTCACACGGCGACCGAGTATGGTCGCGGGGCGACCCCGCTATACAGCATCCTCGAGGCTAACCTGCTGCTGCCGCTGAGGCTCGCGGAGCTCGGCATCGAGAACGGCGTCAGGTGTTTCATCAACACAGACTCCTTCTTCAACAAGGGCAACAGTTCATATTCGAACCTGTTGAATTACTCATTATCCAAGAAAAGCCTCCTCATCTGGCTGGATAAGCTGTCCAGTAAGCTGAAGATCATCAATGTAGTACTGGAGCACATCTACGGGCCGCACGACAGCGGGACGAAATTTGTCGAGAGCGTCGTCCGGCAGGTAGCCATCGATCGCGTACCGCATATCGCACTTACGCAGGGACACCAGCGGCGCGATTTTGTCTATCTGGATGATGCGGTCGCCGCATATCTTAAACTCGTGGAATACGGTCGCACACACGATTTCTCGTTCAAGACGTTCGGCGTGGGGACGGCCCAGAGTATGCAGGTTCGGGACTTCGTCATGCTGATCAAGACGTTGTCGGGCAGTTCGTCGGAACTTGGCTTCGGAGATATTCCATATCGAGACGATGAGATCATGAACTCGACCGCCGATATCTCTGCCTTGTGCGCCCTGGGCTGGCAACCGACCGTCTCAGTCGAACAGGGCATCCGGCGCATTCTGGAGATCTACCGTATCGCTCCGGACGCTTGAGGCTACGGTGCGACCGGCGACGCCCGCCGGTTTGACCGGGCCAAAGCTTTATTGACCCTACGAAAAATGCAACACGCAAGCAAGTTCGACCTCAGTATCTGTATTCCAACGTATAACCGCATAACCAAGCTGGAGTCCCTGGTCCGGAAGATCCTGACGTGCGATGACGGTGGCATTGAAGTCGTCGTCCTCGACAACGCGTCAACGGACAGAACGCTCGAGTGTCTGAAAAGCATTTCTGACGAGCGCCTGACCGTATACCGGAACGAAACCAATAAGGGCGTGCTATTCAACGTTCTGCATGCCCTGGATCGGGCGCAGGGGCGCTTCGCTGTGCTGCTGCTCGACAAGGACAATGTCGAACCGCAACTCCTGCCAGGCTTCAGGAGATTCCTTGTTTCTCAGCCGGAGCTGGCGTGTGGCTACTGCGAATACGGGTCAGCGTTATCCGCCGAGGCAGTGTTATTCGATGCGGGCATGGCCGCACTCAAGGGGGTTGCCTATGCCTGCCACCATCCGACCGGGTACTTCTTCGAGATGGCCACGCTTCGCGTGACCAATTATCTGCATCGCTTCAGCGATTTCGATGTTGTCGGGCACTTTCCACTGGATTTCGTCTTCGCCGAACTCGTGCTGCGAGGTCGTGGCGCTATCTATCACAGACCGGTGTTTGCAGCGGAATCGGAGGCGAGCGCGAAGTCATACAAGTCCATTGGGACCAATGCTGCGCGCGAAGACGCTTTCTTTTCCCCCCGCGGCCGGTTGAAGACAGCGATCGGGTTCGCGCGGCACATCGCAACGTTGCCGCTGCTGCCTGCGGAAAAGCTGTCGATGATCGCCGACTGCTACCGCAAGGGTGTCGTGGCGTCAACGATCGGGTACCGGGCGGTCATGGGAAATGAGGCGCTGTGTGCGCACTATCACATTGCTGCCCGCCGGGTAAGTGCCCGTGAAATGTTCGCTACCGCACGCGAATTCCGGCGCACGTTCTCGGCTCAGGCGCTCTCGCCGGTCGCCCTCGGCGCTGTGCCTTTTCGACGGGCCAGGTTCGGCCTGGCGGTGTGCCTCGGCCTGCTGAAGGCGTTCGGGCGGCGGTTCTCCTGACCACGATGACTCAACCGGTTCTGACAATCGCAGTTCCTACCTACAATCGGTCAGCCTCACTGGAGGTGCTGCTGACGACGCTATTGCGCGAACTGCGAGGTCTGGAAGGGCGTGTGACGGTCATTATCGGCAACAACGCCTCCACCGATCGCACTGCCGACGTCATGGCCGCATTTGCGAGCAACTGGGATGATACTCACTTGCTGCACCATGAGACCAATACGGGCATGGACGGCAATTTTTGCGGGTGTGTTGAGCTGGTGCGGACACCGTACTTCTGGGTCATGGGCGATGATGATCTGCCGCGCGCCGGTGCGCTACGCGCTTTGCTGCCGCTGATCGAGGGGCAGCTCCCGGACCTTGTCTATATGAACAGTCGCTGGCTTCCCGCTGTGACCGACAACTGGCCCGCCGATCCCATCCAGGCGCTGCAGGCAGAAGCAGTCGATCGCCTCAGCTTTGCTCGCCGGACGCATGTGTGGACGACCTACTTATCGGGGATGATCGTGCGCAGCCCGCCTCTGATCAGGGACCCGCTGCGGCTGCGTCGCTACGCGGGAACGCAGCTCTCGCAACTTGCGTGGGTGTTGCCGGTACTGCGCGACGGTTCACGCTTCATCCACGTTACGACCTGCTGTGTGCTGGCAACGGCAGGCAACACGGGCGGCTACAAGGTGCTGCGGGTCTTTGGTCAGCACTTCCCGGAAATTGTGCACGATGCGCTGGCGGGAGCCGATCCGTCCAATGCGTTGGCGCGTGCTATCTTGCGCCGGACAGCTGTGGCGTATCTTCCGTCGCTCATCTGGAGGCTTCGCCAGGCCAAGCTGGGTCGTTTTGAGAACGAAGACGCCAGGACGGTCTTGCGGCCGCAATTCGGCGGGTCGATCGCGTTCTTCTGTCTGCTGTCGCCCCTCGGGCATGCACCGCTGCCGGTGGCTCGTCTGGTCATGCTGGCGGCGGCGGTCGCGAGTCGCGCAGTTCGCCTCTACGATCGTTTGGTCGAATTGATTCATGGAACGGTCAAACCGGTGCGATCTTGAAGCCAGGAGACGATGCATCAAGTTCCGGTCAGGACTCCCTAACCCGGTTGGCCGCGCGTCTGTGGGGCCATATCGGGCGGGGGCGTCGTCGGCAACTCTATGGCGTGCTGGCACTGACGATTGTTGCCTCATTCTTCGAGGTCATCAGTATCGGTGCGGTGCTGCCCTTTCTGGCAGCGCTGGCGACCCCCGACCGGGTATTCGCGAACAGCCATGCGCGGCCGCTGATAGAGTTGCTCGGCTTCACGAAGCCCGGGCAGATCATCTTTCCGCTGACACTCGTATTCTGCGCCGTGGGTCTGGCGGCGGGCGCCATCCGGGTTCTGCTGTTGAATGCATCGCTGCGGCTGGCCTTCTCGCTCGGGGCGGACCTCAGCAATGAGGTCTACTGGCGTACCCTGTACCAGCCCTATGCTGTCCATATCGCGCGCAACAGCAGCGAAGTCATCAGCGGCATCTCGTCCAAGACCGCCGAGGTGATCTTCTACGTTCTCATGCCGGCACTGACCATGCTTTCCAATCTGCTCATCGCCGTCGCGATCGTCGGGGTTCTATGCGCGACCATCCCGCTCGCAGCGCTGGGGTCGCTAGTGGTTTTCGGGGTGTTGTACGTCATACTCATCAAGACGCTGCGTCGCCGGTTGAACCGCAACAGCGACGAGATCGCTCGTGAGTCGGCCAACGTCATCAAGTATCTGCAGGAGGGGCTGGGTGGAATCCGCGACATTCTCATCGACGGCACCCAGGAAACATTCAGTGCGACCTTCCGCAAATCTGATGCCATTCTGCGAAGAGCGCAGGGCAGCAATCAGTTCATCGCGCAAAGTCCGCGTTTCATGATGGAATCCGCGGGCATGGTGCTGATCGCCGCCATCGCCTACGGTCTCTCCCAATCTGCGGGCGGCACGACCACTGTCATTCCCATGCTCGCAGTGTTGGCGCTTGGCTTGCAGCGCCTGCTGCCGGCGTTGCAGCTGAGCTATCAATCCTGGTCGACTATCCACGGCGCGCAGGAGTCGCTGCGCGGCGCGCTGGTTCTCCTCGATCAGCCGGTATCACCGGCGTCGGCAAACAAGCCGGATCCCATGCCGCTTCGGCGCGAGATTAAACTGAGCGAAGTCTCGTTCCGCTACGCTGCGTCAGCCCCCTGGATCCTGCGCAACGTCGACATAGCGATTCCGAAAGGATCACGAATAGGGTTTGTCGGCACTACCGGCAGCGGTAAAAGTACCTTGCTGGATATCCTCATGGGTTTGCTGGTGCCGTCGGAGGGGGCGCTGTTGATCGATGGCGTGCCCGTTTCGCATCACAACCTGGACGCGTGGCGGGCGCACATTGCGCATGTGCCACAAAGTATCTTTCTGAGTGACAGCAGTGTTCTTGAAAACATTGCGTTCGGAGTGCCGCTCACCCAGATTGATCGTGAGGCTGTGCGTGAGGCTGCGCACAGGGCGCAGATAGGCGAGGTCATCGAATCCTGGCCTTACGGTTATGAAACGTTGGTGGGCGAGCGCGGTGTGCAGATTTCAGGTGGTCAACGCCAACGAATAGGCATAGCCCGGGCGCTCTACAAGAAGGCCGATGTGATCGTGTTCGATGAGGCGACCAGCGCCCTGGATTCCGTCACGGAAGATGGCGTGATGGCTTCGATCGAGAGCCTCAGCGATCACGTGACCGTGCTCCTCGTCGCACATCGCGTGTCTACATTGAAGAACTGCAGCCAGATTATTAAGCTGGAACGCACGGAGGACGGCAAAGGCTCCTGTGTGTGCATAACGGAAGGGCTATGACTGATATCAATCAAGACGGAAAAATCGACTGGCGGGAATTATCCAGGGCTCTGATGCGCCAGTGGAAGGTGGTCGCCATATTTTTCCTGCTCGCCACCATCGTGTCAGCCACCTATGCGCATCTGGCGCCTGATTACTACAAGGCAGACACCCTGATTGCGCCTGCGGAGGATAACGAGAAGAGCAACGCCCTGTCTGCACTCGGGAGTGTCGCGAGCCTGACTGGTCTTTCCATCAAGGACGACACCAACAAGGGTGTGGCCCTGGCCATGCTGCAATCGCGCACCATCATCGAGGGGATGATCCGGGACCGGGACCTGTTGCCTGTGCTGTATTCAAACATCTGGGACCCGCAAAGCCGGAAGTGGAAGGAGTCGGACCCCAAGAAGATCCCGACGCCGCTCGATGGCTACGACCTGTTTGTCAAGCGCATCGTCAATATCGATGAAGATAAAAAGACGGGCCTGGTGAAAATCGAAGTGGAATGGAAGTCGCCGCAGCTTGCCTACGACTGGGCGAATGAGATTGTTGCCCGCACCAATGACGAGTTGCGCAACCGGGCTTTGGTGAAAAGCGAGAATGATCTCGCCTACCTGCAGGACCAGGTGCAGAAATCAACGGTTGTCGAGATGCGGGAGGCCATCTACCACCTGATGGAAGACGAACTGAAAAAGGCAATGCTTGCCAAGGGTAACCGTGAGTACGCATTCAAGGTGGTCGATCCGGCGGTGATCCCTGAAAAGAAGTCATGGCCAAGGCGTACCCTGATCGTCCTGTTGGGAGCGATGGCTGGCCTGATGCTGGGCATAGGTGCCGCGCTTTTGAATCTCGACATGTCCAAAGACCCGAAATAGGCGGAAAGCAACGCAACGTTGTAGTGCCACAGTAATGTCCACCCCCGCGACGCTTCGACGGCATCAGCCTCCATCGGGAGTCTTGGGGCTGGAGTGCTTTCTGATCCGTGCGTTCTGCTTTCTGGGACCCATCGGATGCCTGATCCCGGTCCCCGGCACACCTCATTCGTTTCGCTTCTATTACCTAGTGCTGCCGATAG
>Ga0182030_10024423_pt1 | contig 11105 bp, 11 predicted proteins | sample 812S3MmetaG_FD_121299 | JGI IMG/M metagenome (GOLD analysis project Ga0182030, IMG submission 121299) | Permafrost microbial communities from Stordalen Mire, Sweden - 812S3M metaG (Illumina Assembly) | ecosystem: Environmental > Terrestrial > Soil > Wetlands > Permafrost | place: Sweden...
CCGGCGACGTTCCTGATCATTCGAACTCATCTCGCTGACATGGAGAAGACCAGACCGCTCTTTGCCGAGGTTGATGAAGGCGCCGTACGTGGTCGTTTTGAGCACGTGTCCAGGGACAGTCTGACCGACCAGCGACCGAGCAGCGAGTAAGGATGTGGCTCGAGATTCGCTCAATTCATACTTCGGCTCCAGGACCGTGCCCGCGATTTCGAACACCATGACGGTGAACTTATCGCCCCGCCGCACGGACTTCATGATCGAACGCTGAGTCTCGGCATCGCCGTTGAGGTCGCGCCCACGCAGAAAGCCGCTCGTCGAGCCGAAAGCCAGAATGACACCGTGGGGAATCGCGTTCTTCTTGACCTTGTCCTTGAGCACGGCGACGACCTCACCGGTGACGATCTCGAACAGTTTCGGGCGAGCGGCAACTGGGGCGGCGGCGTTGGTCGCGAGGAGGGCAGAAGAGTTCATTGCGGTCATCTCCTTGATTGGACGAGGGGTTGCGTTTGGCGCGGTGTTGCTTGCGGGTTGCGATACGGTGGGGCTGTCAGGACAGTTGGAAACTATGGAGGGCTCAGAGGCAGCTTGGGGTTGGTGTGTCATTGCTCGTGTCCTTTGACAGGGGTGATTCGCGGCTTTTCGCAAGACAGGCACGCCGAATTGAAATCCGAAAAAATCGCACGAGAAACCAGGCACTCTTTCACTTCAAACCGTTAGGCAGGTTCAGAAGGGAAAATTAAGTGATTGGCTTTAAGTTCTTGTGTTTTTTTTGCGGAATCTAATGGGGATACTTGTCGTATCTCGAACATGCCAAAATTGCCTTAAAATAGCAATTACTATTTAGACATATGAGAATATTTGCTAGCGCAGTTATACGTAGTTTCACATCATCAAGCTCCGCATAGTTCGCGCGAGCCCTGCAATCGAGCCTGCTGGAGTTTTTTAATATGCGTTTTTTGACCTTGCTAGTCGTTGTGCTGCTTTCAGCGGCGGGGGCTTACTGGTTCTGGACCACGACTCCTCAGTACTCAATCGAGCAAGTCAAAGTAGCAGTCAAGGCTCACGACTTGCCTAAGTTTCGTGTGTACTTCGACGTCGATACTGTTTCTGACAGAATGGTCGACGACTTTTTGACGCAGCCGATGAAACAATTCACTCCTCATGATTCGCTTCTAAGCGGTATCGTTCAAGGAATTGTCGGTCTGGTTCGACCGACCTTAGCGCCTGTCATAAAAGAGGAAATAGAGCAATTTGTGATCGGTGGCCAATTTTCTCACTCTGACTCTAATTTGCCTGCCGGACGACCCACTCTATCTACCTTCGATAAGAAATTCGGATTTCGCAATCACGCTTTTCGCTCGATTAAGTACGTCAAGATCGATGGTGATTCTGCAACTGCTGGATTGCTGTTTCACAATGAGGTTTATCAGGCCGATTTATTGCTCGAATTGCAGTTGCGAAAAGTCGAGAATCACTGGCAAATTGTGCAATTGACTAATTTTCCAGACTTCGTTGCAAACATCGCGCGATTGCAAATGCATGGTGTTCCAGCGTCAACGCCTGCAACCGTGAGGTAAAATGAATCGAGCCAGACTATCACACCTGACTTTTTCGAGTTGCCATGTGTGCACACTGAATTGGAGTATCGTAAATGCCATCTTCTGAGAAGGAAGCATTGATTGAAAATGCAAAAGCCCTGAAGAAAGCGGTCATTGATGGCGACGTCGATGAGGCGGTTTATTTATTGAAAAGATCTGGAAGTGCCAAAGATGCTCGGGCACTTGCTCAAGCCGCACAGGATTTGCCAAATTCAATATTGTATTTGTATGGCGTTAGTTATAGCGTCCTGGTAGAGGGCGAAAAAGAAACAATCATGCTCTACAAATTTGGACAGTATGTTTCACTTCCGGTTGCTGGTATAACGTTCTCATCTAGTTAAGCTAACCAGCCAACGTTAGGCCTCACACTTCGATCAAGTTTTCGGCTATTGCAGCAATGACCGCATCGCTGCTTAAGACTGTGGCAAACTCTGCGTGAAGACTGGCGATGGCTGTGGCAAAAATTTCCTCGGCAGAATACGTTTTGCCATCATATCCGGTGCGATTGAAAGTCGAGCTGTGGCGTCTTTCGCATCCCCTACAGTTGCCCCCTGCGAGCGGTCAGGAGCGGTACTCACCCTGGCTATCCAGCCGCCACCTTAGCTGCAGTCCTTCGATTTTGGAAACAGGGAATGAGGTTGTTCTGTTTATTGGCGCTTCTTGCTTAGAGTACGAGGAGCTGGCGCTTCTACTTCTTCAAACAGTCCGTCCAGACCCAGCGGGTCACGACCAAAGAAGGGGCAATCATTGAAGGTCTTGCCAGTCTGCGGTTTGCAGATTCCTTGCTCGCGTTCTAGCATGTTGCAGTCAGGACATCTCAAAGAAAGGTGTTCTTGCTTGTCACCGCTTACGGTGTATTTGAGTCCTTTGTCCGTCAAATTTCCAAGCTTGCATTCGGCAATGCCCATTGGTTTCTTTGAGGCGATACGATTATAAAATGTTTGCCGTGACTCAAATTTCCTTTTCCGAAAAACGGAGATGCCGTTTTCGGGTTTACCAGTAGACAAATACTTCTCACGCCGCAAGAAGTCCCTTTTGTCTTTGTGAGGACGAGCAAAGGGACCGCTCATTTCATCTGGTAGTCTCAACAAGCCGCGAATGACTATCTCGTCGGCTTCAGGTTCATCGTTTTGCGCCATCGGTCTGAATTCTAGGCCGGTACAGCGTTTAGGTACTTGGTGAAGCTAGACTTTGTGACTACTTCCTTTTTCCGATAGAACAGAACGGAGCCGTCCGTCTTGACGCACGCCTCAAAGCTATCGCCGGCGTTTTCCCATGTCATTGTGATCTCACCGTTTACGGTCAGTGCCATCCTTGGTGCATGTGCATCTCGGAACGTTCGCATTAGCTCTATTGCCCTTGCAACACTCAGATCTGAAGGAAACACATCACCTTCGTCGGCATACTCCACGGCTTGCTTGCACAACACTTGAAGATGGCGAATTCCTTCGTCAAGCCATTCTTTCCCTGGTTGTTCTTTCCGTAGTGCCATGACTGTCCTGTCTAGCGTGGTCTTAATAGTGCTTATCTTACCTCCAAATGACCGGAATTAATCCTTAAAAGTGTCAACTGATGGGGAAATGCCCACATTTCGTAAGACTGGTGTTCAAGATTGTGCGGCAATAGGGACGCTTTTCGAGCTTTCTTGGATGGCATTGCCGGACGACGAGAGCGCCAGGGCAATCTTTGAGGTTGCATCAAGCACCGCCAAACAAAGATGCGGAAGCACGCCGGACTGGAACAACGTTTGGGCACGCAGCAGGCGCTCATAGCGAGAGCTGTGCACGGAGAATAATTAAAGGAGTCTTGAGCGTTTTTCGCATGACTGTTCTTCGAACCGCCTCATGCTTCTATCAAGTTTTCGCTGATTGCAGAGACAATGATACCGGTATTCACGACAGTGGCAAACTCTCCATTGAGACTGGCGAGGGCTGTGGCAAAAATTTCCTCGGCAGAAAACGTTTTGCCATCATATCCGGTGCGATTAAACGTCGCCGTCGCGTCAGCTGCAACATAGGTGGTGAAGCCTAAATTTCCAGCCATTCTTGTCGATGTTGAAACGCAATGGTCCGTGGTCAAACCAGCGATGACCAGAGTGTCGACGCGATTGGTGCGTAAATAACTTTCGAGCGTGGTGCCAATAAAAGCACTGTTTACCTGCTTCTTTTCGACGTGTTCGCCATATATTGGCTCAAAGGCATCTTTGAATTCATTGCCGGTTTGACCGGGAAAGAGCGGGGATTCTGGGTCTGTCGAATGATGTTGAACATGCACTACAGGCATTTTTGCCTTGCGCCAGGCTGTTAGAAGAATCTCCATATTTTTTTCTGCTCGCGGATTATTTCGCTTTCCCCAATACGGTGAATCGAAGCCTTTTTGCACGTCAATAAGCACCAGGGCGGTGTTTGCGGGCAATTTGTTCATTGTAGTGTGCTCATCGCAGTATGTTGATTGCTCTCTGACGGAAGGGGCAAAATCCGGCGGCAGCATAGCACGAGCCGAGCAAATTGTGGCGCTATCGCCGCTTGCCTAACCACTTAACAAATCGAGCAAGTGATGCTTTTGCGCCGTTTTGCTGCAAAATCACTGAAAAATCGCTTTGTGCAGCTCCATTCACTTCCTAGTTTGAAGGCGTCCCTCAAGCTTTTTAGCTTTCCATTTTTCTGGAGAAAAATCTCTCACTGCAAAACAGGAGTGTGCATATGTCGATATCAATATTTCTCTGTCAGGCTCTACTTGGAGCCGTGAAACTTTTCGTTTTTATTGGTCTGCCCTTTGTTCTAATCAGTTACGCCTTTGGCTTAATGGCAGGCGAGCGCATGGAATATGGCACCTTCGGGCGCTCATGTATGCGCTTCATGAACGGAATGCTGCGATGCATTCTCAAAGGAGTGGCTGCGTTATCATCGGCTCTTGCCAGTGCTTTGCCCACTCGATTCGCTCACTACCGCGTTGCCGCCCATTTGATCATTCATCTGGTGCTGTTGAACGTGGTGTTTTGGGTGTTGCTCGCCTGCTTTGCGCGCTTTGCGCAAGCTGAATAATTTAGATCAGACAGATGAATTGACCCGTCTTGAGAAATCTCTTTCAAGACGGGCTCTTTTTTCTGCGCGCTAAGTCATCAAGGCCAAATACGTGGGGACTTAATATTTTGCGTTAGTCTAGAGATGCCTATATAATGCTAGGATGGAATTGCGCTTTCACTACGACAACTTAGGCAAGCACAAGGTCACCACGGATGAAGCAGGCGAGGCCATTCACGATCCTAAAGGCTGGTCCGGACGAACCAAAAACGGCGTTTATCTGAGCGTAGGAAAAACGTAGGCGGTCGATCCCTTGAAGCTTGTGACTGGAAGCTGTCTGACGGGAGTGTATTTGTATTCCACGCTATGGATTCCAGAGAACACCAGAAAAAGCGCTACAACAAGCGTATTTGAAATGACTGAACACAAAGAAAGAAAAGAAATACCACAGCCGCCAGAGGCTAATGTCTCATGGGAAGAGCAAGCTACCTATTTTGAGAAATATGGCATGGAAGATCTTGAGAAAGCAGGGCACATGCAACCACTGACTGAAGAGGATGAGCGGTTTGTCGAGGAAGTGAAAGCACAGGCCGGAAGACGGATAGCGGCCCGCAAAGCACGCGGACAGCTAAACCTTGCCTTTTCGCCAGAGCAACTTAGCCGCTTTAGCCAATACGCCAATCGAAAGCACATACCTCCATCAACACTGGCCAAGGCCTGGATCTTGGAAAGGTTAGATCAAGAACTGTGAGTGTTCCTGTCCCTTGCTGTTTGTGCAGATTTTGCTGAAAATAATTTTTTCGGCAAAGGTGTTTTATGAGAAAAAAGAGAGGGTTGCGAAGTACTGGACTGGGAACCTACTCATCTGTCGTCCCGTCGAGGTCGAAACACCCCTGGAGATTTGAAAAATGAATAGCCCAATTAAACTAGCAGCAGCGATGTTAATTATCGGTGGACTGAGTCAAGCCGCTTTCGCTGATGAAACCTCAGTGAGCCAAACATCTTCTAACGGCGCCGGATCGACTACTGACAAAGTCAAAGCCAGTACAGGTTTTGATGGAGCAAAAGTGTCACACACCAAAACCAATGTGCAGGCTAATGGCGACGGTAGCATCAGTGCAACCAAACAGCATGAAAGTCACACAATGGGAATCAACGGCAACTCCAGCCATAGATCAGCTTCATCGACGACAGTCGGCGCTGACGGTTCTTCTTCCTCAGTGAGCACATCGCAACACAAAGCCGAATAATTCCAATTCTTCGGTAGGTTTCTAACATTAAAAAGTCAGGGCAGGACTTTAAATCCTGCCCTGACTTTTAGTTCAATTCATAATCACTAAAGACTCTCAGCGTTTGCGGGGAGCCTTTTTGTTTTTGTCGCCGGCAAGAACGCCTGCGGCATTGGCACTGCCAGCAGTGGCGACTTTGCTTGCGCCCGGATTCGGCCCAAGTGGGATCGCTTTTCTGGGACGCTGGCTGAAGTCAGGCACCACTACTGGATTTGCACTCAGCTCATCGAGGGCGATTTCGATGGCTTTGTCCAGCTGCGGATCGACACCGGCTGCCCAGTCTTGAGGACTGATATCGATGTCGAAGTCAGGTGTAGCACCGTGACTTTCGACCGACCACCCCACATCCTGAAAGAAGAAAGCGTATTCAGGAACAGTGATAACCGTGCCGTCGACCAGGGTGTGATGTGGGTCTATGCCGATGACCCCACCCCATGTGCGCTTACCTACAACTTTGCCGACGTTATAGAGTCGCATAGCATGGCTGATGATGTCGCCATCGGAAGCAGTGAACTGATTCGCGAGAGCCACCTTTGGACCAGCTACTGCCTCCATTGGATACGTCGTCGTGCCATTCCAGCGAGAGATGTCCCACCCTTTCACCTGCCTCAACAAAACTTGCAAGATCAAGGAAGAAACAGAGCCACCGCCGTTGTAACGAACGTCGACGACCAGCCCTTGCTTACTGTGTTCCAGCTGGAAAGAGCGATAGAATTCGCCATAACCAGCTTCGCTCATGTCCGGAATGTGCACATAACCCAGGCGACCTTTGCTCTTTTTGTGCACAATTCGACGATTTTCGTTAACCCAGGCGCGATAGCGCAAAGGTTCTTCGTCGCCGAGGGCGTCAATGGCTACCTGCCGGACTTCATCAGCGACGTTTTTGATGGTCAAACCGACCCTCTTGAACGCTTTGTTGACGAGCAGCTTCTGAGGACTCTCTTCGGCCGAGACTGGCACGCCATCAACAGCCGTGATTAGGTCACCAGTGGTGATACCAAGCCCGACCTCAGCTAGCGGTGAATCGGCTCCTTCTTCGCCTGGCTCGCCTCTGATGATGGAGGTGATCCGGTAACCGTTGCGCTTTTTATCCCAGCAGAAATCCGCTCCCAGATAGCCCTGGTAGTAAGTCCTGGCCGATGCCTGGTAATCGCCACCAGACTGATAAGCGTGTGAGGTGCCAAGTTCGCCGAGCACTTCCCAGAGAACGTCGCCAAGATCGCTGCGAGTCCTTACTCGCGGCAAGAGCCTCGCATACCGGTCTTTGACAAGGTCCCAGTCGACTTGCGACATATCTTCGGTCCAGAAATTCTGAGCCTGCAGCCGCCACGCCTCATGGAAAATTTGCGCCCATTCGTCTTGCGGTTTGACTGAAACTTCAACTTCGGACAAATCAATCAGACCCGACCGACGCGAATATTCGTTGGTTGGTTCGTCGATGACCTCAGTTTCAGCTTGAATCTCCTCAAGAACATCGAATACGCGGATTGTCTCTTTGCCTTCTCCAGTGTGGAAGAAAACAAATTGACCGTTCTTGGACAAACGCACGTCACCAACCGGTGTTGCTACTTGAATCAGGCGTTGCTGCTCGAAGTCGTAGAGCCAGAGCGTGCAATGGCGCGCCGCTTGCTCAGAGATCCACGAACCACTTGCTTCTTCGTGGGCAGCACAGACGCTGTCATATTCCACGAACAGCACTCTGCCTTTTGCTGCAAGCACCGACGTGTAATTGCCGACCGCTACGGGAAATGCGATTACTCGCTGGAGAATGCCGTCGAAGTCGATTTCAATTGATGTGCCTTCCTGGAGTGCGCTCACCTTACTCTCTCGATCTACTTTGACGAGAGGGTTTGGACTTTCGATGAAAGGTGAGGCGACATTCGAACGAAGCGGCACTGCGTAGAGCCGTTTCGAGTAGATGAAACCCATGTCTTTCTTGACGGCATCCCACTGCGGTTTGAAAGTTCGGGAGGAAACGAAGTAAATATAGTCTCCTTCTGGGTCCCAGGCGGGTTTGCAGTCGCTGAATTGACCGCTTGTCAGATCATGCGCCGCGCCAGTGATTGCATTCGCGACGCGAATGCGACCGGTGCCGGCGAAGAGATCACGACTTGGTGTTGACGGCATTGTGTAAGCCAGCCAGACGCCATCAGGCGACCAACTGACATCGGCGATGTTGCCGACCTCACCAGTGTCTATTAACTTGGCGGTGTTGGTCTCCAGGTCGATGACGAACAGCTCATTGCGGTGGTTGGTGACGGCCACAAGTTTGTCCGAAGCCGTCAATTCGACGAACCGTCCAAGGTCTTGCGAGCAGACGATGACAGGCTTTTTGCTCTGGTCGGCAAAGTGCACCTCCAGTCGTTCGTGACCAGCGGCGTCATTGACCACGACAAAGCGTTTGCCGTCAGGCATCCAATCAATCAAGCGATAACGGGTGCGATTGCCAGTGCCGTGCTGCGTGGAGTGTCCGCCCCAGTTTGGTCTGACCATTGGCTGTCCGCGAGCAATGAGAGCAATCGAGTGACCATCAGGGTGTGGAGCGAACGATTCGAGCCACTGCGCTGCTGATACCAGTTTTCTCTCGGTCTGTCTGCTCAAGATGGGAACGTCAACTGCGATTTTCTCGTTGATGTTCTTGTGCGGGTCCAGAACGAAAAGGTCACCACCGGCGGTGTACACAATGCGCTGCCCATCGGTGGATGGAAAGCGCACATAATACTCGGTATGGTTGGTGTGCTTGCGCACTTGTGAGCCATCCGGCAGGCACGAGTAGATGTTGGCGATGCCCTCATGGTCAGAGACGAAGTAGACTTTGTCTCCAACCCACATCGGACAGACAACGTTGCCATTGAGATCACGCACGAAGTGTTTGTATTCGCCCGAGCCGTCGCTGTCAATCCAGAGTTCTCCTTTTTGACCACCACGATAGCGCTTCCAGGAAGCTGAATCGATTTCGTTGGTGCCGATGACGGTGGCCTTATCTTTGCTGGTAAAGCTCTCCAGCAAGCCCAGAGGCAAAGCCGTTGGCTGTCCACCTTGAGCGGAGACAGAATAGGCGCAAGATGTGCGTGAGAATGCCACACCAGAGTTCGCGGCAAACAGAAGTTTCTTGCCGTTTGACGACCAGCCGCTAAGACTGATATGTCCGCCTAGATAGGTGATGCGAGCAGGTGCGTAGCCGGCTGACGAAATCACATAGAGTTCGCTCGGACCGTTTTCATCGCTGACGTAAGCGATCTGGCTACCATCTGGTGAGAAGCGAGGAAAACTGCAATCCTGGTCGCCTGTGGTGATGCGCACGGCAGTGCCACCACTGATAGGGACAGACCAGAGATTGCCCTCGCAGACCAAAACCACATTGTCGCCGGAGATTGTCGGGTGTTTGAAATAGCCTGGTTGGGACATGACAAGCCTCCTTGAGTTTAGGAGATTATTTGCGGTGATAGCAGGTCGGATGGATTGGCAAGGGAGCGCTCGCCACTCGTTGAGACATGCAAGCGTGCAGTCAGGTGAAAGCTCTAAAGCAAATGCTTTGAACCAGAAAGTAATGATTATGGTTGAGTTTATGAGATGGTGCTGAGTGGCTTTAAAGTTTGAGTGTTTAGAATACTTACTGTGAGTGTAAACAGATTGAGTTACATTTAGCTATCTTGGCAAGAGCGTCACTGGGTCTCTGTGCGCACACCTGGAGCGTTGTGCCTTTTTCCTTTTGTTCTGCTCATTTTTATTACCTAATTGCCAAGTTGGCGCAGCTGAACCGGTCTGCGTTCTCACCATTTAAAGTGGCCCGTTCAGTTTTTTTATTTCGGTTTATTTGTCAGTATCTGTGCCATAGTGGACATATACACATTCGGCATAAACCTAGCTAACTGCTAAACCGTCTGGCGCGACGCAGCCCAAACGGTCAATTATGCCTTCAATAGCCTTGAATAATCTCCTGCTTCTCAAGCTTAAATTACCCGCCAGGCAAGCGTTCTTTAGAGTCGCCGAGCTGGTCCACATGGATCTCAGAGAAGCGCTGATAGAGCCGGATCAGTCGATTGAATGTGTTGATTTTCCGGAAAGTGGCGTGATGTCTTTACTTCAGCCAGTGTCGGGGGGAGAGCAAGTTGAACTAGCAAATATCGGCTACGAGGGAATGGTCGGATTGCCTGTAGCCTTTGGTGTACTATCAATTGGTGAAAGGTGTTTTTGTCAGGTTGAAGGTTCAGCCTGGCGGATTAAAAGCGAAGATTTTAGACGTTTGCAAAAACAATATCCTGAGGTGACCGAGTTGTGCCAGCGATACGCTGTCACTTTAATCGACCAGCTCGGGCGCAACGCTGCGTGCAATCGATTTCATGTCCCGGAGCAGCGCTGCGCCCGCTGGCTTTTGCAGACAAACGACCGTTGTCACAGCAATCAATTTGTTCTGACTCAGGAGTTTCTGGCATTGATGCTAGGAGTTTCGCGCACGGCGGTCAACGTCAGCGCAGGCGTGCTGGCAAGAGCGAAGCTAATTAGCTATGTGCGCGGCAAAGTGACGATCCTGGATCGACCAGGGTTGGAAAAAGTTAGTTGTGGTTGTTACGAAGCGCTTTGCGCATATTTCAAACTGGTAATGGATCGGCCTGTCGCATATGCCCAAATCTAGGATTTTTTGCGTTTACAGTCTTTTCTCACTTTGCGCGACGCTTTGAGTGTACGAGCCTGGAGGCGCAGCGCGCCTTTAGTCGTTTCCCACCGTTCTATCGTAGCTGAACTGACACCGATCAGAAGAGCAAATTCAGCCATGTTTAGTTTCAGAGCAGCGCGTAAATCGCGCACGTTCTTTCCGCTAAACGCTTTATCTTCTTCCGCTTCCCCAAAACCTTCCCCAAAACCTTCCGTTTTGAGTTTTTTTGCACTCTTTGGCTCGATACCCTTAACATTTTTGACCAAAATGCGCGACAAGCCTTGTCCTTCAGGGCGAGGAAGGATAGCGCCGCGGGCTTCAGCCCGCTGGGCGAATTTGCTTGCAATTTGGAATTTACGTGCTACCTTATGGATGTATGGTAGCACGTAGTTGAAGCCTGACAGTGAGCCGTCGGTGGAGGGTGGATTTGTCTAATGAAGAGATTGCAAGCCTTTAAATTTCAACTGATTACGACTCCCTCTAAAGAGAAGAAGTTGTTGCGTTATGTCGGATGCAGCCGCTTCGTTTATAACAAGGC
>Ga0182030_10024424_pt1 | contig 11105 bp, 5 predicted proteins | sample 812S3MmetaG_FD_121299 | JGI IMG/M metagenome (GOLD analysis project Ga0182030, IMG submission 121299) | Permafrost microbial communities from Stordalen Mire, Sweden - 812S3M metaG (Illumina Assembly) | ecosystem: Environmental > Terrestrial > Soil > Wetlands > Permafrost | place: Sweden...
CATGATGGCGCGGCTGCTGGAGGGGATGCGCATGGACGCTCGGCTGATTCTGGTCGGCGACGCCGACCAGCTGGCGTCGGTGGAAGCCGGTGCGGTGCTGGCGGACTTGGTGGATGGCCTGTCGTCGCGTGACGACGTGCGAGTGGCCGCGCTTCGGACCTCGCACCGATTCGGGGAATCGATCGGTTTTCTTGCCGATGCGATCCGTGTGGGCGATGCGGATCGCGCACTGGCGTTGTTGCGGTCGGGCGACGAGCATATCGAGTTCATCGAGGACGACGACCCGACCGATCGGATGCGATCAATCCTGCTGCCGCACGCGCTTCAGTTGCGGCAGGCAGCGGTATTAGGAGCCACCGACGAGGCTCTGGCAACGCTGGACGAGCATCGGCTGCTATGCGCGCACCGGGAGGGGCCTTTTGGAGTGCGTCACTGGAACCGGCAGGTGGAGAAGTGGCTTTCCGAAGATACGGGTCTGCCGCCGTGGTCGGAATGGTACGCCGGGCGGCCGCTGCTGGTGACGGCGAACGACTACGGGCTGCGCATCTACAACGGCGACACCGGTGTGGCGGTGGCCGGCCCGGAGGGTCTGCGGGCCGTGATCGCGGGCGCGACCGGGCCGCTCAACTTCGCGACCAGCCGGCTCAGCGACGTCGAGACCATGCATGCGATGACGATCCACAAATCCCAGGGCAGCCAAGCCGACGCGGTGACAGTACTTATGCCGCCGGAGGATTCGCGGTTGTTGACGCGTGAGCTCTTCTACACCGCGGTAACACGGGCGAAGGAGAAGGTCCGAGTAGTCGGATCCGAGGCTTCGGTGCGTACTGGAATCGGGCGCCGGGCGATACGAGCAACCGGGCTGCGACAGCGGCTGCAGTCGTTCGGGTGCGGAGCGGCCAGAACCGAAACCCCTGAGAGATCATGAATTTCAATCCCTATTCTCGTTCGCACCTCGGAAATCCCCACCCGGTGTACGCCGCGCTGCGCGAGGAGCGCCCGGTTCACCTCAACGACCGGCCTCGATTCTGGGCGATCAGCCGTTTCGAGGACGTTGAGGCTGCATTGCGCCAATGGCCGATCTTTTCATCCGCGAGCGGCATCACCTTAGATGGGTTCTCTGGGATTAAGCCGATGATCATCCTGATGGATCCGCCCCGGCAGGCCGAGTTGCGGAGAGTGCTGCAGAAGGCGTTCACGGCCAAGCGAATAGGTTCGCAGGAAAGCCTGATCCGGCATACCGCCCGAGCCCTGCTCGACGCGATACCCAGCGAAGCCGAAGTCGACCTGGTGTCGACTTTCACTGGACCGTTCCCAATTATGGTGATCGCCGAGATGCTGGGCGTCGATCCGTGCGATCGAGACCTGTTCAAACAATGGTCCAACGGGATCATGGCAACCACGGCCGGCGACTACGAGTCGCTAATTCGCAACTACGACCACATCTTCGACTACTTCCGCGGTGTCATCGCCGCTCGCCGGACCAGCCCGCGCGACGACCTGGTCACCGCCCTTGTGCAGGCCGAGGTCGACGAGCACAAGCTCACCGACGACGACATTCTCGGGTTCTGCGCTCTTCTACTGATCGCCGGCAACGAGACCACGACAAATCTGCTCGGCAACGCCGCCACCGTGCTGGCCGCTCACCCCGACGCCCGGGCGCAGATCGTCGCCGACATGTCGTTGCTGCCCAATGCGATCGAAGAAGTGCTGAGATTCGAGGGGCCTGTCCCGACACTGACGCGGACGACGACGACCGACGTTGAAATAGGCGGACACACCATCAGCGCGGGCGAGAAGGTGATGCTCCTCTTGGCCGCGGCGAACCGCGATCCCCGGGTCTTCGATGACGCCGACCGTTTCGACATCCATCGCGTGGCACGAAAACACATCGCGTTTGGCAGCGGTATTCACTTCTGCATGGGCGCCAATCTCGCGCGCCTTGAAGCCAGGATTGCGTTCGAAGAACTGCTCTCGCGTTTTCCGGAATACCGCGTCACGTCCGATACATTGTCGTACTTCAACACCCCATCGATTCGTGGACCCAAGGCGTTGGGGGTGCGGTTGGCCGGCTGACCGCCGATCGCTATACGAACGCGGCTGCTGGTCTTGCCGCAACAGCTTACTGGAGCAGATCGCATCCGATATTCAGTGGCCGACGCAGCATGACCGGGTCGTGGCCGCGGCGCTCGGCATTTACCGCGTGCAGCCTGCAGGCGTTCAGCGTACAAGCAGACCGAGCGGCTGGATGTCAGCTTCCCGCTGCCATGGAGGTGAATCGTGTTGAGCGTGAACGCAGTTCAGCGCGAAATCAGCTCTAGAACTATCGGCCGAGTCGAACGGACGACGACGTCGAGGAACTGCGCCAGCAACGCGCACACAAAAGCCGAGCGCTTCACGTTGAGTTCGTTGAGCAGCTCATGGTGAGTCAACGCACCGTTCTGGCGCAGGTGTGCCCACGCGGCAACGATCATCCATGCGGGCACAATCTGGGGGCCAGTCCCCGACGATCTGAGCGCAGGGTGTCAACCGAAACACCTGAACGGTCGATCGAGACGATGCGGTTCGGACGCTTGTTGCTGAGCGTCGTAATCTCATCGCCCAACTCGACGACGGACAGCACACGGTTAAGTAACTCGTCCCGCCGGGGGCAACGCAAGGTCGCGGGTGGGCCCCCGCCGGGGGTAACGCAACGCCCGCGGGGGCACCCCGGATTTTGTTTGACCCCAGAGTGGCTTCACGAAAGCCATCTCTGGGAATGGCGTCGGATTACTTGAGCGAGTGTAGGGAAATGCCGGTCGTCAGACGTCGACCTCCTGGTGTTGCGATCGCCGTTCATGTCGCTCCCGGTGTCGTGGTTTTCCCTTTGGACCGCCCGGCGCGCGGGCCCCAGGTCCAGCCCGGCAACTCCTCGAGTTGCGCTGAGCGATCGGGATCGAGCATGCCCCGCGCGAAGCTGTTGCGTAGAGTCGACCCATCCGCGTTCCCGCGGTAGTGATAGGTAATCCGCTGGCGAAGATTCTGACTGCTCCGCGGCTTCCCGTTGGCTGGTGGTCGCTTCGGGCTGATCCCGGCGTACAGCAGGGTTAGTTCGTCCCGCTGCGCACAGCCCGAGATGTCGATATCAGCGGGCACGGTGCGAAACCACCAGCCATACACGCCTGGTGCCTCGGGGACCGGACAGGGCCGACTGAAGACCTGATCCCGAGAGTAAGGCCCGCGGCGAGGTAGTCAGAACGGTACTTCTCAACTTGTCCCATCGAGAACAGTCTCCTTCTCCGCTGCACTAGATTGTGCGGAAACTCGCACCGGAGTTGATTGGATGGGTCAAGTGACCACAACGCCCGACAGCGACCCGCTTGAGCTGGGACCACGCGTGGTTGAGATCCTGCAAACCGGCAGGCGGGTGGCGACCTACAAGTTGGCCACGCTACGGGCTCTTATTGATTACTGCGTGGCGAACTACCTGCCGGATGATCGGGCGGCATCGCTGAACGTGCCGCTCGATGACCTAGCCGACCGAGTCATAGAGCTCTACTGGCGGCAGGTACTGCCGTTAACGGTCAAGGGCACCAAACACGCACTCAAACAATCCACGGGCGAGAAGGCGCGGATTCTGAGCGCAGTCGAACGCCTCCGCGCTGATGCTAAGGAGCGGCTCGGCGCCACTGCCAAGGCAAACGACCGCGAAATGTCGCTTCGATACGTGAAGCTGCACTTGCTTGAAGAGTATTCGTTGGCGCGGCGAGAAGTGCGCAACGTATTGGTGTGGCGGCCACTGTACCGATTACAACGCCTGCCGGTCGGGGGTAGCGGGAAAACCGTTTCCGACCCATTCCTCTACGACGACTCATGGATGCGTGACAAGTTGAGCCCGCACACCATCGATGAGCACGGCGTGGTCCAACTACACCCCGGCGTGGCGTGGGGGCTTGCACGGCTGTCTGGATTGCTGGAGCCGGTATTGCAGGTCTTATGGGTAGATGAAGTGCGTCGAATGAACCCGGTGGTTCGTGATGATGTGCCCGACTTGCCGGGCCACCTATTCGGCGTCGATCGCGTATCGCTTGACCGGCCCTTTGCCGCGTTGAAGGACGAGTTCGGCGACAAGTGCTTCTACTGCGACAAGAGGCACGCGGTCGAGGTCGACCACGTGCTGCCCTGGTCGCGGTCCAGAATCGATGGCCTGGCGAATCTCGTACAGGCCTGCCGCGAATGCAATGGCAACAAGCGGGACTCTCTGCCAGCGCTCGAACACGTCGGGAACGCGCTTGGCCGCGGTAAAGCGCGGCTCGAGCAGATTGCCGACACCATCAAGTGGACTGCAGACTACGACCAGGTTCGGTCTATGGGACGCGGGCTCTACCTAAGCACCCCCGAGCGCTCGCAAACGTGGTTGGCGGTCGATCACACCGAGCCGCTCGACCACTCGAACCCGCCCGAATGGATGCTGTTGGGGGCGAATTGCTGACTGCGGCATCACACGCACGCCGCACCCACTCGACCGGCGGTCTCCAAAAAGTGAAAAACGGTAGATATCCATGAGCGATAGGAAGGTCGACTCGGTCGACTATCTGAAATACGTAGCGGCCGAAGGTGTTGTGTGACCGTGGAAACCCCTTGCCAACCGGCATGGGCTTGACATAGGAGAAACATGTGGCGGACATGGATCCTGGGATCTACGAGGTACTCGTCACCGAGGCGCTGCGCACACATCTCGACTCACTCGAGAGTCGCCGTCGCCTGACTCGACCCCTGCACATCGCAGAGGCTGCGGATCGGATCGCACTGCATCTGAGTCGACAGATTGAGCAATCCCTCGCGGCCGTAGGTGACAGTGATCGAGTCCAAGTCGGCATCGAGATTGCACGTGACCTCATCGCACGGCTTGCCGAGCTCGTCGAGTCCGACACGGCCGCCACACCCGTCGAACCGGGCGAGGTCCTGCACGCGATCCTCGAACGGCGACCCGACGGGACGCCGCAGCCGATCGCTGAACCGCTTATCCCACTCCTCGACACCACGCTCCTCACCAACGCGCCCGGCGAGCCGGGCCTGCTGAATCAGCTTGACGCCGAGATCGATTCGGCCGACGCCATCGATGTCGTCATGGCCTTCATCCGACGCAGCGGCATCAATCCGCTTCTCGCATCCCTGCGTCGTCACTGCGAACGCGGCAGACCGCTGCGCGTCCTCACCACCATCTACACCGGCTCCACCGAGCGGGCTGCGCTCGACCAACTCACTCTCCTTGGCGCAGATGTGCGCATCTCCTTTGACCTCAGCACCACTCGCCTACACGCCAAGGCCTGGGTCTTTCACCGCCGCTCCGGCTTCTCGACCGCCTACGTCGGCTCGTCAAACCTCACCCACTCCGCCCAGGTCACCGGCCTCGAGTGGAACATCCGCGCCTCGTCGGCCCGGAACCCCGACATCCTCGCCAAGTTCGAGGCCGTGTTCGAGAGTTACTGGCAGAGCACCGACTTCGTTCCCTACGACCCTAACCAGTTCGACATAGAGACGGAACGAGCCGGCCGCACTGACACCGGACCCATCGTTGTCCTCAGTCCCATCGAGCTGCGCCTCGAACCGTTTCAGGATCGTCTACTCGAACAGATCTCGCTATCACGCGGCCGCGGTCACCATCACAACTTACTCGTCGCCGCCACCGGCACTGGCAAGACCGTCATGGCCGCCGTCGACTACGCACGCCTCCGTGAAGACCTGCTGCGCTCCCGCCTGTTGTTCGTCGCTCACCGCGACGAGATCCTCGATCAGAGCCTCGCCACCTTCCGCCACGCGTTGCGCGACGCATCATTCGGCGAGAAGTGGATCGGCGGCTCTCGGCCGCAACGCTTCGAACATGTCTTTGCCTCGATCCAGAGTCTCAATGCCGCCAACTTCGACGACCTCGCGCCCGATCACTTCGACGTCGTGATCATCGACGAGTTCCATCACGCGGCGGCGCCCTCGTACCGCAAGCTCCTCGACCACGTGGAGCCTGAGGAGCTGCTCGGCCTCACCGCCACGCCCGAACGCAGCGACGACCTCTCGATCCTGCACTGGTTCGACGACCGCATTGCCGCCGAGCTCCGGCTGTGGGATGCCATCGACCAGCAGCGCCTCTCGCCCTTCATGTACTTCGGCATCCACGACGGGCTCGACCTGACCGACATCCCGTGGCGCCGAGGCCAGGGCTACGAAATCGAAGCCCTTAGCAACCTCTACACCAGCTCCGACGCCTGGGCCCGCATCGTCCTGCAAGAGGTGCTTCGTCTCGCAGACGATCCCGGCACCATGCGTGCCCTAGGCTTCTGCGTCAGCATCGACCACGCCCAATTCATGGCGAAGCACTTCAACAAGGCCGGCGTTTCTGCCGTCGCAGTGTGGGGTGACAGCTCGCCGGCTGACCGCAAGGCGGCACTGCAAGACCTCGCCGCCGGCAAGATCCGCGTCGTCTTCTCGGTCGACCTCTTCAACGAAGGTGTCGACGTGCCCGCGGTCGACACCGTGCTCATGCTGCGTCCAACCGAGAGCCCCACGCTGTTCCTCCAACAACTTGGACGTGGTCTGCGCCGATCGAAGGGCAAGACCTTCTGCACGGTCCTCGACTTCGTGGGCACACATCGCCGTGAGTTCCGCTTCGACCGCCGCTACCGCGCTCTCATTGGCGGCACACGCCGCGACATCGAACGGGCCGTGCAGCAAAGCTTTCCCTTCCTACCCGCTGGTTGCTACATGCATCTCGACGAGAAGGCTTCCGAGATCGTACTGCGCAGCCTGCGCGAGGCGATTCCAGCGCGCTGGCCGGCCCGCGTCGAAGAACTGCGGGTAGTCCACGCGGAGTACCCCGAGGTCACGCTGTCGAAGTACCTCAAGGAGTCCGGACTCGACTTGCCCGACGTCTATGACGGCTCACGTGGCTGGTCGGATCTATGCCAGGCGGCTGGTGTGCCGATCGAGCCGGCGGGGGAGCACGAGAAGCCGCTGCGCAAGGCACTCGGCCGTCTGCTGCACATCGACGACGACGAGCGCATCGCCACCTACCGGCGACTCCTCGAGTCGTCAACCCCGGCTAACATTGCCGAAATGTCGGAACGTGAGCGACGCCTCGTCCGCATGCTCGTCGCCAGCATGGGCGACCAAGTGCTCACCAAGGAGCACTCGTTGCAGGACGCCGTCGATCTCGTATGGTCACACCCGCAGGTACGCGCCGAGCTCGCCCAGCTCCTCATCGAGCTCGACGACAGGATCGACCACCTCCACGGCGAGCTCGACCATCATCCCCATGTTCCGCTGCAGGTACATGCCCGCTACTCGCGCATCGAGATCCTTGCCGCCTTCGGCATCGGCACCAACGTCAAGGTCGCCGCTTGGCAGAGCGGCGTGTACGAAGCCAAGAGCGCCAATGCCGAGCTGTTCGCCTTCACGCTAGACAAGAGCAGCGGCGCCTTCTCACCGACCACCCGCTACAGCGACTACGCCATCAGCCCCACGCTCATCCATTGGGAGAGCCAGTCAATGACCCGAGCCGACAGCGACACGGGTCTGCGTTACCGAAACCAGGAACGCGACGGTCGCTCGATCATGCTGTTCACCCGCCTGCGCGCCGACGACCGCGCCTTCTGGTTCCTCGGCCCCGCCACCTATCGCGGCCACGTCGGTGAGAGGCCGATGGCCATCACGTGGGAGTTGCACACGCCGCTGCCCGGCGACCTGTATCAGTCATTCGCCGCCGCGGTCGCCTGACGCCGGCTGACGAACGTTCAGGACGTCGCTGCGAGGCCTTCGGTCAGCCGGAGGTCGTAGTTGTTGGACAGATCGAGCAGTGCCTGGGTCGACGGTACGAAGCGGGCACCGGCTCTTGTGTGGGGACGGCTTGGCCATGTCGGCGAGCACGAGGCCGCAGGACCGAGCGATGACCGACCCACCGAGCCCGATCAGGGGATCGTCCGGAATCATGGTTCATCTCCCCGTGCAGGGGCGCTACGGTGGACCCAATCTCGTTGGAGAGGTCGGGGCCTGAGCCGATGGACCTGCTGGAGCCGTTGGACGTGGCGATGATGGCGGCGGAGCTGCTGTCCGACCCGCTGCACGTCGCCGCGTTGCTGATCCTGTCGCCTCCTGCCGACGCGGGCCCGGGGTATGTCGACGAGCTGTACCAGGATGCGCTGACGAGCACCGCTGAGCTTGATCCGCGATTTCGCCGGCACCCGCACGTCGGCGTCGACACCGCAGGCATCTGGGTGTGGCGCAGCGACGACAACATCGACATGCGCGACCACATCCAGCGCCGCACGCTGCCTGCGGGCGCCGATCGCGAAGCGCTGTCCAAGCTGATCAGCGAGCTGCACAGCGAACGGCTCGACCGGTCGCGACCGATGTGGACTGCGTATCTGATCGATGGTCTCGAGAGCGGTCGATTCGCGTTGTACATCAAGGTGCACCACACCGTGGTTGACGGCGTCGCCGGACTCAACATGATCGCCGATGCGATGACCACCAACCCCGATCGCCGGTCAATGCCGCCGCTTTACACCATCGCGCCGGGGCACCCAACCGAGCGTGCCGCTGCCTCACGCGGACTGATCCCCAACCCGTTCTCGCTGGTGCGCTCGGCGGTGAACGCCACCACGTCGGGTCTGGGTTTTGTCCGCCAACTCGCCCTCGGCGAGATATCGACAGTGGTCGCCAGCCTCGCGGCGCGCAATACCGTGCTGCCGTTCGGCGCCCCTTACACCAGGTTTAACGGCCGGCTCGGCCGCGAGCACGCCTTCGCGGGGGCCAGCTGGCCGAAGTCGCGCATCCGGGCCGTGCAGGACGCGGCCGGGGTGAGCGGCAACGATGTGGTGACCGCCGTGGTGGCGGGGGTGTTGCGGGAGTGGCTCACCGCGCACGACGAGCTGCCGCACAAGTCGCTGGTGGCCATCTGCCCGGTAACGGTGCGCAGCCGCGAGCACGCCGGCGACGAGGACCAGCACGGGAACTTGTTCGGTCTGGAGTTGTGTCCGTTGGGCACCGACTCGGCCGACCCGGCCGAGCGACTGGCCCACATCCACCGGGCGATGACGTGGGCGAAGCACCAGGTGGCCAGCCGCGGGTCGAACGCGACAACGCTGTTGCTTGCGCCGAGTATCGGGTCCACGGTCCTGTTGCCGATGGTGCCGTTCGCGCCGCGGCTGCGCCGTGGCTACAACCTGTCGATCTCCAACGTTCCCGGACCGCAGGCCGACTTGTATTGGAACGGCGCACATCTGGAAGAGATCTATCCGGTGTCGACGGCCATCGGCGGGCAGGCGCTGAATGTGACGATGTGCTCCTATGCCGACCGGGTGACGTTCGGCTATGTCTCCGGCCACAACGTGATGCCGGACATCGAGTCGCTCGTACCGCTGACCGAGCGCGCGCTGGTTGATCTGGAGACCGCGGTCGGAGTGGTGGCGTGATTGCGCACGATCGTTGCGCAGGGTTGATCGCACACACTCGGCTCGTGGTGAGGTGCGATTGTCGCGCTGGCGGCGACAGTAAGGACTCACTATCCGTTGGTCGCGGGTTCGAGCCCCGCCCGCCCCACGTCAGAGCAGCTTTCTCCGTTGTGTAGCGTCGCTGCAATTGTTTTCGTCGACCGCGGTCGTTACGTGATTACTTCTGGCCCGGGTAGACGATCGCCACAGCGACGCTGCCGCCGTTGATACCCGGCCCGAACCACTGACAGGCCTCACCCGGAGGGGAGTCCCAGTGCCCAGCTCGGCTGATGCTTTGACGCTGTTTCGGCTGATTGTTAACAGTTGTGTCGGCTGATCCTTGAGGCTCGTTGCCCGTCAACTAAGTTCAGTCCAGACGAGGATGTCCTTAGATCGGAACATTGACCGACTTCATTCGCGACTGAGTTCTACCGCACCGTGCTCGGCTTTGAGCAGGCTGCCAACACCGACGTCCCATGGATTACCCAGGCGTCGATCTGGCATCGTTCGCCCGCAATGCTGGATTTGACGACGGCGGGGTCATCCCGGACGTTCGCTTTCCGAAGCAGCCGGCAAGAGCGAAGTGCTGTGCGAACAGATGGCCGATGTAGCCCGCGCCGACGAGGCCCACAGGGCCGTCGAACGTTCGTGCGTCGGTCACGAAACTCAAGCTAGGGGATCGGTCCTCGAGGCAGCAAGAGCGCATTCGAGCTGGCATTCGCGCGCGTGACAAGCTAATGACGCAGCCACGGTCGGCAATCGGTTGATACATTCCGTACACGGCGGGCGGTTGTGCTCGTCGCTAAGAAGGACGATGAAATGGGCTTCCGAATGCGGCCGGTATCTATTTGGGCGGCAGTCACATTCATGGTCTGAATTTTGCCCGGTCCGACATCGACGCCCGACGATCTTCGGAGTGTTGCATTACCCGTCGCGCGGCACGCTAGCTAACGCGGCGGCGCCGTACCCTGCCCTGGCTCTGGGTGGGGATTGCCTGGCCGATGTCGCGGTGGTGCGTGCCGAACCGGGGATGTTCGGTGTTGTGGCGTCGGATCCGACGGTGTCGCGATTGATTACGGCCCTGGCTGCGGATGCGCCGAAAGCCTTGGCCGCCATGGCGTCTGCTCGCGCGCAGGCGAGGTCGGTGGCGTGGGCGAGCGCGGGTGAGCGGGCTCCCGATCACGATATCGAGGTGACTACGTCTCTATTCCGTTAACCACCTGCCACGTAAGGGAAGTCGGGATCTTCTGGGGTCCACATTCTCGCCGTGACGTGATCACGCGACAGGGTCCTTTGGCCCTGATGCGCTCCCGGCTGGCGCGTTAACCTCGGGCTGAGGTTTCGGCCACCGGGTCGATTCACGCAAAGTAGGAGCAGACATTGTGAGCGGTGCGGATAAGGCGGAGAACAAGAGGCAAGAGCTTGGCGGTATGGCCAAGGAAGCGGTCGGCAAGTTCACAGGCGACAAGAGTACTGAAGCAGAGGGCAAGCGCGGCCAGGCGAAGGCCAACCTCAAAGACGCCGGCGAGAAGCTCTCGGAAGCCGGCGAGAAGCTCAAGGAAGCCGGCGAGAAGGTCAAGGAGGAGGCCGGCCAGAAGCTCAAGGAAGCCGGCGAGAAGGTCAAGGAGGCCGGCGAGAAGG
>Ga0182030_10024425_pt1 | contig 11105 bp, 14 predicted proteins | sample 812S3MmetaG_FD_121299 | JGI IMG/M metagenome (GOLD analysis project Ga0182030, IMG submission 121299) | Permafrost microbial communities from Stordalen Mire, Sweden - 812S3M metaG (Illumina Assembly) | ecosystem: Environmental > Terrestrial > Soil > Wetlands > Permafrost | place: Sweden...
CCGTGCCAACGCGGGACGGGTGGGCGGACCGTTCGAAGGCGCGAGGCTGCTGCTGCTGCACACCGACGGCGCCAAGTCGGGTGAGCACTACGTCACCCCGGTGGTCTATCTCGAGGACGATGGCCGCTACGTGATATTCGCCTCGAAGGCCGGGGCTCCCAACCACCCGGGCTGGTACCACAACATCAAGGCCCATCCCGACCTCCACGTGGAGGTCGGCGACGCCACGATCGAGGTGACCGCCGAGGGACTGAGCGGTGAGGAGCGACAGCGTCTCTACGACACGGTGGTCGAGCTCATGCCGCAGTTCGCCGAGTACCAGGCGAACACCTCGCGCGTGATCCCGATCATCGCGCTGACACCCAAGGACTGAGGCGCCGGAGCGGAGGCCGCGGACCGGGCGGTCGCTCGGTGGCGGCCGACCCGGACCGCCTGATCACCCCGGCTCGTCGATCAGGTCGGCGACCCGCAGCGCCTGATCACCCCAGCTCGTCGATCAGGTCGGCGACCGACTCGACGATCCGCCCCGCGCGGTAGGGGTGCTGCTCGGCGTCCTCACGCGCGGTGATCCCGGTCAGCACGAGGATCGTCTCCATGCCGGCTTCCAGCCCGGCCACGATGTCGGTGTCCATCCGATCGCCGATCATCGCCGTCGTCTCGGAGTGGGCGTCGATCGCGTTCAGCGCGGAGCGCATCATCAGCGGGTTGGGCTTGCCGATGAAGTAGGGCTCGACGCCGGTGGCGCGGCTGATCAGGGCGGCGACCGCGCCGGTCGCCGGCAGCGGCCCGTCGGAGCTCGGGCCCGTGGCGTCGGGGTTGGTCGCGATGAAGCGCGCACCGTCGGCGATCAGGCGGATCGCGCGCGAGATGCGCTCGAACGAGTACGTCCGCGTCTCGCCCAGCACGACGTAATCCGGGGCGCGCTCGGTCAGCGTGTAGCCCGCGTCGTGCAGCGCCGTCGTCAGACCGGCTTCGCCGATCACGAACGCGGTGCCCTCCGGCCGCTGGTTCTCCAGGAAGCGGGCCGTGGCGAGAGCCGAGGTCCAGATCGCCTCCTCCGGCACGTCGAGGCCGCTCGCCTGCAGGCGTGCGGTGAGGTCTCGCCGGGTGTAGATCGAGTTGTTCGTCAGCACCAGGAACGGTGTCCCGCGCTCGCGCAGGCGCGCGAGGAAGCGATCCGCGCCGGGGATCGCCTGCTCCTCGCGCACGAGCACGCCGTCCATGTCCATCAGCCAGGAGCGGATCTCCCTGCGGGTCACGCGACGAAGCATGACAACTCCAGGCCCGCGCGCCGTTACGTGCACGGTCGCAACCGCCACCGGGGTCGCGTCCCTCGGCGCGCCACCGCGCCGCCACGGCCCCCCACGCCGGCACAGCCCCCCGCGCCGGCACAGCCCCCCACGCCGGCGCGCAGCGAGACGGCGGCGCCGTGCGTCAGCCGCCCGCAAGCACCTCGGCGGCCGCCTGCGGCGTGACGTTCCCGCCCGTGATCACCGCCACCACGGGGCCGGAGCCGAGGTCCGCGACCTTGCCGGCCAGCAACGCCCCCACGCCGGCGGCGGCGCCGGCTTCGCAGGCGAGCTTCGCGCGCGCGTAGAGGAAGCGCATTCCGGTGCGGATCTCCTCCTCGCTGACGTGCACCACCTCGTGCACGTGCTCGGCGCAGATCGCCAGGTTGCGCTCGCCGATCGCCGGGGCGGTCAGGGCGTCGGCGATCGTCGCCCAACCCGCCGCGCGCGGGCCGGCCGGCGTCAGTGGCTGCGGGCTGCGGGAGGCGAGCAGGGTGGCCGCGGACTGCGGTTGGACGGCGACGATCCTCGCGTCCGGTGCGAGCGCGCCGACGGCAAGCGCAACGCCGGCGAGCACGCCGCCGCCGCCTGCCGGCACGATCACCGCGCCAGGCGAGGGTACGTCCGCGCAGACCTCGAGGCCGACCGTCGCCGCGCCGGCGATGACGCGCGGATCGTCGTATGGGTGCAGCACGACGCGTCCGGTCTCGGCGGCGAATGCGTGCATGCGGGCAAACGCTTCGGTCCCGTCCTGCGCCTCGAGGTCGACGGTGGCGCCGTAGGCGCGGGTGGCGGCCACCTTGACGGCGCTCGCGGTGCGCCACATGAAGACGACCAGGTCCACGCCTGCCTCGGCGCAGGCCAGCGCCGCCGCCTGCGCCTGATTGCCGGCGGACACCGTCACGGCGCCGCCGTCGCGTTCCTGCGCGCTCAGCGCGGCGACGCGGTTGATCGCACCGCGCAGCTTGTAGGAGCCGGTGCGCTGGAACAGCTCCGCCTTGAGATGGCAGGAGCGGCCGACGACCTCGCCGAGGCTGCGCGAGGAGAACATCGGCGTGCGATGGATGCGACCCTCGAGCGTGCGCGCGGCCGCCAGGCAATCGTCTAGGTCGGGGAGTTCGCTCACGTCCAACTGCCGGTCGGGGCTCGTGCCAGCGCGCGCGCCGCGCCATCGCGGCAGCCTACCCGCGGCAGGGCAACCGGAGAAGGATCGCCGACTGCGCCGCGGCCGCCGGGGAGCCCGTTGAACGCGAAACGCCCGCTCCATCACGGAGCGGGCGTTTCACAAAGCAGGTTCGCGCTTCGTCGCGCAAGCGACGAGCGCGGGCCCTCAGATCACCTGGATGTTGACGGCCTTGGGACCCTTGTCCCCGGCCTCGGCGTCATAGGACACCTTGGCACCCTCGGTGAGCGAGCGATAGCCGTCGCCGACGATCGCCGAATGATGGGCGAACAGGTCCTTCGACTGGTCGTCGGGCGTGATGAACCCGAAGCCCTTGTCGTCGCTGAACCACTTGACGGTTCCTGTAGCCATGTTGGTACTTACCTCCACTGGTCGCGTGCTGCGAACGTGGAGATTGCTGAAAGCAAGGGCTACGACCGCGGGCACTGCGGATGCCGGGCGAAATGCCCGACCTGATCGACACACGGTAGCAGCGCCCGGGCGCCAGCGTGAGGCGTGCATGGACGCAACCGCCGCCTGCGGGCCGCGGGAGGGCGGCCACCTAGACCGGCGGCTGCGGGTCGTACTGGATGTAGCGCCTGACCGCGGCCGCGCGCTCGCGCGAGTGAAGCCGCGCCACGAGGTGGAGCGCCATGTCGATGCCCGCGGACACGCCGGCGGCCGTGATGACCTCTCCGGCGTCCACGTAGCGTGCGTCGGGGCGCACCTCGATCCGCTCTCCGAGCGTCCCGAGCAGCTCGAGCGAACCCCAGTAGGTGGTCGCCGGGCGCCCGTCGAGCAGGCCCGCGTCGGCGAACACCAGCGCACCGGTGCAGACGCTGGTCATCAGCGTGCCGCCGGCGACCAGTGAGCGCATCCGCTCGCGAATCGGCTCGACGCCGAGCTGCGCGCGGGTCCCGATGCCGCCCGGGTAGACCAGCACGTCGAGCCGGCCGGCCTGCTCCCAGGTGGCGTCGGCGAGCACGCGCAAGCCCTTCGCGCAGCGCACCGGCTCGAGCGTCTCGGCGATTGTGAGGAGCTCGACGCCGTCCTGCGGCCACTGCAGCGCCCACGCCGCGAGAACCTCCCAAGGCCCCGCCCAGTCGAGCTCCTCGGCGTCTTCGAAGAGGGCGATCGCGATGCGCACCGCGCCCCAGCGTAGCGTTGCTCGCAGCGGCGAGACCCGATCGGCGGCCGCAGCGGAAAACGGGGCGTCAAACGCTCGGCCGTCGGTGTACCTTTGAGCGGATCGTGCTGGCTGCAATCGGATCGGGCGCATCGCCTGCGGGCCGGGGGCTCGCGGTCGTCGCGCAGCTCGAGCTGGTTCTCGCCGGCGCCGTCCTGCTCGTGCTCGCAGGCCTGCTGCTAGCGCGCGAGACCCGGCGCTGGCGCACCCGCCATCGTCCCCACAGCGACGAGGTCCGCGCGCGCGCGATGATGGGCGAGCTGTGCCCCAACGGCTGGCACGCACAGCTCACCCTCTACGGCTCGCCGGCGGACGTCTCGGCCGGGCCGGCGCGCGAGCTCGAGACGCCGCGCGAGCCGGGAACCACCGTCTCGATCGACTGGTCGGAGCTTCCCGGCGACGGTGGCGAGTCGCCGCCGACCCGCCGGGTCTGGGCACCCACGATCGCGGCCGGTCTTGCGGCGATGGTCGAGGACCGCCGCACGGACGAGGTGCTCGAGCGGATCGAGCGCTCGGCGGGCGCCGACGATGATCCGTGGGACGCGCTCTGAGCGTATCCCTCGCCTGATGGTCGACACGCGTCTGGTCCTCGACTTCCTCGCGCCCGGAAGGTCTCACCGCTACGGCCGCGAGCACCGCTGCCAGCGCGCCGAGCTGCACCTGCCGGCCGGGGGCGGCCCACACCCGGTGGTCGTCACGATCCACGGTGGGTCGTGGACCGCGGGCGTGTCGAAGCGGGTGATGCGCGGGCTCGCCGGCGACCTCGCCCGCCGCGGCTACGCGGTATGGAACATCGAGTACCGCCGGATGGGCCGCGGCCAGGGCGGCGGCTGGCCGGCGACCTTCGCCGACGTTGCCGCCGCGATCGATCATCTCGAGCGCGTCGATGCGCCGCTCGATCTCGCCCGGGTGACGTTCTACGGGCACTCCGCCGGCGGCCACCTCGCGCTGTGGGCCGCGAGCCGCCCGCGCCTGCCCGACGGCGCGCCGGGAGCGCGGCCGCGGGTCGAGGCGGTCGCTGCCGTGTCGGCGGCGGGGGTCAACGATCTCGCCCAGAGCTACAGGGAGACTCCGGGCGGGGTGGTCGGCATGCTGATGGGCGGCGGCCCCGACGAGGTGCCCGAGCGCTACCGCGTGGCGGATCCGATCGCGCTGGTGCCGCTGCGCATCCCCGTGCTGCTCGTGCACGGGACCGACGACGCGACCGTCTCCGTGCGGCGCAGCCGAAACTACGCGCAGGCGGCGCGAGCCGCGGGCGCGAGCGTCGAGCTGGTCGAGATCCCCGGCGAGGCCGGCAGCCACCGAAGCCACGTCTTTCCCTCCAGCGCGAGCTGGGCGGCCGTCAGGGGCTGGCTGGCGACGCGCCCGCAGGCGCCGGCGCGAGGCTCCGGCGAGCGATCGCCGGCGACGCCCGCCGGCACGCCCACCGCCGCCGCAGCCGCGCCTCCACCCCACCGCTAGCCCGCTCAGCCCGGCGCGAGCAGCAGCTCCGGCCCTTCCTCGACGCCGCCGGCGACCTTGTTGACCAGGGGGTTGGCGGGCGAGACCGACATCAGCTCGGCGGGGAGCGGCACGCAGAGCGCCTTCGCCGCCGCCGCGTCGAGCTCTGGGGACAGCCAGGCGTGCTCGCCGTCGGGGCCGGGGAGGATAACCGGCATGCGGTCGTGGACGGCGGCGACGAGCGAGTTGGCCGCCGTCGTGAGAATCGTCGCCGATTCGATCGGCTCGCCGTCGAGGGTGCCGGGCGTCCACAGGCCCGCGAAGGCGAACGGCTCGCCGTCCGCGAGCGTGAAGCGGAACGGGACGCGCGGGAGCTTTCGGTCCTCGGGGCGAAGCCACTCGTAGAAGCCGTCGGCCAGGAGCAGCGCGCGGCGGTCGGCGCTCGCCAGCAGGCGCTTGAACGCGCCCTTCTCGTCCGCGGTCTCCGAGCGCGCGTTGATCATCCGGTAGGCGATCTTGGCGTCCTTGGCCCAGGGCGGGATCAGGCCCCAGCGCATCGCCCGCGCGACCGGTCGCCCGTCCTCGTCGCGGACGATCGCGATCACCGTCTGCGTGGGGGCGATGTTGTAGCGCCGCGATCCCTCGCGAAACGGGATGGTGACGCCAAAGCGCCGCTCGAGCGCGTCAGGTTCGGCGGTGTTGGTGTAGCGGCCGCAGATGAGCTCAGGCTAGTGCACCGCCCAGAGATGTTCGATCCGCGCCCGACCGCGCCCGCCGCCCCATCCGATCCGACTCCGGGGATACTCTGGCGCATCGGAGAAGCAGCCCTCATCCCTCCGGCGTTCGTGCCCGCGCTCGCGCGCGAAGGGGCCGCCTAGCGTCCTCGCGGGGGATGCGCGGCGCGCCGCCAACAGGCGGCTCCCGGCATGAGCGACACGGAACCTCAGCAGCCCCGAGCGAGACGCCCGCCGGCTCGGCGCGCGTCGGCGCGCGCTCCGCTGCGCAGCCGCTTCGGCGCGGTCGTGACCTGGCTCGCCGCGGTGCTCGCGGTGGCCGTCGTCGTCGCCCTCTCGCTGCACGCGCACCTCCCGTTCGGCCTCAGCTCCGCCGGCCACACGACGCCCCCCGCGAGGAGGCGCCCGACCGGCGCGACCGGCGCGGTCAAGCCGGCAAGCGGCCGGACCGTCTCGGTCTCGGCGATCGGCACCCTGAGTGCGCCCGCCTCGCGCGTCGCGGCGGTTCCCTACGGCACCGGCGGCGCGCTCTTCCTCGGCGGCTACGACGCCACGAACGCACCGACCGACACGGTCCAGAACTACCAGGCGGCGACGGTGACCTCGGGCGCGGCGGCGCCGATCCCGCTGGCCTCGGCCGTCGCCGCGGTGCTGGGCCCGAACATCTACGTTTTCGGCGGCGTCGGCAGCTCGGCGATCTATGAGCTGACCGGGACGAGCTTCGCGGCCGTCGGCAGCCTTCCGGCGGTGACCGCCGACGCGGCGGTCGCGACGGTCGGCAACACAGCGTTCGTGATCGGCGGCTACAACGGCACCACGGAGCTCAACACGATCGTCGCCTACACCCCGGGCTCCCCCGCTCAGACCGTCGCGATGCTGCCGGTGACACTGCGCTATGCGGCGGCAGCGGCGCTCGATGGCGACGTCTACATCATCGGCGGCGCCACCGCCGGGGTTCCGAGCGCCACGATCTACCGCTTCGATCCGCAGACCAACTCGGTCGTCGTGTTCGCGGCGCTGCCGCGCGCGCGAGAGCGCCAGAGCGCGGCCACCCTCGGCAACCGGATCTACGTGATCGGCGGCGCCACCGCCGCCGGCGTGCGCTCCCGGGCGATCTATGCGATCAACACGGCAAGCGGCGCGGTGCGGCTCGCCGGCCTGCTGCCGCGGGCGCTGGCCGACACCGCGGCGGTCAGCGGCGCCAACCAGGTCATCGTCGCCGGCGGCACGAACGATGCGATGGCGGCGGTGGCGACGATCTACTCGGTGGCGCCGGTCTCGCCGTGAGCGCGCGCGTGGTCGCGCTGACGATCGCCCCCGTCAAGGGGCTGCGGGCGCTCGAGCGCGACGAGGTCGAGCTCACCCTCGCGGGGGTCCGCGAGAACCGCCGCTTCCTGCTGGTCGACGCGGACTCGCGGATGGTCAACGCCAAGCGGCTCGGAGCGCTGCAGACGGTCGTCCCCGACTACGACGACGCCCGGCGCACGCTGTCGCTGCGCTTTGCCGACGGCAGCGTCGTGGCGGGACCGATCGAGAGCGGAAAGCGGATCGCCGCCCGCTTCTTCGACGCCACGATCGCCACGCAGGAGGTGCTCGGCCCGTTCTCCCAGGCGCTGTCGGAGCGGCTCGGCACGCCGCTTCGCCTGGTCGAGAACGCCGCCGAGTGGGGCGCCATCGATCGCGGCCGCGACGCGACGGTGACGCTGATCTCGAGCGCCAGCGTCGAGCGGGTGGGGGTCGCCGCGGGCGCCGCGGGCCCGGTCGACGCGCGGCGCTTTCGCATGCTGATCGAGGTCGGCGGGGTAGCCGCGCACGCCGAGGACGCGTGGGTGGGGCGCCCGCTGGCGGTCGGTGGCGCCGTCGTCGTGGCGCGCGGGCACGTCGGGCGCTGCGTCGTGACCAAGCGCGACCCCGACAGCGGGGAGGCCGACCTCGACACGCTGCGCGCGCTCGCGAGCTACCGAGCCGGCAGCGAGACGACCGAGCCGTTGAGCTGCGGGGTGTACGGCACGGTCCTACAGCCGGGAACCGTCCGCGTGGGCGACGCGGTGGAGCCCGCCTGAAAGGGAGTCTTGACGGATCGGTGCATGCACCGATCCGCGGGACGGCGCATGCGCCGTCCCGACGGCTGGGCGCATGCGCCCAGCCGCACAGCAATTCTGAGAGCTAGGAGCCGAAGCGCCGCTGGCGCTCGGCGCGGTACTGCTCGTTCTGCTGGTGCTCGCCGCGGACCTGGATCGCGATGTAGACCAGGATCACGTTGACGATCACGCCGATCCCTCCGAAGGTGGCGATCAGTCCGAAGGTCTCGCTGAGGGCCCTGCTTACCGCGAGCATGCTGCTCCTCTGTCCGGCCGCTGAATCCCCCGGTGCGGGGGTCAGGCGGCTTAGCGGCAGATTACCGCGTCGCGTAGCCTTCCACTCCGCTGCGCTCCCGGAGAGGTGCCGGAGCGGTTGAACGGGCGCGACTGGAAATCGCGTGACGGGGGAAACCTCGTCCGAGGGTTCGAATCCCTCCCTCTCCGCTGGGACGTCCTGCCGGCAGTTGCGCAGCCGCGCCGTGGAGAATGCTTGCCGCCGTAGACTCTGTTGCGAAGGGGCGGAATCAATGATCGCGGAAGCACCACCAACAGCCGAGCGGACGTTCGACCGCTGCGCGGACTACAGCCTGATCGGGCCGTGCACGGAACTGGCGGCTGCGCAGGGCCTGGTCGCCGCCGAGTGGTACCACACCGACGTTCCGCGCAAGCGCATGAAGGAGCTGATGCGACGTCGCGACGGACCGGCGATCCGCGACACCGTGGTCTGGTTCGGGCTGCTCGCCGGCCTGGCCTTCGGCGCCTACTGGTTCTGGCCCGGCTGGGCGTGCATTCCGTTCTTCCTGGGCTACGCGGTCCTCTACGGATCGGCGTCGGACTCCCGCTGGCACGAGAGCGGGCACGGGACCGCCTTCAGGACGGCATGGCTCAATGACGCGCTCTACCAGGTCGCATCGTTCATGAACGCGAAGGAGCCGACCTACTGGCGCTGGAGTCACGCCCGCCACCACACCGACACGATCATCGTCGGCCGCGACCGCGAGATCGCCGCGATGCGCCCGCCGAACGTGCGGCGCCTGCTGCTCAACATCCTCGCCCTTGCGGACACCGCCACCACCGCCGCCAGCGTCGCACGCCACGCGAGCGGGCGGTTCACGGCGCAGGAGCTGACCTTCCTCCCGGAGAGCGAGCACGGGCGCGTCGTTCGGGAGGCGCGCGCGTGGGTTGCGATCTATCTCGCCGTGATCGCCCTGGCGATCGTCCTGCGGTCATGGCTGCCGGTCATCTACGTGTTCCTGCCGCTGATCGCGGGGCACTGGCTCGCCCACGTCTTCGGCGTCTCGCAGCACGCCGGGCTGGCGGAGAACGTCCTGGACCATCGGCTGAACTCGCGCACGATCCGGATGAACCGGGCGCTGCGTTTCGTCTACTGGAACATGAACTTCCACGTCGAGCACCACATGTTCCCGATGGTGCCCTACCACGCCCTGCCGGCGCTGCACGCCGAGCTCCGCCACGACATGCCCCCGCCCTGCCCCAGCCTGCTCGCCGCCTATCGCGAGATCCTGCCGGCGCTGCGGCGGCAGCTCCGCGACCCCTCCTACCACATCGAACGGGAGCTTCCGGTCTCCGCGAAGCCGTTCCGGCCCGAGCTTCACCCGGCCGTGTTCGAGGTCTGAGGCGCGCGCCGAAGAGCATGGCCGGCGCTGAGGAGATCTGGCTTGAGGCGTGCTCCGTCGAGGACGTCGACGTGGAGGACGTGCTGCGGTTCGACCACGGCGAGTTGACCTTCGCGGTCATCCGCAGCCCCGAAGGCGGCTTCTTCGCGACCGACGGCCTGTGCTCACACGAGCGCGCCCACCTGGCGGACGGGCTCGTGCTCGGCGACATCATCGAATGCCCCAAGCACAATGGGCGCTTCAAGTATGCGACCGGCGAAGCGACGCGCGCGCCGGCGCGGGCGGCGCTGCGAACCTACCCCGTGAAGGTCGAGGCGGGGAAGGTGTTCATCCGGCTGAGCTGAGGGGTCGGCCGGCTGGCGGCAGGCGCGTGTCGCGCGCGAGCGACGCGGACGCTGATGCGGGCGAGCGTATAGTCCGCCCGCGTGTTCCTAGGCCTTCGCACCCTGATCGTCCCCGCCCCGGACCTCGACGCGTCGAAGCGCTGGTACGCGGAGCTGCTGGGTCGCGAGCCCTATTTCGATCAGCCGTTCTACGTCGGCTTCAACGTCGGCGGCTACGAGCTCGGCCTCGATCCGAACGCGCCGATCCAGGCAGGTCCTGTGACCTACTGGGGCGTTGCCGACGCCGACGCGGGGCTGGCGTGGCTGCTCGACCACGGCGCGACGGCCCGCAGCGAGGTGACCGACGTCGGCGACGGGATCCGTGTCGCGACGGCGATCGGGCCCGACGGCATCGTGCTCGGCATCATCGAGAACCCCCACTTTCTACCTGCCGCCGAAGACCCCGGCGAGGGCCCCGGCCGCTGAGGCCGGAGCGCGACGGCGGCGGCCGTGGCGCGTCGCAGCGGCACGCGTGTGCCGCACGCTTATGCCGCACGCGTATAGTCGGCGGTTCATGGAGGTCGTGAAGATCAACGCGATCGAGGTTGCGCCGGGGCGCGGTGCCGCGCTCGAGGAGCGCTTCGCCAATCGCGCGTCGGAGGTCGAAAAGATGCCTGGCTTCCTCGGCTTCGAGCTGCTGCGCCCGACCGCCGGCGAGACGCGCTATTTCGTCTACACGCGCTGGCAGAGCGAGGAGCACTACCGAGCGTGGGTCGAGAGTCCGGCGTTCACCCGCGGCCACGCGCAGGCGGCCGCGAACGCCGGTGGGCCGGTCGCCAGCCATTCTCAGCTGTTGGCGTTCGAGGTCGTGCAGACCGCGCAGCCTGGCTGAGCAAGGCGTCGCCGTCGCTGCGCGACGCGGTTGCGGGCCGCGATCTGCGAACGTCGCGCGGTGCCGCAACCGCGCGTCCGCCGCCTCGTGCAGCTCTTCGTCGGCCTGATCCTCTACGGCGTCAGCTCGTCGATGCTGCTGCTGGCGGGCCTCGGCCTGGATCCCTGGGACGTGCTCCACCAGGGGCTCTCGCGGCGCGTTGGGCTGGGCGTCGGCACCTGGGCGATCATCGTGGGCTTCGCCGTTCTGCTGCTCTGGATCCCGCTGCGACAGCGGCCCGGGATCGGCACGCTCTGCAACGTCTTCGTGGTCGGCGGCGTGATCGACACGGTGCTGGCCGTGGTGCCGGCGCCACACGCAA
>Ga0182030_10024426_pt1 | contig 11104 bp, 8 predicted proteins | sample 812S3MmetaG_FD_121299 | JGI IMG/M metagenome (GOLD analysis project Ga0182030, IMG submission 121299) | Permafrost microbial communities from Stordalen Mire, Sweden - 812S3M metaG (Illumina Assembly) | ecosystem: Environmental > Terrestrial > Soil > Wetlands > Permafrost | place: Sweden...
GAAAGTATTTTTCGGAGAGGTCGCGCATAAATTTTTATTTAGTGCAAACTTAGCGACTGGCTACGCCATAGGCAATATGCACTTCACCGTATGCTTACAAATATGTTAGGCTTCAAAAACTTTGAATCAGCAGGACGAACCTTATCTGGAATTGAAGTAGTCAGGATGATAAAGAAGGATCAATTGAAAGCATCTATGAGTTCGACTTACCTTTCATTCTGTTTATTAGCAGCTTAGTTTTTCAACAATTTTACTCAACTAATCTATTTCGTTTTACTTTTGGATCAGATGCGACAGAACCGATTTAGCAACTGATAAAAATTCAATTCATCTAATTGAAGGCTTTTTCAATCATCAAAAACCAATTGCTTTTGTATGCCATGCCCCTGCCGCATTAATTAATGTAAAAGCAAAAAATGGCGAGCTATTGGTAAAAGGGAAAAATCTGACTAGTTTTTCAAACTCCGAAGAAGAGGCGGTAAAATTAACCAAGGTAGTGCCGTTTTTAGTCGAAGATGAGCTTACAAAACATGGTGCCAATTATAGTAAAGGGGCAGATTGGAGTTCTTACGTAAAACAGGATGGCTTGCTAATAACCGGTCAAAATCCTGCCTCTTCAGAAGGAGTGGCCAAATTACTTTTAGCAACCCTCAAAGGCGAAAAATAATATTGCGATATACATTATTATGAAGTTAATCTACAATTAGAAGAGCGATTTTATTAAAGTTACAAATCACCAACTTGCGGAGTATAAAGTGTGAAGTTCGTTCACCGAATGCTCAATATTACACAGTTCGTTTTCAGTATATGAAACGGCAACTACTTTCTCGGGTATTAATTCATCCAGCTCTTTCATGATACCAGAAGTAATTTTAAAAGTGGGATCTAAAATGTATTGCAAGAAAAAATGCAATAGACATGTTTAAGGTAACGGACCAGCAGCTTCAAGCTGATTTCTAAGTTGCGGACCGGGCCTTTCGAACCCAAGCTATGGATCGCCTGGAAGCTCAATTTAAACGATTTGCTGACTCTGATTACTCAATTTACGATCGGCTTTTGTTGTATCCCTTTTATGAGAATATACGGGGTCAATACTCCTGTAGTATCTGGACGCCTTTAGTATGATGTACAGTTAAGACCAAGAAGCTGTTTGATTATAAAGCCGGCGAACCGGCGGGGATTAAATAAACGACTTAGACCGATTCACGCAAAAGCCACGAAGGATTGCGCAAAGGGCCGCAAAGAAATTTGGCATTCTTTTCGACCAAATTCAGGCTTAAACAAAGCCCCCTGTTTCTATTTCATTAAACAAACCTTTTGGGTGGTTATAACGGTGTTTGCGCTGCTAACCTTAACATAATAGAAACCTCGTGCAAACGGCGAAAGGTTTAGCGCAGTGGTGTTATGGTTAAGAATAGCGGTTAATATAACCTGGCCTAACTCGTCGTATACCTCAGCTACCGGTGCTGCTGCTACCGGTGCGTTCAGTGTTATTATAAGCGTGCCGTTGGTTGGGTTGGGGTAAATACCTATCTTATTGCCCGCAATATTGCTTATGCCGTTTACCAGCACACTAATAGTATCGTTAATATTATCAAGTAATATAGTATCGCCAAGGTTGTTTAAACATAAAGCAGTATTTGTGGCAATAATGGTTGTGCTGCCATTAGTCAGGGCACTATCAAGCACAAAACTGAAGTTGGCTATTACACCGTAGCCCGGCACATTTACGTGGTTAATACGTGTTTGCGCAATATCCATAGTAACAGTTCCCGTACTGCGGCCAAAAACAATCTGGTTATTCGCGCCCAGCATCCATGAACTTGCCTGGCTTACCTGCAAAGTATTAGGTTTTGCAAATGTTCCGGCATCAAGTGTATAAGCAATGCCGTAAACGCCACTGGCAGGTATAGCGCTGGTACCCAAAAGTACCTGCCCGCTAACGGTTTCGCCTGGCAGGTATGCACTGGCATTGGTTTTTACTATCAGTGGCAGCATACCGGTTTGTTGGTTGTTGTTGCTTCGCTGATGCACCAGTCCGTAATTAAGGCTTACCGCTTCTGTATCAGCGTAGTTTACTATTCCATCGCCGTTACAATCGGCAAAGGCGTAATTGGTGCCGTTAATAAAGCTATCGGGCCAGGCTGGTGCGCATTGTTCCTGCCAGTTAAGTGAGGCATCGGGCCGCAGGCCACCGGTAGCGCCAAAGGCAATACCAATGGACAGTATATCGTAGTTGTTGGCTATCAGGTCTTCATTGGCATCGCCAGGCCATACTTTTTCAGGTAACACGGTGGCTGTAAAGGTATCGGTGGTAATACATCCTGCTGCATTTGCCGAAACTGTAAACTGTGTAGTTTGGTTAAGCGTTACGGTTTGCCCGTTGGTGTATCCACTTCCCCAGGAAATAACAGCACCGCCGGCGCTGGAATTAAGTATTAGAGAGCTGGCAGGGCATAGCATAGTATCGGCAGGGGCAGCAATAACCGGGTAAGCAGTTACTGTTAAGTGCAACGTAACTATGCTATCGCAACCCGTAGTGGATGAAGTGAGCGTGTCTTTATAATTGCCTGCAGCGCTCAGTCCAGTGCCGTTAAAGATATAACTACTGCCTGCGCATATTGCCCCGTAAACCGAGGATGTATCTGGCGCAACTACGGTTAACGTAAGGGTTACCTCACTATCGCACCCTGAAATGGACGAGGCCAATGTGTCATTATAATTGCCCGCAGCGGTTAACCCAAAACCGCCAAAGCTGTAGCTGCTGCCTGCACAAATAGTTTGGCTAATGCTGCTGGTAACCGTATTGCCTACCTGTAAGGTAAGCACAACAATACTATCACAGCCGGTTAACCTTGAGGTAAGCGTATCACGATAGGTACCTGCAAGGCTAACCGGCGTTCCGTTAAAATTATAACTGTGCCCTGCGCAAACGCTCTGGCTCAGCGCCGTGGTAATTGACGGATTAAAGGTTAAGGTAAGGGTAACAATACTATCGCAACCGGTAACTACGCTGGTAAGTGTATCGTGATAAGTACCTCCAATACTTAAAAGCGTTCCGTTAAAATTATAGTTGTGGCCTGCACAAACCGATTGTGTAATTGAGGTTGAAAGCACCGGGTCAACCATTAAAGTAAGTATTGCAATACTATCGCAACCGGTAACTAAGCTGGTGAGCGTATCGCGATATGTTCCTGCACTACTTATTGCGGTTCCGTTAAAATTATAGCTGTGACCTGCACAAACCGATTGTGTAATTGAGGTTGAAAGCGCCGGGTTAACCGTTAATGTAAGAGTCACAATACTATCGCAACCGGTAACCAGGCTGGTGAGGGTATCGTGATAGCTGCCAGCCGTACTTAATAGGGTGCCGTTAAAATTATAGCTATGGCCGGGGCAAACTGCCTTTGTTATGATGGTTGAAAGCAGCGGGTTAACTGTTAAAGTAAGCGTTACAATACTATCGCAGCCCGAAACAGAGGAAGGTAGTGTATCAGCATAATTACCGGAGGCAGTTAACAGATGCCCGTTAAAGATATAACTACTGCCTGCACAAATACTGTTACTGTAACTGCTGGTAACAACGGCGCCAACTGATAATGTAAGTTTGACAATGCTATCGCATCCGGTAACTGTTGAAGCAAGCGTATCGTAATAAGTGCCGGCGACAGATAACTGAGTTCCGTTAAAATTAAAGGCATGCCCTGCGCAAACCGATTGGCTTATGCTGGTTGTAATTACGGGGTTAACTGTAAGGGTTAATATTACAACACTATCGCAACCGGTGGTAACCGAGCTGAGTGTTTTGCTGTAAACACCGGCACTGCTAACTAAGGTTCCGTTAAAATTATAACTGTGCCCCTCGCAAACCGAATGGCTTAGATAAGTGGAGTCAATTTGTATAACCGTTAAATTAAGTGTAACAACACTGTCGCATCCGGTAACGGCGCTGTTAAGCGTATCTTTATAAATACCTGCAGTAGTTAAATGTGTTCCGTTAAAGTTATAAGTGCCACCTGCGCAGATACTTTGTGCATAGCTGCTGGTTACTATTGGTGTAATATGCAATATCAGCTGATTGCTGATTGCCGGATTAAGCGCACAGGCGTTGCTGCTGTTTAACGTACATACTACGGTATCGGTATTATTTAAAAAGCCGGTGCTGATGCTATCAATATTTAAGCCAACTGCCTGGCCGTTTAACTGCCATTGATATACCGGGCTGCTGCCCGCATTAACCGTTGAGGCTGTAAAGCTAACTATGGTACCAGCGCAAATGCCCGTTGTTTCACTGGCCGCAATTGTAATGGTTGGGGTATCGGCCGCAAATACCACAATACCTAAGGCATTGCTTAACGCCGAATCAACAGTAGTACAGGCCTGGTTGGTATTTAGCAGGCACAAAATAGTATCGCCGTTGATTAAACTGCTGCTGCTGAAGGTATCGGTAGTTATACCCGTGTTAATACCATTTACCCGCCACTGGTAAACAGGTGCAATACTACCGCCTGTTGTTGATGCTGTGAATAAGGCTACCGAACCTTTACACGTGTATGGCTGTAACCCGCTGATGGTTACTGCCGGCGTTACAACCGGCAATACCGTTACTGTATCTGCATTTGAAGAAACATTATTTGAAAGCAGGCAACTGTAATCTGATTGCAGTACACATTTAATTATATCGCCGTTATGCAATGAAGAGTTTGCATAGCTTGAAGATACATCAGCAATGGCACCACCGTTCAGCGTCCAGTGATAGGTAGGCTGGCTTCCGGTATTAAGGCCGCTTGCTGTAAATATTACGTTGGTGCCCGCGCAAATGGTTCCTGAGGGACTGGCCTGTATAGTTACTGAAGGAGTAAGATTTGGGTTTACTGTAAAAGTTAAACTATCGCTGTTTCCGGAAGGATGCCCGGCGCACGATGGCTTCATAACTTCGCAATAAATCACAGCTCCGTTAACCAGGCTGTAGGTACCGTAACTCGCCCCGCCGTTTTGAACAAGCTGATTATTAACAAACCACTGATAAGAAGGGCTTGGCCCCCCATTGGTTATGCTGCTTGAAAATGTAACCGGTGTGCCCTGGCAAACAGCCGAGGCCGGTGCTGCTGTTATAGTAAGAATAGGAGCTGTGTTGGAATAACCGTCTACAATCAAAGGGTTGCTTAAAGTAGTATCAGAAGCACATCCTGAAGCGCTGACAAGGCATGTAAAAGTATCAGTAGCGGCCAGTACGGTAAAATTGTAACTGGCCAGCGTAGCACCGGGAATGTTGGTGCCGTTCATCCGCCACTGGTAAGCCGGGGTGCTTCCCCCGTTGGTTACGGTTGAAGTGAACACAATACCCGTGCCCTGGCACAATGCACCCGAAGGGCCGGTAATACTTATTGAAGGCTGTACAAGGGTTTTAATTGTATCAGAATTTGAAGATACCGAATCAACTGACGGGCAGTTTACAGTTGGAAGCAATTCGCAACGGATAACATCGTTGTTATTTAAAGACGAAAAGGTATAAATGCCCGTATTAGCAGCCATACAAGTACCGTTTTTATACCAATGATATATCGTAAACGAACCCCCGTTTACAGCATGCGGGGTAAAGGTTATGCTTGCTCCGTTGCAAATTGCACCGGTTGGAGATGCGGTTATTGTTACGGATGGCGTAACTATTGGCTCAACAGTAAAATGTAACTTATTACTTACTGCACTGTCAACAGTAGCGCAGATGTCAGAAACATCCATCACTACATATAGCGAGTCCTTATTATTCAGATCAGTACTTGCGTATCCGCTCTGGGTAGAACTAAATAGCAGCGTGTCATCCATATACCACCGGTATTTGGGGGCGGTGCCGGTATTGGTACCGGTTACTGAAGTAAGTATGAAGCTTCCTGAACAAAAAGTAGTAAAATTTGCTGTAAGCTGTAAAGTTGGTTTTACCATGCTATCGCCGGTAATTACAATCCGGTTACTGGTTGCGGTTTCAACATTACCGCATTGCGCATTAGTAGTTAAAATGCAATATACAGCATCATTATTGGTAAGGGCAGCTGTACTAAACACCGGCGAGTTAGTGCCCATAGCAACACTATTTACCAGCCACTGACAGGTAGCCGCTGTTGTATTATGTGCCGGGGATGCCGTAAACACCGCTGTGCTGTTGGGGCAGGCTGGGCTTGTTGTGGTAATGGTTAATACAGATACAGTATCGGGTGCTACTGTAACCACCGCCGAGTTGGCAATGCAACCATTTGAATCCTTTACCTGCGCAAAATAAGTGCCCACAACCGGGTTTATGTAAGAACTATCAGTTAACGCAGGGTTGTTTGACACCAGTGAGGTATCGTGATACCACAACAATGATTCGCCATTGTAAAAATTACCTGAGGCCTTCAGTGTATCAAGCACCGGGCAGCCGGGAACGGCTGCAACAATGTTTAAGGAATGAAGCGAGTCTACAATAAACGAATCAGACAACGCATAGGTGTTTGCATAACAGCCGGTGCCCGGCGCTATTTCACACAGCCATACATCGCCGCTATGCACGGTAACGGAATAGACTGAGTCGGTAATAAGCGAGTTAACAGGAGTGCTGTTTTGTATAAAATAATAGCTGGTGCCTGTTATGTTTGATACTGCAGTAAATGTTACAGTTTCGCCATTGCACGGCACCGGTGGGTTGGCGTTTAAACTTACGGTTGCTGTTATATTGGGTATAACGGTAAGGTTTAATGTTATTACACTATCGCAACCACTGTAAATACTGGTAAACGTATCAGCATAAATACCTGAAGCAGTTAGCTTGCGCCCGTAAAAGTTAAACGTATCGCCGCTGCAGATTGAATTGCTGAGGGCTGTGTTGGACACTCTCCCGGGGCCAATGGTAACAGAATCATACACCACGGATAAATCGGGCAATACAAGGCGTACGATATAAAGCCCGGCAGTATCTGCCGTAGCTACCTGTGCATTGGCTCCAGCTATAATGCCCGGCCCGCTCCACGCATATGACGTTGCCGTTGCCGGCGCGGTTAAAGTAACATGATAATTACCACAGCCAACCGACGACGATACCACAATAGGCGGCACCGGCCCCTTGCCACAACCACACGATAAATAGGCGTAAGCAAAATGGGTGCCTGCACAACCGTCAGGCTTGCAACTGCTGGTAATAAAGGTTATAGTAACTGTTTGGCCTATGTATTTATACAGGTTAATGGTATCGGCACTCCAGCGTTTATAATAAACTGCTGGTGTATAAGAGGTTGAACCAAATCCCCCTATCGTATGGCAGGTAGTGCCATCTACATAGTAAGCGGCCTCGGGTATCGTATCTCCCGCACTGGTGACACCGCTCACCTGGAAAAAAGCCTGTTGCCCTGGGGGGTGTCCCCCATCGTTTATTATTATTGAAGAATTATATATAAACAGGCTGTTTTCCAGCGTAACATAAAATGTGCGCGACACCGTTTCGGCATCGGCTGGGTCATTATCGTTGGTGGATGTAGAAACAGAGGCATTCCCTAAACGTGCAGACTTGCCTGTGCCACCGGGAAAAACTACAGGTAACGTAGTGCCTCCTATTATGCTGTCATATCCGGAGGTCATGATGTAATGATGCGCCGTATCCATAATAGACCCATTATTGGGCCCCTGGACAATACCGTTATTCTGTAAAGGTTCCGGAATGGAACATTCGCATATACCCAAAAATGAACCCTGGCAAGCCCCATCGCTCCAGGTCCCCGTCCAGCCTGTAAAATTACCCAGGCTGAAATCAGTGTTAGTACCACATTGGGCGCTGGCCTGGTTTGATAAAAAAAACAGGCACATAATTGCGGCAAACCAGCACTTAAAAACAGGGGAGTAGTTTCTCATCATAATTATATTTGACCATACGAATATAAGTTTTAGCCTGTTGCAGGAGCATTTTTTTAATAAAAAAGCGAATTTCATTGCATTAAACTGCCGAAGCCGGTAATTAAGCCGTTTTACGTTGTGACGAAAGTCATTTATAAGGTAACCTACCTCAATACCCAATTGTACATCTTCAAACTAAAGTGGACTCAAGTCGTATAAATATCAAAGATGTATTAGCCCCATATATTCTCATAAATGGGATACAACAATAGGAGATGCTAAATCGAGTGTTAGAGTCAGCAAATCGTTGAATTTGAGTTTCCTTGCGGTAGACATGATTTGGGTTCGAGACGGGCCAGAACTTGAACCCATGTGGAGTTTATTACAATTATCTATAATGGAATCCCCGTGAGGCCAAGTCAAAACTAAGCGAGGAATGAAGCATATAGGTTAGCTTTGGTTTTTGAAAGCAAAAAATGTTTTTGGTTATAATCTTACTTTAGATGGTGATTTTAAATAACCAAACCGAAATTTCCTTTCGAAATGAACGACACAACTCAACTGATAAATTTGATTACTGAAATCGGGGAAAGAGAAAATTGCAGCGATGTGGAGTTATTTACATTTCTTCCAAACTATCCTTCTTTAAAGGGCAATGAATTTATCTTCACGCTAAGCTGGACTAAGGCAAAAGCTATTCCATCCAAGGATATAGTTAACTTTGTAAAAGGGCTTCATCATATTGAATTAAAGTATAGGAAAGTAATAAAAAATGATTTTGGTTTTGGAAGCCCATCTTCAACTGCTAAAGTGATTAATGCACTTGAGACTGATAATTTTATGTTAGCTCAAGAACTACGGAAATGGATCTCTGAACATGGAGGCAATTACTATATCCGTAGTAAAAAAATGATGGATTGACCTAAATGAAATTTTTCTATCGAAAAAATCCATTGTATGTAGTTTCTGTCCGTTGAACCCACCTTTTGCCTACAGTTTCTTTCAGGTTCCACTTCGCAATGGATACCCTTGCTGTTCGGCTAACGCTTCCTACTACAGCAGCTTCTCGAACCTAAGTTGAATAATCTGTAAAAGTCCTGAGTTTGCGATGTTATTTCAGAATGATTTGGAATAAATTCCTCTTCAACTTTTTTGTCAGTATTGTGCAAAAAGCACTAAGTCTTTTGGGCGCATCTAAATTATCTTAAGTAAACATAACAAATAATATTATGTAAAGTAGAAACTCATGTATAGTTTTGTGGCTTTTATTGGGGCCATCTAAAAACAGATAAAATGACACTGGAAGAAATTAATTCAAAGTATTCGTGGAAGGAGTTAAGCAGTATGCCCGGTGACGGAGAATTACGCCGTAATCTCTTCTCTTCATTCCTAACAGACCTGTATGAGAACAAGATTATCTACTACGAGCGGTTCGCGTGTGTGGCATATATCAAGGATATAATAATCACGCCTGAATTATTTGAAGCAACGGCAGTCCCTTACTTAGAACTTAAACGAGCCGGCGGAGGACCACAGTATTATCCAAATGAGCCCTGGACTTTCAGTGCAAGCTGGGCTTATATGAGGTTTTTAGGGGATCATTTTGGAACATATGGTGGCTGGTTATTTTGGACAGATCAAGAGACGTTAAAGACTGTTGAAAAGCTTGCGCGCAAAAATGAGTTTGAAGCCGCCTTAAATCTCACCGTATATAAAGGACATGCGCCAAATGCCCCAAAATACCCATTACAAAAAGGAAAAGAAAACTCAAAATAGCGATGGAAGACCCAATAGTAATCTTTAATGGTAAACAAACTTTCTCAAGCGATTCGGAAGAAGATGCCGTAATTATTGAATTAACGCAGGAAATAAATGAAGCCCTGGACCTGGCTTTTGCGCCGGAAAAACTAAAGCTGAATTCTACTGATTATCCGGAAAAGCCAAATCCTACTCAGGAAATTTCCACTGGCACAAGACTTTTATTAAAGATGCTTATTAAATTACTAATGGAACAAGGGGAAAAATGTGTTTATTGCCTTGCTGAACCAGTGAACATAAAAGGATAATGGTTTTGGCTCAAAACTAGATGAATTCGCGAATTCTGTTTTGTGTCAAAGAAGAAATATATTATGCATCAGCATAAAAGTGTTTCCACTATTTTCATTAATCGCGTAACAATTTTATGGATTATAAACAAGTGTCTGTTATTTTGAATAATTCCACGGACCGTCCTCCTCGGCCATTTGCTACCCAGGATGATTTCGAAAGGTTTCTTCAATTCGTGTTTATCAGATACCCGGAAAAGCTTTTTTGGCTTAGTTTAAAAGGCATTGAATCAGGGCAATTGCCAGAAGAAATGGATAAGTTTGTTGAGGAATTCGGGGCTCAAAAAAACTAAGTTTTAATGTTAACTTACTAAAGGCAGCCTGACTGGTGGATACAAGAGCAACACTTTGTTGCATCTGCACCGTGTCGTTTGAAACATTAAATGTTGCGGAAATAGACTGCGTACCGTCCACCTGGATAGTTCTTACCGTGGTATAACCGAACGAATCAGTAAGAGCCAACTTGTAATTACCAGAGTTAGGTGTTATGCTAATGGGTTGTTTTGGTTGAGGAGGCCACTGGTTATTCAATCCATGATATTGCATATTCTTTTTTGCGATATTAAATAGTTTTAAGTAAACATAACATAAAATATTATGTAAAGTAGAACGCGGCATGTAATTTTGCCCCATTATGGAAAATAAAACCGAAATAGACAAAGCATTATGGGCAGAACTTGAATGTGAAAATCCAAGTGAGGGACGAATACGTACCTTGGTTGAGCGAGGAGCAATTATCAAAGGCGAGTTTCTTTGGGACGTTATTCTTGACCTTGTTCCAAATCCTGATTATGGGGGTAAAGCACTTGACCTGAAATTTGTCGAACTATTGATAAATCTCGGGGCAGACGTAAATTACCAGAATGAGGGCTCTAATAGTTTGTGGCCGGCGAGTGTTTGCATAAGAAACTCGGCGCTGGTAGAATTGTTGCTCCGAAAGGGTGCAAATCCAAATTGCTATTCAAAAGAAAGCCAGAGCACTATACTTTCGGAGGTAGGGTTTGATGAACGGAATAGTGATACAACAGATGAAGAAACTAAGGAATTGTTTAAATGTATGGACCTGCTAAAACAATACGGAGCAAAAACTACCAGGGAATGGAGGATAGCCCAAAAGAAAGAAGAACAGAACAAACCGC
>Ga0182030_10024427_pt1 | contig 11104 bp, 8 predicted proteins | sample 812S3MmetaG_FD_121299 | JGI IMG/M metagenome (GOLD analysis project Ga0182030, IMG submission 121299) | Permafrost microbial communities from Stordalen Mire, Sweden - 812S3M metaG (Illumina Assembly) | ecosystem: Environmental > Terrestrial > Soil > Wetlands > Permafrost | place: Sweden...
CCGCATGAAAAGCGAGTTTATTTCTCTAGCATCTCATCAACTTAGAACCCCGCTATCTGCCATAAAAACATATACTCATATGCTTAAAGATGAATATATGGGTGGTCTAAACAAAGAACAGAAAAAAAGCTTAGATACAATTATAAATGCCTCTAATCGAATGAATGAGCTTATATCTACATTATTAAATATAACTAGAATTGAAAGCGGCACAATTAGTCTAAATCCAAAATCTACTAACATAGACGAGATACTTAAAGATATACTCCCAGAGCTTAAATTAATGTCAAGTGCTAAAAATATTGAATTAAATGTCCGAAAAACTAATAATCAATCAACAAAAATAAAAACCGATATGTTAATAGTTAAAGAAGTAATAAATAATTTAGTTTCAAATTCGATTAAATATACACCAGCTAATGGTCAAGTTAATATAATTATTAAACCACGCTTAAAAGATATTCAAATCGAAGTTGCAGATAATGGTTGGGGTATTCCAAAACAAAACCAAGATCAAGTATTCTCTAAATTCTTTAGAGGTTCAAATATTATTAAAAAAGAAACAAATGGTACAGGCCTTGGTTTATATCTTGTAAAAGGCTTAGTTGAAAGCTTAAACGGAAAAATTTCATTTAAAAGCGAAGAGGGTGGGGGAACTAGTTTTTATATAACATTACCTCGTCGTATTATTAATAAAAATAACTTTAGTAAAGCAAAAATTAAGTTATAATTAAAAAATACCTTTTATTAGTAAAAAATTAGACAACAAGTGGTATATAATTTGTGCTATAAATAATAAGTCTCGGTATATAATAATAAAACGAGACGGAGGATTAAAAAGTAGTGGCTAAAATTTTAGTAGTAGAAGATGATAAAGACTTAAATAATGCCTACAACGTAATCTTAAAACACGATGGCCATGAAGTTGTTACAGCTTTTGACGGTAAAGATGCACTAAGAAAAATCTCTGATTTTCAACCTGACCTTGTTTTACTAGATCTTTTAATGCCGATTATGGGTGGATTAGAATTTTTACAGAACTGGTCAGATAGTAAACGTAAAAAAGCTAAAATTTTAATTTTTACTAATATGGAAAATTCACCAGAAATTGCTGAAGCCTATAAGCTTGGCGCCAACAGATGTATTATTAAATCTTGGACTGCACCCCACAACCTATCTAAGTTAATAGATGATACTTTAGAAAATAATAATAGTTCTAAGAAAACAATTAAGTACGAAGCGTAGACAATTTAATATCTGATATAAACTGATCGTTCATAACTTGCATCAGTCTTTTTAGATTTAATTTGTAAGGAATACTTTTACCGTAATCAATAATTTTTTGCTTCTTTAACTTATTAAGTTCAGTTGCAGCGGTTTCTCTTGTTAAACCTGTTAAATTAGCAAAATCTTGATGAGTTAAATCTAAATCTATTTCAATATCTTCATCATTTATTGCTTTTCCGTGCGTTAGAGCTAAATAGTGCATGGTATAGATTAATTTATCGCTTGCTTTTGAGTGCTGCAAAGCATTAAGTCGAATAGAGCTGCCTAATTGGTCAGTTAAGAGTTTTTCTAGTTCTTGATAAATAAGTTCCGGACTTTTTTTAATAAAGCTTAGTAAATTGTCTTTATCTAATAAATAAACTTCTACTTCAGGGGTAAAGGCTTCGTAATAATATACTGCACTTGGTGTACGATTAAATATCCAGGTGGAAGGGAACAGACTGTCGTGTTGGTAAAATGCTACAGGTTTTTCATCACCATTCACACTTAGATTATAGGCTTTAATTGTCCCAGATTTAATAGCGTAGGCATGTCTTGGCGCTTCACCTTGAAATATAATAATTTCACCCTTTTTAAACTTCCTTGTCTGGTGGCGTTCCAGATAAGCATTTAAATAGTTGGTCGCTACCTTATCGCCCACAAATATTGCTCCATATCATTAACTATTGTCATTGTATTATAGCTTAATTTCTGTTAAAAGTTCTAATTTTGAGTGTGCTGAGAGACAAATTCTTGAATGGCTGAATAATTGTTTATACCGGCTACTGGTACAAGAGCATCTTGACCATCACTTGTATAATATCCGGTTAATAAGTTAATGCCATTACTATTATTTAAGCTAAGCGATTGAATCTTGTTAGTCGGTATTTTCTTAGATAAACTATATAGCCTTCTAATGTCACTGACGTTAAAGTCCGTTTTTACATTATTACCCATAGCATCAAATAGCTGGCTTAAACTAATTGGGTTAGATATTACACCAGTTGTGCCAACTTTTTGTTTTAGAGCAAGTAGCATCTGTCTTTGATGCAGCGTTCTATCAAAATCACTATTAGCAAAACCATAAGATATATCACCAGCAGCGTTATCGCCTCTAGCTCTAGCAAGATTAAGAGCCTGCTGACCATCTAGTGTTACCCAGCCATTTGGCAGTTTGAGATGTGTATAAGCATCATATAAACCTCTTGGGTCAGTACTTTGTATATTTATGGTTATCCCACCAACCGCATCGACAGCTTGTTTAAAAGCGGTGTAGTCAATTAAGGCATAGTAATCAATCGGTATACCAAATTTCTGTGAAACTATTTGTTCAAGCTCGCCCATGCCACCATTTGGATAACCGCCAGCTGAAAAATTATCGCTCTGGCCGTCTTCATACGCAGCATTTATCTTTTGATATCCATATCCAGGGATATTTACCCATAAATCTCTAGGGACACTTAACATCCAAGCGGTGTTATTTTTCGTATCAATACTTACTAACATAATTGAATCAGTAAGTTCGGCGCCAGCATGACTTGGATCGTCAGCCGAATAACCAGCAAGTAAAATATTAACTCGGCCCGAATCTTCACCTTTTAACTTGGTCGGGAATAAAAGACCAAATATATTACCATTAAATGTTTTACTTAAATCGTAAATAAACTTCCCGCCTAAAAAGACACCAGTACAAAGAAATACAATTAAAAGCGTTAGAATCGTTCGCTTAATTACTTTTTTATTAAAAATTCTCTTAAGTAGAGGTTTTTTAATAGTTTCTTCATTATTACCACGAAACTTAGTAACATTACTTTGATTTTGGTAGCTACTTAAGTTTGCTCCAAGCATCGGGAAAGAATTAGCCTGCTTGTTAGCAGTCTTAATATCTTGGATAGGTTTTGCCTTCCGGCTGTTTTTGTTTCTATTTAATGATCTATCTGGCATAGATAATAGTGATCTTATTATACATGACTTATATAATTTACTTAAAAGTCATTATATTTAATATTTGATATAAATATATCTAATAAAATATCGCCAAGCTATTGTATTATATTAGTTTTTATTGTAAGATATAATTTATGTTTCGTTATGAGGACCCTATAAATATGCATGCTAAACAACCAGAACTTAAACCCGATCAACTAGAGATAATGACGGGAAATACTGGCGAACAAGTATTTGTAGCCGAATTACCAGATGAAAGAGGTAATTTAACTCTTATTGCTAGAGATTTTGAATCGGATGATAGTACCATCGCCGTAGATAGTAAAGAGCAACAACTTTTTGATGTATCAATAGATTTATATAACAAGGTTACTAACTTAGCAACCGATAGATACAGTTCTTTTACTAGATATTTAGGTTATTCATTATTCCAAGCCACTCATGAAGGTGAAACCCTAAGTGCAGTCACAATTCCAGATATTGATTATATTAATAGTAATCTTGGATATATTTACAAGAGATTCGGCGGGGACCGACAAGATGAACCACCTCTAACATTTATTGAAGGAGATATTCACGAAACTTCAAGTGAAGCTGATTTAGCCTTCTTAAATCACTTACTAGAAGGAAAAGTTGAACTACCAAAAGATAAAACACAGTTATATAATCAATACCTTGCATTTTTAGCTATTGGTTATTCTAGACTAAGCCCAGTTATGGTAAATACAATTCAAGAAGAAATTGGCTATTTAAAAGAATATAACGCCCTACAAATTAAAAATAAAGGCAATAACGGTGAACCAGAAATAACATGTGGTTACACAAAAGACTTGTTAATTAAAATTAATAATTTAACTTCCGATTTAGCCGGTTATAGCTTATCGCAATCACAAGATGGCTACGAAGGTGAGTTTTATTCTAGTGATAAGTTAGTTAAAAAAGATATTAGAAATATATTTCATGGTATAAAAAGAGGGCTACTCTTAGGCGTTAGAGTTAACAAACAGTTTAGGGAATTAAAAGATCATCAAGAATGGCTAGAAATGTCATCAAGTAAACTCCTTAATGAATCAACTTTAGCTTGGTTTACTTCTTTACTAGGTTAAAGATAAAAACTACAGCTATTTTTCATAAGCAATAATATAAAATATAGACTATGAGAATACTTGTAGTAGAAGATGAACCTAAAATAGCTCAAGCCATTAAAAAAGGTCTTGAGATAAAAGGCTATGCTGTGGATGCTGTCTTTGATGCGGATAGTGGACTGTCATATGCCAGTGATCCAGATTATGATTTGATTGTACTTGATAGGATGCTACCAGGTAGTATTGACGGAGCCGAACTTTGTCAAAAACTAAGGGATAACGACATCTCAACACCAATTATTATGTTAACCGCTAGAGGTACAATTGGCGATAAAGTAGAAGGTCTTAACAAAGGGGCAGATGATTATCTAGTAAAGCCATTTTCTTTTGACGAACTTACTGCCAGAGTAAAAGCACTACTTAGAAGACCGAAGCAACAGGTTGGAACTAAACTTAAAGTTGCTGATTTATCGCTTGACACAAATGACTACTCCGTAAAACGTAAAAATAAATCTATTAAACTATCTCATAAAGAATACGCACTATTAGAATACTTTATGCATCATCCCGGTCAAGTCATAACAAAAGATATGATAATTAGTCATGTTTGGGATCAAGACGCCGATATATTACCAAATACTATAGAAGTTTATATCGGTTATTTAAGAAATAAAATTGATAGGCCTTACCCAGATTCACCACCCCTTATACATACACTAAGAGGTTTTGGTTATAAATTAAGTAATCAACCTTAAAAAGGACATATGTTTAGATCAGCAACATTTAAATTAACAATGTGGTACCTAGCTATCGCTATGGCCATTAGCTTATTATTCTCGGTTGCTCTTTATCATGTTACAACTCAAGAACTAAGCAGGGGGCTAGATAGTGAAAGCCAAAGCTTGCAAACTCAATTTCCAGTTTTCGATAATTACCGGGGATTTGGCTTTCAACCTAAACCATACTTTGAAGACAGTGCTCATAGAATATTACTAAGATTAGTTTTATTTAACTTTATAGTTTTATTCGGGGCAGGCTTTGCAAGCTATTTTCTAGCTAAGAAAACATTAGAGCCAATTGAAGCTGCCCACGAACAACAAAAACGTTTTACAGCCGATGTTTCTCACGAACTTAGAACACCCCTAACTGCCATTAAGATGGAAAGTGAAGTAGCCCTTCTAAATGATAAATCAAGTAGTAAGGAGCTGAAAGATACAATTAAGAGCAATCTTGAAGAGGTAAGCAAGCTAGATAGCTTAATAAATAATCTACTCCGACTCACGAGACTTGAAGCTGACGAATTGCAACAAAATTTTACTAAGAATAAAACATCAGACATAATAAAAGAAGCAAAATCAAAAGTAGATAAAATTGCTAATAATAAAGACATAAAAATAGATATATTAGTCCATGATGCTGAAATTTATGGAGATAAAGATAGTCTAGTTCAACTTGTCGTAATACTACTAGATAATGCCATTAAATATAGCCCTGTAAAATCTCATATAGAAATTAAATCTAAGTATACGGATAAATACGTAACTATTACTATTAAAGATGAAGGAAAGGGCATAGCACCGAATGATCTAGAGCATGTTTTTGATAGATTCTATCGAGCTGACGCATCAAGATTTAAAGATGATAGTACTGGGTACGGTCTTGGATTAAGTATCGCAAAGATGATTGCAGATATTCATGACGGTTCAATAACTATTACAAGCAAGCTAGACAAAGGAACTACAGTTTCCATACAACTAACTAAAGCTTAGAAGTGCTCTCTTATATGAGAAAATGAATAGTCCCAATCGGCATTGGCTTTTTTGTGAGGATTAAATATTTCTTCCGGATCCATTATACTTTTTGCCTTCTTAAATATATTTAATACTTCCTTACCGTACATATACTCAAGCCATGGTCCTCTTACTAAGCCGTCATTATGTTCTCCAGATAATGATCCGTGGTACTTAAGTACTAAGTTATTGACTTCCTTCATTGCGGGCAAAATTTTTTCTCTATCGCTTTTAATCTCAAGCTGCATAAGTGGTATTACGTGAAAGTTACCATCCCCCATATGACCAGCGATAGTAGCAAATAAATTATATTTTTTAATTATAGCTCTTAGTTTAGGTAAAAATTCGGATAAATGCTCTGGAGGAACAACAAAATCATCAATAAACGGTGCAGTATGCTTATTATTTACTTTGCTCCTAAGTAATTGAAAACTATAACGCCTGATCATCCAAAATTTTTCAGACGAACCAGCAGTTGGCGTCTCTTCAAATCCGTTAATTTCGTATCTAGCTTTATATTTCTTTAATTTACTATGTAGATCTTTAATTTTTAACCTTACTTCGTCTTCAGTTTGTCCATTAAATTCAACCATCAAGACTAGTTTTGGCCTGTATTCAGCTATATAAAACCCATCGGGTATTAACGATACTACTAGATGTATAAACTTCTTGATGCCAAGTAATTTCAAAAACATGGGCATAAATTTAATTGCTAAAAACAGCGTAGCTTGATCAAATGCTTCAAATGTTGCTGGCTTTGCTTCAATCACTTTATTAATAACTTCACCTAGATTATCTATGTCTCTCATGAACAAGATTAATAGACCAGTATGCGGTCTAGTTTTTACTAATTCAAATTCAATATTCGTAACTAAACCTAATGTTCCTTGAGAACCTACTATTAATTTGTTTAAATCAAATATTCCACTTTGTCTATCCCAAACATCCCATAAGTTATAGCCTGTTGAATTTTTTGTTACATGCGGCTTAGCAGCTTTTACAACGTCATAGTTATCTTCAACGAGCTTATAGATACCTTTATAGACTTCACCTTCAAAATCTTTTTGACTCATTTTTTTATCTAACTGAGCTTTATTGAGAGGTACTATTTCTCTTTCAATTCCATCAGCAAAAACAAAGTCTAATTTTTTTACATAATTTTCTGTTTTACCATATTCGAAGGACTTTTCACCACCTGAATTATTTGCCACCATACCTCCAACCGAAGCAAGGTCATGAGAGGCAGGGAACGAAGGCATTATAGCGTTATGTTTAAAAGTCTCTTTTTCAAAATATTTATATAATACACCCGGTTGTGTAATCGCAATAGATGATGTAACTTTTTCAATATGGTTAAAATGAGCCAGGAAATCAACAATTATTGAATCATTAATTGCTCCACCCGACATACAAGTTCCGGCACTTCTAGCAGTAAGGCTTAAGCTAGGGTTATTCTTTTTCTCAGCTTTAACTAAACTAACAAGCTTTTCGACATCTTTGGAGTCTTGAGGCTTAACTATAAGCTTAGGTCTAAGTTCAAACATCGAAGCATCGTGTGAATAAAATTCCAAACTTTCCAGAGAATCGTCTAACTCACCCTTGAAACCGGTACTTTTTAACAATTTTTTTATTTTTTCCATACCTTTATAGCTTAAGGGGTTTGCTTAGTTAAATGCAAGCATAAAAATTATTTATTTATTTAAAAGGCTTACGCTTTGCTATAATTTAGTTTAAGATGTCTAAAATTCAGAAAGTTTTAATCGTGGGCGGTGGTTTTGGTGGAGTTAAAACTGCTTTATCTCTAGCAAATGATCCACACTTTGATATTACTCTACTAAGCAACGATAACGAGCTTAAATACTATCCTACGCTTTACAGAGAGGCAACTGGTGGGTCGAAAGCAAACTCTGAGCTGCCACTTAATAATATTTTTGAACAAACGAATGTAAATGTAGAAATTGGCAGTGCTATAAGTCTCGATAGGCATGCTAAGTTAATTCATACCGAAGAAGGTAGGGACTACCCATACGATTATCTAGTTTTAGCTTTAGGAGTAGTCACCAATTACTTTAATATTCCAGGACTCAGTGAGTATTCATATGGTATTAAATCACAAGCTGAAGTAGCTGAATTTAAGAAACACCTCCATGATCAGCTAACTAACGATCACCAACCGGATTTAAATTATATTATTGTCGGTGCTGGTCCAACTGGCATAGAACTAGCTGGCGCACTGCCTAACTATCTTAAAAAATTAATGGCTAACCATTCTATTAATAATAAGAATATTCATATAGATTTAGTTGAAGCTATGCCAAGACTATTACCTAATTTGCCAAAGCAAATATCTCGAAGTGTTAGGCGTAGAATAAAGCAACTAGGCATAAAATTATTTCTAAATTCAAAAGTAGAAGGTGAAACTGCCGATGCTTTAACGGTAAATGGCAAACCTCTAACTTCTCATACTGTAATATGGACTGCTGGTGTAACTAACCATCCATTCTTTAAAGAAAATAGCTTTGTAATTATGGGAAGGGGTAAAGTTGCGGTAGATATTTATTTACAAAGTGAACCCGGTATTTTTGTAATAGGCGACAATGCTAATACTCCTTATAGTGGTATGGCTCAAACTGCATTACATGACGGAGCCTTTGTTGCCAGTAATTTAAGAAGGATTGTGAGAAATAATAAATTTAAATCTTATAAGGCAAAATTACCAATTTCAGTAATACCGGTTGGTAATAAATGGGCCTCAGTTATTTGGCGAAGGATATATTTTAGTGGATATTTTGGTTATTTAGTTAGAGAAGCTGCCGATATTCGGGGTTTTCACGAATTAGAACCTTGGTCTTCAGCTATAAAACAGTACCTTAGTGAATTTGTTAATCAAGAAGATTGTCCAGTTTGCGCTCTTAAAAACAACTAAATCGCTAAAAACTTACTAACCTTATATAATTTATATATACGTGGAAGATAAATTTAAGTTAGCTTACGATAGGCTCAATAAAGCCCAAAAACAGGCAGTCGATTATATCGATGGGCCACTGTTAGTTATTGCAGGACCTGGAACCGGTAAAACCGAGCTACTAAGTGTTCGTGTAGCAAACATACTCCGTCAAACCGACTCTAATGCAAGTAATATACTTTGTCTTACATTTACAAATTCAGCCGCACAAAATATGAAAGAAAGATTATTCAAGCTAATAGGCAAAGATGCAAATTACTTGAATATCCAAACTTTTCATAGTTTTGGAGCAGAAATTATGCAACTATTTCCCCAGTACTTTTGGAATGGAGCTAGACTTACAATTGTGCCTGATGCCGTTCAATTAGATATTATTCAAGACATATTATCTCAATTACCGCTAGATAACCCGCTAAGTTTAAAATTCGGTAATTATTATAGTGCTGTTAGGGACGTTAAAGATGCACTTAAAAATGTTAAGGAAGCTGGTCTGACTCCAAAATCTTTAAGATCTATTATTAACGAAAATATTAAGTATATAAATCAAATTGAAGATGAACTTGCAAATGCTGTACCAACAAGACTAAGCTATAAAACACTAGAAAATACTTACGAAGATGTATTAAAATTAGCAGATCAAAAATTAACTTCTAGAAACGAACTATTTACACCACTTAGCGAAATAATTAAATCTAGTCTTAAGTTAGCTATCTTAAAAGATGACGGTACAAATAAGACTAAAAATACTGCCCTATGGAAAAGTAAATGGTTACAAAATGATAATGGAACTAAAAAGATGCTAAAAGAAAGAAATAAAAATGAATGGTGGCTTAACTTAGCTGATGTTTACGAACTTTACCGAAACACACTTCATAGTCGAGGTTACTACGACTACTCAGACATGATCATAGAAGTCATTACACAGCTTCAAAATCACCAAGATCTTGTTAGTGAAGTCCAAGAAAAGTATAACTATATCCTAATTGATGAATTTCAAGATACTACTAAAGCCCAATTTAATTTAGCGTTTTTAGTTGCTAATAATAATGCCCAGGAATCTCAACCGAATTTTATGGCAGTAGGTGATGACGATCAATCTATATATGCCTTTAACGGGGCTGAGCTTAGCAACATGATTACTTTTAGAAATAGCTTACCAAATGTTAAAACATTAATATTAAGTGAAAATTATCGATCAAATGAGCAGGTTCTTGAAGCATCTAGCTCAATAATTAATACCGCTGAAACAAGACTAGTTAATCTAGATAGTAATTTAAGAAAAGATCTAATTGCCGTAAGTAATTATACCAAAGGCGACATTAAACATATTATTTACCCGACTAAAGAACATCAATTAAGTTTTGTTGCAAAACGTATTGCTACTGATTTCAAAAATAACCCGGATAAAAATATCGCTGTTCTAGCTAGAAGTCATAGTAGCTTGATAAATCTAAGTGCACAACTTCTAAAAGAAAAAGTAAGTATAAAATACGAAAAACAAAATAACACATTAGATAATCCACTAATTAGACAGGTATTATATATAATCGAAATAATTGATGGTTTTATAAAAGGCGACCTAGAAATAATTAATTCTAGACTAAGTCTAGTTTTATCTCACCCCGCCTGGAATATTAAACCGACAGATTTATGGGAGTTTGCTTTAAGTCAGCGGATAAATAGAAGCAACTGGTTAATAGAACTGGAAAATTCTAAAAATAGCCAACTAAAAGAATTAGGTAATTGGTTAAACTACTTAATAGTGCTTTCTTCAACCGAATCCATGAACATTATGATCGAATATATTCTTGGGTTAAGAGCCGGCGAAAATTTAACAAGTCCATATAAATCTTATTATTTAGATAATAAACAAATAAGTAGCTCTTATTTAGATGGTATATCTGCTATCAATGTAATATTAGATTTAATTAAAGAATTTGCTTTATCTAAAAATAAACAACCGACTCTAAATGACTTTATTACTTTTATTAATTTAAATATTAATTTTAATAACACGATTACTGATCAATCATGGTTTTCAAGTGGAGATA
>Ga0182030_10024429_pt1 | contig 11103 bp, 12 predicted proteins | sample 812S3MmetaG_FD_121299 | JGI IMG/M metagenome (GOLD analysis project Ga0182030, IMG submission 121299) | Permafrost microbial communities from Stordalen Mire, Sweden - 812S3M metaG (Illumina Assembly) | ecosystem: Environmental > Terrestrial > Soil > Wetlands > Permafrost | place: Sweden...
ATAACAGGCAATATGTGAAACATCTTGAATCGCGGCGAACTCGGGCAGATCAGAAAAATTCCAGCGACTCTCGCTCAAGCGCACCGCCCATATTTCTGGTTTAGCCAAATCGATATGTTTGGGATAAAATTCACCCTTTAGAAGGGGCATCAAGGCGATGGAAATCTCAGTCGGTCCAGCTTTAATGAATGGGCGCCCGTTCAATTCGTTGATTTCAGCACTATCGGCATGAACAATTAGACCGCTCCAGCGCACATTCCACTTGATTGGGCCAAGTTTGATGTTACGGTGCATCGTATGCCCCATCAAGGTCGCCAGACGCTCGGGGCTATAACTTGCTTGCATGAAATCAGTCAGTGCCCAGAGGACGCACGCTCCTATGATCGCAATAACCACCACGACCACGAGGTAAACCCGCCAGGAGGTGGTTTTCATTTTGATTACTGCTTTGTTCTTTGACAAAGATTTGAGCAAATGGTCCCCGCCGGGCAAAGTAATTATATTGACAGACTTGACCGGCTGCTCCTAGTTCCCCTTTCTCATGAGCACCCACGCAAAAAATTATTAGTCAGCAAGTGAGATTACCCGCAAGTGCGGGAACAGATAGTTTTGGTTCCCGTCACACGTTACGGTAGCTGTAATCGCCCAGGAGCAGGAAATGACTAGCGCTATACGTAAGGTTATTTGTGTTTTGACTCTCGCAACAACGTTGCTGGTTGTCGTTCGGCAATTTAAAGAGGCGCTCGAGGCTTTCAAGAAAAAAGAAGAACCGAAGGCCAGAGAGGCTTAAGCATCTCAAAATGTCACAGACAAACAAGATTTTAGTAGTTGAAGATGACGACACGCTGCGCCTCCTGGCAACCAAACAGCTGACGCGCCTTGGTTTTCCTAGCGATGCCGTCGAAGATGGCAGCCACGCTTTGCGCAAAACCGCCGAGCTGACCTACCGTTTAATCTTAATGGATGTGCAAATGCCTCAGATGGACGGAATTGAAGCAACCATTGCTATTCGTCAGGCAGAACAAGCAAATAATCGTGAGCGAGTGCCAATCATCGCCATAACAGCCAATCCTGATCGCTCCTTATGCTTGAATGCAGATATGGATGATTTTCTTTTCAAGCCCGTGATGCTGCCGGAGCTGGAACAACTGCTAAAAAAGTGGTTGCGCAAAGAAGAAAAATCAGAGTCTAAAGTCAATCCACAAGATCAATTGCTGCAATCGAACACTGACGCGAGCGCTTCTGGAGCGATTATTGAATAACATCTGCTGATTTCACTTGGGAGCGCAACGGAATTTCCCTCAAGAATAAATTCAAGCAAAACGCAATTAAAAGCATCACGCCGTAAAGTCGAAAGATATTATCGATGGCGTAGACGAGAGAAAGTCTGGTCTTAATCGTTAAGTCCACTGCCTGCGAGTATGCCACCGCATTATCCTCACCTGAGAACGCCGATTCAATATCTTTTTGCAGGTGGTTTCCGACAAGAGGATTTCTTAAGACATGCATTACAGACGGTGGCAATTCTGGCCGCTTTGTAATTTGCTCCTGCAAGTGTCCCTGATAAAAGAAGAGCAACAAAGCGCCAAAGCCGGCCACTCCGATAGTGCCACCTATTGAGCGGCTGAACTGTGAAAGTCCAGTCACTGTACCGAGAAAATCGTCGCTGACAGCGTTTTGAATGACTACAGTATAAATGGGCAAGAGCAATCCCAGCCCCACTCCCACCAGAAGCATAATTCCTAAAATCACGGGCAGCGAAGTATATAAATTCATTCCGCTTAATAGAAAGACGCCAATAGTCATTGCCCCAAGACCACTTAAAACAACGGCGCGATATTTGCCTGACTTAGACATCCAATAACCACCGATGACGCTGAAAACGGCAACTGTTATAATCAGTGGACTTAAGAACAGTCCTGAGTTTGCAGCCGTCATCCTGAGCACTGATTGCAAAAATAAAGGGATAAGCAAAGTCGAACCAAACATTCCAACCCCAGTCACGGCCACTGAAAATGTCGAAATCAAAATGATCGGGTTTTTGAAAACGAACAGAGGCACAAAAGGATCTTCTGCTTTGCGCTCTGTCCAGACAAAAAGACCAAAAGCAACAGCGCAAGCACAAAGCCAGTTGAAGCTTTGCCAATTGGCGTCCACGTCACTAGACAAATTTAGACCAAGCAAAAGTGACACCACGCAAATGCTAAAGAGAACGATGCCACCCAGATCCAGTCTTTTATTGGCAATCTCAATTTTGTGTGCGGGAAAGCAAATGACGAACAAAATTATGCCTAGAATGCCAATTGGAATGTTAACGAGAAACAAATATCGCCAGCTGGAAACGTCTGAGATATAGCCACCAACAGTGGGTCCTACGATTGAAGCTAAAGCAAAAACAGCGGCGAATAACCCCTGATATTTACCCCGAGTAGCTGGTGGTAATAAATCACCGATGACACTAAAACTCAAACCAACGATGGCACCACCACCGATGCCTTGCAAAGTTCTAGCGATGATTAGTTGGTTCATGCCGTCGGCATTGATAAAAGATATATGTGTCAGCCAGTCCATCGAGCTTTCGCCAGCGATACCGCACATTGCCGACGCGACGATAAAAATTAAAACGCCAATGGTAAGAACTATCTTTCGACCATAAAGATCGGAGAGCTTTCCAAGCACTGGCACGGCAATGGTAGATGCCAGCAGATAACCAGTTGTAGCCCAGGCATATCGATCGAAGCCGCCCAGCTGCATGACAATATGAGGCATCGCGGTGCTGATTACAGTTTGATCGAGCGCTGCCAGCAGCAAAATGACTTGCAAGGCGATTATGGTGCCGAAGAACTGCTTTTGGCTTAATTGTCGGTTCGGTGTTTCAGCAAGGGCGACGTGATTCATAGCCCTAGCTTAGGACTTTACCCCCAGATTTTGTCAGGGCAAACGGCTAATAATGACAAAGCCGTTAATGCTGTGCAACTTCCGCTGAACAATTTCGTCTGTTCAGCTTGTTAAACCGTCTGAAAAAGACTGAGGTGCAGAAACAATGAATATATTTGCCTTTTTCATAGAAGAGCAACAAGAGATTGAAGACAAGCTCAAATACGTGACAGAAAACTATGGGCATTTGTCGAGAGAAGAAGTCTTCGACAAGGTCAAATATATCGGCGACGCAGTCACCGGTCACTTGAAAAAACAAGAAAGGCTTTTGCTGTCGCACGTTGAAAAAACGGATGAAGTGCAGCCATTTCTTGCCGCATGCAAGAAAGATTTCAGCAATCTCAAAGAAGAGCTTGGGCAGCTGGTGATGGTTCACGTCGACGAACCAGAATACCAAAAATGTTTGAAGCGTTTGCTCCTCATTTTTGAAGATCACATCAAATTTTCCAATGAAATGTACGAAAAGTTAAAAGATTTTTTGAGCGAACAAGATGTAGTCGAAATGAATGAAGCACTGCATGTGATGGTCCATCACGCAAGTGATTTCAACACTCTGCAACCCTAATTCACGGGCCGACCGCGCCAAAGCCTGCGCGCAATTTGTAATACGAAAAACGCAGCCAGTCCTTTATACGCCAGGCTATATCGTTGTCACGCATAGCCATTCGGTCTTGCAAACGCTCAAGATAATTATCTATTTGAGGCAGACCGCGCTGAATTGCTTTGGCCTTTTCGTAGCAAACAAGCGCATAAGGGTAGTCCTGATTGTATATATCGCATTCTTTGCCGAGCTTGAACCAGGCGTGAGCATCACTGGGATTACGCATCAAGCAAAGATTGTATTGCAAGACAGCCATTTGATGCAGGCCGAGCTCTGACAACACATCACCTAGAGTGCGGTGAAAAGCTGGATCCTGAAAAACCTTGGGATTGTTATCGAGATTTTGACTGGTGCTCAAAATCAGATCATGACCTAATTGGCGGGGCACCTTTCTCAGACATTGAGTCAACAAGCGCTTCATCGGCGCATCATCATGATTGGGATCGTGGTCTGAGCTTAAAGCCATTTGCACAATGGTGGGCTCGATTGCTCCTGCATAATCGCCATTCCAGTAAGCCGATTGCGCATAAAGACGAGCAACTTCAGGGCGAGCTTTGTTATCTGCATAAGTTACATGCAAAGGTGCATAGGCAACGCCCATTAATCCAGACTTAGCAAAGGACATTCCTGCCACAAGGATGGCCATTGGCGTGTTTGGATTGAGTTCAAGTTCCTTGGTCGCTTCTTCAATGGCTTTTGCGTTATGACTTTCAGAAAGAGCCACCTCCGCCATACCTAAGTGCAAACCAGCAATGGGCTTGGCAGAACCATGGAGGGCTCGTTCGTAGTAAAGCTGTGCTTGTTTTGGGTCTTTTTTCGTAAAGAGCTGAAAATTTCCTTCCCAGTAAGCAACCTTTGGATCGTACGGAAATTGAGCTTCAGCAATTCTAAGCAACTTCACAGTCGTGAGATCCTGCTTCAAAGCCATCTGCTCGCGAATCAACTCCAGAATGGGCTCAGAATCGTTGTGGCTATATTGAGTGGCCAATTTAAACTCATTGACGGACTGATCGAGCAAACCCAGCCTGTCATAACAGGTTCCCAGCAAAAAATGGCCCTGGTAATTGGTAGGATTTTTTTGAACGAAAGCACCCAGTTCGCTGACCAAGCTTTCAGACGGGGGGCGTGAAGACTGCAATTGCTCGTCTACTTTTTTCAAAAAGGGATCGGCTGTAGTAATGGCATTGGCAGCTAAATTAAACCCCATCCAAAGGAGAAGGGCAGTTGCCAGAGCGACACTAATTTCTTTTTGATAGGGCTGCAAAGCTAACTTCCTTTGGGTGGATTGAAACGAATACCTGAACATTTTACTTCGCCTGTCCCACTAACAGTTAGTTTCGAAACGATAGGACCTGAGAAATTTGCCTTTACGGCAGACTGATAAAGCAAACAGGTAGCCGCTTGACCTCCGTTGTGCTGGGTATAATGAAAATACGGCGTACAGGGACACCGCTAACATAACGGTGGTTGCTCATCAAAATCAGGGCAAGAGCGACTTGATAAGCTGTGAAATTCTGAATCCAAGGTCAAGTCGTTAAACTTCCAAGAGAGTTCGCAATGAAATATTCAAAAAGAAGGCGTTATACAGGATCGGCTATCGCCGAATTCGGGCCGGCTTTGATTCTAATTTTGATTGTATTTCTCTTCCCCATGATCGATCTCATTTATTTGGGCATAGCCTATGCTGCCGGCTGGTATTGCAATCACCTGGTCATCCGTGAAGTTGCCTGCCACAATCCGACCGATTCGGCAGCCATGGGAGCATGCATCCAAACAGCTACAAGCGCATGGGGTGCATCTGGTCTATCTAGTTTTATCGGCAATCCAAATGTCACGAATAATGTGACTTTCACAATCGTCACAAAACCAGTAAGCGGTGGCTCCGAAACTGTAATAAGCACTGGTAACAGTTATCCCGTTAGTGCTCCCACTATAGTGGGGAATACCTCGACTTACGTTGGTTACTGCTCGGTGACGACCACAATGCCTATCAAACCATTCGTCTCACTGCCGTGGATTGGTGATGTCCCTGGTATCAACGCTCCCATCACCTTTACTTTCGGCGATACACGTCCACAAGAAGAGAAGGGCATTACCTGATCCAGATGAGAGCGAATCGTGGTGGCACTCTCGTAGAAACAGTTGCAGGTCTTTGCATACTCATACCTATTGTGCTGTTTCTAATCGATGTGACGGCATGTGTAATTTGCCAGACAGCAAACGATGCCCTAGCTAAACACGCCGCCCGGGCAGCATGCGACGCGTCCACGCAACCCCTGGGTCGGGCGGCTGCTAACCAAGTTATCACAAGCTACAAAGCGGGAAATCCGAGCCTTACAGCTGACGCCACATTAGTCTCTTGTACCTACAATTCGGCCGGCGATATAGTTACTTGCACCACTCAAGTAATATGTCACTTGCCTGTGCCGGTGCCATTTATTAATCAAACACAACAAGTTTTCCAGGCCATCGACAGCGAACCAGTTGTTGGCGCGCTGAATTGAGTTGCTAGCCTTCGCCCGGCACTTGCGAATATGCTGGAATCAAGACTACCGGCAGTTTTTTTATCGATTCATCTTTAACATCGACAATTTTGACTTCCGGTTCGCCCTTGACAGCAATATCCAGAATTGACTTTAAATTCAATTTGCTCGAATCATAAATAACGACTGCACCATAAGGCTTTTTCAGCATTACAGCTACTTCTACAGCGCCAGGGAGCCCCTTCATTCGCTCTTGAATTTTGTGCAAGCACACAGCACAACTCTTTCCGGTTACACGAAAATCAACACGATGCAGGGCGTTGTGATCGTAAGCAGGTAAAGTTGTTTCAAGCGGATCTTTTTCTGCAGCGGCAGCATCGTCTTTGGCGTTTCCTGGAAGTCCTGCGTTATAGCCAAGGGCAATCACAGTAAGCAGTGCCGGAACTAAGGCTTTGAATGTTTGGAATGTTTGGAATGTTTTGAATGTTTTGATACTTGCGAACACTTTTTCTGTCCTCCTTTGGAGCTTCGGTCACACACTCAAATCTTTCAAATCAAGAATCTCTTGCACAGTTTACATTGAGTAAAACATGTTTGGTGCCTGTGCGCACGAGATTCAGACATTCTTTTATCACATCAGTAAGTTTTTATTCCTGATTAGAAACTTACTGCATCGACTGCCTGGCAATTATGGACAGAGTACCGCCACCACATGGTCCGTGATGCTCAGCTCGGGTGCTTATATAAATCGATGTGTCATTGACGACACTTGCTATAACAGCTCCAAGAACGCACCGGGAATATCTGGTATCACTTATATCGTCATCATGGAGCATGGTATGCCTGCGACCACGAATGGTGCCACGCAAATCAGCCTCGGATTTGGCAAATACTCCAACTATTCGATTAAGAATGGCATCTTCGGCTCCGTCAGCGACAATTCCCAATCCAGCCAGTGTATCAACGACAGATTCTGTATCGAGCATATCTTTGAGAACACCGTGATTGATTTCGAGATCTCCTTGCCAGTAATTGCTGTTGCCCAAAACCATTATTTCAGTGCGCTTCAATCCGGGTTTGGCCGAGGTGGACGCAACTGATGAATAAATGCTCCAGTCCTGACAAATTGTTTCGTCATCGACTTCAATTGGACGTACTTCATCAAGCGCTACTGCCGCACCTAGAGCGGACGCCCCTCGCGAGAAAGACATATCACAACGCAGCGGTTGTCCACTCTTGCGCGCAAATTTTGCATCTTCAAAGCTAAAGTCGGGAATCGCCCCTTTCATTTGAATTAAATGTACATCTTGCACAGATTCAATCTGCATCTCTTCCAAAATCTGCTTGATTACAAAAGCTGTTTCGGTAATTTGAGCCTGTCGACCAATTTCAGAGGATTTAAAAGCTCGCGTAAAACCTGAACCTATAGCCAAACGCTTTTTGGGAAATTTCTGTTCTGATTTTTGGCCACTGCGAGAAAAAACAAGTATGTGAGGAGTAACCACGCCCTCGCAACCACCAGAGAGCGAAAATATAATGCGATTTCGAACCTCTTCCTTGCTGATGTTTAGCTTCTTGCAAAACAAATCTTCCAGGGCATAACTGGCAAGCTCACGTGTAAAATCGTTGCGACCACCATTGCCTTCAGTTTTGCCAATAATACACAAAACATCCTCTGCAATTGTTTCGCCGTCGTCGATACTTTTTTCCAGTGCCACCACATCGCCCGGGCCGCTAGTGAGATATTTTTGCGCACTAATTTTCATAGTCTAAATATCTGCGATCAAACACTTGCCAGTTCGATTTTTGACATTGATTTTAAACACGTCTCCGCGGTTCATCTCCGCTGGCTCTTTTGCACCAATCAGCGCCTCCACCACTTCTTCCGAATTCACAGTCAATGTGGTTACAGGCTCTTTTACACAAAGCGGAAAATCATGCCATGTGCCTTTGTGAATCATCACTCCATGTCCAGGCGGAATGATAAAACATCGAACGTCATTGACATCTGGCAAATCGCTGTCATCATGAGGTTTTCCAAGCACCATGGCGAAAGGTTGATCACCAAGACCGATGAACAATTGAGTCATGTTCACATGTCTTTCTAACCACACCACTTCAGACGATCGCTTGCTAATTCGAGCCGAGCGAACAACAGACTTACCCGTGCATTCAAAAGGTAAATTATGTCCTTCTTCAACTCTACCTTTATAAAAAGGAATTTTCACACCAGCGCTTGGAACATCAGTGCCAATAAAAAGCCCGTATTCGGCCACATTTTCCGCAGTTGCGTTAACAACAGGCACTTTCACAATCTGCAATGTATCTTCGGTCATGTCAAAACCTCGCAAATCTCAGCAAAAAACTTTGGCAATTCTGAGACAAGCGTAGCTTATCGACGACGACTTATCTAGTGTACTGACTACCCGAATATGGTTGAAATTGCGGCTGTGGCGGCGGCAGCATTTGCGGTTGCCATGCCGGTTGAGCAGCAGGCTGCAGGCCAGCTTGGCCGCCATAAGGTGCTCCGCCGCTTGCACCAGGTAGCAAATACTGTAAGTTGCTTGCTGTCAGGAAGGCTCTGAAATCTTGTTGCAGATTCAAGCCGGTCTTTCGATCAAAATTCTCCGGCACAAATGGCTGAGACAAAATCAACTGGGCTACTGCATGTTCGTTACCAAGCGGTCTGCCCATCTCGTCGAAGAATTTGATCCAGGATTCTTGCGCCATCATTGATGGTCCGGCTGGTCTTAGATTTTGCATTTCTTCTTGCTGATAAGACCGACGAATCCGACCGGAAGCGCGCTCGACTTGTACTGTCGTGGCCCGAAAATGCACTTTCATGCCTTCGTTGCTAACAACCACCGGCTCTTTCATAACCACCGTTTTCCATTCGATGATTCCGGGCATTTCTTCGCGCTCACCATAGGGTTCATTATGGTGATTCCAGATACCAGAACGATTGTCCACTTGCTGCCCCCAGAAATGGTCAACACTACTGAGCTGTGTTTTTCGTGAACCATCAGGCAAATCGTAGGTCATTGTCTGACGATGCCAGGTTCCGGCTGCCCACGCGGGAATCCAGTACCAGCCTCGCACAGTCCCCATTGCTGGCAAATTTGCTTCGTTGAAACTGGCACCAGCGCGCAAACTTGGTTGCACCGGTTGTAATGCCTCAGACAATTCGCTCACACCACCCTGCAGCATTTCGGTCAGTGCAGGCAAAGGCGTTAAGATCATCAGCAAAAAAAGCAAAGCAATTCGCGACATTGTTAGAGATTCCCTGATCGAGATTCTATATCAGCAATGATTTCAAGCGCTTGCTGTTGCTGCTCGGGCAAAAGACCGGCTCCTTTAAGCGCCTGCGAAATTGAAAGATCATAGGGCGCTTTCAAGATTCCAGCTTCAGTGATGATGCCAGCTATCAAGTGATTAGGTGTGACATCAAAAGCCGGATTGAGTGCAATGGCGCCCCTTACAGTCGACAATTTTCCATCCACTTCAAGCACTTCTAATTGACTGCGCTCTTCAATTGGAATTTCAGCGCCACTAAATATAGTGGCATCAAAAGTGGACAGAGGAGCTGCAACGTAAAACGGTACTTTATGATGTTGAGCCACTATGGCCAGATTGAAAGTGCCAATCTTGTTAGCGGCGTCACCGTTGCGCGCAATACGGTCGGCGCCCACAATAACCATGTCGATTTTTTGGCTGCTCATTAGATAGCCAGACATATTGTCGCAAATCAAAGTGGCTGGAATGCGGTCCTGATGAAGCTCCCACATGGTCAGCTTAGCGCCTTGATTACGAGGTCTGGTTTCGTCGGCAAATACATGCGGACGCAATCCGCGTTGATGAGCAGCCCGGATAACACCGATAGCTGTTCCCCATCCACAGGCAGCAAGGGGACCTGCATTGCAGTGGGTAATGATTTTCGCTTCGCTGGCAAGCAAGTCTGCACCAAAATTACTGATAGCCAGATTGGTGGAGATGTGTTCATCAAAGATCAACAGAACTTCGTCTATGACTTGCTTACAAAAATCTTCGATTTCTACTTTTTGACGCAAAAGTTTTTGCCCGAAAAGCAGCATGCGATCAGTTGCCCAGCGCAAATTCACAGCTGTTGGTCGAGTAGCATTCAGACGTACTTTTATTTGCAGAAACTCAGCTGGCAAACTGGTGAAAGGCGTCGTGCGCGCTCGACGGCTCGCTTCCATAGCAAAACCAAAAGCTGCAGCCACGCCAATTGATGGAGCGCCGCGGACGATCATCTCTTTGATGGCAAAACAAATATCGTCAAAGCTTGAGGCGTTAAAGTATTCAAGCGAATCAGGTAATTTTCTTTGATCTAAAAGAAAAAGTTCTGAATCCTCGAATTTTAGCGGCAAAACACCCGCTAGCGATCTGGACTCGATTTCAGTAACCATAAAAGCGGCTCCCATTAAGCCTCTAAATAATACCAGCCGGTCAAGCAAAGAAAAAAGGCGAGGCAGGTAATTTCCCGTCTCGCCTTCAATATTTTCGATTGATTTGTTGGCTCAGTCGTCTGAGTTATGTGTTAGGGTTTCTCGCCCTAAGAAACTCCGGAATATCAAGAATATCGCTGGCGATTTTCTTGAATTCGTTGTTGGTGGTCTGTGGCGACGGTTGAATAGGTCTTGGTTCACGCTGTGGCGGCTGGCTTTGAGCCTGTGGCACCGATGCGTGTCTTATGCCCTGTGTTGGAGCAGCCATGTCAAAACCCGTAGCAATCACAGTAATCAAGACTTCGCCATGCAATCTGTCGTCAAGCACAGCGCCGAAGATGATGTTTGCATCTTCCGAAACAGCTGAGTAAATCACATTCGCGGCTTCTTGTACTTCGTGCAAAGTCAGGTCTGGTCCACCGGTGACACTGAATATGACACCAGAAGCGCCATCGATGGTTGCTTCGAGCAATGGGCTGTTGATAGCGTTGCGAGCGGCTTCTACAGCTCTACCTTCGCCAGTTGCGCGGCCTACGCCCATGAGGGCAGAACCGGCAGTTTGCATCACTGCTTTGACGTCGGCAAAGTCTACGTTGATTAAACCAGGCACAGTGAT
>Ga0182030_10024430_pt1 | contig 11103 bp, 9 predicted proteins | sample 812S3MmetaG_FD_121299 | JGI IMG/M metagenome (GOLD analysis project Ga0182030, IMG submission 121299) | Permafrost microbial communities from Stordalen Mire, Sweden - 812S3M metaG (Illumina Assembly) | ecosystem: Environmental > Terrestrial > Soil > Wetlands > Permafrost | place: Sweden...
ATATATAAATAATGGATATATTATTTTATTATATAATATACTATAGACTAATAATATTATTATAGTAATATTATCTAATATTTCTATTTAATAATTATATAAATTCTATAAATACTATATTTAATAAAATAATAAAACAATAAAAAAACCCTTATTTTATTAATTGAAATTATAAATCTTTAAAGAAATAGTCTTTTATTTAATTTAATTTAATAATCTAATAATTAATCTTTTCTTTTGTAATTTTCTACTTTATATTCTCTACTAAAACTTCTGGATTATAGTCAATTGCTTTTCCCTGTATTTATCTCGTTTTATTTTAGGTGTTAGCAAGTCGCAGCGCATTTTCTTCTGTTGTGGATGTAGTTATAGTAAAGCAGAAACTAAGGCATTAGTGAGTACAGAGTCTTGCTAAGCATTATGCTGACTAATCCCGTTTTTTTTTTTTTTCAAAGACCTCCCAGCTTCGAGGGACTTTAGGTAGTTTATAAAACAAGTAAATATCTACCATCATGTCGGACTTAGTGCTTAAGGAGGAACTCAACAAATCTCTCGAAGGTCGCTTTACACGTACGACGAACTACGACGCCGTGGCAGTTCTTGTCATCTACTGGAAGAAATGCAAAGATAAAGGATACAAAAATGAAGCCCACCAGATTGGAGAATTATTCGCCAAAGATTTTGGGTATTCCGTGGAATTCTATGAGATACCTGGAATTGATAGTGAGCTCAAAATGGATCAAAGGATCATCAAATACTTGCTTGACAACCGCAAGGCTGAGACCCTACTTATCATTCATTACGGGGGTCATGGTAATGCAGACGATGATCATGGGCAGAGTAAAGAGTCAGTATGGTGCGCGTAAGTATCTTACAACTGGCCCTTCTGCAAATTCTATCGCTAAGTATCACCTGTTAGTGATGCAGATGTTGACTCCCCCTCCCTCAAATGGTCCAATATTCAGCCAAAGCTAGCCCAACACAAGTCAGAAGTTCTTTTACTTCTAGACTGTTGCTATGGCTCCCAAGCTGCAAGGGAATCTCCATCACACCACCGGAGTCCAATACCTGGAAACGTCGAGTTATTTGCAGCGTGTGGTATGGGTGAGAAGACCGTTCGCCCAGGGCCTTTCTCTTTTACTTCACTCTTGATTGCAGAGCTCCGGCAACAACTCGCCGTTCAAAAATTTGCTGCCGTAGCAATCGCCCACAAAAGTCTTGCGTCCAAAGACTCCCCCCTTGCGCAATCTGCAATATACTTCCCTTTTGAAAAGAAGAATGGCACGATAAGACTTGAACCTTTCAAAATTTCAGGCTCCCCCCATTTCGAGACTGTTACAGAGGAAGCATCGCTAGTCCTGCAGCTCTCTATTACTGAGAATGATCGCCAGGCAATCGAAGAGGTCATCGAATGGTTGAAACTGAACCCTCCACGCACAGTGTCGAAGGTTGTTGTCGAGAACATCATAACCTCCGCGAGCGCGGTATATAATTATGCATCTAGCCAGGAGGATGAGTCTCGGTCGATGGCAAGCTTCAAGAAATTGTCAGAACCAGCGAAAAGGGATATATGGTCTACTTGGGGTGCCTTTAGCACTACCATAGCCGCACTAGCGGCTTCGGTGAGAAAGCTTCCACCATCACTTGGTTCTATAGATTCGTTGGTCAAGAACGACGTATCTGGAGATTTTCTGCACCAGCTAGACCGACGTCTCAAGCCTCTAGAGAGCGCTATTGAACGGAATATCATGTCGCAACCAGAGCTTAACGACGAAGCCGCTTTGTTGACGGCTATTGATGATAAAACGATGGAGGACTTAGGATTTGCAGAAATGCTCAACTTACGACTGATAGCCCACTTCGATGCTGGGAAGGAAGGAAGCAACAGATTGGAGACAGATTTGGATAATAGGGCTATTAAGGCCGATGGTCCATTTCTCAACATTTCTATCCAAGACATTTCTCCACTGGGACGCGTACTGGTTGAGTGCAGAGATTATGAAAAATCCAACGTCGGAGAGCATGCTCTTATGGTTTCCAGGCAGCGCATGGAGAAACTTGCAAAGCTCCTCAACCCATCCAAATCCGCCGACTTTCATACCCTGGATTGTCTTCAGTTCTTTGATGATCCACTACGCGGCCGATCTGGACTGATATTTAGAATTCCAGAAGGATCGCAGCAATCCCAGATATCTTTACGGGACGTCATCAGAAAGACCGTAGGAAAATATAAACCAACTCTAGGTCAACGATTCCAAATTGCATACAAGATCGGTAAGGCAATCGCCAAATGGCATCTAGTAGACTGGGTGCATCAAGGAATCGCGAGCCATAATATCATATTTTTCTATGATGAGACTCACGTAAACTATTCAAAGCCCTACCTCTGCGGATTTGAATGTTCCCGAGAAAGCGGTGCTCCTTCGACCTCTCGATTTGTCGAGAACTTCGAGCTTAACGTATATCGCCATCCCGACCGGCAAGGAACGGTCCCTTCCAAGTCCCACCGTAAGGAGCATGATTTTTATGCTTATGGGATACTACTGCTTGAGATCGGGTTATGGAAGCCTGTGGAGAAATTATTTGACCATAAGGAGAGAGATATCCTAACACCTTATGACATGGGACAGAAGATATTAAAAACCTCGAGAGAGCTTTTAGGCCATTCAATGGATACAAAGTATGAGGAAGCTGCGAGTACGTGCCTCAGCGGTGACTTCGGTGTCAAAGAAGATGATCTTGCACAGTCCCGCCTTGCAGCGGCTTTTGAAACTCAGGTCTTAGAGAGAGTAGGCCATGACGTAGTCATTAACGAATACTAAACTCCGCCACTAGATATATCAATTCTTGCTAGCGACCAAATATTTTTTATTTCAAGCTACGCTCGTCTCAGCTGTGATTCGCTTACTTCTTGGCCGTTATTCACAGCCTCATTGTCCCCATCATCATCGTGACATAGGGTGTATCGCCCATTTGATGGCACACCTGCTATTAAATAAGGGCCTTCTCGTGGCGCCGACCCACCCGGGTCATACCAAACTCTATCGCCTACACGATATTTGCTCTGTAGGTAAATTCAGCGGCTTACTCTTTGGCAGGACATCGAATACTGTACCGTAGAGCCCTTCTTGATTTTGGCGCGGTATTCGTTATCGTCGTCCAATTCGAGGGGCTGAGCGTGATCTCCATCAGGAGATTCTCTATGTGATTGCCGGTCAGCCTTGCTTCGATCAGCGCGAAGCACGCTTCAACATACACCTCATTATCAGTCTTTTTCTCTTCAGTCTCTGGCGTGTGATGCATGGTAGATCGTTATCCTAGACTGAAATGGGTTTTGGTGGCGGAGAGCGAAGGTAAAGAAGGGTCTGCCTTTTCAAAGTGGGGAGAGATGCCTGCAGTTGCCTACGAATGTAACCCACGGGCAGGGAAGCGGTGGCGCGCTAGCCCAATCTGGGCTGAATCTGCAGCGCTGTCAACCAGCTGCGGTGGCCTTGTACATCCACGCGAGTGATGTGTTTGCAGTCCAGTCGCAGCGGTTTTTGGAGGCGCAGCTTCAGGCTCCAGCGTGCAGCGACAGCGTTCTTGTCAATAGAGTGAGTAAGTAAGGTAAAATCCCTCAAAATGAGACAGGACCTCAAATGGCGTCCGGTAACCTCATGGCTCCTCATGGTGGTAGCGCTATACTGACAGAAAACAGCAGTAACACCAGATTCTCTGGAGTCAAGTCGTTCTTCGCCATTTTACAAGTTATGGAGTGCAAAGACTCTATTCTCCTCCCGAAAGTCCACTAACATTCTCCCATGTGACCAGCAAGATGTTGCGAGAAAACAGAGTATGTATCTGAGTCCAACTTTTATATGTAGATATCACATCAGTATTAAATTAAGAACTAGTCGAGGACTATAGGCTTGGGTATCCTCGGTTCACGGCCATTATCGGAGCCCATGCCCCTTTCCATATCTCACGACGCTTCTCTCGGCTTCGCTCGCGTCTCGTTCTACTCAAACAAGATCAACTCTCATCCCTCGAAGCGAAACTCGAGTCTGTTGATGCCGAGGAAACGAAAGAGATCTGCTTGGGAAATCACCGTCGGGACAATAACCCTGTCAGAAAGCAGATCTTACAGGAGATTGACCGCGCATTGAAGGATTACGGTATGCTTTAGATCTACTTTCCACCTCCTCCTTTCCAGGATTTTATATGAAGGGAGGAATAGAATTGTGTGTTTTGACGCATCACAGACGAGCTCATAGAGCGCAACCACCGGATGCTAAATCACGAATCTGCACAGCCCTTAAATGTTACCAGTCTGCGAAACTGGATCCAGACGACAGGCTGTTTATCCAGAAATGAGACCGAATATCTAGACACCGAGGAAGACCTCCTCTGTGTTGCAATGCAGACGGATACTTTTGTCCTTCGCTTGGAACTCCTGCTTGAGAGAGCCTTGGTCGCGGGTTGGGGTAGCTTTGGCCGGGTAGGCATTTCTCTTACACCACCCTGCCGTCTGCACAAGTGGTTATTATTATGCTGCAGTCTGTTTGCTAAACACGATTGTATATCAGTGCTTTCGCAGCTCGATTTCCCGCGATCCTAACGTCTTTATCTTCTCTGGAAACTTCGTTAAACGGTTCGCGCGAGTAGCGGCAGCTTCCGGAGTGGTGCTTCTCCTTCTAATACCAATTGTCGTTATTAATGCACTGGCTAGCACGTTGCTGAGGTTGATTCTAATTTTCCTATCGTCGGCTGTGGTCATTACTCTGCTGGCTGTGCTGACAAAGGCGAGAACCGGGGAGATGTTCATAGCTGGGGCGACGTGAGTTTATTCTTGCCATAGAGAAATACGGCCTGGAACTAATAATATTCGCCCTAGGTATGCTGCTGTTTTGGTGGTTTTTGTTGCGAGTACAAGCAGCCCTGACAAGTGATATCTTGGGGAGATTTCAACTCTTTGATGTTGCTAAGGACAAAAATATATAATAATATAATACTTGATGATCGATATGTTTCCGGGCGTCCAAATAGTATTATTTCCTAGCAGTCGGGTTTTATGCCACAGCTCTGGTGGAGAAACTAAGTCGTTAATGGTATCGGAGCCTTATAAGCTCTCAAGGAGTTGTGTTTAGAGTTTAGAGCTACCTGTAAATCACACTGTAGTATATTGTCCCTCGAAATCTTACTTAGACTTTGTGGCGAATTTGGATATTTTATTTGTGATTACTGGACCTTAAACTTAGATGAAATTTTGATTTGTTGGGTGACTAATAAGGAAACACTGAAACCTGCATGTGCCTGCATGGCACGAGCGTTGTTCCTTAAAAAATTCTGGCAGCCTGCGCATACAATACTTTTAGCCATCATTCATTCTAGCCGCATCACTCTATCAGTAATTAGTCGAAAACTATCAGCTCCGACTCAGCTGAGTGCTTTTCTAGACTCAAACACAGTCAGATACCAAGATGTTCGCCTCGCGGTCGCATCACAGCGATGAATCGTCACGGGATTCGGGGGCGCAAGGAAAGAGAAAAGCATATAGTTACGCCGAGCCAAAATTCGAGCACGTAGAACTTGGGTTTCTCAGAGTGGTGGGTAGAAACAAAGTTCCAATCATAGCCCTTGATGAGATGCTGCCTGATTTCGATGGAAAATCAGATGGCCCCTGTCAATACGGTGCTACAATGGAAGTCCATAGAAAAAACTGGAAGGGGAAAGGAGTTGTAGTCAAATACATTCGCAGAACTCACGTTGGAGAAGCTTATCGTCGAGCCATGGCCGATCTGAATTTCGAACTTCAGTTGATGTCAAGACCATCGTTGCGCGATCACAGAAACATCCCAAAACTGCTCGCGGTATGCTTCGATATACAGACCGAGGATATGAACGGGTCCCCAGTATCTACCGCACACCCCGGTCTTGTCATCGAGCTTGCCCATGAGCAGTATCCAGACATAAGACACTACTTTGACGTCGGTCATAACCCCGATCGACCCGCAAGATTGCCATTTGAGACGAGCTCAAAATTTATTATGGACATTGCCGATGGCATAACTGCACTACACAACCATGACATTGTCCATGCAGATCTAAAGCCAGAAAACATTCTCCTGTTCCCGGATCCCGAATCACCCAACGCGCTTGTGGCAAAGGTAGCCGATTTTGGATTTGTAGGCATGACCATCTATAACCCTTCTGGAAAACGTGTAGGTTTGCCAGATGGTCGACCTCGAGGCGGTACAAGGGAGTGGAGCGCACCAGAGTGCATTGAGAATCCTGATCCCTTTCCGACCAGTGGATCAGTCCAGCATCCTTCCTATGGGGCCCCCATTGATATCTACTCTTTCGGCCTTTTATCCTGTTATATTGCCCTTGATGGTCAAACGCCCATACAATACGCCCCGAACCTCTCCATATGCAAGACATCTGATGCTTTGCTTGATATAGCAGTAGCTCGACTTGAAGACCATTATCAAGACACTTCCAATATGGAGAGCTCACTCAAAGAAATCGCAGTAAATATTGCCCGGCGAACCCTTCATCTAGATTGGAATAAGCGTATAAAATCCCTAAGGTCAATCCGTGGAGAGATATCTAGAGTGTAAGTTTCCTTCCCTCGAGCCGTGTTTTGTTCTTCTCAATTAACAAATAAATCAAGTAGAAATGAGGAAGAACCGGACAGCAAAAACAAGTTCGTGATAAATTTTAACTTATTCCCAGATACTGCACATGAGTTTAAGTGCGACGGGCTCTACGCTTCATACTGGGCATCGCCACCGGAGTTTCGAGAAAAGGTCCTCGAATCGTACCGAAAGTTTTCAAGTGGAATGTTCGGACTACCTGTGGCTCCCGAGATTTGGGCTTACATGAGGGAGCCGCAGCCATAGATTTAGAAAATTTCATATAAGAATAGCTATCGTATGTCCGACGATTTTATCAGCTCGAGAATTCAACAGCGTTTTATAGTCTAAAAATTGGAGTGTCATAAAAGCTCTAGGAACGACAAGATTGGTAGCATTCTCGGGTGTAAAAGGGAATCCTAATAAGCCAGTAGATAATCTTTAGAGCGGAATATTGACATCTTGCTTGATCTTACACTTCAATCCACATATACATAGAGAAATTTTATTGAATTAAGGAGGTTCGAAGAGTGATTAGCGGCTAAGAAAGAGCAGCAAGCTTACTCACCGAAGCACGAGAGAGAAGGATTTGGTTGATAATACCTACCAACCATCTCCTTTTCGGAGATTGCTACCCTTCTTCCCTTGTCTTCACCATCTCAAAGCTCGATAAATCATGTAGGCATACTTCGCAGTTTGCCCTACTCCAACTGATCTTTCTATCATCTCGTAAAATACAAACACGAATGCGCCAATAAATACCCATTATCTGCTTGCCAAATTGTAACAGGGAATTCCTCGCGGAATTACTTCCAACATCATTTATTTAACCATTCTCAATCTCCCGAAGCTCAAGCTACTTCTACTTGAAGAACCTGAAGAATTTCAGCTTTGTCCAAAGAAAGAAGCTTGATCTCAACCGTGGCTTTTCATGCTCCTCCCTCTTCAAACTCTCAATTGTCGCTGCTCGTCCTCTCCCTCTTGGTTTCCCATCTTTATCCACAAATCCGCCAGCAAAATCCGGAAGATTGCCGATGCTCTGCGTGCCATGGTGATGAATATTGTATAACTTCGTGATCGGCTCCGGTTCTCCCTCCCACAAATTCAATCGGTCGAACTTTGCCTCCGCAGATAACGATGCCCAATACTTCACTGCTACTCGTTAGCACCGAATTTGGTCTCGATTTGCGGTACATGCGCTCTTTCTCTTCCTTTTCTCTGCGCAGAGCTCTTCTTGCCGGACTATTCAGCATGCTGGCTGAGATCTTCCCTCTCTTAAAAGCAATAAGTTGCTGCTTGCCGATTTGCTTGGTCTGCCACTTGATTTTCTTGTCCCATTTGGTTTTAGACCACCTATTGCGGGCGCTACTTCCACGGAACGTGTACATCGGCATCTTGAGCGGTATATCAGACGTGGTTTTCTAGAATTTCGTGCTGGTGTAAATGGAAGTGGAAGGTTGCGGTAGGTAATTTCCTGGTTTGGGTATTTGTGTGCAAATAATGAAGTTTGGCAATATCAAAATAGTAAAAATATTGACCCCTTATCAACTTCTCAACTAGCTAAGCGAATAAACTCAACGCCAACGACCCTCAACGCGAAGAACTGTAACCTGAATCAATTCATTATGTAGTGACCTTCGAGGGAACTAAATTTGCGCCCGAATTATGAATCGGATTCCGACGCATTCGAAGTAGTAGATACGTATGATATTCCGCGTATGATCCAAGAAGATTATGTCGGTGATGCAAGAAGCCACATAAACAATTGATTTAATGGTCATAGATGGTCGGCTAGGCCCCTTGACTTTGATGCGCGCCCACCAGTTGTGACTGCAGATATCATATTCTTGAGACAAGAGGTATGAGCAAACATGATTACTCAGGATAATATCGTTGAGACTGCTCAAGACGCACCGCAAAGATTGAGAGCCTTAGAAGATAGCCTGACGCGTCACTTGAACCGAATCCAGAGAAATGAGAGACTTGCCAATAGAAGGATTGGAGGGTTAGAAGGACGTTTGGCTGATGTGGACAGCAAACTAGAACATTGCAAAAAAAAGATGCATGGATGTAGGGCAAATTATAGCATACAAGTTCGGGAGGAGGACCCTAACGCGAACCCGCCTTGTAATCAGGATCCTAACCCTTCGAGCCAACCACCTCCTGATCAACTTGATAATCAACCTGCTGTTGAAACTCCTTCTGATTCTCCGATGAACCCCCCAGAGAGTCCCGCAACACCAAAAGAACAGCGTCAATTCTGTAAGGCGGATAGAATAGTCGTATGTTAGAACCTTCCTTTTGCTTCCATATCTTTACATTGCTTTAGTCAATATATTCCTGAAACAGTAAACCAACTTCCCAGTTCCGATAGTGCTCGATAAGTTCGTAAATATCTCGCTTAATGAAGTGTTTTTCTTCATTAGCGTCCCCGCTGTCCTTTTGTACCAGGTCTATCATGAAGAGGTTTGCCGAGTGAGGCGACACAACTAGCTCTCAGACTTCCCAGCAAGTATCGAGAATTGGCCCCCACATGCAGCGAAGCAGAGCCATTTATCCTTTATATCGCCTTTTCCCAGCAAAGTGGCTTCCTTCTGCGTCTTTCCAGTCCCTAGACCCGTTCGATAATTTTCCGAATAGCCCCATGCGTACGCGTTTCCTTCTTCTGTGATTGCCATTGAGTTGTCGATACCGGCAGCAATACTGACCGCATTATGAATCCCTGGTATCGCCGTTGGTTTGAGCAAGATTCGTGGTCGGCCTCGGCTGTCTAAGAGTATATCCTCTTTGGGCACAGTCTCCAGATCTATCCCTGCTTGCCCCTCGTCGCACCTTCCCCAAACCAAAACCGTACCATCCTCAGTGCAAGCAATCGAGTGGTGCTCTCCCCCTTGGATCTCTCGAATTTTATAAAACTGAAGGCTCTCAACAATACGCGGGTTCTCAATCACCGCCCCGCCATCTCCAGCTCCCTCCATAATTCCAGTCTGGCCAAAATTATTGGCGCCCCAAGCATATATAAGGCCATCCTCAGTGATTGCAAAGCTGTGATATGCACCACAAGCAATTTTCGCTATTTTCGAGAGGCTAAGGCGACATGGTGACAGTGACGTAAGCCGAGTTCGCTCGATTATGCGACGGCCGAGTTGATGCTGCTCTCCGGTACCCCAGGCATAAACTCTTCCTTTGTTATTCAGGGCTAACATGTGATTATTACCCGCCGCTAAGGTCTTGATATTTGCCAAATAGCTGGCCGAGATCTGGGCCGGTTTTCGCTGGAATTTCAGCTCCGGATTTTTAGCTTTTGAAGCTTGTTTAGAGGTATCTGTAAAGAAGCCCATGGGTCCATCATTTGCCTAGACAGATAGATTAGAGTATTTCTCGAAATACCGTGGGGGAAATTAATACGCAAAATGTCCCCCAGCCCCAAACCAATCCATCACTCGTAAGAGCGAAGCTTGCGCTATCTGTGGCAGCAACCTGGGCAAAGGTGCGGTTCCCATTCCCTAAATCTTTCTGGGGAATAGCAGTAGGCGTACTTTCTTTCGGATTCAAATCATTCTCCCCCTCTGAGTCTTCCGAGTTCGATTCATAATCAATGTCTCTTGTGGGTGCTTCCCATATGGTATCTCGTCCAAGAGCACCATTGTCATTTACACCCCAAGTCACGATTTTTTGATCATGCGTGAGGGCAACACAATGCATTCCACCAACTGCTATTTGAACGATTCCAAAATCTGAAAGGAGCTTATTACGACGAGGATATTTGACGTTGGTGGGACGAAGTCCGTCAACTGATATAGGTCCGAGACCGAGTTCACCCGATTCTCCATCACCAAACACATAGATATCTAATATCTGTGTTGGGGCTGAGTTGAGGGGTGGTTCTCCTTTGACTCGCTTTATATTCGCTTTCGAGACTGCTTCGTTTGCTCGTTTGCGTTTCGAGGCTGCACACGTGTTAGTAGAGACGTTGCAACTATTGTAAACTCTATTTAAGGGGTAACCTTTATTTGAATCAGAACGCTCATCTAGAGTGCTTCTGGGCATTTCTCTTGGGGTCCGAGCTGATTCATTGGTAATGGCTTTCTTGTCACGTTTTGGTTTCATCATGCATTCGTGCCGCCTAAGCTTGAAGAGGCTGGATGGAGGACAGATGTATCGGTTAACGGAGGCGATTTCTCGGGGGATTTGTGTTCCATTCCAAACTAGATTGATGTATAGAGAAGTTCGATACGTCGAGGTCGCGTTTGTTGTTGGAGGTGCGTCTGCTAGCACAGTTGGAATTGTTGTATTGTCGTCAGCTCATTGGCTGAATGCATTCCTGCCTAGACATTAGCGACGATTCCCTGCTTGTCCTAAGTATCGACCACCTCGCCTTCCGAGCAGCTTTCTCCCTTCTCTTTCTTCGTAGCTTCTGAACTTTACAGCAGTAGTATTTCTCACGTCATTAAACTCGAATCTATATTGGCATTATGTACATTTACAT
>Ga0182030_10024435_pt1 | contig 11101 bp, 9 predicted proteins | sample 812S3MmetaG_FD_121299 | JGI IMG/M metagenome (GOLD analysis project Ga0182030, IMG submission 121299) | Permafrost microbial communities from Stordalen Mire, Sweden - 812S3M metaG (Illumina Assembly) | ecosystem: Environmental > Terrestrial > Soil > Wetlands > Permafrost | place: Sweden...
AGCACAGCTCGGTGAAAATACAGTACCGGTGAAGATGCCGGTTACCTGCAGATAGACGAAAAGACCCCAGAAGCTTTACTGCAGCTTGATATTGCGTATACGATTGTGTTGCGTAGCATAGGTGGGAGAGGTTTGATGGTTAGGGTTTTGGCTCTGATCTACTCAACAGTGAAATACCACTCTACATTATTGTATGCGCTAACCTCTTGGGCAAAACCTAGGAGAGACAGTATCTGGTGGGCAGTTTTAGTGGGGCGCTATCCTTAACTTGGGGCGTCACAGATTTACAATAGATGTGTTCACGTCTATAGAATCAAAAATAAAATACCGGGGGACGCCGCCGAGCAATTGGCGGTCGAAAAATTAGCTATATGCTGGAATATCCGAGTATCCAAACGTACTTCAAAAAAGTAAAAATCGTTTGGTGCGGGCAATCAGCAGGGAAGGCTTGCGGAAGCAAGAACCCTCAGAGACCACACGCTAATCTCCATAACTATTAAATTTAGTTTTGGATGAAGATATAGTCCGATCTTTGTGGCGACACAAAGCTTGTTAATTAATAACAAGACCTATGAATCAATCACTCAACCCGCTTCAACGGGAAGTACTGGTAGGATTGTTGCTAGGAGATGGTCATCTTGAAACGCAAAATGGCGGTAAAACGTATCGCCTCAAGGTTGAGCATTCGATAGCCCAAAAAGACTACGCTGCATGGCTTTTTCAGCTCTTTCTTCCTTTGTGCGAGCAGATAATGCTCTACGAAAAAGAAAAGAATGGAAAGAAATATGTCGGTTTTAGAACGCGGAGTATCGGAGAATTCCGATTTTACGCACAACAATTCTACACAGCCAAGAAAAAAGTGATGCCGAAGTTAATCGGGAAGTTATTGTCAGAAATTGCGATTTCAATCTGGTTTCTTGACGATGGCTCCAAAAAATCAGCTCGGCATAAGACGTATATCGTTCATTCTCTTGGATTTTCCAAAGAAGAATTAATGAGAATACAAAAGGTATTTCAAGAGAAATTTTCAATTGAAGTATCGCTTCATCTGCAGAAACAAAAATACTACCGGCTATACGTGCAGAGCAAGTCTGCAACTCGATTCCGAGAAATTATAGAACCATATGTATTAAAATTTCAGTCAATGAAGCACAAATTGTAGGAAACAATAAGCCTAAAAAGTAACGGAGGAGTGTATTAAGGTCCTCTAGGCGCGAATGGAAACCGTGCCGATAGCGCAATGGCAAAAGAGGGCTTGACTGCAAGGCGTGAGTGCCGAGCAGGTGCGAAAGCAGACCATAGTGAACCGACCATCCGCATTAGAAGCGGTGGAAGATTATCTGATAAAAGCTACTCTGGGGATAACAGGCTAGTTCCACCTAAGCGTCCATAGCGACGGTGGAGTTCGGCACCTCGATGTCGGCTCATCACATCCCGGGGGTGAAGAAGCTCCCAAGGGTATGGCTGTTCGCCATTTAAAGTGATACGCGAGCTGGGTTCAGACCGTTCAGCATCTCAATCAAGGCCGGGCCTTGATGGTGGGGAGTTGGACCGTCTGAACCGTCGAGTCTTGTTTAACTTAAAAAAAGAACAACTGTTTGAAAGTTTTTTCGTCAAATTCGTAAAGAATATAGAAAGTAGAACCCCGCAAAAGATCTAAAGATCTCGCGGGGCTGGCCAACCAATCACGGCGGTCGCAAGCTTTAACGCTTGCGAAGAAGCTAATTGATATCGGTAAACTCCGACCGCGTTAACAACGCGAGGACAATATCGAGGGAAGTTCAGTTGAAAAATTGAATACCCGTAGAGACTAATCATTAGCATTCTCCAAAAGGGAGAAGAAGTTATAGTCCAATGCACGGAGTAATTCGTGAGAAACATGCGTGAGACAGGTTGGTCTCCTATCTACTGCAGGCGTCGATTATTGAGAAGATTTGCTCCTAGTACGAGAGGACCGGAGTGAACGAACCACTGGTCTGCCAGCTGTCCTGCCAAGGGCATTGCTGGGTAGCTATGTTCGGATTGGATAAGCGCTGAAAGCATCTAAGCGCGAAGCCGACTTCAAGATGAGTAATCATTAAGATCCGTGAGAGATGATCACGTTGATAGGCTTTAGATGTACGCAGAGTAATCTGTTAAGTCGAGAAGTACTAATTGATCAAGTTTTTCCAAACCCGTGTGCCCCTTCGTCGCGAAAGCTATGAAGGGCGCAGGAGGGAGAGGGACTTGAGAGTCGCAATAATTTGTTGTTGAGGGCACGCCGTCAAAGCGGTGCCCGATACACTCGAGCCAGCAGGCTCAGGGTGTTCCTGAAAGTTTTTGATTTTGAGTTTTTAGACGTTCTACTCTGGTGGTTTAACGGCGGGGTCACACCCGTTCTCATTCCGAACACGGAAGTTAAGCTCGCTAGTGGCGATGGTAGTCTCCTTAATCGGGAGGCAAGAGTAGCTAACCGCCAGAGTAAAGCGCCTAACTGTTGTTGATAGCCTGTCAAAAGCGGGGTTTTTTCTTTTGCGCTACAATAGTCCACATGGCACTCACGTGGAGCGGGCGGCGGCAGTTAATCTATTACGGGGTGGGGATTGTGGTGCTCATCATGTTGGTGTGGGTCACGTGGGCCCTCTTTTTTAATGTGCCGCCCACGTGTTTTGACGGCAAACAGGATGGCAACGAGCAGGGCATTGATTGCGGCGGCTCGTGCGCACTTTTGTGCGCCGACACCGCACACGACCCCGTTGCGCTTTGGGCGCGCGCGTTTCAAACCGGCCCCACCTCATACACGGCCGCCGCATATATCCAAAACAACAATGTGGGCGCGGGAGCAAAAAATGTGGCGTACTCCTTCCAGCTTTTTGACGCCAACAATAATCTCGTCATCGAGCGCGATGGCGTTGTCGATTTGCCGCCGATCAATACTATCCCGATTATCGAACCTAACATTATGGTAGGCAACCGTACGGTAGCGCACACGCAGTTTGCGTTTAGCAGCACGCCGCCCGCCGTGTGGAACAAGGTGCCGGCAGGCGACATCCCCGCACTCCACATGACACAGCAAAATCTCAGCACCGATGCCTCGAGGCTCGACGCTCTGTTGGTCAACGACACCTTGCAAGATGCCGGGCAGGTCACGGTCGAGGCAGTATTGTTCGACGCGGAGGGAGTGGCGCGTGCCGCCAGTAAAAGCCTTATTGCAACCGTGCCGGCAAAATCCTCGGTGCCTGTCGTGTTTACCTGGCAGGGCGGCGTCCCCAACATTGTGCGCGCGGAGATAACCATAGTGCCTTCTTTTTAATGTCTCCTCTCACTCTCACCAATAATAAAAGTCATATCGACTGGATAACACTATGCGCAGCGCTTACGCTCTCGCTGCTCGGGCTGCTCACCATGGACTCGTTTGCGAGCCCCAACCCATTTTTTGCAAAACAACTCACGTGGATAGGCATTTCGGTGCTGGTTTTTTTTGGTGCAAGCGCGGTCGACTGGCGTTTTTTGCGCCGCCCCGCGGTTGCAGCCAGCCTGTTTGGGGCGCTCATTGTGCCGCTCCTTGGGCTCATTTTACTCGGACATGCGGTTAAAGGGGCCAAAAGCTGGTTTACCTTTGGAAGCCTCGGATTTGAGCCGGTTGAGTTTGTAAAACTCGCGCTCATCATTGCGCTGGCAAAATACTTTTCGCGGCGGCACACCGAGATACGCAACATACGCCATGTGTTTGTATCGGGCGCGTATGCAGCCATCGTGTTTGTGTTGGTAGCGCTCCAGCCCGACTTTGGCGGCGCTATCATCATCTTTCTTATCTGGCTCGGCATGGTGCTGGTCTCCGGCATCTCGCGCAAGCATCTGGGCGCCGTGCTCAGCATCGGCCTCGTGGTTTTTCTTGGCTTATGGTTTTTTGGTTTCCATGACTATCAAAAACAGCGTATTGTCACGTTTCTTAACCCCACCGCCAACATCCAAGGTGCCGGTTATAACGCCTATCAATCAACCGTTGCGGTCGGCTCCGGACAGCTTTTTGGCAAAGGCATCGGCTACGGCACGCAAAGCAAACTGCGCTTTTTGCCCGAGTATCAAACAGACTTTATTTTTGCGGCATTTGCCGAAGAGTGGGGTTTTATCGGCATCATGCTTGTGTTCATACTCTACGGGATTATTTTTTGGCGCATTGCGCAGGCGGCCGAGCGCGGCGCGTCCAACTTTGAAACGCTCTTTGCGCTTGGCGTGTTATTTTATTTTTTTGCGCACTTTATCCTCCACGTGGGCATCAACCTCGGCGTCTTGCCGGTAACCGGCACCACCATACCGTTTATGAGCTACGGCGGCTCGCACTTGTTGGCCGAGTATCTGGCGCTCGGGATGATCTCGGGTATGAGTGCATACTCGCGTGCGACGCATCCCGACTCGATGAACCGCGAGCTCGAAAGCGGCTACGATTTATAGTCTGTAGACAGCGATTGTGCGGGCAAGCATCTGTGCAAGCGAAAATTCTTTTTGTACTTTATCGTGCAAATGCTCGGCCACGGTGTTTCGTACATCGTCATTCTTAAGCAACAGCTCCAGTTTGGTAGCCAACTGCTCTTGATTTTTTGATTCAAACAATAGCCCCGAAATATTTTCGTCGATAATGTCGAGATTGCCGGGGATTTTGCTGGCAACTGCTGCCAAGCCAGCTTGTCCGGCCTCAAGCAATACGTATGGCAGACCCTCCTTAACCGAGGTGAGCGTGTAGATATCAAATGCTTTGAGATAGGTGTGTCCCTCGGGCACAAAACCGGCAAGATGGACACAGTCTTCCACACCGCTTTCTTTGATCAAAGTTTCAAGTATCGGCCGGTCGTCACCTTCGCCAATAATACAGAGGATAAAGTCTATTCCTTTTTTGCGGAGGATACTCGCCGCGCCCACGAGATATCGCAACCCTTTATTTTTTGTCAGCTCGCCGAGCGTGCCTATCCAAGGAGCTCCAAGATTTAACCTTAACTCAGGGCTCCCAAGGTTAAACCTTGCAGTCAATTCTTTTTTGGATTCGGCTTTGCTTAAAAACTCGAGCGGCTGGAGGCCATTGTAGATAAGGTGTATTTTTTTTGCGCAAAAGGGAAGTGCGCGTGCGCGGCGGTAGGTATCTTTTGAGATAACAATAGCCTGCGTACATAGAACAAAGGTCATCCACGTTGCCAGCCATATGCTCGCACGTGCAAGGCGGCCGCGGTCTTCGTCGTAGGCAAGGCCGTGCGAGGTAAACACGATGTGTTTGATTCTTGCAACTCTGCCCGCAAGCGCTCCGATGCCTCCCGCTTTGGATGAGTTGAGATGCACGACGTCGGGCTTTTCTTTTTTGAGTATGTTTACGAGCGCCAACAACGCACGCCAATCATTGCGGACAGAGACGTCGCGGCCAAACTCGGGTATAAAAATTGTGCGGATGTTTTGCTCGGCCAGCCTCTCGGCCAACCGGCCGGCCGCGGCACCTGCTACGCCGGTGCCGCCGAAGGCGACTGCTACATCAAACGTGTCTTTGGGGAGTGAGGTGGCAAGGTCAAACACATAGCGTTGGGCACCTCCCCAGTTAGATTTGGTAATAACAAATAGAACTTTTGTGTTACTTGAAATATCCGTCATATGTTGTATTATATATGAATTCTATGACCCCGGCATTACGCCCTCGGACCTTGGTCCTTTTTGTGGGGGATATCGTCTTTTTTGTATTTTCGCTCTGGTTATCGCTCTTTTTGCGTACCTTTGAGGCACCTTCGAGCGCGCTGTTTATGGCGCACCTCCGGCCTTTTTCCCTCCTGTTTGTGGCGTGGGTCGGCGTCTTTTTTATCGCGGGGCTCTACGAGAGCCGCTCCATCATATTGGAGCGTCGAGCGATCTCCGCAACGCTCCTTACTGCGCAGATAGTCAACATGATTATCGCGGCGCTCTTTTTCTTTTTTATTCCTCTTTTTGGCATTGCGCCAAAAACGCTCCTCTTTATTTATCTCGTCGTGTCCTTCTTGTGTGTGTTTGTGTGGCGCGTGGTGCTCTTTCCTCAACTAGGCTTCCAAAAAAAAGAAAACGCCATAGTGGTAGGGGCAGGGCGCGAAATTAACGAGTTGGTTGAGGCGCTCAATGTGGCTCGCCATGCGCCGGCGCATATTGCTGCCATAGTCGAACCGGGCGCTCTCTCGCACCACTCGCTTGTGTTGGCGGTTGACGAGGCGGTGGCAAGCACTCGCCCGCGCTTTATCATCGCCGATTTTACCAATCAAGAAGTGGCAAAGGCCTTTCCCGAGCTCTATAACTATCTCTCCCGGGGGGTGCGTTTCTTCGATGCGCTCACTCTCTACGAGGAGGTGTTTGGCCGCGTGCCGCTCTCGGTGTTAGACGAGCGCTGGATTGCCAGCAACGTATCGCGCTCGTCCAATAGGCTCTACGATATGATTAAGCGGATAATGGATGTTGGCATCGCAAGCGTGGCCGGCATGGTGTCTCTCGTTGCATATCCGTTTGTGCTCGTTGCGCTCAAGCTGCAAGACGGCGGCTCGCTGTTTGTAAAGCTCGACAGAGTGGGGAAAAACAACCAAGTATTTTTGCTCATTAAATTCCGCAGCATGTCGGGCAATGACAATGCCGACTACGGCACGAGCGGCACGACCAAGCTTGTGGTGACGCCGGTGGGGAGGATATTGCGCACCTCGCGCCTCGACGAGATAGTGCAGTTTTGGAACGTGGTAAAAGGGGATATGTCTCTCATCGGTCCGCGGCCCGAAGCGCCAGCGCTCGTGGAGTTGTATGAAAAAAATATCCCGTATTATGGTGCGCGACATCTTATACGACCGGGGCTCTCGGGCTGGGCGCAGCTCTATCACGACAATCATCCGCATCACGGCACCGAGGTTGAGCTTACGCGCGAAAAACTTTCGTACGATCTCTACTATATAAAACACCGCTCGCTTCTCCTTGATATCACGATCGCGCTCAAAACCATAAAAAAACTGGTAACGCGCAGCGGGATATAACAATAAAAAACCGCCGAAAATTTTTCGGCGGCGAGCTCGGGCTTTTACGCGGCGGCAAGCTCGGGCTTTTACGCGGCGGCAAGGGTGGATGGCGCTCCTTTCCTCCGAATGGAGCCGGAGGAACCGCCGCCATATGGCTTGGTGACACAGATGTCAAAATCGGTATTCCCAACCAGCTTGTGAGCTGTCAGCTTGAGCGCGTCTTCCGTGAGCTCTCCATACACAGAGTCTTTTTTGAAGGCTTCGGTAAGTTGATGAGGCGGAGTGCCTTTATTTTTGTGCTCATACTCTGGAACACCGGATTCAAAGTAGTACCACCAATCTGGGCCTCCGGCCCAGACGCAAAGGCATGTATCGGTTGGGCCACCATAGGATTGCTCCGTTTCCCACCCGAAGGCCTTTACCTCGCGGTTCCAGCAAAGCATTGAGGCTAGCATGTTGGCTTGGTTTTCAACATCGCGCCGCTTGGCGCCATAATGCACTGCCGTGAGGCAACAGCCAAGTCCGATCATGAGCACTACTCCTACCAGAGCAGAGCCCACGGGACACCCTTTAACGAGCTCTTCAAGCTGCCACATCGTCTATCTCCTGTAAACGCGGGATTACTTCCGCGTGACGATATCCAAATCTAAAGTACTACACTTTGCGCAGGTTGCAAGCTATACTCATGCTTGTGATCATAGACGGCAAAAAAATATCCGAGGAAATTATTGAGGCACTCGCGGCCGAGCGCAATACGCTGCCACCTGTATTGCGGCTTGGATTTGTATTGGCAGAAGGCAACGAGGCTTCGGCATCTTTTATACGGATGAAAGAGCGTTTGGCCAACAAGCTCCAAGTTGTTGTCTTGCGAGAGGAAATACATGAAACCGCGCAGGCTGTACAAGCAGTTGAGCGCCTCGTACGTAGTACCGATGGAGTTATCGTGCAATTGCCGCTACCTGCACAAGTCGATACTGACACTGTTTTGCGCGCCATCCCGCCCTCGCACGACATTGATGCCGAAAATCCCGATACGCGTTCGCGTTTTGTGCGCGCTCCTGTTGCAGAAGCTATTTCAGAAATATTGGTGCGAATTAATTTTTCTGCAGCACATAAAAAAGCAATTGTGGTAGGCGCCGGACGCCTTGTGGGGGCTCCTGCTATAGAGTTGCTAAAAGATTTAGGGGCGGACGTTTTGGTAATAACTCATACCGAAGGCTCGCTTGATGAACTAAAAAATGCCGACATTATTGTGCTTGGTGCGGGCGAGCCGGGGCTGATACAACCCGAGATGCTTAAAGAGGGTGTGGTGCTTATCGACGCGGGCACATCGGAATCGGCCGGCAAACTTGCCGGTGACGCGAGCCCGAGCTGTGCCGAAGTAGCAAGCGTATTTACACCGGTGCCGGGCGGCATCGGCCCCATAGCAGTGGCTATGATTTTTAAAAACTTATTTGCGTTAGCAAAACTGCCGAAACATTAGTTGCCGTTGAGAGCGTATGTAACTTTGTTGCCGTTAACAAACACGGCGCTGAGGACCGGCGTGTTGCCGGTGCTGTCTGCGCCAAAGCTGGCGGTAAAGGTTTGCGGTGCGTTAGGGTCGGCGCATGAGGTGGTGGCAATCGTGTTTACAATAAAGGCAAAGTGCACAGGGTTTTTTGCATACGTCGGCGTTTGTACCTGTACTTCCTGGCACGCGCCAATGGCCGGCAACGTGCCGATGTAGTTGACCAAGCTGCCCATGCCCGAGATATGCTCCGTGGCTTGGGTAATCACAAGTGGCGAGGAAGCAGAAAAACTATACGGATTTTGAGCAGGCAAGACTACGTTGGGAGCAATTTCTGTAGGGCCTTGCGAACCGTAGGCGCGCATTAGCAAAAAGGCGATCACTACCACTACTACCACGCCAAGGAGCGCAAAAAAAATCTGGCTGCCGGAAAGTTTTTTGTTCATCATATGATGTTTCCTTTAGTATCTTAAGTATACCTGTAAAAGAAATGTTCTCATTAGTTATCCCCACCTTTTTTGTAACTCCCGCATACCAAAGGTATACTTAATGACAATATATGATAACTTCTTTACCTTTAGTGAAGGTTGGTACGCGAGCTTTTTTACTCATCACGTTTGTGTTAGTGGCGGCCATGTTGTTGCCGCACGCAGCCCATGCGCAGTCGCTCCCGTACCCTATCGACCCAAACCTGGCAAATCCTCCCGACTCATCTCCATGGTATTGTCATGACCAAAGCGGCGGCTACGGCCCTAACTATGGCGAGGTGGAGGTGTATTGCAATGCGGCTGAGATTGCCCAAACCGAAATCGTAGGCGAGTTTACCATCACCGATATTGCTGGTCATACAGCCGAGGCGTATATCCTCCCTGTTGATAGTTCTTATGTCAACTCAAAGGGTACAACTGTGACAGTGCCATACACTATCGGATATGTAAACTCTTCCATCACAGTCTATCCCGGAGAGCCTCTCACATACTCATGGTCACTCGACCCATATATGATGCTGCGGCACTGGGAGTGTACCAACAGTGTTTTGAACGTCTGTCTAAACTTTAACAACGTGACTCACCCGCAGTACTTTTTTTATCAAACGCCTCTGACTGCCAGTTTTAATGGCAGCATGACGCAGTATGGCAGTATGACAGTCACTGCCCCTGCAAGCGGCACAGCCTCCTCCACAGTAATGGGTCCATTTGGAATCACGACCAGCAGTAGTGTCACGGTTACGACGGCTCAAACATGTGTCCAAGTGGGGCAAGGCCAACAATGTAGCTGTCCTTCCGGTTATCACGCGACTACTCAAGGTACAGGGCAGGGAGGAAATCAAACTATTTGTTCGAAGACCACAACCACAACCAGAACTCCTCCAATTATCACCCTCGATATCAAAGTCATCATAGGCGGCTCCGCCCCCGCAATCCCAACCCTCACCATCACGGCCACTCCGCCGCCACCTATCAGCACCGTGCAGTCAACGGTTATCAGTGCAACCTTTGCCGCCGCCTCGGGCGATACGCTTAAGGCAACTGCGCTCAATGTGGTACCGCCAACCGGTCCGGAGTACACCCTACCCGGTTATATTGGTGTCGCCTCGAACTACAGCTACACCTTTGCCACCACCACGCTCGGGACCTTTACGTTTAAACCCTACGTAGAGACTAATGCATATCCAGCGTGGGCTACCGAGGGCAAATCTGTCACGGTCACGGTCACTACACCGCTCTGCTCCGCAGCGCTCAACGGCGGTGCAAACGGCAATCCATCATATCCAAACTGTATCTGCAAGAATGGTGGCACCTACTACCCGGCCAACAATAGCTGCTCCAGTGCAACCTCCTGCCTCTTTAACGGCTTCTCAATTCCTTCAGGTAACACGGTGACAGCCTACCAAGCATCGTCGGTTATCTCTCCCGCCACGTGTCAGTCGCAGGTTCGCACCTGCACCAACGGCGTACTCTCCGGCTCCTATGCCTACAGCTCGTGTACGGTTACCATTCCTTCAGGTGTCATCAGTTCCGCCCTTACGGCTACACCAAGCCGTGTCCACCCGGGGAATCCCAGCACGCTCACGTGGACTACTTCCAACATGGCTTCATGCTCGGTTAAATCAAGCGACACACCGCCTCAAACCTTGAGCACAGCGCTTAGCTCCGCGAACACTCAGACTCCCGATCTCACTCGTGCCGAGACATACACGCTCTTCTGCCTCGATGCCAACAACACGCCGTTTGTGAGCCAAGTGCAGGTAAAGCTCGTGCCGGTGGTTCAGGAGATATAGGTTTGCCCGTCCACAGGAGGGCTTTGCACATATAAAAGAAATCTGTTATCCTCACAGCCATGTTTGCTTTGCGCTACAGCGCCGTACTCATTCTTATTGCCGCAGGGGCACTCGGCTTTTTTATATGGCACACCAATGCGGCGGGCGGTCGCTTTGCCTTTAAGCTCGGTCTCGACCTCTCGGGCGGCACCCATTTGGTATATGACGCCGACACCAGCAAGGTGCCTGCAAGCCAAGTGGGCGACTCGCTTGCCGCACTCCAAACGGTCATCGAGCGCCGTGTCAACGCTTTTGGTGTTTCCGAGCCGGTGGTGCAAACCGAGCAGGGCGGAGCAC
>Ga0182030_10024436_pt1 | contig 11101 bp, 9 predicted proteins | sample 812S3MmetaG_FD_121299 | JGI IMG/M metagenome (GOLD analysis project Ga0182030, IMG submission 121299) | Permafrost microbial communities from Stordalen Mire, Sweden - 812S3M metaG (Illumina Assembly) | ecosystem: Environmental > Terrestrial > Soil > Wetlands > Permafrost | place: Sweden...
ACGTTGGCCCGGTCCAGCATCATCAGGTCGGCCAGCTCGTCGATGATGATAACGATATAAGGCAGCGGCGTCTCTTCTTCACCCGCTTCGGTGAAGAGAGACGCCATGCCTTGTTCAGCCAGTTTGGTGTTGTACTGGTCGATGTTTCGGACGCTGCGGCTGGCCAGCAGCTTGAGCCTCCGCTCCATCTCGCGGACAGCGTTGCGCAGGGCATTGGCCGCCAGCTTGGCTTCAGTGATGATGGGCGTAAACAGGTGCGGAATCCCCTCGTACATGCCCAGTTCCACACGCTTGGGATCGACCAGGATCAAGCGCACCTGCGCCGGCGTCGTCCGGAACAGCAGCGACATGATCATCGCGTTAATCGCGACAGACTTGCCCGACCCCGTCGAACCGGCGATGAGCACATGCGGCATGCCGGCAAGATCGGCGGTGACGATGCGGCCGTTGATGTCCTTGCCCATGGCCAGCGCCAGACGCGACTTGGCCTTGGCAAAGGTTTCGGACTCGATCACGTCGCGCAGGTGAATGGTTTCGCGATCATGATTGGGAACCTGGATACCAATGGTGCTTTTGCCCGCCATGCGCTCGATCAGGATGCTCTCCGCGCGCATGGCCAGGCAGAGATCGTCGCCCAGGCCAGCCACGCGGCTGTACTTGACGCTGGCGTCCGGTTTGAATTCGTACGTCGTGACCATCGGCCCGGGATTGATCTGGACCACCTGCCCATTCACCTTGAACTCGGCGCATTTTTCAACCAGCGTGCGCGCTTCTTCGCGCAGCTTGTCTTCGCGGATGGCGAGCGGCTCTTCGCCCAGATGGAGCAACGTGCTGGGCGGCAGCCTGAATCCGCTGACGTTCTTTGGAGCGACAGTCGCAGCACGCAGGTCGACGTCAGCCCGCTCGTGGATGGTCAGGTTGGGGGCGAGAGGCGCCGGCGACGAAGCTGGCCGCAAGGCGCCGCGCATCGGTGCTGGTTCAGCAACGGGCGCGGAAGCCATGGCTTCGCCGTTCATCTCCCAGGCTTCATCGGCGGCGGATTTGGCCCGGCTGCGCGATGGCATCGGAATGACTTCGGGCGCAACTCGGGCGGCTGCCGACGTGACTCGAGCCGAAATCGGAACGGCTGCCAGATCATCACTGGTCGGAGGAGCCTGACGCGGCGTCGGAGTTTCGACGGCTTCGCGCCGCTCCCAGATGTTGGGGCGGCGGCCCATGCCTGGGGCAAACGGTGCCTGCTGTTCTTCCTCCTCGTGATGCGGCATGCGCCGAAAGGCAGGAATCTCGTCCAGCATCTCTTCTTCGGTCATCTCGCGACGCCGGAAAATTCCCAGGAAGCGGCTGATGAGGCCCGGCTTGCGCACCGCGATGGGGCGCGGCTCTTCGTCGATCTCGGGATCCACGCTGAATTCTGCTTCGCGGACAGCGCGCTCTTCGGCACGCTTGTCCGCGCGGTCGGCCTGCCAGTTGCGATAGCGATCATGCCAGGCGGAAAGTTGAATGGAACGCTCCTGGGCAAATTCCCACGCTGCGCGGAAGCTGAAGTTGGAACCCAGATACAGGCCGCCCGCCGCCAGCACGCCTGCGACGATCGATGCGCCAGTGAGATTGAGGTAGCCGTTGAGCAGGTCGGCCAGCAGTCGGCCGGTCACGCCTTCCACGCGCAACACGTGCAGCCAGTGCCAGTGCCACGGCAGCAGGCCAAAGGCGGCGGGCAAAAAAGCCAGCGTGAGCATAACACCCGTCCAGCGCACCCACGCGATGCCGTTGCTGCGCGAGCGCATCCAGGTCAGTCCAAGGCCGCCAATCCATAAAGGAAAGGCGAAAGCGGTCAGGCCGAATGTCTGCAGGAGAAGGTCGCTGAGGTAAGCCCCGATCGGCCCGATCCAGTTGCGCACCGCATGAGCCCCCGCAACGGCTGTGGCAGAGTCAAACGAAGCGTCGGTTGAGTGATAGGTAGCGAGCGAGAGCAGGAGGAGGCCGCCGAGCAGCATCAAGACCGCGCCCAGAAGCAGATTCAGGGGGCGATTGCGCGTCGGAGTCTGGGCAATGCGAATGGGTTTCATCATGGGATAGAGCCGCAGGCGATTTCTCGCACAGCCGTGGTCAGCTCCTTCGCCGGTTTCCCGGAGAGCCGCACGACGACCAAAATCCCCAGAGCAATTTCTATTATCTTCGCGAGGCGGCGAATGCCTGCCGAAAAGCGCCCAGGGGGAACCTTGCTGTCTACCCCTGCATGAAGCCAGCCAGACTGGCAGCAAGCCCTCTAGCCGCCGATCAGCCGGCTTCCCAGCGTCAGCAGCAGGATGGCCAGCAGGATGCGGTAAATGGCAAACAGCACCAGCCCGTGCTTGCGCACCCATTGCAGGAACCACTCCACCACGCCGAGGGCAACGATGAAAGACACCACAAAGCCGATCGCGAGCACAATCCATCGCTCCTGGTTCATGACCAGCGGGATGATGACTTCACCCGCTTCGGCAGCGGCGGGATGCAGCACTTCCTTCCAGAGATCGTAGAAAGTGGCCGCAATCATGGTCGGAATGGAAATCAAAAAGCTGAACTCCAAGGCCGTGGAGCGGGTCAGTCCGGCAATCTGGCCGGCAGCGATGGTAGACATGGAGCGCGAAGTGCCTGGGAAGACCGCCGACAGCGTCTGGCAAAGGCCGATCCAGATGGCCTGACCCAGGTTCATGTCTTCGATGTCGCTGGTGCCGGCGTCACGGCGCACCGTCCAGGCATCGACCAGCCACATGACGATGCCGCCAATCAGCAGCGCAAGGGCCATGACGTGCAGGCTTTCAAGATTCTTGCTGATCACCTTTTTCAGCAGCAGGGCAGGACCGGAGGTAAACGCGAAGGCAATCAGGGTGAGCGAAACTGGGTGATTCAGAATGGTCTTGTTGCCGTTCTCGCCGCGCGGAAAAGTGCGGATAAACTCGACAATCCGGCCCATGAAGAGCAGGCAAAGGGCAAGAATCGCGCCCAACTGGATGACGATGGTGTACATCTTCCAGTACGCATCCGCCATGTCGATGTGGAGCAACGCCTCAGCAATACGCAGGTGTGCTGTTGAGCTGACCGGCAGAAATTCGGTCAGCCCCTCCACGATGCCCAGCAAGACAGATAAGAAATAGGTATTCATCAATCCTCCGCTTTCTTCCTCGCGAAGCACCGCAATTGGAAAGCGTCTACATGACCGGGTAAGAAACGCTCGACGCAGCCCAAAAAAGCTGGCCTCGCAGCGTGAAGGATGGCAGTTGGCTCGCCCGGCATGCGGCAGGGCGGCGCGGGGAACGATTCGCCGGCAAGTTATTCGCGACCAAGGTATTCGCGAGCAAGTTATTCGCGATCTGAGCCGTAAACAGCAAGACCCTGATCGAATTTGTATACCAGATCGGCAGCGCGATTCGTGTAATCCGATGCGGGGAACTTGCTTTGCAACTGTTCGGTGAGCCCGCGGGCCTTGGCGCGGGCGGCGTCCGCCTTTTTATCGTTGTTGTCGGAGGAGTACATGTCGCCCAGCACGGCCTGGCGATAGGCCGCCTGGTAGAGGGCCTGGGCGGTGCGCGGGCCGTCGGGATGCTCGGACGCGTACTTCTCGTAGTATTCGGATTCTTTTTCGGGACACTTGGTCTGCCCTTCCCAGTCGCCGCAGAGCTTGTTGTCAATCATTTCGTAGGCGGCCAGGTCAGCCTGGCGGGTGTGCGGATAATTCTTGATCACCTTCTTCAATTCGTCGTCGTAGAGCTGTTCGCGCAGGTAGGCTTCGCGCTCCTTGGCGGAAGGGCGTTTGAAGGCGTCGGCCTTTTCAAACTGCCAGCGAATGTCGGCGGCGCGCCAGGCGGCTTCGGCGGCGAGGGGTGAGGTTGGAAAGAACTCGACCACACGGCGATAAAGGAAGCGGGCGGTCTGGCCGGCATTGCGGGGGCCGCGCGCGTCTTCGGCGAGAGTTTCCTGGGTGGCGGCCTCGCCCATCAGGATGCGATCGCCATTGGGCGTGCTTTCCTGGATCAGGCCGCGTTTCTGCATCCAGCCGGAGACGGGCGGAGGAGCCGTTTCCTGGCCGAAGACCGGTGCATCGCGCTCGTCGACTTCTTCCACGTCGGTGTTGGCGAAGACGCGCACCCACGGACCGGAAGTCTCAGCGACCACCAGTTCGCGACCTTCCTGGACGCGGTCGACCTTCTGCGTCGTCACGTCGGGCGCGACGTAGAGCGGCGTTTCGCGCAGCATGGTGGCGCGCGGTCCAGCCATCGGCTTGACTGTCTTGTCCTGCTGCTTGTCTTTGTTCTTGTCGGCTGCTTGGGAAAAGGGAGACGCGAGGCAGAGCAGGGAAGCGGCAATCCAGAGGCGACTCGCCGTGAACTTCTTCATGGACCAAATCATAACGGAAGGACGCGAATGGTGGATTTCGGTGATCGAGCGGGACAGGACTGGACCGCCCGCGCGTCGCTTCCTGCGGAAATTGAACTAGCTGAGCAGGATCGCGCCTTTCACCTGTCCGGCGAGGGCGCGGTCGAAGGTGACCAGGGTAAGGCCTGCCGTTTCGGCGAAGGCGGCGAGGTAGCCGTCCGCCCATTGCTTGGTCGAGGATTCCTTCCGGTCGCTGAGGCGGCGGAATTGGGGATCGATGTCGTGCGGCTCGTCGATGAGTCTTGCGCCCGCGATTTGCACGAAGCTGTCGTAGGTGCGCCAGGCTTCCACCTGGTAGAGCACGTCCTCGCGCATGGCGGTGCGGTTGGTGAGCAGGCGCAGGAGGCCGAGCTGGGTGAACCGGCAGAAACAGAGGACGGCTTCGGGGGGAAGGGCCCGCTCCCAGTATGCTGCCGTGGTGTGATGCGGGTGGATGGCATGGGCCAGAGCTACCCAGACGTTGACGTCAGGGAAAAGGGATGTACTCGTAGACACCTTCCTCTCCCAACTGCAAGGAGCCGGGATTCGAAGCGGGGATTGCGGGGAAGCGGGGGCGCCCCTCTTTCGGAGTTTGGGCTTTCGGATTGCGCAGTTTCTCCGTCACGCCCTGGAGGATGATTTCCTTGATGGTGGAGCCTTCCATGGCGGCGCGGATTTTCAGTTCGCGGTAGAGGGAGTCGGGAATGTCGACGGTGGTTCGCATGGGTTGGGTCCTGACGACCTATTACGGCGCTAAGCAGTCGTACATAAATACAGGTTAACATTTTTATGCTTTTATGGCTAATTGGATGAGAGTAGGATCTCAGCCAGCATCGCTGGGGCGACGTTGCCGCCGCTGACAATGGCGACTGCTTTGCGGTATTCGGGGAGTTCGTCGGCATGAAAAAGGAGGGCGGCGGTGGTGACGGCGCCCGAGGGTTCGGGGACGAGGCGGGTGGTGGCGACGATGGCGCGGACGGCAGCTCGGATTTCGGCTTCGGTAACCGTGATGATTCGGTCGACGTAGGCCTGGATGTGGGCGAAGTTGCGAACGCCGACGCTTTGGGTGCGCAGGCCGTCGGCGATGGTGCGCGAGGTCAACTCGGCGGGCCAGGTGACGATTTCGCCCTTGCGGAAGCTTTCGCTGGCGTCGCCGGCCAGTTCCGGTTCGACGCCGACGACGATGGTGTTGGGCCCAGCCTTTCCTGTGTTGCCAAGACGGACGGCGGTAGCGGTGCCGCTGAGCAGGCCTCCGCCCGAGACGGGGCTGAGGACCAGGTCGACGTCGGGGATGGATTCGATGATTTCGAGGCCGCAAGTGGCCTGGCCGGCAATGATGGCTTCGTCGTCGTAGGGCGGGATGACGATGTAGCCGTGCTTTTCTACGAGCTCCTGGGACTTGGCGAGGCGTTCGCTGGAGGCTACGCCGACTTCGACGACTTCCGCACCCAATGCAAGTGTCGCGGCCTTCTTGATGGCGGGGGCGTTCGACGGCATGACGATGACCGCCTTCGCTCCTACTTCGCGGGCCGCATAGGCGACGCCCTGGGCGTGATTGCCGCTGGAGAAGGTGATGACGCCGCGGCGGATTTCTTCGGGGGTGAGCTGGAGGATTTTATTGGCGGCTCCGCGGAGTTTGAAGGAGCCAATGGGCTGGAGGCTTTCCGCCTTGAGCCATATTTGCTTGCCTGAACCGCGATCGGCCAGACCAGGGTAAGGTGCCTGGACGAGCGGAGTTTTGATGGCGATGCCGGCAATGCGGGCGGCGGCGGCGCGAATGGTGCCGAGGGAGATGAGGTCAGCTGAGGAGGCGATAAAGGTCAAGGAGGATTCTCCAACACTGTTTCGGTCAAAGGTGCAATCCCGTGTACTTCAAACGTCCATGATGGAGTGTTTGTGGAATCCGGGAGCGTGACGTTGCCTGCCAGGAGCGTCCATGCGAACAACGATCGTTCCTGCGATGAAGTCATGGAGAGCCCGATGTCTCCGCACAAAAACAAAATAGGCTGCGTCGGCAAGGCACCATAGGACATTCAAGAAGCCAGTGTTATCCGCGAACCAACCCTGTCGTTCGGCTGACAAGAAGTAGCGATGCGCGCTGACGAGGTAGAGCAAATAGCCCAGTTCCAAGGCTGAAAAAGCCATGGCGCAGCTAACTCTCAGGACGGCCTGTTTTAGCGTGGGAAGGCGGCGAGTGGCGGCGGCCAGCACCTTGATTCCCAATAGCTTCTTGCCAAGGGTTTGACCGAACAGAGCGATTGAAATGATGAGGTACGAGTAACCGAAGACCCACCAAAGGATTGAAGCAGAAGCAATGACAGCTGGGCTGCGCTCGGGAAGGGAACAGTAGTAAAGAAGAGGAAGCAAGGGGACAAAGAGAATTCCATCGACGAAACAAGCTAGAACTCTCTGCCATGCCGTATCGTACGTGTCGTAGCGTCGCACTCGAGCCTCGTCTCTTCTATGCGTATTTCTGATGCGTGTCGTCACAAAGTGCCACGTGGTGCTGGGCGTCGTCCATCCTAATCGATGGGCGGATGGGGGTTACGGCAGGTATTTGGCGGGCAGGGGCTGGTCGGGGGTTTCGGCTTGCCAGAGGATTTCGAAGACTTTCCAGGTTTTGCCATCCTGGACAGCCTGGATGCTGTTGATGCCGCGGATGGTGGGTTTTTGGTCGGCGGCGAGTGAGAGTTCGTAGGTGCTCCACAGGTGGGCGATGTGGCCGTAGATTTGTGTTTCGATCTTGACCTGGTGCTCGTAGACTTCGCCCTGGCGTTTTTGCACGGCTTCGATCCAGGCGTCGACGGAGAGGACGTGGGGAGCGTATCCCCCTTCGGGGGATTTCGCGATGGGATTGAGGGTGGCGCCGGGCATCATCAGTGCGCGGAAGCAGGCTCGATCCTTGCCGACGGGTCCGCTGATGGCGGCATCGAGGGCCACGATCAGCTCTTCGGGCGTTGTTGCAGGAAGGCAGGCGGTGGCGACCTGGGTGCTCAGTCCTGAGACGGGGCCGGTAGGCGCGGCCTGGGCGTGCAGTGCAGGGGACGGGATCGCGAGCAGAGCTGCTGAGAACGCCAGCCAGAACAGGGGGGGTTTCATAGCGCGATTCTACAGAATGGGGCGCGGCGCGCTGCTGGAATTCTTGACCGTCGCAGAAATCGTTCAGGCGAAGTGCAGGGTTTCCAGGGAGACTCGGGCGACGCGCTCGGTCCAGCGGCGGATGGCGTCCCAGTCGCGGGCGTCGCTGGCCGGCATCTTGCTGAGAACGGGAAGCAGGGTGAAGGGAAATTTGAGCTTGTCCGGATCGAATTTGCCGCCAAAGACTTCGACGTTGATGGGCGCGAACCACGGGAACTTGGCGATCTCGCGGGCCAGTTGGGCGCGGGCCGCGGGCCATTCGCTGGCGTCGTTGTGTACCGGGCCAAGGACAAAAAGCGCGACGGGAAGTTTTTCCAGGGAATGTTGATGAGCGGCGAGAAAGCGGCGCGCGTCGGCGTGGATGTGGCCCATGTAGAGGGCGGTTCCCAGGAAGACGGCGCGGTAATCGGCGAGGCTGGACACGTCTTTCATGAGTTTCAGATCGACGGGGAGGCCGTCGGCGCGCAGGTTGGCGGCCACGGCGTCGGCGACCTCGGCGGTGGAACCATACTTGGTGCTGTAGGCGACGAGGATGCGATCAGACATGGTGCCTCCCGGACCGGAGCGCAGTCTTGGCATTACATGCCGGGGGAGGCTGCTGTGAGGGCGAGGTGTATTGCCGCTCTTCGGTTAGGAGCAATATACGCCTGTTTTCAACGGCGCGAATGTGATGGCTGAACATGACGGCTGAACAGGAAAAAGCCCGCCTCCGGATGAGGGAGACGGGCTTTGCGGTTGGGATCAGGAGTGAAGAGGGGCGCTAGATTTCCATGACCACGGGCATGACCAGGGGACGGCGGCCGGTGGTTTTCTGGATGTAGCGTTTGAGTTCGACGCGGACTTTTTCCTTGACCATGCCGTAGTCGGCGCGTTCTTCCTGGCTGAGGCCGTCGAGGCTGCGGATGACCACGTCGCGGGCGCCGTCGGTGATGTCCGCGCCGCCGAAGCCGCGCATGACCACTTCCGGAGAGCGTTCGACCTGGCCGGTGCGCTTGTTGAGGGCCAGGACGGCGAGGACGATGCCGTCTTCGGAGAGGGTTTTGCGGTCGCGGATGACTAAATCCTCAACGACGTCGATCGACGATCCGGAGTCGATGAGGACGCGGCCGGCGGTGACTTTGCCGTTTTTGCGGGCCTGGGTTTTGTCCAGCTCCAAAACGTCGCCGTCTTCGATGACGATAGCGGTGCCGATGGCGCCGGTTTCGGTGGCCACCTGGGCGTGCTTGCGCAGGTAGCGGTAGTCGCCATGGACGGGGACGAAGTATTCCGGGCGGACGAGGTTGATGAGCAGGCGCATCTCTTCCTGGGAGCCGTGTCCGCTGACGTGGATCAGGCCCTGGGAGCCGTCGTCATAGATGACGTTGGCGTCGCGGCGGTAGAGGTGATCGATGACGCGGAAGATGCTCTTCTCGTTGCCAGGGATCACGCGCGAGCTGAGAATGACGGTGTCGCCTGGATCGATCTTGGCTTGCTTGTGGGTGTCGACGGCGGCGCGGCTGAGGGCGCTCATGGGCTCCCCTTGCGTACCGGAGATCATGACCAGCAGCTTTTCGGGCGGGAAGTCTTTCATCTGGCCGGGATGGATCATCAGGCCGGGGGGGATGTCGAGATAGCCGAGGTCCTGCGCGATTTCGGTGCTCTCGTTCATGGAGCGGCCGACGATGGCGACCTTGCGGCCGTGGGACCGGGCCAGTTCCATGGCGATGCGGATGCGGTAGATGGAGGAGGAGAAGCAGGCGAAGAAGAGCTTCTTTTTGGTGCGGGAGAAGATTTCGTCGAGGCGGGGTTTGACGGCCCATTCGCTGGGGGTGTAGCCGGAGCGCTCGACGTTGGTGGAGTCCTGCAAGAGGGCCAGGACGCCGCGCTTGCCGTATTCGGCGAAGGTGTGCAGGTCGAAGGGCTTGCCGTCGGGTGGGGAGAGGTCGATTTTGAAGTCGCCGGTGTGAATGACGACGCCGACGGGGGTTTCGATGGCCAGGGCAACGCAGTCAACCAGCGAGTGGGTGACGCGGATGGGCTCGATGGTGAAAGGGCCGATGGTGAACTTGACCTTGGGCTCGATCTCGATCAGTTCAATGAGGTCGGTGAGCTTGTGCTCTTCGAGCTTGCCGTCGACGTAGGCGAGGGTGAACTCGGTGGCATAGACGGGAACCTTGATTTCGGACAGGATCCAGGGCAGGCCGCCGATGTGGTCTTCGTGGCCGTGGGTGAGGATGATGGCGCGGACATGCGCGCGGTTTTCGATCAGGTAGGAAATATCGGGGACGACGATGTCAACGCCAAGGAGTTCTGATTCCGGGAACATCAAACCAGCATCAATGACGATAATATCGTCTTCCCAACGGAGCGCCAGGCAGTTCATACCGAACTCGCCTAATCCGCCCAGGGGGATTATCTTCAGTTTTTTTGTTTGCATCTCGTCTTCTTGATGCTACCACCTGTGGAAAGATCCGGCTGTGACGGGCGGACTCGGTTTGGGCGCTGGATAGCGGAGGAGAATTCCACGTCGTGGTTTTGGTTTCATGTGGAGGGGCGGTTTGGGAGGGCGGATGGGTCGGGCCTTCAGCCCTTTTCCAGGGGAGGGAACATTGCTCTCCCAGGGCGTTGCCCTGGGCTGTCATGGCGGCGCGCCATCGGCGCTGATTGGAGCATAACCACAGTCGTCGAATGACGGGAATAGTCTGGCCGATCCTGATTTATTCTGCGCGGAGGGCGTCGACGGGGTTGACGCTGGCGGCGCGGCGGGCGGGGAGATAGCTGGCCAGCATGGCGGAGAGGCCTAATACCAGGGCGACCGCGGCGAGTGTTGAGATATCCCAGGCGGCGGTGCCGAAGAGGAGCTTGCGCATCAGCGTGGCCGCGGCGATGGAACAAATCAGGCCGAGGGCGATGCCGGCGGCGGTGAGCCAACCTGCTTCTTTCATGACCAGGCGGTAGACCGAGGCCTTTGGGGCGCCGAGGGCCATGCGTACGCCGATTTCGCGGGTGCGCTGCGAGACCGAGTAGGCGATGACGCCGTAGAGGCCGACGACGCCGAGCAGGAGGGCGAGTGCGGCGAAGGCTCCGACGACCCACGCCGAGGAGCGATGGAGGTAGGCGGTAGGCGATTGCCGCGTGCGGTCGTCCATGGTGACGGGATCGGAGGTTCCAATCCCAGGGTCGATGGAGTTGAGGGTGCTGACCAGGGCGGGCAGGAGGCTGCCTTCGGATTGCGAGGTGCGGACCATAAGGGTGAAGTCATGATCTTCATCCTGATACATGGGGTAGTAGACGGCGGGCATGATGTCGGAGTCGAGGGAACCTTCTTTGATATCGTCGACGACGCCAATGATTTCCTTGATGGAATCCGGTTTGAGGTCGTTATTGCCGAAGCGCTGGCCGATGGGATTCTGGCCCGGGAAATACAGATCGGCAAGTTTCTTGTTGATGAGAACGACCTTGGGCCTGGTGTCATCTGCGGCGTCGGTGAAGAAGCGGCCTTTGATGAGCTTTGCCTGCAGCATCTTGATGTAGTCAGCGCTGATGTCGCGGGCGTTGACCTCGTTGTGCTCGCCGTTGAAAGGGCGAC
>Ga0182030_10024438_pt1 | contig 11100 bp, 14 predicted proteins | sample 812S3MmetaG_FD_121299 | JGI IMG/M metagenome (GOLD analysis project Ga0182030, IMG submission 121299) | Permafrost microbial communities from Stordalen Mire, Sweden - 812S3M metaG (Illumina Assembly) | ecosystem: Environmental > Terrestrial > Soil > Wetlands > Permafrost | place: Sweden...
AAATGAAACCTCATCCGCACCCCCTCCACCAGCCCCCACACCATCACCACCGGACAATACACCAAATAATAATTAAGTGAATGCGTATGATCACCCATCTTCCAGTCCTACTCGTATCCTATCCCATCAAATTACAATAAAAAATAAAATAAAAAACTTCTCTCCATCACACCCGGAATCCTCACATCTATATATAATATACCGCACAAGTTCCCTTCTGCAAAGTGGTACGTGCTCGAGAACCTCGGTCATGCGCAGTCAGCAAACGTACGCATGCAGGCGGAGTCAAACCACCAGCCACGAAACCCTCACTACTAGTAGCTACCTTACGACTTGGCATTCGCACACACGCATGCACGCTTTTTATCTACCTAAGGTAAGGTACTAGTACCTAACCTACGACAACAAACGTACGAACCGGTCTCGGAGCGCGTGCGCGCATGCGATGTCAGCAGTCATCAGCCATCAGCCATCAGCTCCTTTATTTTCATTCCTCCTGTTTGTTCTTCTCAACGCCAATCGGGGATTGCATGCGCGGTAACTTGGCGTGCTTTACGAGGATCTTATTGTAATATATTGTATGGTATTGTATCGGTGTTGATGCTGAATGACTAAATAAGAACGGGGTTGCGCGTGCGCGTGCGCGTGCGCGTGCGCGTGTACGAGTTGGATACGAGTACGGGATGCGGTAAGGAGGGGGATTGGGTGAGGGCCCGGTAGTCCGATGTTTATTAGGTACACTCCGTAGGTACTACTTAATTAGTTGTGGATTTTTCAGGATGGAATACGAGTAGGAGGTTCGGAGGCCGGGAGGAGGAATTGGGAATTCAGGTTGGGCTTGGGCTTGGGCTTGGGCTTGGGCTTGGGCTTGGCTCGCTGGGCACGCTTTATTTGGTGCGAGGCTGTGAGGTAGCGAGGTAGTTTTTTAAGGGATGAGAACCTAATGGATTGGTTCAGGTAGTTTTTATTTGATTGGTTCCTTCGTTTGGGGTTGCGTGGGCGGTGTCGTGGTAGTCGTCGCAGATATGCTTGGCATGCATTGGAATTTGAGAGGTCTAGTACGGAGTAGGGGCAACGTGACGCGAATTTCATTAATGACACCGGACGTTCATTGTTATTATTTATTTCTACCTGAAAAAAGTATTAGAAAATAGTTGAAGTATCACACCGTGCTGAGCGACGTTGAGGCCACGTCCCAAGTAACCCCATAACCAAGCGGATAATGGTCCTTTCTCCCTTCTTTCGCCTCTCCCTTACCAATTGAAAGCGCATGCATACAACCCTCTAACCAATCAAAATAATTACTCTCCTCAAGGCTCATATCATTCGACGTAGCAATCACCAAAGGACTCGGCGAAGATCGGATCTCACATTTGTTGTTCCACGGTTGCGCTTCTTGTTTCTCGGATTCATATTCGGTCGCCCAGCTCTGCAGACGTTTCTTGAGCCATATCTTGGTAAAATTCTCATCTTGCACATCGGCTATCGTGCCGGTCTCCAACTTCAACAACTCTTCTCCCATTTTGGCACAAAATCCACTGTCCCATACACTCTCCCGACGAGGTCGTGCCGCTTTCAGAATTAGAATGGCCTCTCGCCGGAGCATTCGATCTCGACACATCGTGACGACGAAGAAAAGGCATGGGATGAAGACAGGATCGAAGACAAAGCTCTTGACAAAGCCAGGATGTTGTACGAGACCGTGTCCCAAAGCAACGATCTCGCAATGCTCAGGAAGGAATTTGGAGAGGAGGTGGGGCTTGTTTCTGTCGTAAGAGACTTGTTGAACTACGATGGCCTCCGTTATAGAGATAATCCGCATAGTGGTCGCGCGAACATAGTCGTCTGCCCCCGCCGGAGTACGGGATCTTCGAAATATTGGTTCGAAGGCGGCTTGCCATGCGTAAATTTCATCAAGAACTGGTGGGTTTACGCGCGGAATGCCGTCATCGTCAAACAGTTTATCTCTTATATCCTTGGGTGCCTTTAACATATCGGGGGCCCTTCCTAGATAGAGAAACACGCGATTCAGAACATCGTCCCATCGTTCGCTTGCCTCGACGATGTTGGAAAAACTTCGCGGCATGTAATTTGACGGAATGCGATTTTCGGCGTACTCGGCAAAAACTCGAAGATGCAGTCTGTCGTTTTGCCAAGTCACATTTGTATAATCAAGACGATTATAAATAACAACAACTTCATCCTCAACCTCGTTTGGGGCTGGCGAGAACCCTTTTGATGTTCCTGATAGAGTCTTGCTGGCCAGCCAGTCACGCATCAAGCCAAGCGCACTTTGAACGTGATCCAGCGCTAAACGCGCATCCCCATGGAAATTCTCGAAGCAGTAAATCAGAACAGATGCCAAAAAGACTGTTCTGAAAGAAGTTCCTACTCGAGATGAAAGTTCTCGCATTCCTTTAAGAGCTTTCCCGTATTGCTGTAGCGCATAGCGATGGTGGGCTTCGGCCATATAACATGGTTCCTTTAACATCCTTGATCGACTTGATCTGTCTAGAGCCGCTAGAGCTACCGTGCATTGTAAAATGGTGGGCTCGGTGTGACACGATTGGGGAATGGAATATTGCCATAGCGGAGACTCCCATCCACCGGAGCAACAATGGGAAGTCTCCTCGTAGAATAGACGAAAATATTGTGCCTGAAGTGAATCTTGAAAGGCAATTGTGATTGGCGTGCGAGCTGATGGCATGAACTGCGCGGATTTTATTGGTAGGAGGTTCCGAGTCCGTGTTACTGGGTCTGGAGGATCTCGTGTCTTTTTGGTCTCATAACCATCACACGGCCTCCCAAATTTCTGGCATCGCCTGCAGCCAGGCTTCTCTTCATCACATTTTACACGACGTATCCTATGAGAGACATTAGCATAGCGTCTAATGCAGTTTTCTCATTCTCAAAATGAAGATAAGGTTTAGGTTACTCAAAGACGATGAGATTTCGAGCAATCATAGTGACGGCCTCGCATAAGCTTGACCAAGTAAGGAAAGAGGGGTACTCACTTGCATGTATTGCATCCTCCACGTGAGCGAGGACCGCTCGCTCTCCATTTCTTTGCTAGTTCTTTATCTGTTGTCATTGTTTTCCTGTGTTTGCTTCGAAATAAGTTGAATATGAATGGAGCCACAGAAGTCCTTGGAAACTGAAGATATTCAGGAAAATATAAGTTCTCTTTGGCAGCGTTTATTTCATATCGTACTGCGGATTCGGTATATGAGGGGGATCAGATGAAGATCCACCGATTTAACTTTAGCCGTTCCTGCAAGCAGCTGGCGGTAAGGGCGCTGACACGTCAGCTCGTGTATTGTAGCCAATAATAACCTTGGGATTTGATGCTGTGAGCGTTGTTATAAGGCTGAATCCGTCGCAATACTACCCCGCTACCATTCTGGGGAATGGCGTTGCCCGAGTTTACAAGGGATGCGAGGTCGTCAGCCAGCATGGAATTCTCCCGAGCCCCACTCCCTCACCAATCATTTGTTGTATATGGGCTGGCACTCAACAAATGGATCCTTCGAAAAGGGTCGGTATTGGTGGTGCCTGACCTGTGCTTCTCAAAAAGGAAAATCCCGATCAGGGGGACTGGGAACCTTTGAAGACCACACCCTGGTTCACCACGTGGACGGTCAGCTTCACACCTGTGACATGGATGAAGGGTATATGCTTGGGATTTGCAGCGTAGTTGTCGATCGATATTAGTGTACGTGGACTTTCAAGATATGGTTAAGTCTGACCGAATTACTGAATATGGTAATAAGATGGGGAGAATTTGGAGATTTGTCGGGCCGTCTTTCATTTACCCGGGATATAGATTTCAAAGATCGATATTGCGCCTTATACCTGCCTGAGAAGGAGGAGGCACAGCCCACAAGTGGCTGCGGCGTTGTTCTTGGGAGTATGGTTCATTTGCGGTGCTTGAAGTTCACATATTCAAGATTCTTGCAGTTTCATTCCATATGAAAGGGGGTGCTGCAGCTCGCGGTATGAGGAAGTTCATTGCAGTTACACGTTTTCGAATGGAACCAGCATCTCAGGTCACCCTTGACTTGCAATGGTAGGATTTTCTTCGATGAGAAATATCCTTCCCACCTGTGTACATTCCATACTCAGTATTGGGTTTCGATTCAGCAATTCTGGGTTTGAGGATATTCGTTCATCCCCCGGCCTTCCTTGCCGAGCAGAGTTTCACTTAGTATGAAAATCTGGCAACACTGGCCGCAGTGCCAACTGAAAAAAGCTTTATCGCAATAGCTTTGCCAATCGGCTGGGGCCTGGATCATTTGGATGGGACGAGCACCATAGCCTCAGCCAATCTAAGGTAACGAACCGAACCGATTTTCTGTTGATGGATTGTCTTATACCCGACTGTGATAGCTTTTAAAGTTTTGGAGAGAGATGACCATCCTTGATGCTGTCTACATTCAATCAATAATGTATTTTGCCACCTTCGATAGCGAGGGAGAGCGATCGTTGCCACTTGCACAATCGACAAGCTCTTTCCAATCATATGGCACGGCCTTGACATTCATATACACAGGCACAGAAATCCTGTGAAAGGGCTTTGGAAGCTTTCGATTCACGCTCTCGAAAAGAGGCATCTTCTATGCCGGTCTCAATCCTACATCCACACGGTGACTTCCTTGGGAAGTTCCACATTTTTGCGTTGTAGGAGATGTCGTTCAATAACTCCACGGGCCTAAACCTGCAGCATTCTGGGCGAACTCTAGGTTCACCACACAAAAATTTCCTTTACAGCCTTCTAAGGTAGCCACGAAACCTTCCCTAGCCCTTCCCATTGGTCGCAAATTCTTGCCCCGCTGGAAAATGGGTACGAAGAAAACCAAAAGAGCACGACAAGCAATGTTTTTTAGTTCTCCGAGACCAGCATCGGTCTTTTGGTTGATCTTGACCTCGGCCGCCATGATAAAGAACTCCTCGAGCCCTGTTACGGTACCATCAAATCCGTTTAAGAGCGACAAGTTGGATGGGCGATATTACGGGCTACTGTTCCGAACATCCACGCTTCTATTTCCGCAAGGTATTTCTCAGTGATGGCAAATTGCTGGATCTTGTTCATATTCTGGCGAGGAAACATAAGTTTGAACGCTCTCGAAGGATAGCATATCTGCATCTTTGAGATACAAATTATCGAGGTCAAAGTTGAAGTAGAAATGAGGCTGTTTATTCAAAGTGGCGAAGGAGAGTTTGTAATGCCTGAGAGTCTCTTCGCGGCTCTGCCGTAAGATCCACAAAGTCTTAAGCAATGGAGAAGAGGATCGAAAAACATCCGAGGGAGATATCTCGCAATTGTCTTGTTCCCTCAAGCTAATGTGACTACAGACTTCCTCGATTCGCGGTTCGCGGTTCCCAGTATTGTCCCCGAAAATTCAGGCTTATTTCTGGTGGCAAGGTAAAAGTGACTGCTTCTTTTCGACCGACGCTCAATTTCGACTCAACCCTCACTCCGTGGTGGCTGTCGCCATGAGTATTATGTTGCGCGATCCAGGTACAGCCTTGTCAGACTTATTAAGCTGGTAGGAAATTTGAGCGTTCATAGTCCCAGATGATATCCGTTTGCACTATGTTTGCTTCTGTTTTGGTATTTCGCAGCAAATTCTGATACTTTTCGGCGATCCGCCAGATCGAACCTTCTTTGCCTACAGCTCGTGACTGCCTGTCGCCCTCCATCCTCGAAATCATCGTGTGCCCGGAGACGTGAAAACAAATCAAGATCGAAGAGAAGAAATGTGTCCAGACTCAGGGCATACACCTGGAGTGCGCTATCTCATCTTGGGTTCAAGCCGTCACTCGGCGCTATGAAGCTCACGATGTCAACTATGTTATAAAATGATCATGCAATTCGCCCATATCAAAATTGATTTCCATAGTAATCAATAGATTTTCGAAATCGATGAAAGCCCTGATTGCTTCGTGACCGTGTGTGCATTCATCTCCACAAACTCCGCGCATCAACACAACCTCACCAAAGCCACAACTGCACATTTGGGCTCTGCTTTCCCCAATTATCGTTCTCACCAACACTCCTCTCCAATTCCCCCCTCAAATTCTCCACATACCAAATACTCTGCGTAATCTCTTGATCCCATGTCCCCTCACCTTCCCCACCAACTCTTAACACTCTCCTATCCGTTCCATTATCCGTCCCTCCACCTACAACCCTTCCCGTCCTTACCAACCCCTCATCCCTCGTCAATATTAAAGCCAATAACTTCAATCCGCCCAGACTCCGTACCTCGCTCAGCCCATCCCATCGGAAAACGCGTAGTACCTCCCATAACTCAACAGATATAGCAAGGCGTTGTATGCGGTCTCGATGAGGAGAAGTAGCGAGGTCCAATGCGAGATCGCCGTCGGGAGAACAGTCTAGGGCGTCGAAGAAGAGGGTATCGTGGTTGAAATTAAGGTAGATAGAGGAGGGGTATTTGGGGGAGAGGATGAGATTGGTGTAGGTGCGAAGGTACGTTTGTCGGGAGAGGGAGCATGTGTGGAGGAGTGGGTGGGGTGGGCTTGTCGTGTTGCTGGAAGAAAGAGAGGTTAGTATACGTGAAGTGAGGAGACAGATAGGGATTGGCCCTTTGAGGAAGGTGTACTATTGTTTGGAGATTCGATTGAAACGGACAGAGACGACGCGCTTGTTGGGAAGGCAGAACTCCCAGATTTTGGATTTTAGCTCGGATGGGAGGGAGATGAAGAGGGTAAAAGTGTCGCAAGATGACATGGTGATAATATTAGAAGTTGTAGCTATGGCGATGGAAGTTATGAAGTGAGTTGTTACGATGTGGTCGGAAATTAACGTGTCTTGAAGCCGAGGCTAGGCTGTAGCCTTGCATGAGTGGGGGTTGACGAATGAGGATGATGGGAATAATAAGAAAGGCGGGGTTGCTACGATGGAGAAATCGATTAATTAGTAACTATTAATTCAAGCAATCAAGTAAAATGCATTCGTAAGTCAGATCAGCTAAGAGCTATAATTTACTTTCTCAAACAGACTACCGCTCCCCTTCCTCCCCCTATCTCAAAAGTATTGAGATGAACCATGAACTCATATTGCCCTAGAACTTCTTCCTCAGTCCGTCCTTGAACAAAGGCATTTCTACTTCTAAAGTTTCTCCACTCATATTATGATCCTCCCGACTATTAACTATCAGGTCGACGTTCAAGTCACCTGCAAAAGGTCAATCACCTGCAGCTACCCTGCCTCAATGTCACTCACCTTCAGAAAAACCAAACCACAGATTTGCACCTGGTTCAAGATCACCCTTCACGAATACATAGAAGTACTCGTATAGATCTGTCCCAATCAGTAACTCGAACGCAGAAATTTCGTAAGGAACCATACCCGAAATTCTCGGAATTCTCTGTTCCTTGCCCTCGGAATTGCAAGACCACAGAGCCTCAAATAACAATTCATTTGCCGTCCCATCGTCCTCGAATATAAACTTCTTTGGGGCAAAAGATCCGTTTTTCGGCCACGGATATGTTCCGACCTTCCCATTATCTGAAATAAGCTTTCCTTCTTTGAGTGTGAATGAAGTGCCCCCAAATGCTGGGAACGTGAGCTCTGTTTCCTGCACCACGTCTCCATCAGAAGTTTCGTATTCTGCTCCGAGGTCAAGTAGCCAGTCATCTCTTGGGTCTGATTTCGATATCACGCTGATGGTGAAGGGTGAAGGGATATCAAAGACTAGGTCTGGATCGACGTTGCAGGAAATGGCGAGGAGGGCATTCCACACCACGAGAAGGAGAAGAGACGCGAGACAACGCATTGTGTAAAAGGGAGAATATATGATAAAGAGTGCTGGTTAATAATACTTTATAAAGGGAAGAAGTCAACTTCTGGAATTTCGAGCTTCAAGGACGAATGTTTCCGCTACTCGCATCAATTTCCTTTTGATCTCAAGACACGACGGATTTCATACTGAAAATTTGGGATCATTTCCAGAGGGAAATGTCGTACGGTTGTGAGACAATGCAAGATGCCGCTGTAGATCAAATGCCCTCAGCCGACGAGTATATGCGCAGCTGGAGAGCTCGTCTGTCCTTGAATTTCCCAAGATGAGCCAAATGACACTTCCCTAGGTATAATAGTGAGGAATAATGTGAGGTGCGTAGGACTGATACACGAATATTCGAGGACCACATTGATTCTCAGATGGATATCTGTTCAAAACTCGGCGGTCGATACTGAAGTAGTACACAGCCGCAAATAATTGACTCTTTTTGTTTCAAATTGAAGGTTTCATAAAACGGAAACATACCTTCCGGTACCTTAAATTGGCATATGAAGAGACAGAGATTCGAAGCTCAAGCATGAGAAACCAGCTGACTGAAATAAATCATTTGTGGTATCCTTGTAAGAATGAACGCTGACGCAGCTCCCCAACTAATGCCTTTAGTAACTATAGCTTAGTCGGTTTGGCAGGTAGCAATCGAGCACTTCTCAAGTTGAATCCAGCAGACGATAGCGCTGAGCAACATCTCAAAGCTTGGGGCCCCCCGCTTCTCCGCCAAACAACAGCACACGAATCGGCAAGCTGCCGTTCTGTGCCACTTTGACCCTTTTTGGTAAGCTAATGCTGTACCCACCATCTTATGCAAGCACGGCAACGTGCAACATCGTACGTTTTTTTTTTCTTGTGGGCTCTTCTTGCGTCAGGTAAAATGTACTTGAATGCGAGTACAGTTGATGGATCTTGGTCCAAAGTAAGCTAGGACAGCAGGATTAGAGCATTCAGCGGCGGCGGTAATTGCAGTCTTGAAAAAATGTCAGCAGAAGAGCTAAAAGAAATGGCCACCAGTTGATTGTTTCGAATCCGCGTAGACTTATCATTATTTTACCAAAAGTCAGTGCTCCGATGAGCATGTCGAGGCGGGACAGTGGTCGACGGGAGTTTCGCAGTCAGTAATTAGTGCTTGATTGCACGAAATAACCTCAGGAAGATAAGTCTTACTTCCATAGAAAGTTCCTATAACCGCTCCAGAAGAGAGGCGCAGAAACGTGGTACAGTTGCGCTGATCTTGCATTGGCGAAGATGGGAATTTGGGCGTTGAGTATTCTGCCCAACCCAAGGCGGTGAGATTACTTGAACATCCTCCCTCGACGACACATTGTTGACGCACATTTGCACCTTCCCTTGTACTTCGCAAAACATCGCCCCGATGTACAGCTCAAGATAAGCCTAGCAAACGTAATGAATCTCGGGTTCCGCATCCCATTAGCTCATCTTTCGAAAGGCGTTGTTGCGCGAGCACCCCGTACATTATTGGAAATTGTCTGCGTCCTGCAGTACAAGGACAGAGTTGACAAGACCATAGTTGTACCTAATGGAGCACCTAATGGAGCACACGATAGAGAACATGAGTATATCAACAAGTCATAACGAGCGACGCGACGCTTTAAAACTCGCCGACTATGTAAATTCCAGACCAGAGGACGACGACCATTTCTTCTCCCCGATCACTTTCATTATCGTCCTCTAATCGGTATTCTCTGCATCAATTTCGATAGTTCTCTCTCATATCAAAAACGGGATGTCTAATTATACGAAAGCGACTCTTTGTGCACCTCAAGGTCCGAAGGTTTACGAATGGAAGAGTAAACTCTTCGTGTCCTTTGTCAGTGGTCTCTCCGTGTCTGAATCGCTAATCCTATGGACTTCGATGTCTTTGAACGCTGTGCTCTTGGACAAGCCAGACTTGCATTCTCATCTGACAGCTCAGCTAAGAAGATCAGCACGGTGGACGTAGATGAGCAGACTCGCAATCAAGCAGTTTCCTCTTCTTGGCTCTTCAATAACTACTCGCGCCGAAGCCTTTTCCATTACCTCCCAGGATATTCAACGACATCAGCATCTCAGAAATTCATAGCATGTCAAGTCTGCAGGTGCTGCGGAAGGCAAAGCAAGAGCATTTGCACGCAACCACGCCCCGAGGCAACTAGTTTGTGGATCAGGTTCGTGCTGATGTTTCTGACTCGAGCCTTGCAGTCAAGAGAGGTAAGAATAAATGTTCACAATATTAGTGCAACAAAGCGTCCGAAGTCTAGGGTTTACCGGTGCTACGATATGACAGGACGTTGTGTACTGTACGTCATGTATGCACATGGTTTCATTGACTGGGTTACTCTTTCAGCCACGTGAACATGTTGCTCCATGATGTTTGGTATTTTTATTGGAGAAAAGGTCGCAATTTGACGGGGTATTAGCTGCATAAGATAGCCCGCCAACAGGCCCCAGTCAGTGTGATCACGAATATGCGGTCTTGAGCTTTCTGGGACTCGAGTTACCCCATCGAGAAGGATGGCCCTAACAACAACGGAATCTCTGAGTAATGAGCATCGATGGAGGCCCTTCCATAGCAATTTTTGAAGAAATAGTATCACCCCCTTACATTTGTGCAGAACATCGAAATTTCAGGCGAATTAAGTGCCAAAGGTGTGAGCTACTGTCTTCCCACCAAAAATATGACTGACCTCCGTCAGCAATGTCACAGTCTTTGAAGGCCCTATGTTTCCCTAGAAGCATTAATAACATCGAAACCTTGACGAGATTTACCCTTGATTGAAGACAAGCGCTCAGTCTTTGATTCATGTCCTCTTCTTGTGTTGTATTATATCCTATCGGTCGCACTGAAGGAGTGCCATCTGCTAGCAGAGCAAAAAAACTTCGCATCGCTCAAGGTCTGGACACCAGAGACAACCACGGCAGACGAACATTACATATCCCTCGAGGTTTCGATCATTTCAAGCTTCCGTGAGCCATTTGGGCTCGGATCAGCATAACGATTCCGTGGCAGGAACTTGAACACCCACCCCGAGGACTCCAGATATTGATGGTCTTAATGCGTTGAGCGACCCCATTCAGTGCACCCTTATGCTCAAAAATCACTCAACGTATCTCACCAGACCAGAATAGTGATGCAGAAGTTTGTCTTACTTTTAAAGTTACCGACGGAATGGACAAGGGTCCAACGGTGCAAGCTAGTGCGACCCATACAAAGCAGATAGCTGTCAATTGCACGTTTCTGGTGCTTATATGCAGTGATCGATAGACACGCTGCAAAGCAGGT